>Ga0070741_10021052_pt1 | contig 10188 bp, 11 predicted proteins | sample Coa_R1_4_FD_66440 | JGI IMG/M metagenome (GOLD analysis project Ga0070741, IMG submission 66440) | Surface soil microbial communities from Centralia Pennsylvania, which are recovering from an underground coalmine fire - Coalmine... | ecosystem: Environmental > Terrestrial > Soil > Unclassified ...
CCGCTCAGGAGATAGGACGACTGGCCGAACCAGCGGATGCGCAAACTGTTCTTCACGTCAACGTCAAGTTTAGCGGACGCACGCCGGCTCAGCGGCGGCGGCGCGCGGCGTCGGCGAGCGTGGGCGGCGTCCACCCCGCGTCGGCCGCGCCGAAGCTCGTGCCGGGCGGCACGAGCTCGTCGATCCGGTCGAGCAGCGCGTCGTCGAGGCGCACGTCCACGGCCCCGAGCTGGCTCTCGAGCTGCTCCATCGTGCGCGGCCCGATGATCGGCGCCGTCACCGCCGGGTGGCGGAGGACGAAGGCGATCGCGAGGTGCACGAGCGAGAGTCCCGCCTCCTCGGCGAGCCGCGCGAGCGCGTCCGCGGCCTCGAGCTTCCGCTGATTCGCGGGCAGGGAGAGGTCGTAGCGCTGCGGGATCCTCTCCGCGCGCGTGCTCTGCGGCGGCTCCGCGCCCTTGCGCCAGCGGCCGCTCAGCCACCCGCCCGCGAGCGGGCTCCACGGGATCACCGCCATCCCGTTCGCCTCGCACACCGGCAGCACCTCGGCCTCGACGCCGCGGACGAGCAGCGAGTACGGCGGCTGCTCGGAGACGAACCGCTCGCGCCCGCGCGTGCGTGCGATCCACTGCGCCTCCACGATCTCGCTCGGCGGATACGTCGACGAGCCGATGTAGCGCACCTTTCCGGCGCGTACGAGATCCGTCAGCGCCCCGAGCGTCTCGTCGTGGTCGGTTCCGGGATCCCAGCGGTGGATCTGGTAGAGGTCGATCCAGTCGGTGCGCAGCCGTCGCAGGCTCGCGTCGCACTCGCGCACGATCCAGCGGCGCGAGTTGCCGCTCTCGTTCGGGTCGTCGCCCATCGTCCCGTGCACCTTCGTCGCGAGCACGACGCGGTCGCGCCGGCCCTCGAGCGCCTTGCCGACGATCTCCTCGGACTCGCCCCGCGCGTACACGTCGGCGGTGTCGATGAAGTTGATCCCGGCGTCGAGCGCGCGGTGGATGATGCGAATCGAGTCGTCGTGGTCGGTATTGCCCCACGCGCCGAACATCATCGCGCCGAGGCAGAGCGGGCTGACCTGGACGCCGGTGCGGCCGAGCGGACGAAGCTCCATCACTCGACGATATCGATCAGCGTGCGAGCCGGTCGACGAGAGCGGACGCCGCGGTGACGCCGACGACGACGGCGAGCAGCAGCACGAGGAAGTCGAGCGGCAGGTCGGCGTGCGTGCCGATCAGGAGACCCCGCAGCGCATCGACCTCGTAGCTCAGTGGATTCACCTTGCTGAGCACGCGCAGCCAGTCGGGCATGACGCTCACGGGATAGAGCGCGTTCGATGCGAAGAAGAGCGGCATCGTGATCATCTGGCCGATCCCCATCAGCCGCTCGCGCTTGAGCACGATGCCGGCGATCGTCATCGAAAGGCACGAGAAGAAGGCCGACCCGAGGACGACGATGACGAGCACGCCGAGGATGTGCACCGGATTCGTCGTCAGCGCGACGCCGATGATCGCCGACACGATCAACACCATGATCACCTGCGCGAGGGCGCGGATGCCGGCGGCGAACGCCTTGCCGAGGATGAGCGCGGCGCGCGGTGTCGGCGTGACGAGCAGCTTCGTGAGCACGCCCGCGTCGCGCTCCCAGATGATCTGGATCCCGTAGAAGATCGCGACGAAGAGCCCGGACTGCGCGATCACACCGGGCGCGAGAAAGTCGAGGTAGCGCACGTGGCCGGTCGGGATCGCGTGGATGCGGTTGAACGTCTCGCCGAAGACGAGCAGCCAGAGGATCGGCTGCACCGCGCGCGTGAAGAGCTCGGTGCGGTCGTGGCTCAGCTTCTGGAGCTCGACGATGCAGAACGTCGCGACCCGGCTCGGGAAGCGCAGCCAGAGGCTCGGTGCGACCTCAGCCGACACGGCTCGCCGTCCTGCGCGTGCGCCGGATGTCGCGCAGGCCTCCACCCGTCTCGGCGTCGAGGCTGCCGCCCGTGTAGTGGCGGAAGACGTCCTCGAGCGTCGCGTCGGCTGCAACGGACGCCTTCAGGTCGCTCGGAGCCCCTTCGGCGCGGATCGTGCCGAGGTGCATGAGCGCGACCCGATCGCACAGCGCGTCGGCCTCTTCCATGTAGTGCGTCGTCAATACGACCGTCATGCCGGTCGCCGTGCGGAGCTCCTCGACGCGGCGCCAGACGCTGTCGCGGGCGATCGGATCGAGCCCGACCGTCGGCTCGTCGAGGACGAGCAGCGACGGACGGTTGACGAGCGCCTGCGCGAGCTCGAGCCGGCGGATCATCCCGCCGGAGTAGGTGCCGGCGAGCCGGTCGGCCGCATCGGCGAGCCCCATGGTCTCGAGCACCGACGCGACGCGCTCCTTGCGCTCGTGGCGCGGCACGTCGAAGAGTCGCGCGAACCAGCCGACGTTCTCGCGTCCGGTGAGCGCGCCCTCGATCGAGAGCTGCTGCGGCACGTACCCGAGCGTGCGGCGGATCGCCATCTGCGCGGTGCGCACGTCGCGGCCGACGACGGCGATCGAGCCCTCCTGCAGCGGGAGCTGCGTCGTAAGGAGGCGGATGAGCGTCGTCTTCCCCGCTCCGTTCGGGCCGAGCAGGCCGAAGAGCTCGCCGTCCTCGACCGTCAGGTCGATCCCGTCGAGCGCGACGTGATCGCCGAAGCGGTGACGCACGCCGGTGCAGACGAGCGCGGGCAGCGCCGGGAACGTCATGCGCGCTCGAGCTCCTTCGCAAGCCGCGACAGCGCCGGCACGGCGTCGTCGATCTTCCTGCGGTCCTGCGGCGCGAGCCGTCCGAGCGCCGCGCCGAGCGCGACCGCGCGCTTGTCGCGCCAGGTGTCGACCCTGCGCCGGACGTCCGGCGTGAGCTCGAGCCGCGCGACCCGCCGGTCGTCCTCGTCGACGTGACGCTCGATCACGCCGGCGTCCGCGAGCTGGCGCACGAGCGTCGAGACCGTGTTCGGAACCACGCCGAGCCGCTCGGCGGCGGCCGCGACCGACGTGCCCGGCTCACGCCGCACGACGCGCAGCAGCTCGGTTTGCGCGGTCGTCAGCTGCCCGAGCGGATAGCCCGTGTGCCGGCGCAGCGCGCGGCGCACCGCCCCCATCGCCGTCAGCAGATCCTCGCTGGTCGCCACCTCTCGCATATTACCTCTGTGTCAGAGGTATTTCGGTTGTATCCGTCCGCAAACTCCGTTACGGTCGCAACGGTGGCCGTCGCCCGCTGCACGTTTCTCGTGCTGCTCGCGCTCGTTCTGGCTGCGCCTGCGGCAGCGTCGAATCCGAGGATTCAGGCGCAGCGGAAGCGTGCACATCGTGTCGAAGCGCACGTGAACACGATGGGCGTGCAGCTCGAAGGCGTGATTCAACGCTGGGACGGCGAGCGCGACGCGCTCGCGCGCGTGAACGCACGCCTGCGCACGGCGAACGCGCAGCTCGAGATCGCGCAGACGAACCTCCACGCGGCGAACACGCGGCTGCTCCAGCGGCTGAAGGCGCTGTACGTCGACCCGCCGCCGAACGCGATGGATGTCTTCCTCGGAGCGAAGAGCCTCTCCGATCTGATCAACCGAGTCGAGGCGACGCAGACGTTCTCGCAGCAGGACAAGGCGCTCGCGGCGACGGCGCTGCAGTTCCGGACCGAGGTCGCGCAGCGGAAAGCGGAGCTGACGCGCGAGCGCAGGAATCGCACGCGGCTGATCGCGCAGCTCGCTGCGCAGCGCGCGCAGATCACGCGCACCATCGCCTCGCAGAAGCGGCTGCTCGCATCGATTCACGAGACGATCCAGAAGGTCGTCGCCGAGCAGGCCGCCCGCATCCGGCGCGAAAAGGAGCTTGCGCGCGAGCGGATCGAGCGCGAGGTCGCGGCCGCGCGCGAGCGGGCAGAGGCGGAGGCCTTGCAGCCGCAGCCCACCGCCGCGCTGCCGGCGCCGCCCGCGGCCGACCCGAGCGCGGCACCCGCGCCCGCACCCGCCGCCCCCGCGCCGGCGCCTGCTCCCGCGCCTGCGCCTGCGCCCGTGAGCCACGCCGACGCCGCGTCGATCGCCGCGCGCTACCTCGGCGTTCCGTACGTCTGGGGCGGCGCGAGCCCGAGCGGGTTCGACTGCTCCGGCCTCGTGATGTACGTCTACGCCCAGCTCGGCGTCTCGCTCCCCCACTACACCGTGTCGCAGTGGAACGCCACGACGCCCATTCCCACGAGCGACCTCGAGCCCGGGGACCTCGTCTTCTTCGACGGGCTGGGCCACGTCGGCATCTACATCGGGAACGGCGAGTTCATCCACGCGCCGCATACCGGCACGGTCGTGCAGATCGCGAGCCTCTCCGGGTACTGGCTCGAGCACCTCGACGGCGCCCGGCGGGTCGGCTAGACCGCGACGACGTCCTCGACGTAGGACGCCTGGTAGGCCCGCATCAGCTGCACGAGCAGGTCGCGGAAGGCAACCGGATCGTCGAGAGCACGCTTCGTCGACCGCTCGAGCTCGTCGAGAACCGGCGCGTCGAGCCGCGAGCGGACGTCCGCGAGCACGAGCGGCACGAGCTCGAACCGCGCAGCGTCGCGTCGCACCTGCTCGACGAGCACGTTGTGCGTGCCTTCCCAGCTCTCGAACACGATCGCGTCGCGGTAGAGGCGCGGCAGCGGCGAGAAGTCCTCGATCGTCCCGTTGCCGCCGAGGGTCTCGATCGCACGGTGCACGACCTCGGTCGCCGCCCGCGACGTGACGAACTTGTTCGCGTTCACGAGGAAGCGGTGCAGGCCGCGCGCCTCGTCGTCACCGGGATCGCGGTCGAGCCGGTCGACGAGCGCGGTGAGCGCGAGCGTGGACGCTTGCGCGGCCTGCGCCTCGGCCTCGATCGCGTCGAGCGTGTCCCGCACGAGTGCGAAGTCGGCGATCGGCCGGCCGAAGGCGGTGCGGTGGCGTGCGAACGACGACGCTTCGAGCCACGCGCGCCACATCAGACCCGCCGAGCCGCACGCGTTCAGCCAGCGCGACGTGTTGAGGACGGAGCCGACGGCGATCCTGAAGCCGTCCTCGAGCGCGCCGATCGGATACGCGAGCGCGCCGTCGAACTCGATCTCCGCGGTCGCGAGCAGCCGTGTGCCGAGCTTGTCCTTCAGCTTGCGGATGCGAAAGCCGTTCGGCGCGCCGTCGACGCGCCGCGGCACGAGGAAGCAGCCGAGGCCCGCGGTGCCGTCGGACGCGCCGCGCGGACGCGCGGTGACGACGAACTGGTCCGCGTCCGCGACCGAGCAGAACCACTTCTCGCCGTGCAGGCGCCACGCGTCGCCGTCGGCGATCGCCGCAGTCTCGTTCGCGCCGACGTCGGAGCCTCCCTGGACCTCCGTGAGGAACTGCGCGCCACGATGCGCCGCCTCGTAGTCGGTCTCGAGGAGCGGCGGCAGGAAGCGCGCGCGGAGCTCGTCGGAGCCGTGCTCGCGCAGCGCACGCACGAGCCCGGCGGTGCACGTGAACGGGCATCCCTGGCCTGCTTCGCCTGCGTAGGAGAGCAGGATCATCTGCGCCGCCTGCTCGAATGCGGACGCACCGACGCCGCCGTGGCGCCACACTGCGCGGCCCGCCTCGTCGTGGGCGGGATGGAACTCGATCTCGGAGCCCGAAAGTCGCGGGTAGTCGCGGGCCTGCTCCTGCAGGGCGGCCGCGGGGTCGACGACCTGCGCGACGTCTGCGCCGAGCGCGTGCAGCCGCGGCTCGAGCGACGCGGCGACGTCCGTCCCCGCGTGCGCCTGCAGCCCGCGCGCGAGGGTCGGCAACGCGTCGTAGACGTTCGCGGGCCGCGACGCCTGCCAGGCCTCGAGCGCGGCGCGCGCATCAGTCTGCATGACGTCCACCCTACTCCCGGAGGTGCTGTTCAGCGCCCGGCCCCTTTTCCGTTCTGGACGCGCGGACGAGGGCTAGGGGCAGCCCGACGTGATCCGCTTCGCCGGCATGTCTTACCAGCAATCCGACGCGGAATCCGGCGCTGACGCCCGGCTGCGAGGGACGCGAATCGCCGGGACGAAGGCGGCGGTCCGTTTCGGGCCGCCGCCTTCTTGCGACACTGCACGAAGTGGACCGGCGCACGACGCTCGAGGTCGGTGCGGTGGTCGTGGGGGCAGTGGTGCTCGACCTCGTCCTGGCGATCCCGATCGACCGCCCGCGTATCTTCGGCGACGAGCTCATCTACTGGGAGCTCGGGCGGGCGTTCGCCTGGACCGGGCACTTCACGGTCCGCGGCGGCTCCTCGCCGCACTACGGGATCGTCTATCCGGCGCTCGTCGCGATCGCGCAGCGTCTCGGCGGCACCCAGACGACCGCGTACCGGCTCGCGCAGGGCCTGAACTCGCTCGTCTTCGCGCTCACCGCCGTCCCCGCGTATCTGATCGCCGCGCGCGTGCTCCGACACCGCAATGCGGTTGTCGTCGCGGCACTCTCGGTGCTCGTCCCTTCGCTCATCCTGACGAGCGCGATCATGACGGAGAACGCCTTCTACCCGCTCTTCGTCACGAGCGCGCTGCTGATGCTGCGTGCGCTCGAGCGCCCGACGGTGGCGCGCCAGCTCTGGGTGGTCGTCGCGTCCGCCGTGCTGTACCTGACGCGGGCGCAAGCGGTCGTCGTGCTCCCCGCTTTCCTGCTCGCCGCGCTGCTCGTCGCGTTCGTCGAGTCGCGCGGCTCGAGGTCGCGCGCGCTCGCGCGAGTCCTGCGCTCGTACGCGCCGACGATCGCCGCCGTCGTGCTCGGAGCGGCGGCCGCACTCGTTGCGCGCGGAAGCAGCACGCTCGGCCCGTATCACGTGTTGATCGCGTCGTATCAGCCGCGCTCGATCCTCCACTGGGCGCTGGCGAACGTCGCGGACATCGACCTCTATCTCGGCGTCGTCCCGTTCGCCGCCTTCGGTGTGCTGCTCGTCCGCGCGCTCTCGCCGGCGCCGCTTCGTGTGGAGGTGCGGCGCGTGGCCGTGCTCACGGGCTGCCTCGGCGCCGCGCTGCTCGCGACGGTCGCCGTGCTCTCGTCGTCGCCGTACGGCCTCGGCCGCACCCACGAGCGCAACCTCTTCTACCTCGTGCCGCTCGTGCTCGTCTGCTTCTTCGCGTGGATCGAGCTCGGGTTTCCCCGCCCGCGTCTCGCGACGACGGTCGTCGCGGTCGTCGCGGCCCTGCTGCCGCTGACGCTGCCGATCTCCGCGGTGACGACCTCCTCGGGAGAGGACGGGCTCGCGCTCGTCCCCTGGGAGAACCTGGACGTCCGGCCCCGGATCGAGATCCTCGGCATGGTCGCCGCGGCCGTGATCGCCGTTCTCGTCTTCCTGTTCGTCCGCCGCGCCGCCGCGCTCGTCGCCGTCTGCGCGCTCGCCTTCGTCCTCGCGCTCGTCGTCGGCGAGCGGCACGCCGTCCGCAGCCTCTCGCAGGGTCGCAACGTCTGGCAGGACAAGGGCTGGGTCGACCGCGCCGTCGGTGCGGGCGCGCACGTCGTCGCGTTGTGGCCGACGTCGCACACCGGTCTGCAGTACTGGCGCCTACCCGGGATCTGGGCGGACGAGTTCTTCAACCGGAGCGTGCAGGACGTCTCGAGCGCCGACGGCCCGCTGCCGGACGGACTGCCGATCGAGCTCATGCGCGTTCATTCGGGCGGCTGCCTCAGCGCGCCGTTCCCGCGGCGGCCGCAGTACGCCGTCGTCGATACGAGCCAGCGGCTCGCGGCGCCGGTCGTCGCGGTCAGCCCGTCGCGGCGCGCGGTGCTCTACCGGCTGAGCGATCCGCCGGACACCTGCTTCGCGCGGCTCAGGTAGCCCAGGGAAGCTCGTTCCAGTACGGCGGGCGCTCGGACCGCGGCGGCTCGAAGCTCGCGTACGCCTCGTCGCCGCTCGTCGTCTCGCGCTCGGCGCTTGCGCCGTACCGAGCGGCGAGCTCCGAGACCGGATAGAGCAGCCGCTCGTCGGCCGACCGCGCGCCGACCATGAGGATCGAGCACGGCCCGTTGCCCGCACCGACGAAGACGTGCTCGGTTCCGGCCGGGCAATGGAAGAAGTCCCACGCTCCGAGCCTCCGCTCCTCGCCTTCGACGAGGAGGCGGCACTCGCCCGCGAGGACGAGGAATGCCTCCTGTTGCGACTCCGAGTGGTAGAGGCAGTTCGGCTCGCCCGGCTGCACGACGCTGATGTTGAAGCCGAGCTGCGGGAACTGCACCTGTCTGCCCTCGAACCCGCAACCGGAGCCGAACGTGTCCGTCGTCACCCAGCGCGTGTCGCGGACGTTCACGACGAACCAGCCATCGCCCGCGGGGGCGAGACCGGACGGGGATTCTTCGAGCGGCGCCTCCGGCACGAAGCCGAGGCTAGCGAAGCGGAGTCGCCTCCGCTTCGCTTCGCGCTCGAGCTGCGACAGTCGCTGCTACCACCAGGCGCGCCGGCCGCCGACCCCGCCGGCGAGCAGCGAGATGAGCCAGATGACGGCCAAGACGGCGGCGACGATGAAGAGCCAGTGGATCGTGAAGCCGACGCCGAAGGCGATGATCGCGAGAAGAGCCAAGACGATCAACAACAGCATGCGTTCTCACCTCCTCGGATAGGCGGATCTGGAGGGACAACGAAGAACTCGTGGGTTCGGTTACGACTCCCGCCGCCGCTCGAGCCGCGACTCGAACGCGAGCCGCAGCTTCTCGCCGGAGACCGGGAGCTCGAACCGCGGCCGGCGCGGCTCGAGCTTGACGACGCGCACGATGTCGGTTCCGCGCTCGCCGTGGCAGCGCGCGTACGCGACCGCCTCGGAGACGGGCCGCAGCCTGGGGCGTCGCCGGCGCAGCACGGTGTCGGTCCTACCATCGTCGCGCCGTCCCGGCAAGCTTGGACGCCCCGGGGGTGCCGCTCCCTCCGCGAGGCGTCCGTGGCGCACTCTAGATCGGAATACGAACTACTTCAACGGCGTCGTGGCGCGCATCGTCGCGAGCGCTCGCCGGCCGGCGGTCGCGACCCTCGTGACGAAACCGTCAACGGGGACGATCCCCGTCGATGGCCGCTCGGGCCATCAGCCGACGGAAAGCCCAGCACCGAGGGCGTTTCCTGCGTGACGAAGAAATGCGGAAATCGGCACACGGACGTGACGGGGGTCGTCCCCTTGTCCGCTCGCGACGAGGCTCAGGCGGACGGGAAACGGGGCGTGCGGAGCGAGCGGCCGTCGGCGAGGAGCGTCAGCGCCTCGTAGCCGCGGAGCCGGGCCGTCCACGCCGGCCCACGCCGGCCCATCGCGAACGCGGCGGTCGCGTAGGCATCCGCGGTCGCGAGATCCGGCCCCGTGATCGTGACCGACAGCACCTCGTCGACCGGACGGTGCGTGTGCGGGTCGAAGATGTGCGCCCCACGCGCGTAGGTGCCCGACGTCGCGGTCGCGAGATCGTCGGCGGCGACCACGGCCGCGACCTGGTCCCGCTGCCGCGGGTGCTGGATGCCGACGCGCCAGCGCTCGTCCGGCAGCGCCCCGCCCCGCACGCGGATGTCGCCGCCGGCATTGATGGCGTAGTTCCGCCAGCGGAGCCCGTCCGCGATCGACGCCGCGCGGTCGACCGACCAGCCCTTGACGAGCCCCGACGGATCGACGTAGTCCCTCCGCTCCGCCCGCACGTCGAAGAACCCGCCGGTCTCCACGCGCAGCTCCTCGCAACGCGCGAGCACCTCGCGCACGTCGGGGTGCGCGTCCGCGAGCACGAGCTCGCCCCGGTTCAGGCGGCTGATCTCGCTGTCGTCGAGGTAGGTGCTGAATCGCAGGTCGACCTCGCGGAACCAGTCGAAGAGCGCATCCAGGGCGCCCGGGTCGTCGACGTCGCGCACATCGACGACGATCGGCATGCCCATGATCTGCTCGACGCGCGTGACGCCGGTTGCCTCGACGGCGGCGGACATCTACCAGGCCTTCGCCTTCAGGATCGCCGACTGCAGCGACTGCGCGAAGCCGTAGCTCGAGTCGGTGGCGCCGGAGATCATCTGGACGTTCGCGCTCTGCGCCTGCATTGCCTCCTCGATCAGCATGGGGAGCGCCTGCTGGTTGATGAAGATCGAGCGGTCGGTGTGGTTCGGGTACACCGGCACCTTGACGGCGGTGATCTTCCGCTTGACCGTCTTCTTCTTCGTCGTGAGGTTCGTCGTCGTCGTCTTCTTGACGACGATCGTGACCTCGACTTCCCCCCA
>Ga0070741_10021053_pt1 | contig 10188 bp, 10 predicted proteins | sample Coa_R1_4_FD_66440 | JGI IMG/M metagenome (GOLD analysis project Ga0070741, IMG submission 66440) | Surface soil microbial communities from Centralia Pennsylvania, which are recovering from an underground coalmine fire - Coalmine... | ecosystem: Environmental > Terrestrial > Soil > Unclassified ...
ACGCCGCGCAGGTGGCGGCGCTTCATCCGGGTCACCTCAAGCCGAGGCGCCTCGGGCTCTTTGATCCCAAGCGATCTCCGCATCCGACTTCCTCAGGTAGAGCGGCACCAGGTCGAACAGGCGATCGGGCGTCTCCAGGATGAAGCGCGGGATCGCGAGCTCGACGAGCGCCGACGCTTCCGGGAAGGCGAGCGCCGGCGAGGCGAACTCTACCTTCCCGACGACCTCCTCGATCTCGTTTCGGTACAGGATGGCACCGTTGCCCACCAGCAGCACGTCCTCACCTCGAGCCTGGATCTCGGCCGCCAGGTGCGCTGGGGGGCCCACCCGGTGGTCCCCGTCGCGCACCACCCCGCCGGGGACGCCCCGATAGAAGGCGAAGAACACCTCCCCACGCCGAGCGTCGATCACGGCTCCGATCAGCCGCCGTGTGTACCGGACCCCATACGCGAGCACGTCGAGTGACGGGATCCCAACGATCGGGACCGACAGAACCTGCGCGAGCGACTTGCCCGTGGCCACGCCGACCCGCAGACCGGTGAACAGTCCAGGCCCGAGCCCCACGGCGACACCCCCAACCTGGCCCAGCTCGAGGCCCGCCCACTCGAGCAGGTGCTCGAGCGCCGGAGCAACCGCGTCCCGGCGGCTCGTCCCGGCGAAGCGGAGCGCCCCCAGGATCCCTCGCTCGTTCCCGATCGCGACCGAGGTCTGCGGGGTCGAGGTCTCGATCCCGAGAACGATCACGCGGCCACCCTCCACGTCTGGGTGGCGGCCTCGAGACGCCTCCACCGGACCTCCCACGATGGTCCGGCCCCCTCCAGGACCAGGAGTCGCGTCTCGTCCGCCCACGGGGTCGTGAGCTCGACCGACAGGTGCTCCTCGGGCAGGAGCCCCTCGACGGCGTCCCCCCACTCGACGAGCATCACGCCCTCGGACAACATCTCCTCCAGGTCGAGGTCGAGGACGTCCTGGACCCGCTCCAGGCGGTAGACGTCCACATGGAAGATCGGGAGCCGACCGCGATACTCCCGGACGAGCGTGAACGTGGGCGAGACGACGTGACCATCGAACCCCAGCTCCTTCGCTGCGCCCTGGACGAAGGTGGTCTTGCCGGCCCCGAGGTCGCCGCTCAGGGCGACGGCGTCCCCGGTCCGCAGCAGAGAGGCCACCGCCGATCCGACGGCGCGGGTGTCCTCGGCCCTCGGGGTCCTGAGCTCGAGCCGCATCAGAACAGGCCGAGCTGCTGTTCGACGGGGGCCGGGGTCTCGGCGAGCGCGGCCTTGATCTCTCGGAAGTCCTCGCGGAGGGCCGTCATCTGCGAGGACGACTCGCCGCCGCCGTGCAGGATCGCCGCGGGGTGGAACGTGGGGATCACCGTGCGTCCGTGGAGCGGGAACCGTTGGCCGCGAACGCGGCTGATCGAGACCGCGCGGCCCAGCACGGTCCGGGTGGCGAAGTTGCCGAGGGTGACGATCACTCGCGGGTCCACGAGCCGGATCTGCTCCTCGAGCCAGGGAGCGCACGCGTCGATCTCGTCGGGCAACGGGTCCCGGTTGCCCGGAGGCCGGCAGAGCACGGTGTTGGTGATCCGGACGTCCTCCCGGCGGACGCCGATCTCCTCGAGCATCCGGTTGAGCAGCTGCCCCGCCGCGCCGACGAACGGCTCGCCCTGCCTGTCCTCGTAGTACCCGGGCCCCTCGCCGATGAACATCAGGTCCGCGTTCGGGTTGCCCGTGCCGTAGACGACCTGGGTGCGGCCCTGCGCGAGCCGGCACCTCGTGCACGTCGACGCCTCGAGCGCAGCCTCTTGGAGCGTCCTCATGGCATCTCCCTCACCGCCGGAGCGCCGGGCACCCCCGTCGCCAGCAGGACGCCCCGGCGAATCGACTCCGCGACCGCCCGGTGGGTCAGTCGCTCCAGGACGTCCTGCGCGGCGGGAACCTGGCCCGTCGCGAGCGTGAACACCGTGTCCCCGTCCCAGATGGTATGGGAAGGCCGCACGACGGTCGACACGGCGTCGTGCGCGGCGATCGCGAGCAGGTGCGCGCGCTCCTTGGACAGCTGGGCGTTGGTCGCTACGACCCCGATGACCGTGTTCGACCAGGGGCCCTGCGGCCACGGTGTCTGCGGCGGCGGCCCGCCCGTCTCGGATCTCGCCCCCACCATCACCTCGCCGTCCTCGCCCAGGATCTCCCCGAGCGCGTTGACGGCGAACAGGGCCCCGACGATCACGCCCTCCTCCTCGGCGGCCGCCGTTCCGACGCCGCCCTTCACCTGGCGATCCGGCCCATGGAGCTTGGCCACGGTCGCTCCCGTCCCCGCTCCCACGCTCCCCTCCTCCACGGCCTCGGAGGCGGCGTCGCAGGCCGCGTAGCCCTCGCTCGGACCGGGCCGGGCCTTCGGATCACCGACGCCCAGATCGAACAGCACCGCCGCCGGGACGATCGGCACGACCGCCACCCCCGCCGGGAAGCCGATTCCCCGCTCCTCCAGGTACCGAACCACCCCGTCGGCTGCGGCGAGCCCGAACGCGCTGCCTCCCGTGAGCAGGATCGCGTTCACGTGCTCGACGAGCATTCCCGGACGGAGCAGGTCGGTCTCGCGCGTCCCCGGCGCTCCGCCTCGCACCTCTCCCGAGCCCACCGCGCCCGGCGGCGCCAGCACCACGGTGCAGCCGGTGACCCCCGCGCGGTCGGTGGCGTGACCCACCCGGACCCCCGGCACGCGGGTGATCACGATCGTCCCCAGACCTCATCCGCGAACGCCGCGAGTTGCCGGTTCACGACGTCGTGCCGCTCGAGCATCGCCATGTGACCGGCCCGCTCGACGACCTCCAGGCGCGCGTCGGGAAGGGCCGCGGCGAGCGCCATCGCAGAGGCCGGAGGGGTGACGCGGTCGCGATCCCCGACCACCACCAGCGCGGGTACGCTCACCCGGTCCAGCGCGTGTCGGAAGTCGGCGCCCATCAGCTCGGCGAGCCCCTGCGTCCAGACCTCGGTCGATGCCCGCCCGGCCAATCCCACCACGTAGCTCACGACCTGCGGCGAGGCGTCGGGCCCGAACTGCGTGATCCTCGCGAGGAGGTGTCCGATGCGGGCCGGGCTCCCGAGCACGGCCCATCGAAGCCGGTCCACGCGGCGGGCGGCCTCGACGAGCGTTCCAAGCCTGGGCCGCAGCACTCCGGTGATCGACCCCATCGCGCCCTGGAGCAGGTCCGCCGCGGCGGAGCCCACGAACGCGACTCCGCGGATGCGCGAGCCGAACAGCTCGGGCTGAGCGTCGGCCGCAGCCAGGATCGATATCCCGCCGAGGCTGTGGCCGACGACCACGGCCCCGTCCGGGACGAGCGTCTCGATCACGACCGCGAGGTCCGAACCCATCGCGCTCGGCGAGAGATCGCCTCCGGCGGCGCTCCCGCTCCGCCCATGCGAGCGCAGGTCGAGCAGGATGCACCGGAACCGTTGCGAGAGCGCGGTCCATTGGTAGTGCCACGTCGTCATGTCAAGACTGAACCCGTGAACGAAGACGACGGCGGGGCGCGACGGGTCGCCCGATGCTCGCACCGCGAGCGGCGTGCCGTCGAAGGACTCGATCGGTCCGAGGTCCTCGGGGGGCAGCAGCGACAGTGGCTCGTCGGCCTCCGGATCCCCCCGACCGCGAAGCGCCGCCCGGGCCACCATCCCACCGGTCACGGCCCCGAGCGCGAGCCCCGCGGTGACCAGCGCGGTTCGCCGACCGCTCATCCGCGGTACTCCCGCGGTACCCGCTCCGAGATCGCCGTCGCGATCTCGTACCCGATCGTCCCGACGATCCCAGCGAGCTCCTCAGCCGTGATCCGCTCCCCGCCCTGCTCGCCGATGAGCACCACGGGATCGCCCACCCGAACGTCGTCGTCGCCGCAATCGACCATGATCTGGTCCATCGTCACCGTGCCCGCAACGCGCCGGCGCTTTCCCCCGATCAGGACCTCGGCCTTCGACGAGAGCAGCCGCGAGTAGCCGTCCTCGTAGCCCACGGGCACCGTGGCGATGTTCGCATCGCGCTCGAGCGTGTACCGCCAGCCGTAGGAGATGCGCTCCCCGGCCGGCAGCCGCTTGACCATCGCGACGGTCGAACGCCACGTGAGAGCCGGCCTCAACCCGGCCTTGGGCCCGATCCCCCCTCCCGGGTCGAGCCCGTACATGGCGGCTCCCGTCCGCACGAGGTCGAGGTGGCTTTCCGGGTACAGGAGTGTGGCGGCGCTGTTGGCGGCATGCAGGAGCGGGCGAACCCCCTCGGCGCGCAGACGGTCGGCGACCGCGAGGAGCCACCCGAGCTGCTTCCTGGTCCCCGCCGGATCCTCCTCGGCGCACGCGAAGTGCGTGTACATGCCCTCGAGCTCGAGCCCCCGAGCGCGAAGCTCGGTCACGAAGCCCGGCGCGGACTCGGGAGGCCACAGCCCCACGCGGTGCATGCCGGTATCGACCTTGAGGTGGACGGGCACGGGGCGGTCCAGCCCGCGCGCGGCCTCCGCGAGCGCCTCCATCCCCTCTCGGGTGTAGATCGTCGGCGTGAGCTCGGCCGCAAGGGCTTCCCTCTCCGAACCGGGGGGGAACTCGGACAGGACGAGCAGCCTCGCGCGGAGCCCCGCCTCGCGGAGCGCGATCCCCTCCTCGACGAGCGCGACGCCGAGCCACGTCGCGCCCGCGTCCAGCGCCGCTCTCGCGACGGCCACGTCGCCGTGCCCGTAGCCGTCGGCCTTCAGCACCGCCATGAGCTGAGAGCGCTCCGGCTTCAGGACTCGGACGTTGTGACGGATGGCATCGAGATCGACCTCGACGAACGTCGGGCGATACCGGTTCACCGACCCCTTCACCGGCCGAGGACCTCCGCGGCTGCGGCCGGGACGTGAGCGAGCACGTCGCCGGCCGTGGTCCCGTCGCCTCGCTCGCGCGCGGCGAGCGCGCCGGCGCGCCCGTGGAGATAGGCGGCCGACGTCGCGGCCTCGGCCGGTGACAGCCCCCGCGCGATGAGACCGGCGATCATCCCGGTGAGCACGTCTCCGGTTCCGCCCGTCGCCAGGAACGGGCCTCCGGTCGGGTTGACCCAGGCCCTCCCGTCCGGGACGGCCACGACCGTCCGGCTGCCCTTGAGGAGCACGGTGCCGCCGACCCTGGCGGCGAGCGCGCGAGTGCTGCCGACGCGGTCGGCGCCGACCTCGCGCGCGGTGGTGCCGGCCAGCCGCGCGAACTCCCCGGCGTGGGGGGTGAGCACGACCTCGGATCGCCGGTCGGCGAGCTCGTCGACGCGGCCGGCGAACGCGTTCAGACCGTCCGCGTCCAGCACCACCGGAACGGGGCTCGAGCGCACGAGGGTTCGCACGTACGCGGCGGTCTCCTCCTGGGTCGTCATGCCGGGGCCGATGGCGACCGCGTCCGCCGCGGCAAGCCCCTCCTCGAGCCGCTCGACGGAGGCGGCGACCGTACCCTGGGGCGTCTCCGGGAGGGGGACGAACGTCGCCTCGCGCAGGAGACTCTGAACCACGGGCAGGATGCCCGCGGGAACTGCGACGCTGACCAGGCCCGCGCCCACACGGTAGGCGGCCTCCGCGGCCAGGCACACGGCGCCGGTCATGAGCCGTGAGCCGCCGATCACGACCACGACCCCGGCGGCGCGCTTGTGCGTCTCGACCTCACGCGAGGGGAGGGCGGCCGCCACGTCGGCGGCCTCGACCAGCCACAGGCTTCCCGAGAGCAGATCCGGCGGGAACCCGATGTCCACGACCTCGACCAGCCCGGCGAACTCGGCCCCCGGGAGCAGGACGACGCCGGTCTTCGCCGCGCCGAAGCTCACCGTCACGTCCGCGCGCACCGCGTCGCCCTCCACGGCGCCCGTCTCGCCGTCCACGCCCGAGGGGATGTCGACCGCGACGACCGGCGCCGCGGCGGCGTTCAGGGTCCCGATGGCCGCGGCCCACTCGTCCTCGGGGATGCCGCGGAACCCGGTCCCGAAGATCGCGTCGACCGCTACGTCGGCCCGCGCGAGCTCGCGTTCGAGCGCCGCCGACGAGAAGCGTCGAACGCGAACGTTCACCTCGGACAGCCGCCTGAAGTTGGTTGCGGCGGGCTCGCGAAGGTCATCCGGACTCTCGATCATCACGACCGTCACGCCCGAGCCCCAGCGGGAGAGATACCTGGCGGCGACCAGACCGTCGCCCCCGTTGTTCCCCTTCCCGCAGACGATCACCGCGCGAGCGCCGTAGATCCCCCCCGCAACCGCGGCGGCCGCCCGGGCGACCTCCCGCCCGGCGCGTTCCATCAGCGTGGATGCCTCGACGCCACGCGCCTGGCTCTCGCGATCGAGGACGCCGGCCTCCGCGGGCGAGAGGATCGGCTTCACCCGCTCACCACCATCGCGAACGCCACCGCGTGCGTTCGTTCGTGTGTGAACGTCACCAGGACCCTGGACACGCCGAGAGCATCCGCCCGCAACTTGGCATTACCCTGCAGTCGAACGGCCGGGGCGCCGCTCGGGCCGCGCGTCACGCTGATGTCCTGCCACCGCTTGCCGCGGTACCCACCGAGCGCCTTGATCACGGCCTCGCGTGCGGCGAACCTCCCCGCGTAGGACTCGGCCGGCCGAGCCCTCGAGTCGCAGTAGGCCCGCTCCTCCGCCGTGAAGACCCGCTCGCGCATTGTCGGATGGCGTCGGAGGGCTCGCTCCATCCGCTCGATCTCGCAGATGTCCACGCCGAGCCCGAGGATCTCCACGCCGCATAGGTTAGCCGGGGGTCGGGGGTGGCGCGCACCGGGGCGGTCCGGGCCGGGTGAGGCCCCCTCCACCAACCCGGGGCTCCCTACTCGACGGTGACGGACTTGGCGAGGTTCCTCGGTTGGTCGACGTCGCAGCCGCGGAGCCTCGCAATGTGGTACGCGAGGAGCTGCAGCGGCGGGGTGACCACGACCGGCGCGAGAAGCTCCGGGGTCCGAGGCACGTACAGCACGGCATCGGCCAGCCTTCGGATCTCCCGATCCCCCTCCGTCGCCACGGCGATCACCTCCGCGCCGCGCGCCCGCACCTCCTGGATGTTCGACAGCACCTTCGGGTACACGTGGCATTCGGTCGCGATCGCGACCACGGGCACCCCGGGCTCGACGAGGGCGATCGGTCCGTGTTTCAGCTCTCCGGCGGGGCATCCCTCCGCGTGAATGTAGGAGATCTCCTTCAGCTTCAGGGCGCCCTCCAGCGCAGCCGGGTACCCCACGTGCCGACCGATGAACAAGACGTCGTGGGCCCCCGCGTATCGCTCGGCGAGCGCTCGCACCTGCCCGTCCAGCTCGAGCGTGCGCTCGACCTGGGCAGGGAGCTCGCGCATCCGCGCAAGGACCTCCGCGACCTCCTCGGGAAACATGGACCCGCGCTCCTGCGCCAGATAGAGGGCCACCAGGTCGAGCGCGACCATCTGCGTCGCGAACGTCTTGGTCGCGGCGACGCCGACCTCCGGCCCCGCGTGCGTGTACAGCACGCCCGCGGCTTCACGGGCCATCGACGAGCCGACCGTGTTGGTGACGGCGAGCACGTGGGACCCCTGCCGCGCGGCGTGACGGGCCGCCTCGAGCGTGTCGATCGTCTCACCCGACTGCGAGACGGCAAGCGTGAGCGTGTCGGATCCGAGCACCGGGTCGCGATAGCGAAACTCGCTCGCGATCTCGATCTCCACCGGGAGCCGGGTCCAGTGCTCGATCGCGTACTTCGCGACCAGCCCGGCGTGGAACGCCGTCCCGCACCCGACGACGAAGACCTTGCTCAGCTCGCGGAGGACGCCCGGGTCGAGGTGTCCCTGTTCGAGGTCGAGCTGACCGGAAACCGACACGCGCCCCACCAGTGTGTCCCTGATCGCCGCCGGCTGCTCGTAGATCTCCTTGAGCATGAAGTGCTCGAACCCGCCCTTCTGAGCCCTCGTCACATCCCAGTCGATCCGCAAGGGCTCGGGTTGGAGCGGCGCGCCGTCGAAGTTCATGAACCGGGCTCCATCCCGGTCCACCACGACGATCTGGCGTTCCTCGACGGGGATCACCGTGTTCGTCCGGTCGAGCACGGCCGGGATGTCCGAAGCGAGCAGCGTCTCGCCGTCGCCGAGCCCGACGACGAGCGGCGAGGAGACCTTGGCGCCGACCACGACCGTGGGCTCGTCGGCGGAGCACACGACGATCGCGTACGCGCCCTCGAGCTCGTTCGCGGTCGCCCGGACCGCCTCCGCGAGGGACCCCTCCTTCTCCTCGATGAGGTGCGCCACGACCTCGGTGTCGGTGTCGGACACGAGGGCGTGCCCCCGCTTCTCGAGCCCGACCCGGAGCTCCGCGAAGTTCTCGATGATCCCGTTGTGGATGACCGCGATGCGCCCCCGGCAGTCGACGTGTGGGTGGGCATTGACGTCGTTCGGCACGCCGTGGGTCGCCCACCGCGTGTGGCCGATCCCCACGCGTCCCGGCGGCCGGCCGTCCCCCGCGAGCGCGCGCTCGAGCTCCTCGAGCTTGCCGGCCCGCTTGACCACCCGCAGGTCGCCGGCGAGGAGAGCAACTCCGGCCGAGTCGTAGCCCCGGTACTCCAGGCGTCGAAGGCCGGCGAGGACGATGGGGAGCGCCTCCTCCGGCCCGACGTATCCGACGATGCCGCACATGGATGATCGAGCCTAACAGCCGAGGGAGCTACGAGAGCGCGGTGCGAACCCGCTCCGCGATCGCATCGGCATGGGCACGAGCGAGTCCCTCGGATTCTGCCTCGACCATCACCCGCACGATGGGCTCGGTACCCGAGGCTCGTACGAGCACACGGCCGGAGGAACCGAGCGCGGACTCGGCCGCCCGAACCGCCTCCCAGACCTCCGACGCGTCATCGAGCCGCTCCTTGTGGGCGACGCGCACGTTCTCCAGGACCTGCGGGAACGGCCGCATCACCGCGGCAAGCTCGGCGATCGTGCATCCGCGCCGCGCGGCCAGAGAGAGGAACCGCAGCGCGGTGAGCAGCCCGTCTCCGGTGGTGGCATGGTGCAGGAAGATCACGTGTCCCGACTGCTCCCCGCCGAGCACGGCGCCCCGCCGGAGCATCTCCTCCAGGACGTAGCGGTCGCCGACCCGGGTCGTCACGACCTCGATGCCCACCTCCCGCATCGCGCGATGGAAACCGAGGTTGGCCATCACGGTCGTCACCACGGTGTTGCCCTCGAGGCGCCCTTCCTCCTTGAGCGCCACCGCGCAGGCGGCGAGCACGTGGTCCCCGTCGATCACGTGCCCTTCGGCATCGGCGAACAGAGCCCGATCGGCGTCTCCGTCGAGCGCGAGCCCGGCATCGGCACCGTGCGCGCGGACCGCCTCGGCGACCACCTCGGGATGAAGCGCCCCGCAGCCGTCGTTGATGTTGCGCCCGTCGGGCCGGTCGAAGATCGGGATCACCTCGGCCCCCGCCCGTCGAAGAGCCTCGGGGGCGACCTCGAAGGCGGCGCCGTTTGCGCAGTCGACGACGACCCGCATGCCGGCGAGCGAGGTCTCCGCCGCCGCGACCACGTGCTCGAGGTAGCCGGCCTCACCGCGGGGGAGCTCGAGCATGCGGCCTTGCCCGACACCGGTTCCCCCGTCTCCCCTCCGGTACTCAAGCTCGATCTCGTCCTCCAGCTCGTCGGGTAGCTTGAACCCTCCCGACCCGAAGAACTTGATGCCGTTGTCGTCCGCGGGGTTGTGGGAAGCGGAGATCACGACACCGGCGTCGGCCTCGAGGGCGGGGATCATGAACGCGATCGCCGCGGTGGGCTGGACGCCCGCCAGGATCACGTCCGCGCCGGCGAAGCCGATGCCCTCGACCAGCGCGCGCTCGAGCGCGATGCCCGAGGCCCGAGTGTCTCGTCCTACCACGAGCACCGGGTGATCGCGCTCGTGGCGCCGGAGCACCACCGCGGCGGCCCGGCCGAGACCCCGCGCCAGGTCGATGGTGAGGTCTCGGCCGAAGACCCCACGAACTCCGTCGGTGCCGAAGAGCCGCCCCATGCGGGAGGCAAGGCTACCCGAAGCCGCGGGGGGCGGAGGTCCTTCGGGAGCCGGACCTCCTCGAGGCTCTTCCCCGCCGGATCGGGGAGGTCCCAGTCCAGGTACCGCTTGCCCGGGTAGACGGGACACGCGTCCCCGCAGCCCATCGTGATCACGACGTCCGCCTCCC
>Ga0070741_10021054_pt1 | contig 10188 bp, 7 predicted proteins | sample Coa_R1_4_FD_66440 | JGI IMG/M metagenome (GOLD analysis project Ga0070741, IMG submission 66440) | Surface soil microbial communities from Centralia Pennsylvania, which are recovering from an underground coalmine fire - Coalmine... | ecosystem: Environmental > Terrestrial > Soil > Unclassified ...
CCAAGAAAGCGTCCTGCATTGCTGTGCCGTGTGCGCGCAGCAGGAACGTGTCTTGTTCGTCCTGAAAAAGCCCTGCGGCAATTTCATCCAGCGCGTCGCGTTTCGGTTTCGCGTCGACGTGGTGGTCGAGATTTGGCAGGGGAAGCGTGACGGCACGCGTACGCGCGCGCGGTGTTTTGAGAAGCACGATACTGCGGCTGACGCCCGGCGTGAACGAGAGATAACCTTGCTTGACCAATCGTCGCAAGTCGCGCGCCACGTGGTCATTCGACCCTAAACCGACGGCGGCGCCGATTTCGCGATAGGTGGGCGAGCGATGATGCTGCCGCTGATAGCGTTCGACGAACGCGAGGATGCGCGCGCCGTGTTCATCCAACTGTGCCATTGCGATTCCTTTCCAGCGAAACAAAAAACTGTTTCGCGACGAGACCGATCGGTCCCGAACCCGTGTATGAATTGTGACACAGAACGTGTGTTCTAATGACGCCATTATAATAGAACATGGGTTCTGTGTCAATGGGCGCGCGCATTTTTTAATGTGGAATCAACAAACGGCTGACGCGAAAAAAGGGGCGGGGTTGGGAGGAATAAAAAAACCCGCTCACGAGAACGGGTCTTTTTTTCAATCTGTCCGCCATTGGCGGACAAACACGTGAATTTGCGCGTGCGCTATGGCTTTGCCATTTGGGCTGCGTTCAGGCGCTTCATGAGACGCGATTTTTTGCGCGCGGCGGCGTTTTTGTGAATGACGCCTTTTTGCGCTGCCGCATCCAATTCGATTTGCGCTTGGCGAAGCAGCGCGGCAGCATTCTTGTCGCCGCTTTCAATCGCGAGAACGGCTTTCTTGGTCACCGTGCGCGTCTTGGCTTTGACCAGGCGATTGCGTTGACGGCGCCGCGCGTTTTTGCGAATTTCTTTTTGAGCGGAAGCTGTATTAGCCAATTTGAATTCCTCCGATTTACAATTCCGATTCGCAATCAAATCTGATTGCCGCAATTTTACTTGAAAGCGCACAATATGCAAAATTCGCGCGGCGCGCCAAGGGCATGTCCCGACGCGGATGGTGTATAATCGCCCTTCGAGCTGCGAATGAAATCATCGGGCATCGCGCCGGTCAGCGCGCGTCAACTCGTCGCCTCGACGGGCATTGTCATGGTCTTGTACATCCTCAGCGATGTGTTGGGGCTGGCGCGCAGTGTTGCCATCACCTATCAATTCGGCACGTCGGCGGAGATGGACGCGTACTATGCCGCGTTCCGCGTGCCCGATTTCATTTTCAATTTGCTTGCGGGCGGCGCGCTGGCGTCGGCGTTTATTCCGCCGTTCACGACCTTGCTCGCGGCGGGCGACACGCGCGGCGCGTGGCGTTTGGCAACGCAGGTCATCAATTTGGTGCTGGCGGTCACGACGGCGGTTTGCGTCGTCGCGTTTCTTTTCGCCGAGCCGTTCGTCGCGTATTTGGTAGCGCCCGGCTTTGCGCCCGCCGAACAGCAGCTGACCGCGCAATTGATGCGCGTGATGTTGCTGACGCCGATTATTTTCAGCGTGAGCGGCATCGTGATGGGCATTCTGAACGCCCATCAACATTTTGTGTTGCCCGCCGCCGCGCCTTCGATGTACAACATCGGCATCATTTTCGGCGCGTTGGTCTTGGCGCCGCGTTGGGGTGTGTACGGTTTGGCGCTCGGTGTGGTGGTGGGCGCGCTGCTGCATTTGCTGATTCAAGTGCCGTGGCTGCTGCGGCAGAAAATTCCATTCACCCGTTCGCTGGGCATACGCGATGCCCAAGTACGCCACGTCGTCAATTTGATGATTCCGCGCGCGGTCGGCAATGCGGCGGTGCAATTGAATTTTTGGGTCAATGTTTTTCTTGCGTCGTCACTGGCAGTCGGCTCGCTTGCCGCGCTGAATTACGCGTTCTTGATTATGCTGCTGCCGCAAGCGGTCATCGCGCAAGCCATCGGCACCGTTTTGTTTCCGACCTTTGCGCGCATGGTGGCGGACGGAAAAATGGATGACCTGCGCCGCGCGTTCTCGACGGTTTTTCGCGGCGTATTGTTCTTGTCCATCCCCGCGTCGGTGGGACTGCTGCTTTTGCGTACGCCGGTGATTCAGGTGTTGTTTCAGCGCGGCGATTTTACCGCCGATTCGACCGCGCAGACCGCGTTTGCGCTGCAATTCTTTGCCATCGGATTGTTTGCCCAATCGGGTTTGGAGATTTTGTCACGCGCGTTTTATGCGATGCATGATACGGCAACGCCTGTGCGTATCAGCATCGCTTCGGTGGTATTGAACATCCTCTTGTCGCTGATTTTGATTCAGCCGCTCGCGCACGGCGGTCTCGCGCTGGCAAATTCCATCGCGACGATTTTGGAAATGTTGGTTTTGCTTTTTCTACTCCGCCCGCGTTTGGGCGGTGTTGACGGAAGAAATCTTGCCGCCTCGACACTCAAAATGCTGATGGGCGCGGCGGCGATGACACTGGCGATTGGATGGTTCCAAATGACCGCGTTGGCGCAAGTGCCATTGTTTGCTCTCCTCGGCGGAATCGTGTTTGGCGGGGGCGCGTATCTTTTGACGATGCTTGTTTTGCAGAGTGACGAAATCGCTCTGGCGCTGCGTCTGGTGAGGCGAGGGAGGGAGTGATTGGGTGATTGAGAGATTGACGATTTCGGAAAGCAGAAAGCGGAAAGTGAGAAACGAAAAGCGAGATGGGAGAGGCGAGAAACGAGAAGAGAGAGGCGAGAGGCGAGAAATGAGAGGCGAGAAATGAGATGCGAGATGCGAGAGGCGAGAAACGAGAAGAGAGAAGCGAGAGGCGAGAGACGAGATGCGAGAGGCGAGAGGCAATGCGCTATCATGCTATAATTTTTTTACGAGGAATTCATGTTTGCCGACAAATTTGCAGGGTATCAAAAACGGTACGACGATTTGCATAAACTGATGCAAGACCCGGACGTGGCGACGAATCCGGCGCGCTTGCGCGAAATTACGCGCGAAATTAGCGAAATCGAACCGATGGTCGAAAAGTATCGCGAGTATGTCAAGACCAGCGCGGCGTTGGAACGCACGTTGGCGATTGCGCGCGACGAAAGCGATTTGGAGATGCGCGCGCTCGCGCAAGAAGAAGCGGAGCAGCTGCGCGCGCAAGAAGAACGGTTGGAAAACGAAATGCGCCTGATGCTTTTGCCGAAAGACCCGCGCGACGACAAAGACATTTACATGGAAATTCGCGCGGGCACGGGCGGCGAAGAAGCCGCGCTGTTCGCCGCCGACTTGTATCGCATGTATACGCGGTACGCGGAACGCCAACGCTGGAAAGTTGCATTGGTGGACGAAAATCGCACAGGACTGAAAGGGTTCCGCGAAGTGATTTTTGAAATCAAAGGCAAAGGCGCGTTTTCGCGTTTGAAATACGAGAGCGGCGTGCATCGCGTCCAGCGCGTGCCGCTGACCGAAGCGAGCGGGCGCATTCACACCTCTACCGCGACGGTCGCGGTGATGGCGGAAGTGGACGATATTGAAGTCGAGGTGCGCCCGGAAGATTTGAAAATTGACATTTATCACGCGTCGGGACATGGCGGACAGAATGTGCAAAAAGTGGCGACCGCCGTACGCATCACGCATCTGCCGACGGGCATCGTCGTCGCGTGCCAAGATGAACGTTCGCAGTTGCAAAACAAACTGCGCGCCATGTCCGTGTTAAAAGCGCGCTTGTACGAAATCGAATTGGAAAAACAGCAGCGCGAAATCACGGAATCGCGACGCTCGCAGGTTGGGACCGGTGAACGCGCGGAAAAAATTCGCACGTATAATTTTCCGCAAGACCGTCTCACCGACCATCGCATTGGCGAATCGTTCCACAATCTTCCCGCGATTCTCGACGGCGACCTCGACCACATCATTGACGCGCTCGTGCTCGCCGACCAGACCGAGAAACTGAAAGCGGCGGGAGTGGAAATATGATTTGCGAATTTGGATTTCGGAATGTGGAATGGCGCCAGCGTCCGTTTCCGAAATCCGAATTCCGTTTTCGGAATTTTTGCTGATTTCTCATCCTGAAACGGTCCAAGAAGTTCTCGTCAGCGCGGTGCGCGCGTTGGGCGCGCGGAACGGCTATGCTGCCGCGCGTTTGGAAGCAGAAATTTTGCTCGCGCACACGCTCAAGATTTCGCGCGCGCTGCTGCTGGCGCGTTTGGGCGACCCCATATCGCCCGCCGATGCCGCGCAATTCGCGGGCATGGTCGCGCGGCGCGCGCAAAACGAACCGCTCGCCTATATCATCGGGCATCAGGAATTTTACGGACTCGATTTCATCGTGGACCGCCGCGTGCTCATTCCGCGTCCCGAAACGGAGCACCTCGTCGAACTCGCGCTCGCGGCGCTGAAAAAAATCGCGCATCCCGAACCCGTGATTGCGGATGTTGGCACCGGGGCGGGCGCAATCGCGCTGGCATTGGCGCATCATACGACGGACACAAAAATTTTCGCGACCGATATTTCGCCCGACGCGCTCGCGGTCGCGCAATTGAATGCCGCGCGTTTGAATTTGAGCGACCGTGTGGAATTCCGCCAGACCGATTTGTTGGAAGGCATCACCACGCCGCTCGATTTGATTGTGGCGAATCTGCCGTACATTCCGCTCGAACGTCTGAATCAACTGCCGCGCGAAATTCGCCACTATGAACCGCGCGTGGCGACCATTGCGGGACTCGATGGATTAAGCGTCATTCGCCGCTTACTCCAGCAGGTGGAGCAGCACGCGGCGCGTGTGTGTTTCATTTTTCTCGAAATCAGCGAGGAGCAGGGACGCGCGGCGCAAGAACTGGCGCGCGCGCTCCTGCCGCGCGCACACGTGGAACTGCATCGCGATTTGGAACAATTGGACCGCGTGGTGGAAATTCGCTTGCAGCGTTAAGGTCTTGTCCATGGCAGGGTCAATGTCATTTCTCACTCCGCAGGTTAAAACCTGCTGGCAAGAGGTCGGGCTCAAGCCCCAAACACGTTGGTTTCAACCTTTTCTCTTGCCATTCGACTTGGTCGAAGGATTTATAAAATACTCTCTTGATGTCATTTCGCACACAGTGAGAAATCTCGGGGCGCGTATTTTGCGCCGATTGCCTCGCTTTGCCCGAAATGACCGCTTTGTATGATAACCGAAATTTTACCTGCCGACGCGCCGAATGCAATACAACGTGCGTTGGAACTGATCCAACGCGGCGAGGTTGTGGCGCTGCCTACCGATACCGTGTATGGCATCATGACGGACGGCTCCAACGCGGATGCGATTGAAAAATTATTTATCGCCAAGGACCGTCCGGCGCACAAGGCGATACAACTGCTCATCGCCGACGCGTCCGATTTGGAACGCGTTGCCGTACAGGTTACGCCCGCCGCGCGCGTGTTGGCGGAAAAATTCTTTCCCGGCGGCTTGACGCTGGTCGTGCCCGCGCGCGCGGACTTGCCCAAAAACCTGCGCGCCGAAACCGATACCGTCGGCGTGCGTTTGCCCGACGCGCCCTTGGTGCGCGCCTTGGCGCGCGCGTTGGGACGACCGCTTGCGGCGACGAGCGCGAATCGTTCCGGCGGCGTGAACCCGCGCACCGCGCAAGATGTGCTGAACGATTTGGGCGGACGCATTCCTTTGATACTTGACGGCGGCGCGACGCCGGACAATGTGGCTTCGACGGTGTTGGATTGCACGCAAGCGGTGCCGCGTGTCCTGCGCGCTGGCGCGATTGCGTTGGACGAAATTGCGCGCGTGTTGAATATTCCGACGGAACGTTTATCGAATTAGTATGTTAAACCACGATGATTGGTTTGGCAGCGCTGCCGCAATCGATGCGCGCGTGCGCGCGCCGCTGACGCGCGGCGAATGCGCACAATCGCATATGGCTTGCGGGCGTCGCGCTCACCATTGCGCTGACAAAACTGCAACTCGGGTTCGTGCCCGGCGCGGCAATTTGAGTTATGTTTTTTTCATCGGCAAATATTCCGCGCTGCAAATTTTGGTCGTGGTGCCGCTCGGCGTCTATCTCAAGATTTGTTATGACGCGGCGCGTCCGTGGCTGGAACGGCGCGTGCGGTGTGTCCCACTGCGATGATTTTGGGAATTGACGCCAGCCGCGCGCTCGCCGACGCGCCGACGGGTACGGAGTATTATTCGCGCGCTTTGATTGACGCGCTGCTGCGTGCGGACACGCCAACGCGATTTCGTCTCTACACGCGCGCGACCCCCCCCCCCAATTTTTTTCCGCCGACCAACAATTACGAAATTCGCGCGCGGCCATTTCCGCGCGTGTGGACGCATTTGCGTTTGGCGTACGAAATGTTGACGCGTGCGCCCGACGCGCTGTTTGTGCCCGCGCACGTCCTGCCGCCGATTCACCCGCGCAATTCCATCGTCACCGTTCACGACCTCGGCTATAAATATTTTCCCGACGCGCACAAGACATTTTCGCGCGCGTATCTGGATATTTCGACGCGCTGGAATGTGCGTGCGGCGCGCGTCGTCATTGCCGACTCGCGCGCGACGCGCGACGATATTGTGAAATTTTACAAAACGCCCGCCGCAAAAATTCGCGTGGTGTATCCCGCCTACAACGCGCGCGTGTTCCAACCGACGCGGGCTGCGGACGTCCTCGCGCGCGTGCGCCAAAAATACGCGCTGTCCGACCACTATCTCATCAGCGTCGGCACACTCCATCCGCGCAAAAATTACGCGCGCCTCATCGAGGCGTCCGCGCGGCTGCCCGCCGAGTATGAATTGGTGATTGTGGGAAAAAAGGGCTGGCTCTATGATGCCATTTTGGCGCGCGCCCGTGATTTGGGCATGACGCACCGCGTCAAATTTTTGGAGTACGCCGCAATCGAGGATTTGCCCGCGTTGTATGCGGGCGCGCGGCTCGCGGTGTTTCCATCGCTGTACGAAGGATTCGGGTTTCCGGTTTTGGAGGCGCAGGCGTGCGAGACGCCGCTGGTCTGTTCCAACGCGTCGGCTCTGCCCGAAGTCGCGGGCGACGGCGCGGAATATTTTGACCCGACCGACGTGTCCGACATGGCGCACGCGCTGCGGAGCGTTTTGGAGAACTCGGCGCGGCGCGCGGAATTGGTGACGCGCGGACGCGAAAACGTCAAACGCTTTACGTGGGAACGCGCCGCGCGCGAAATTTTGGAAATGGTTCACTTTCTCCCAACCGCCGCGCACTCGCCGCAATGATTTTTGGAACTGTTTGAAAACGCGCTGCGTCTAATTCTCAAGAATTCGAACCAAATCATACCAAAGCATTTGGGTTCACCTCGCGTGAACGGGTGGCGCGCCGCCAAATGCTTTGGACAAGAATCACCCCGGAGGCATACCATGTCTACGCTCCGCGTCATGCTGTTGACGCTGCTGGCGATTGGCGCGCTTGTGCTTGTACCTGCTGCCGCCGCGCGCGCGGATGGTCTGGTCGTCGTAGATTGTCCGACCATTGCGCCGCAGCCCAATCCACCTTGTCCCTCTTGTCCGACGATTGGTCCCGAGCCGTCCATTCGCCCCGATTGTCCCGCGTATTTGCGCGTCAAAAATCACAACGTTACGGTAACAATTGATAACCAAGTCGCGCAAACGCACATTGACCAAACGTTCGTCAACGACAGCCACTTTCAACTCGAAGGCACGTACATTTTTCCGCTGCCCGAAGATGCGACGATTTCGGATTTTGCGATGTATGTAGATGGGCAGCGGCTCGAAGGCAAAATTTTGGACCGCGATCAGGCGCGCCAAATTTATGAAGACATTGTGCGCCGCCGCCGCGACCCCGCGCTGTTGGAATACATGGGACGCGGCGCGTTTCAGGCGCGCATTTTCCCGATTCCTCCTCAATCGGAAAAACGCGTCGAAATTTCGTACTCGCAAATTCTAAAGGTCGAGAACGGGCTGGTGAAATATGTGTATCCGCTTTCGACCGAAAAATTTTCGCCGCAGCCCATCGGCAGTGTGAGCATCAACATTGATTTGAAATCGCCGCAAGCGCTGAAAACGATTTATTCGCCGACGCACAATGTGTCCGTTGCGCGCGACGGCGATTACAAAGCCAAAATCGGTTACGAAGCCAACAATGTCAAACCCGACCGCGATTTTGTTTTGTATTACAGCGTATCGTCCGGCGACATTGGCGCGACGCTTTTGACGTACAAACCCGACGCGAATACGGACGGATTCTTTGTGCTGCTAGTCACGCCGAAAGTCCAAGTCGAGCAGCAAAAAGTTGTGGCAAAAGATGTAATTCTGGTGCTGGATACATCCGGCTCGATGCAAGGCGAAAAAATCGTCCAAGCGCGTAATGCGTTGCAATATGTGTTGAATCAATTGCAGCCGAACGACCGCTTTAATGTCATCACGTTTGCGACGGGCATTGTCTCGTACGCGCCGGGCAAGTTGGTCCCCGCGAGCGAACGCGGCGACGCGCTGCGCTTTGTCGAGAACATCAAGGCGGGCGGCTCCACCAATATCAATCGCGCGCTGTTGGAAGCGATGGCGCTTGCCGATAAAGAACGTCCGACGATAGTGATTTTCTTGACCGACGGTTTGCCGACAGTGGATGAGACGAATACCGAACGCATTATCGAAAATGTGAAACAAAATACGCCGAGCAATGTGCGTCTATTCACATTCGGCGTGGGCGATGATGTCAACACACTGCTGCTCGATTCGTTGAGTGAACAACAGCGCGGCGCGAGCGCGTATGTGCGCCCCGGCGAAAATATCGCGGAAACCGTTTCAGGTTTTTACGCCAAAGTTTCGACGCCCGTGCTGTCGGATTTGAAAATGGATTTCGGCGGCATCGAAACGTATGACGTATATCCGTATCCGCTGCCCGATTTGTTTGCGGGAACGCAATTGGTGATTGCGGGGCGGTACAAGAATGGCGGCGCGGCGACGATTACGCTGAACGGCAACGTGAACAATCAAGCGCAAAAATTCTCGTTCGAGGATTTGAATTTCAAACCGAACGGCGGCGACGAATTGATTGCGCCGTTGTGGGCGACGCGCAAAATCGGTTACTTGCTGTCGCAGATTCGTCTGCATGGCGAAAATCGAGAAGCGGTGGACGAAATCGTCGCGCTGGCGATTCGTTACGGCATCGTCACGCCGTACACGTCGTTCTTGATTCAAGAAGACGCGGACGTGTTGAGCCAAGAAGGACGCACAGCGGCGGGCAAGTCCGTACAGCAGAACGCCCCCCCCCCTGCGGCGGCGCCAACCTCCGGCGCGGGCGCGGTCGGCAAGAGTCAGGCGAATCAAGAAATGAAAGATGCGAACGCCGCGCCGTCGTCGGGCGATGGTAAATTGAAACACGCGGGCGACAAAGCATTCATTCTGCGCAACGGCGTTTGGACGGACACGACGTTCGTTCCTGAAAAAATGACGACGACAAAAATCCCATTTGGCAGCGCGCAGTATTTTGAGTTGCTCGCGCAGCATCCCGAATGGTACAAGTATGTGGCGGTTGGAGAACAAGTGATTTTTGTGGTGAATGGTGTGGCGTACGAAACTGTAGGCGGAAGTTGAAGTAAAAAATGCGGTGTGGAAATTTCCACACCGCATTTTTCAATACACCCATTGACCACATTGTAACTCATCGAGCATCTCGCGGGCAGGTTGTTGCATTGATATTGCCATTCCAACATGTGGCTTTGGAGTCTTTGCCGTGTGTATGTCACGACTGAAGTGGTGGTCGTTGATTTGAATGTGTGTTTAGTGGTGACGTAATCACTTCCCCCCCACCAAGAGACGGGGATTGTTGGTGTTATTTGGGAGTAATACCGCCATTGTTTGTTCTTGTCTAAAATATGCAAATAGTCTATAACTCCCCACTCCCTCATAAATGCTTCCTGATAGTAAATGTTATCTGTTGTCGTAGAATACGCGTAAGCGGTGCCGGGCCCGCCAGAAGCGCCATACGTATTTCCATAGCCAGTAATCCCATTCCAAATATAGACGTCTGCACTAACCTCGGCTTCGGCGATGCTTGTCAAACCAATGGCTCCTACAAGCACCAGGAAGAACAAACTGATCGTTCGAAGATGACAGATAGGGATTGATTTTTGCATGAGCGCGCTCCTTCCAGCGGGGGAATTCCTTTATTGGATATTACCTTGATTGCTAGTCGAGATTCGTGCAGGCGAGTGCGATAAGCGAGG
>Ga0070741_10021055_pt1 | contig 10188 bp, 21 predicted proteins | sample Coa_R1_4_FD_66440 | JGI IMG/M metagenome (GOLD analysis project Ga0070741, IMG submission 66440) | Surface soil microbial communities from Centralia Pennsylvania, which are recovering from an underground coalmine fire - Coalmine... | ecosystem: Environmental > Terrestrial > Soil > Unclassified ...
CGCCAGTCGACGCCGAACTGCGCGCCGTACTTGCGGTACAGATCGTCGAGCGAGGAAAAGGTCTGTTCCACGGTGTCAATCGCCACGTCGGAAGCGCTCGCTCTCGCCCCGGTCGCGCCGACCGAGACGCGCGCGCTGCGGGCGGCGATCACCAGGCCCACCACGAAGGCCGCGCCGAGCAGCAGAACGAAAGGCATGTCTCATGTTGCGAGCTCGCGCCATTCGAAGCTCGCAAACGTGTTGACGTTCACCACCTGGCTCGCTACGTGCAGGCCCTGGCCGGCGGGCAGCCGGACGGCCGGCTTCAGTTCCCACTGCACTTCGGTGCCCGCGGTGTTGGCTCTACGCTCGTCCATCACGGTGCCGGTGAAGGCCGCGACGTTCTGGCTCTTGATCTGGCCCTGGGACGCAGCGCCGCCCACGTTCTTGTTGAGCCCGTTGGTGACCGCGCCGCCGCCGGCGAGCTGGGTGTTCTGCTGCACCAGGAGGAAGGAATCGGCGGCGGTGAAATCGACGAAGCGCACCTTGTCGACGTAGATGACGATCGGCGAGGCGGCCGGGTTGAAAAGCTGCGACTGGTTCAGGTTTCCCGCGGAGGGCGCCACCGCGGCATCGGCGATGAAGGCCTGGCCGGCGCGCACGATGTCGTCGGACCAGCGCGCGTTGACGCTGAGGTCGATCGGGTTGGTGATGCTGCCGATGGTGGCGATCGCCTGCACGGGATTGAGGAACCGCGCCCGGTAGCCGTACCAGAGATTGAGCACCTTGCCCGGCTGCGCGGCGCTGGTGATGAACACATCCTCGATAGGGATCCCCTGCACGCCGGCGAGCGCGAGCGCAGGCCACGGATCTTCGCTCGTGTTGTTGAGCTGGATCGTGGCGGTGCCGGTGGTGTTGGAGTCGAAGAAGATGAAGTCGCCGCGGCAGCGGAACTGCTGCGCGTTGAGCGCATTGTCGAGCGCGATCACGAGCCGGCGCAGGCTCGAGCGCGGAATCACCTGGCCGCGCTTGTCGGCGGTGATCTGCTCGACCTCGCCGAGGTAGGTCGGATCCTGGCTCGGAGGCTCGGGGAACGGAGGCATCAGCGGCGCAACGCGATGACGATGACGACGAGAACGGCGACGGCGCCGACAATCACCCAGGGGCTAATCCCCTGGCCGCCGCCAGGCAGTAGCGCGCCGGGGGTCGACGCGGCCTGGAAATTGAGCCCGCGGGTTCCCGGCGCCGGGTTTTCCACGTTGGAGGACAGCCGGCCGGCGGGCACGGCGCTGCCGGAATTGATGCGCGCGACCGCAATGTCCTTGATCGTCGTCAGGCCCTCGTCGGCGAGGGACTTCCACCAGTCGTTGGTCGGCATCACCTGGGGCACGCCGCCCATGTCAGCGGGACTCATAGGTCACCTCTTGGTCATCATCACCAGCACCAGCAGCAGCACGGCGCCGCCGGCGACCAGGTACATCATCTGCGGCGAGCTGCTAGCGCCGAAATTCAGCGCCGGGTTCACCCGGTCGAAGGCCGGTCCGTTCGCGTAGCCGGCGCGCTGCGCAAACGCCGCCTGGCCGGGATTGACGCCCACGTAGTCCGGGCTGTTCGGGTTGCGGCTGCTGAAGTAGCTTCCCAACGTCGAGAGCCCCGTTTTTGCAAGGCCGGCATAACCGGCATAGCTCGTCGCCGAGCTCGACCCTGCCGCGGCGCCGACGCCGAAGGGCTGCGCGGCGCTCGTTGCTGGCGTGCCGGCGAAGGCGAGATAGCCGCCCGCGGCCGCCGCCTCGACGCCGATCACGCCGGCGGCGATGCGGTTGCGCTGCTTGACGTTGCTGTCGAGGAGCGCGAGCGAGGCGCCTCCAGTGAAGGGCGCGGCAGCCACCCCGATCACCTTCTCGCCGGTCTTGCCCAGCACCCTCGACAGATGAAAACTCATTGCAGCATCACCAGCACCAAAACGGCGGCCGCTGCGAGTAGCAGGAGCCGCCGTTTCGTCCGCTTCCTGCGCGCGACGGCCAGGTCGACAACGACGCCCACCTAGGCCTTGAGCAGCCGGATGCCCTCGTGAGTCAACGTCATGATCGAATTCGCGGCGGCGCCCGACTGCGTGAGGGCGAGCTGCAGCGAGGACTTATCGCCGCTCGAGAGCGCTGCCGTGATGCTCTTGTCCATCACGAAGTCGTACACCTCGATGCCGGCGAGCTGCGTCTCGAGCAGCGCGACGGACTTGTTGAGCGCCTGTACGTTGGCGTGCTTGCGGTCCTTCTCGATGAACCGCTCCTGGTCCTGGATGTTGGTCTTGACCGGATAGGTGTCGTTGGCGTTGCCCGACCAGGGCAGGCCCGCGGTGCCGGTGTCGCCGGTGAAGAAGAACAGCCGCTTGAAGGACAGATCGACCGACTTTTCCAGCTCGATGTTCGGGTTCACGCTCGCGTCCTGGGGCGGGCGGTGATCGTAGCTGATGAAAAACGCCGGCTTCGCCTTGTCGGGCAACGCGCCGTAGGTGCGCTCGACGTCGATGTCGAGCGTAGCGGTCATCGAGGAAGTGCCCGGCGTCGAGTAGAGATCGGCGGTAGTGCCGAGCTGGATCTCGAGGTCGAGCGCCTTGTAGCGCGAGGTGTCGAGGATCGTGTCCTCGGGGCGGATCATGTCCTCATCGGCGAACAGGATCGGGATGAACACATCGTAGGTGCCGCTCGCCGCCGCCAGGGTGGAAATCTGGGGCTTGGTGCCCATGCGGTAGGTGGCGATGTAGAACATGGCCCGGCCGGGCTCGTTACAGATCAGCTCGCCGCGGTCGGTCTTGAAAAAGATCTTGCGAATGGCGCGCAACAGGCCGTCCGAGAGCACGCCGGCGCCGGTGCCGATCGTGACAGTGATGGCGATGTGCAGCCACATCGTCCACCAGCCGTGACCGAGTCGGAACTCTTTCGAGAAGGGCGTGTTGCCGCCGACGGTCAGCGCGGCGGCGGAGACGAAGTTGACGCGCTCGACGTCGCCGCGGCCCTGGAAGGTGACGGTCTGGGATTTGGTTTTTGCCATGGCGGAATCCTCAGATCGCGACGTCGGTCTCGTCGCAGGTCGAGCCCTGCGCGCGCACGTTGCCGCTCGCATCGAGCGGGTAGGTGCATTCGCGGCAGGTGACGGTCAGCTCGGGGCGGGCGTAGCCGGCGCGCAGGTGCGCGCGCAGCTCGTCGAGCCGGTGCATCATCACTACATCGAGCTCGGGATCGCTGAACAGGGGTTGGCGGTTGTCGCCGTTGCCCTTGTAGAGCACGTACTCTTTGACAACCTTGACGGCGGCTGCGTCCATGGCGGCCTACCTGGGCAACACCTGGCCCACGACGGGGATCTGGACCACCCGCTGCTGCACGAAGGCGACCACAGCATAGGCGACCAGCGCGACCCCGGCGATGACCAGCGCTTTGTGCATCGTCGGCATTTGAAGACTCCTCGAGTAGAGACTGCGAGCGCATCATCGCGACCGGAAAATCCGCCCGCAACTCGGCCTCTCATGGAAGGGTTCGCATGGAATGCCTCAGCGCGCGACGTTGACCGGGCGGCCGCGTTTCCAATCGAGGACACCCCTGGCGAGGGCACCGGTCAGCATGTCGCGCTCGATCCACTGTTGGCCGGTGAGGCCGGCGAGCTCGGCGACCTCGACGCTCAGCACGTTGGCGATCTCCTTGCGGTCGGAGCTGTAGTTGAGGCGCCCGGTGCGCAGCCGGGTGGCGAAGGTCCACAGCCGCTTGTCGACGTCGGCGGGGCGCTGCGTGGCGGCGATGATGCGTACGGCGCGGTGGCGCCCCTGGCGCAACAGCGTCGACCAACCTTCCGGCACCTGGGAGCGGACCGGGCTCGTGACGTCGGCCGCCTCGTCGACCACGCAGAGCAGATCGCCGGCGGCGAAAGCGAGCTTGCAGAAGACGTCGAACTGTCGCTTGAGACGCACCAGGTCGGAACCGTCCGGCTGATAGAGCAGGCTGAACGGTCCGCGGCCGGCTTCCACCAGGCGGCGGCGGATCGCCTCGAGGTCGAGCCGGTCGCCGAGGCCGTCGTATTCGTGCAGCGGGTCGAAGATCAGGCGGCGCGCAGAGCGGTCCTCAAGGAGGATCCGGATCTGGCTCGATTTGCCGGTGCCGGGAGCGCCGACGATGACGTAGACGTAGGACGCGGCGCGCGTCACTGCGCAGGCGGGGTCTCTTTCGACTCTGCGGGTGCCTGCTCTGCTTCCTGGGCGGCGCGGGCGGCGGCGATGCGGGCGCGGATGGCAAGCACCGTGGGCACGGCGAGCGGTTCGGTCGCGAGCGCGAGACCGAACCAGGGGCCGAGCCATTCGAAAATGGCGGAGATGTTCCAACCGTACTTCTCGGCGAGCGGCACCATGGCCGTACCCCAGGCGAGGCACTGTTGCTCGGTGTAGACCGGCCCGAGCTCGGGAAACCAGCGCGAGAGGATCCCCCCGAAAATCTGCGGGATCTGCGCCCATCCCTTCGCCGGGTCCGGTTGCGTAGAAGCTGGCGCCGAACGATCGTTCGGCAGGGCGGGCTCAGCCGGGGTCGAATCCGCGGCGCGGGTTTCGGCCTCGAGCTCGGCGAGCTGCTGCTGGTCGACCATCAGATCACGTCGTCCAGCATGCCGCGCTTCTTCGCCGGAGTCGCCGGCGCCGGTGCCGGCTTCGGGCCTGGCGCGGGCACGCCCGGCGCGCGCTCGATCTTCTCGAGCCACTTGGGATACCGCCCCTCGCCTTTTTTGCTGTACGCGCTGCCGTCGCATTCGTCGCAGGTGTAGCTCAGGGTCTCACGTTCGTTGATCTTCACCACCACCCGCTCCCCGCAATCCGGGCATTTCATGTAACCGAACTTCTTGTGCACCTTTCCACCTCGCTTTGCAGGGTTTCGATCGCCTGCGCCATCTCGCCCAGGAGCGCGAGCTGCAGCGCCAGCAGCTCCTCGACGCAGTTCACGCGCTGGATCATCGGCAGCGCTCGCACTTGGTCGACGCGCACGGCCAGATACGCTACTTGATGGCTCAGAGATCCCTTCACCATCGCCTCCCCTGCCAACTGGAAAACGTCGCCTTGTGCGTCCTAGGTCGCTCAGCGAGCTCCTCAAGGAAGGCCCGAGCGCCCTCCTCGCCCTCCTTGGCGGCCCAGTACTTCAGCTCGCCGCGCGCGTTGCGCGAGACGACCAGGCGCCACTCGTCCTTGGTCAATTGCATAGCGCCGCCCTCGTCGGGCATCGGCGCACGCGCTAGCTCCTCGTCGCTCGCCTCGTTTATGCCGAAGTAGCCCTTAAGACCGGGCGACCAGGAGAGCATCCGTTTGCCCTTGAAGCAGCGGGCGAATTCGCGGAACAGCGCTCCGGCGCCGTGGTCGCCCTGGCTGTAGGCGCGCAGCAGCGCGAACGGGGTCATGTGCCCGAAGCGGGCGCCTTGCTTGGCGTGGCTGCGGGTGAGCTCGTCGGTCAAACCCCACTGCTCGAGCTGCGGCTGCCGGCCGTATTTGGCGACGTACTCGGCGGCGTAGTCTCCGCCGCGCAGGTCGAAACCGTGCTCGAGCATGTCGCTTTGCTTGGAAGTCTCGCCCAGCCCGACTTTCAACAGGATCCGCACCCACTCGTGGCGCAGCTCCTCGAGAGCTCGATAATCGTCTAGCAGGCCAGGAGCGGCGAAGATCAGATCGTGTGTGTGCGGGTGCCACCCGTTCTCTCCCCAGGTGACCTCGAGAGAGCGAACCGATCCCTTGCGGCCGTAGTTGCCGAAGATGCGTTTGTAGGCGCGGCAGCTTTTGAACCGCTGCATGGCCTTGGCAAAGAAGTCGAGGAAGGCCTCGAGGGCGAGCTCGCGGGTGTGCGGCGCGGTCAGCGTCATCAGGCAGACGTCGCCGCCCTCACCTTTCCACTTGCGGATGGCGAGCTGCAGCTCAAGTCGGCGGTGCTCGGTGATCTTCGCGCTGCAGGTGGCGCAGATCCAGACGTCGCCGCAGGTGATCAGGCCCGAGTAGCGGGCCGCGGAGCCGTCCTTGCGCCAGTGAAGGCCGACGTACTCGCCGAGCATGTTGCGCTGGCAGGTGCAGACCGGGTGACCGTCCAGGTACAGGAGCCCCTGTGCCACCCGCTGGATCTCGTCGAGCACGAGGAAGGGACGTTTCGCATCGGGATCCCCCTTGGAGGCCTCCGAAACGTATATGGATTTCCCAGAGATACCGAGATAAGCGCACTTCGTGGCGGCGACGGTGCCGTTAATCACGCAAAGAGGCTCCCGGTTCGGTCATCACGGGGGGGGTAGCGTCCGAAACCGGCAGCAAGGCCATTAGTGTTGCGCAGGCGCGGCCGAGCTCGGTCAAGGCGTAGCCCTCCCCATCCGTCGACAGAACGCCTTTCCTGACCAAACTAAGCATCGTTCGTGTGGAGAGCGGGATCTGGCCGGGAGCGCCTTTGCTCAGCCATTTCAGGACGCGCATCTGGGGCACGGTCAGGTAGAAAGCGATCGGCGTCTCAGCTGTCATTAGTGATCCAGCTCGTCCGGCTCAGACTTCGGAGGGCCGGCGCCGAACAAGCGCAATGCGGCCCAGGTTGCTAAGGCGGACCAGGCGCCTACGAAAAGTGACCACCAAACGCCAACGCCCAAGAGCAGCGCGAGGACGAACCAGAAAGCCGCCACGATCAGAATGCAGCGCGTGCGGGTCATACGAGCAGCGCGTAGCCGGTGCGCTTGTTGTAGGTGAAGCCGCGAAAATCCGGCCCTGGCCGTCTTCGCGGTTTGCGCCGGGCCGCGAGCCTGGTCAATCCTTTGCCGAGATAGACGCGCCGCTTCTTCACCGCGCCCACCAGTTGATGGAAAAAAGCGCCGCCAGGGCGATCACCCCGGCGGCGGTAAACGCGCAATGAAGAAGCCGGCGACGACGCAGGAAGATCCAGCGCGCACGCCGACATTGCACGCCGGGGAGGTACATCATGCGGATTCTCCGATCGGCTCGCGCTCCTCGCGCGGGAGCCAGGCGGTCGATTGTTCGGCCGTGGCGATGCCGGCCGCAGCTTTGGAGGCCTCGAGCTCGTGCTCGAACAAAACCTCGTCGAGATCGGTCTTCGCGAACCCGAGATCCGCAAGTCCCAGGCCGCGCGCATTGATCTGGCCGGCTATCACGCAGACGTTATAGGCCCGCCGATGCTGTTCGATCGCGGCCAGGTGGCCGATCGCCTGCTCGATCGCGTCAAGCTGCTTGCGCGTCAGCATTTGCGAGCTCCGCGGGCTGTTCAGTTGCCCAACCTCGAATGGAGGCGACAGCGAAAATGTATTCCAGCGCAACCGCCACTTCGCGCCGATTTTCTTTGCCCATCCAGTAGGTCCGCGCTTCGACCAAGCGCTTGTTGTGGCAACCAACACGAATCGCGAGCCAACCATCTTGTAACCAACCGACACAGCGCCAACCGTTCGGCGTGCCGGCATCTATTACGCCGTTCGCGTCGGCGAGGTACGCGCCGGCGAGGTACGCGTCGGCGAGGTACGCGCCGGCGAGGTCCGCGCGGGCGAGGTCCGCGCCGGCGAGGTACGCGCCGGCGAGGTTCGCGCGGGCGAGGTACGCGCCGGCGAGGTCCGCGCGGGCGAGGTTCGCGCCGGCGAGGTTCGCGCCGGCGAGGTTCGCGTCGGCGAGGTTCGCGTCGGCGAGGTACGCGTCGGCGAGGTTCGCGCGGGCGAGGTACGCGCCGGCGAGGTTCGCGCCGGCGAGGTTCGCGCCGGCGAGGTTCGCGTCGGCGAGGTTCGCGTCGGCGAGGTTCGCGCGGGCGAGGTTCGCGCGGGCGAGGTTCGCGCGGGCGAGGTTCGCGCCGGCGAGGTTCGCGCCGGCGAGGTCCGCGCCGGCGAGGTCCGCGCCGGCGAGGTACGCGCCGGCGAGGTACGCGCCGGCGAGGTACGCGTCGGCGAGGTACGCGTCGGCGGAAACCGCTGCGATAAGGGCTTCCTTGACAGAATCGCCGGCATGCTCGAACAAGACGGCGTTTGTGAGGCGGTGTTGGATGTGAACCATGGCTTCCCCTTCCAATTCCGTTGCCTGGTGGCCGCCGGAACACCAGGAGGCCGGAAAACCCAGGGGAGGGGCAGGCACCCCCTGGGCCGGCGACAGGGGCACCATATCAAAGGCCCTTGAAAAGATCAAGGGCTGTAGATATTGCCAGTACCTTGAACGTCCAATACCCTTGGTGGCGTCAGCTTCCCAGGGGTCGGCGATGAAAAGCACCGTTGAACTACTCGACGCCGTGCGCGCAAGGCACGGCCTGTCATCGGACTACCAGCTCTCGAAGATCTTGGAGATCAGGCCGACCGCTGTAAGTAATTACAGGGTTCGGAGATCTTTTCTCGACGAATCAGTCTGCGTGAAGGTCGCGAAGCTGCTCGAATTGGACGCTGGCTATGTGCTCGCCGTCGTGGCTGCTGAACGAGCGCACTCGGCAGAGATCCGGAAGGCGTGGGAAAAAGCGGCGAAGGTATTGGCCGGAACGGCGGCCGCGTTGCTCGCCGGCTGTGCCCTGGCCCTGGCTCCCCTGCCCTACGCGGGCCCGACCGCGATCGCGGCGCCCGGACTGTATATTATGTCAAGTCTGCTGCTGCTGCTGGCCTGGCGGGCACGGTAGCTGCATGGCCTCCTCGGGGGCAACCATGGACGTCGAACGATTCGCCGGCTCGTCCTGGGCCGGTTGGCGTTTCTATCGCGGGGAACTGTTCGCGCCGGAGTGGCGCCGGGGACTCACGCCCGGCGAGATCCGGGCGCTGCCCTACCTGATGGCCTTGGCCGCGGATCTCGAGCGCCGCAGGCGCGAGCTCGAGGAGATCAAACGCGAGCTCGCCGGGGTGGCGCGCCTGGCCGGGTGGTACCGGCGCCAGCTCGTGCTCGAGGCGCGCTTCGGATTCCTGCTGCCGCTCTAGCGGCGTTTCTTGAAGCGGCCATTTTTGCCGCGCGGGGGCAGACGATGGCGCTTGCCGCGCCTGGTTCGCTTACTCATCGATTTTTCTCCTTCGGTTGAACAGATCATCGATGCGCCGGTGCGCATCGCGGACGGCCTCCTTCGCCTCGTCGACCGACTTTCCCAGGCCGCGGACCTCAGCGCGGAGCCCGCCGTAGGCGGTGCCGATCGCCACCAGGTTAACAATCAGGGCGACGATCAGATCCCAGTTCACTGCTGAACGTGCGGGGTCTGCACAGCGGCGCCGACAAAGAGCGCGGAGAGCGCTTGCAACAGCGCCGAGTATTGCGGGAACGCGAGCGACAGGCCGCCAAGCAGCGCGGCGGCCAGGGTGTGCGTCTTCGGGTTGCCCCAGAGTTTTTGCAGCTCGTTCATAGATCCTCCTCAGTAAATGACGATGGCGTTTTGCAGCGACTCGTCGTCGGTGTAGCCGCTGTTCGGGTCGCCGACCGAGCCGCCGACCGGCAGGTCTTTCGGCGGCCCGATGTAGCCGGCGGAGCCGGGCTCGGGCACCGCGACCGGCTTGACCTTGGTCGCGGTCGGCCCGCTCATCTGGAAGTCGGGATGGCGCAGCGCAAACACCTTGTCGGCGATGTAGCCGCCGAGGGTTTCCTGGTAGCCGACCGCGCTCGAGACAGCGGCGGTCACCCCCTGATTGACGATATTCTCCGAGCTCGCCGGGTTCAGGGTCTTGGTGAAGACCTTCCTTACCCCCGGCGCGATTTTGTAGACGACGTACCCGACCACGCCGACCAGGACCACGACGCCGGCGAGCGCCAGCACCCCGCTACCGGACAGATTGACCTTCACGCGCTCCACCCCAGGGCGGCGGCCTTCGCCAGCACGTCGTTGACGTAGGCCTGGTTCGCGAACGGGCCGGCGGCCGGCGCGTTGTGCATCTTCCAGTCGTTGTACACCGCGATGCCCTTCGCCACGCCGTAGGCCTCGATGTTGGTGGCGAGGATCTGGGCGCCGATGAAGACGTTCCAGTCGGGGTCCAGCAGCTTCTCGCGCGTGGTCGCGCTCCAACCGTCCACATTGAGTTTGTTTTTGCAGCCGCCCTGCCCGTCCGGCCGGCAAAGCACCTGCATAAGACCGATCGACTCGTTGTCGGCGCTGTTCACCGCGTCGGGGTTTTCTCCCGACTCGTGCTGCGCGATCGCCTTCACCAGGCGCCAGTCGACGCCGAACTGCGCGCCGTACTTGCGGTACAGATCGTCGAGCGAGGAAAAGGTCTGTTCCA
>Ga0070741_10021056_pt1 | contig 10187 bp, 9 predicted proteins | sample Coa_R1_4_FD_66440 | JGI IMG/M metagenome (GOLD analysis project Ga0070741, IMG submission 66440) | Surface soil microbial communities from Centralia Pennsylvania, which are recovering from an underground coalmine fire - Coalmine... | ecosystem: Environmental > Terrestrial > Soil > Unclassified ...
TCGCGGCCAGTTTGTTGACCGCCGCTCAACTCCCGGAGCTCATTGTGACGAGTGCCGGGAGTTATGAGGACCTGGCGGTTCGACTTGCGGAAAGTCCGCAGTTGCTGGCTGACGTAAAGGAGAAGCTGGCCCGCAACCACCATACCTCCCCGTTGTTCGATACGGCTCGCTTCGTGAAGCACCTGGAAGCTGGCTATGCCACGATGCTCGAGAGGTATCATGCGGGACTGCCGCCCGAGCATATTCAGGTGCCGCCGTAACGAACCCGGTCTGCCGGCCGGAACCCTCAGCAGTGTGCCGTTCGTCTGCGAGAGGGGGAGTGCCGATCCGCACGCCCTGCAGAAACTCCGGCTGTGTCGGGTTGACGGCAAGTTGAATTGCCGCAGAGACAGGAGCCTGAATGCCTGCTACTCATTTCTTGCGATCCTCTGAACCCATTGGCTTCGCCAGGCCGGCGCCTCGAACGGGTTCGCGAAGTACTGTGTTTCGTGTATGACCTTGCCGTTACGAAACTCCATGATACTCACTGTGCAGGCGGCTTGCCCCTGGTAGGTGATGGTGTACTCCGTGATCCACAGATCGCCTTTTCCGAGAATCCGTTTGACCTCGAATCCCGACGGCTTGCCGGGATGATGGCTCCGCAGGGCCTGCAGATTGTTCCTCCCGAGGATTCGCTCACCTGACTGGGGATAGTCACAAATCGCATTGTCATCGTATATATCGTGCTCCGCGGCTGCATCGCCGGCGGCCGACGCGCGCCAGTGCGTGTTCAGGGCTGCGCGAATTTGTTCCTCTTGCATGGGCTGCTCCGGGTAAGGCGAGATTACCCCCTTGTTAGTGTTCATGGGTAAGGAAAGTATTGTACGGTCCTGGCGATCTTCCCAGGCTGCGCATAAAGGACCACGATATATTCACCAGTCCGAGCTTCGGGTCAGCAAGATTTAACGCACATCAACATCGGTAAACTGTTCGGTAAAAAATCACTTGCGGAACAACTCTCTCCCTGGCGGGTTTTAGTCCGCGACAAGGAGAGAGGCTCCCCCATTGGGCTTGCACGTCCTGAAAAGCACGCTGTTCCGCGCTTGCCGTAGCCCGATTCTGAGCCTGCTCAGCTTCGGTCTCGCCTCCTGCTCAGGAGGTGTGTTGGATCCGCTGGGCCGTGTAGGCGCCGACGATGCCTCAATACTGATCGATGCCACGGTGGTCATGCTGGCCATCGTCATTCCAACCATCCTCCTGGCCTTCTGGATGGCCTGGCATTACCGGGCTTCAAACGGCAAGGCTGAGTACCTGCCGTACTGGTCCTATTCGGGGCGGATCGAAGCGGTCGTGTGGTGGATCCCGATCCTGACCATCATGTTCATTGGAGGCGTGATCTGGATCGGATCCTACAAAGTCGATCCGTTCAGGCCCTTGCCCTCCAGGACTCCGCCGCTGGAGGTGCAGGTCGTCGCGCTCGACTGGAAATGGCTGTTCATCTACCCGCGGCAGGGGATCGCGAGCGTCAATCAACTCGTGGTGCCGGCCTCGACGCCCGTTCATTTTTCAATCACCTCCGCCAGCGTCTTCAACGCCTTTTTCGTGCCACGCCTGGGCTCGATGATTTACGCCATGCCGGGCATGGTTTCGCAGTTATACCTGGAAGCCGATCATCCCGCGCGGCTCTGGGGGACCTCGGCTCAGTTCTCCGGGGACGGTTTCTCGGACATGCAATTCCAGGTGAGAAGTGTGCCGGAAGCCGACTTCCAGGCATGGGTGGCCAGCGTCCGCGGAGGCGGTAGCCCTTCACTCGACCGTGCCACCTACGCCGAATTGATGCATCCGAGCCAACGTGTGCCACCCACGACCTATCACGCAGTTGACGCCCAGCTTTTCCAGGACGTGGCCAGCCAGAAGATACCGCCTGCACCGGGACCGGAGCCTGAAGGCCCGCAACACGCCGGACGTGAGGTCTCTACCGGCGGGAGGGATTGATCATGTTCGGGAAGCTCAACCTGTCGGCGATCCCGCTGGGCCAGCCGATTCCGCTGATTACCTCTCTTGTGGTGATTCTCATCGTTCTGGGTGTGCTGACCCTGATCACCGTGAAGAAATGGTGGCCCTACCTGTGGCGCGAATGGATCACGAGCGTCGATCACAAGAGGATTGGCGTCATGTACAGCGCGCTGGGTGTGTTGATGCTGCTTCGCGGCTTCGCGGATGCCATCATGATGCGCACCCAACAGGCCGCGGCGATCAACGCCATGGGATATCTGCCGCCGGAGCATTACGACCAGATATTCACGGCGCACGGCACGATCATGATCCTGTTCGGCGCCATGCCGCTGGTGCTGGGGTTCATGAACTTCCTGGTGCCGCTGCAACTGGGTGTCCGCGACGTTGCCTTCCCGACCTTCAATTCCGTGGGCTTCTGGCTGTCCGCGAGCGGCGCCCTGCTCGTCAACGTGTCTCTCTTCGTCGGCGAGTTCGCCCGCACCGGGTGGTTGCCCTATCCGCCGCTGAGCGAGACGGCTTACACGCCCGGAGTCGGCGTCGACTACTATCTCTGGGCCGTGCAGATCTCCGGCATCGGCACCCTGATAGCGGGAATCAACATCGTGACCACGGTGTTGAAGTTACGATGCCGCGGGATGAGCTACATGCGCATGCCGGTCTTCTGCTGGACCGCGCTGTGCGCTTGTCTCCTGATCGTCGCCGCTTTCCCGGTGCTCACCGCGACCCTCGCCATGTTGACTCTCGATCGATACCTGGGATTTCACTATTTCACCAACACGGCCGGGGGCAACCCGATGATGTTCGTGAACCTGGTCTGGGCCTGGGGACATCCGGAGGTTTACATCCTGGTGCTGCCGGCTTTCGGGATTTTCTCGGAAATCTTTCCGACCTTCTCCGGCAAGCCGCTCTTCGGTTACCGGTCCATGGTCGTGGCCACCCTGTTCATCTGCATCGTTTCCATGACGGTGTGGCTGCACCACTTTTTCACCATGGGGGCGGGCGCGGCGGTCAACACTTTCTTCGGTATTTCCTCGAGCATCATCGCGGTCGGGACCGGAGTGAAAATCTACAACTGGATCTTCACCATGTACGGCGGCCGGGTGCGCTTCGAGGTCCCCATGCTGTGGTCCATGGGTTTCATCTTTACCTTCATCATCGGCGGATTGACCGGTGTGTTGCTCGCCGTGCCGCCGGCGGACTTCCTGACACACAACTCGATGTTCCTGGTGGCGCATTTCCATAACGTCATCATTGGCGCAGTGGTGTTCGCGATCTTCGCAGGCATGGACTACTGGTTTCCCAAAGCCTTCGGCTTCCGGCTGCACAAGGGTTGGGGCATCGCGGCCTTCTGGTTCGCGTTCATCGGTTTCTGGGTGACGTTCGCGCCGCTCTACGTGCTGGGCCTGCTCGGCATGACACGGCGCTTGCAGCACATCAACTTTCCGGAGTGGCGGCCCTGGCTTTATGCGTCCGTGGTGGGTGTCGCCATTCTCATCCTGGGCGTGATCTCGCAAGTAGTGCAATTCGTCGTCAGTATCCGCGATCGGGAGAAGCTGCGCGACGTGACCGGGGATCCCTGGGACGGGCGCTCGCTGGAGTGGGCGACTCCGTCGCCGCCTCCATTTTTCAACTTCGCCGTCATGCCGAACGTCGAAGGAGAGGAGGCGTACTGGGGAATCAAGCAGCGGGCGGTCGAAACCCAACAGCTGTCTCCGGAGCCACAATATGAGCCGATCGAGATGCCGGTAAACAGTGGAGTTGGGTTCTACACGGCCTTTTTTACTTCAGTTTTCGGTTTCGCCATGATCTGGCATATCTGGTGGCTGGCCATTCTCGCGTTTGCGGCGGCATTCGCGGGATTTGTGTTCTTCGCCTGGCGTGACGTCCACGAATTCGAGGTGCCGGCCGAGGAGGTCGCGCGTGTCGACCGCGCTCGCCGTGCGGCGCGCGAAGCCTTGCTGGAGCGGCTCTCCCAACAAGGCGCCATGTCATGACCGATTCGGGATTACCCGCCAGTGTCGCAGCCATCCGTCGCGTTCAGCAGGATCCGAACCGGCTCGGCCAGCGTCGTCACGGTTCGACAGAGCCCGTCGAAGGTGTCGGGCTCGGGACCACCGGCCCTGCGACCAAGCGCATTATCGTGGGATACGGTTTCTGGATCTTCCTGCTCAGCGACATTGTCGTGTTCTCGTGTTTTTTCGCCGCCTTCGCAGTCCAGCGCGGAGCAACCGCCGGCGGCCCGACGCTCGAGCAGATCGTTGACATTCGTCGGGTGGCCTTCGAGACAGCGGCCCTGCTGCTGTCCAGTTACACCTGCATGCTCTCATTCGCGGCGACGAATGCGAGAAGCCGCTTGTGGACCCAGATTTTCCTGCTGGTCACCGGCGTGTTGGGCCTGGTGTTTGTCCTTCTGGAGGTGCAGGAGTTCGCCGAACTGGCTGGCCGCGGGATCACGCCCCAGCGCAGTGGGATGCTCACGTCCTTCTTCGGCCTGGTGGGACTGCACGGAGTGCACGTCACGATCGGTGGGATGTGGCTCGCCACCATGATGGCGCAGGTCCAGGTGAAGGGGTTCCGTCGCGAGATCGTGCACCGGTTGATCTGCTTCAACCTCTTCTGGCATGCCCTGGACATCGTCTGGATCGGTATCTTCACCATCGTCTACCTGATGGGGAGTAACTCAACCGGGAGCGGCGCATGAGCGATTTGAACGAGCGGGCCGATCACGCCCCGGGCGATGAGCCTCCCGGGGAAGAAAGTGGCCACTGGGTGCGCAATGCCAACCTGGGCCTCGCCTTCTCGATCGTGCTCACGGTCGCCGCCTTTCTCCTGGCCGGCTCGCATGTCATCTACATGCCGGCCATTCCCGTCGCCCTGCTCGTGCTCGCCATCGCCCAGATGGGGGTGCACCTGGTGTTCTTCCTCCACATCACCACGGGGCCGGACAACACCAACAACGTGCTGGCGCTGGCCTTTGGCATCCTGGTGGTGTTTCTGGTCGTTGCCGGATCCATCTGGATCATGGACCACCTGAGTCAGAATATGATGCCGACGAATCAAATGGGGCAGATGCCATAAGCTGGGGCAGATGCCGTAGGCGCCGCGGGTCAACGTGGGTCACGGTTTCGAGGCCTCCACGGCTTTCAGACGCAGCACACGGCTCGGATGCCAGGTGTAGTGATCATCGGTTTCGCGCCGCAGCTCTTCCAGCCGGGCCCGCAGTTGGGTCGTTAGCCAGCGCGGCCGCGCGATGCCGCCGCTCCAACTTTTCTTCTGGAGGCGGCCCGCGATCCCGATGGGGCCAACCTGGACCGCATTCAGATCATCAAGATCTGGCTCGACGGCGGCCACTACCAGGAACAGGTTTTTGATGTTGCGGTTTCCGATCATCGCCAGGTGGATCCACGATCGCATCGTGCGGCCCCGGTTGGCTCAACCGTGGATCTCTCGAGCGGACGATACACCAACACCATCGGTGCTCCCGTGCTGACGGCCCTCTGGCGCGATCCCCAGTTCGATGCCGCGAAACCCGCGGTTTATTACGCCCGGGTCCTGGAGATTCCAACCCCTCGCTGGAGCACGCTGCTCGCGATCAGGAACCACTTGCCGCTGTCGCCCTATATGGCCGCGACAATTCAGGAGAGGGCGTGGTCGTCGCCCATCTGGTACGTGGCACATTGAGCGGCCCGCAGGCGTTTTTCATGCTGTCAGAAAGCGACTGGCAGCACCGACGGCCTCAACAGTATCATTGAGGTCGGACTCTACGCGAATATCACTCCCATGATCGAACGGACGCTCCCCTTGATTTCCCTGTTACTTCTTGCCAATGCCGCGGTGGCTGCGGATATAGCGCCTGTCGCGCCGAGCATTGCCGAACACGAGGCGGCGACGGCGCATGCTATGGAGGAGCTGGGTTCCGATCCACAGCGCCTGGAAATATTTCTGCGCGCCATGCCCAAGGGTGGCGACCTGCACATGCATCTTTCGGGTGCGGTGTATGCGGAGCCCATGATCGCCTGGGCCGCCGCCGATCATCTGTGTGTTGACCGGGTAAGCCTCACTTTCCTCGCGCCTCCCTGCCGCACGTCCGACCAGGTTCTGGTCGAGGATGCGATCAAGGACGAGGGGTTCTACCATCGGCTCATCGACATCATGTCCATGCGGGACTTTGTGCCTGGGGCGCAGAGTGGGCACGATCATTTCTTTGCCGGGTTCCAGCGCTACCAGGTTCTGAACCTCGGTCACTCGGGTGACATGGTGGCCGAAGTGGCCGCCCAGGCGGCCGCGGAACATGTTCAGTACCTGGAAATCATGATTTCGCCGCAGATGTTGTCAGCCATCCAGGCCGGCAAACAGGCTGGCGCGGCGGCGGAGGATTTCCAGGGCCTCAGCCGTGAGTTGGCCGAGCCGATCGAGACGATCCTGGCCCGGGCGAATTCGGACATCGCCGGTTTCGAAGCTCAACGGAATCGGGCGCTCGGGTGCGGCACGCCGCAAGCGAATCCGGGGTGTCAGGTCACCATCCGCTATCTCGCCCAGGTATTGAGGAGCCAGTTGCCGGCACAGGTGTTCGCCCAGGATCTGTTGGCCTTCCGGCTGGCGGAAACGAATCCGCTGGTGGTGGGTATCAACCTGGTCCAGCCGGAGGACGATCGGCGGGTACTGACGGATTATGCACTGCAGATGCGGCAGTTGCGTTGGCTCCATGAGCAGCATCCGAAGGTGAAGCTGACACTGCACGCCGGCGAGTTGGCGCTCGGGTTGGTGCCGCCGTCAGACCTGCGATTCCATATCAAGCAGGCGGTTGAGATTGCCGGGGCGGTGCGCATCGGTCATGGCGTCGATGTCGTGCATGAAGACGGCTCGGCGGAACTTCTGCAGCGAATGGCCCGCGACCATGTCATGGTCGAGATCAACCTGACCAGCAATGCACAGATTCTGGGAGTCCAGGGCGCGGACCACCCGTTCATGACGTATCGGGCCTATGGCGTGCCGGTGGCGTTGTCGACCGATGACCAGGGTGAGTCGCGGATCGATCTGACCCACGAATACGTGCGTGCGGTTGCGACGTATCATTTGAGTTACGCGGCCGTGAAGGAGTTGAATCGCAACAGTCTGGAGTATTCGTTTCTGAGTGGGGCGAGCCTCTGGCGCTCGGTCGCGCCGTACCAGGTGGTTGATGAGTGCGCGGCTGGCCTGGAAGCCCGTGGTTGCCTCGCCTTGCTCAAGACGAGCGCGAAAGCGCGTGTTCAGGCCTCACTCGAGACGGCGTACCGGGCGTTCGAGGCTGCGGTGGCGAGCGGCTCGATGCGGGCGGGCGGATGAGCGACGTTGCGGTCGTCACCGGGACGACTCACGGCATCGGCCGCGTAACTGCCCGCGAGCTGGCGAAGGCCGGCCGCGAGGTCGTGATGTTGTGCCGGGATCTCGAGGCAGCCGGGCATGTACGAGAGGCGATTCTCACCGAGGCGCCGCAGGCGGTGATCCATACGGTCCGCTGCGACCTGTCCTCGTTGGCCTCCGTGCGTGAGGCCGCGGAGGAGGTGCGCCGTCGATTCGACCGGATCGCTCTGCTCATCAACAACGCGGGCATCGTCTCATCCTGGCACAGGATGTCGGTCGACGGTTTCGAGCTGACGTTTGCCACCAATCACCTGGGTCCCTATCTGTTGACCCGGATGCTGTTGGACCGACTCTGCGATCCAGGAGGGCGGATCGTGACGGTGGCATCCCGGGCGCACTATCCGGGCAAGTTGCGCCTCGAGCAGGTCGCTGATCCTCGGGCTCGCTACCACGCGCGGGCGGCGTACGCGCAATCCAAACTCGCCAACGTGTTGCACACCTTCGCGCTGGCGCGCCGCCTGGCGACCACAGGTATCACGGTGAACTGCCTGCACCCGGGGATTGTCGCCACCAACCTGTTGCCGCGCTGGCTGCAGATCGTCAAGCCGCTCATCAGCCGCCAGACCTTCGATTCCGAGCGCGGCGCCCGCACGACGCTCTTCCTGGCTCTGTCGAAGGAGGTTGCCGGGGTGAGCGGGCGTTACTTCGACGAATTCCAGCTCGAGCAGCCGGCTTCGGACGCCGCCAACGACGTCTCGTTGCAGGAAGCGCTGTGGGAGGCGAGCGAGCGCTGGGTCAACGGCTGACCCGCCGCGGGCGAGGCGGCGGCGCTGTCAGGTACCGAGGTGAGCGCCGGCCGGGAGGCGGACCGTTATTCCGGCAGTTGGAACAGTGGCTGGCCCATCCGGATTCTCTGTCCGTGAACGATATCCGACCGGATCGTGACACCCGGTGGGGCGAGGACGATGATGGTGGAGCCGTGCTGAAACCAGCCCATCTCCTCGCCTTTACGAAACTTCGCGTCGCACTTCATTACGTTGGGGCCGCGGTACTTGATGTGCAGCAGGACATCCAGAAAATTCAGGCGGATGCTCGCAACCAGAATCGCCGCGACCGGCACCAGGGTGAGCATCGGGCCCGAAGGTAGCCTGCAGCGGATGACGGCGCGCTCGTTCTTACAGAACAGTTGCTCGATCCGCTTCAGCGCAATGGGGTTTACATTCCAGGTATCGCCCGAGATGTAGTTGACCTGCTCCACGCTGCAGTCATACGGCGCATGGAAGCGGTGGTACATGCTCGAGGTGAGGCGCAGGGTCACGTAGGTGCCGCCGAGATATTCGGCCGCCAACTCGCGCTGATTCGCTCCCAGAAGACTTTCCAGCGTGTAAGGGAAGCCTTTCGCCTGCAGGAGGGTTCCATCAGCGATGCTGCCGGATGCGCCTACAATCGCGTCACAGGGGCTTACGAGCGCGGTCGGATCGGGGTCGATCGGGCGGGCGCCTTCCTTCAGCTCGCGGGTGAAGCAATCGTGCAGGCTTTTGAACCGGGTTTTCCGGGCCTCACTCAGGTCCAGGTCCGAGAACAGGCGCCAGATGAGCAGGCTGCCTTCGCGGATCAGGGGATTCTCGAGCTTGCTGAACCAGCCGATGAACAGGGTCAGCCACCGCCGGGGGATGCGGTTGGTGAGGAGGAAATTGAGGTCCTCGTGTTCCACGATTCTGGCAATTACCGACCGAAGTTTCACGGCACTGTCACTCATTTGAAATACGTTCGCGCTGCCGAGGTTACTTTGTGAGCACTATGATCATTGTTTATCTGTTGGCGGCTCTCGTGCTGATCGTCCTTTTGCGCAAGCTGCAGGTGCGGCTGCAGCTTTCGGTGGCAAAACACCGTTCGTTGACCGGACACGCGCGCATGGCGCGGCGTATGGCCCGGCTGGTGCCGTTCTACGAGTATGGCGAGGACCGCATCTTCAGCGCCGATGGAGCACCGGAGGAGGTTGCGACGGCGCGCCGCAACGCTTTCATGCGGCTCTCGGGTCAGTTCGCCCAGCGCTTCGCCGTGACGGCGGCTAAAACCAGCGAGCTGGCCGGCTCGATTTCCGACCTGCAGTTCACGTCCCGCTACCGCGTGCCGTTTCAGTTCAGCCGCTTCGTGCGCGAGCACTTCAAGACCGGCAGCCTGTTGGAGTCCTCCGCGGGCCCGACCGTGACCGATCTCGATGGGAACCGTTTTTTCGACCTCACAGGCTCCTACGGGACCAACCTGTTCGGTTATGACTTCTACAAGGACTGCATCCGGCGCGGCAGTGAGCGCGTGCAGGACCTGGGGCCGGTGCTCGGTTCCTATCATCCGATCATTGCCTATAACGTGCGGCGTTTGAAGGAGATCTCGGGCCTCGACGAGGTGTCCTTCCACATGTCGGGCACGGAGGCGGTGATGCAGGCCGTGCGCCTGGCGCAGTACCACACCAGGCGGCAGAAGCTGGTGCGTTTCTGCGGGGCGTATCATGGCTGGTGGGGCGATGTGCAGCCCGGTGCGGGTAATCCGGTGCCGGCGCGCGATACCTACACGCTGAAAGACATGGGCAGCGCAACCTTGCGGGTGCTGCGAACCCGTCGTGACATCGCCTGTGTGTTGGTCAATCCGTTGCAGGCGTTGCATCCGAATTCGGCGGCTCCCGGGGATTCCTCGCTGGTGGACAGCAGCCGTAATGCCCATTTCGATCGCACCACGTACACGAACTGGCTGCAGGAGCTGCGCAAGGTGTGTACCGAGCGCGGCATCGTGTTGATCTTCGACGAGGTGTTTGTCGGTTTCCGGCTCGCCCCCGGCGGAGCCCAGGAGTA
>Ga0070741_10021057_pt1 | contig 10187 bp, 9 predicted proteins | sample Coa_R1_4_FD_66440 | JGI IMG/M metagenome (GOLD analysis project Ga0070741, IMG submission 66440) | Surface soil microbial communities from Centralia Pennsylvania, which are recovering from an underground coalmine fire - Coalmine... | ecosystem: Environmental > Terrestrial > Soil > Unclassified ...
GCGCACGAAGGCGCGCGGTCCTCCCCACTGCGTGAGCGCCGACGTCATGAGGCCCATCGTGAGCATGCCATGCGCGATCACACCGCCCAGTCCTGCGCTTTGCGCGAATGCCTGGTCGTAATGGATGCGGTTGTAGTCGTCCGATGCACCCGCGTACTTCACGAGCTGCATGGTGGTGATCGCGGGAAACGACTGCTCGAACGCGGCGCCTGCGTCGCTCCCGCTCATCGCAGGCTCCCGGCCTCGACTTGCTCCATCGAGCGATAGACGGTGGTGCGCCCGGCGACGAACACCAGCTCGCCCTTGTCGTCCCGTCCTTCGATCTGCTGCCGCAACAGCTCCATGCGGCCTTTGCTGCCGGTCTTTTCGTCGACACCCGTGAATCGGATGCGACACGTGAGGCGCATGCCCGCAACGATGGGCCGCTCGTACTCGAACCAGGTCTCGCCCGCCACGATGCGCCGGCGGTCGAGCGAGGCAGTCCACGCGGGCTCCTCCGGAGGTCGGAAGCACGTGGGAAACGTCGGTGGCGCGACGATGCCGGCGTATCCGAGCGACTGCGCATGGGCTTCGTCGCGATACAGCGGATTGGCATCGCCCAGCGCGTCGGCGAATTTGCGGATCGCGCCTTTCTCGATCTCGACCACGAAAGGCTCGGACACGCAGCCTATCAAAGAGCGCTCGATCTCTGCCATGGTCATGCTTCAGTCGAGCCGCTCGAGGATGGTCGCGGTGCCTAGTCCACCACCGCAGCACATCGACTGCAAGCCGTAGCGTCCACCGCTGCGCTCGAGCTCGCGCAACAATCCGGTCATGAGCCGCGCGCCGGTCGAGCCGAGCGGATGACCGATGGCGATCGACCCGCCGTTCACGTTGACCCGCTCGAGCGGCGCCTCGATCTCGCGCAGCCACGCGCCGAGAATCGAGGCGAACGCCTCGTTGATCTCGAAGCGATCGATGTCGGCGAGCTTCAACCCGGAGCGCTGCAGGATTGCCCGTGTGGCTGGAATCGGTCCGGTGAGCATGATCTCGGGATCGACCCCCACGACGAGCTGTGCGGCGAGCCGCGCCCGGGGTCGCAAGCCGAGCTCGCGCGCTTTCGCGGCGGACATGAACAAGAGCGCCGCCGCGCCGTCGGAAACCTGGCTGGCATTGCCCGCGGTGATGCGCCCGTTCTCCTTGAATGCGGCTTTCAGTTGCGACAGGCGCTCGAGCGAGGTCTCGGGGCGCACGCCTTCATCGCGCGCGATCGCGCCGCCGCTGGCATCCTGCATCGGCACGATCTCGCCGTCGAAACGGCGGGCGCTCCAGGCTTCGCTGGCGAGGCGATGACTGCGCAGAGACAGCTCGTCGAGCCACGCGCGATCGAGCTCCCAGCGCTCGGCGATGCGCTCGGCGGCAACCCCCATGGTTGGCATCGAGAAGCGCTCGACGAGCTCGGGCGGATGACGGCGGCCGTACTTCGTGTCGTCGTTGCCGCCGCCGGTGTGCGACATCGATTCCACGCCGCAGGCGATCACGACGTCGCACACGCCGGCGCGGATCATGTTGTCGGCGAAATGCGCCGCCTGCTGCGAGGAGCCACACGCGCGATTGACCGTGGTGCCCGGCACCGTGACCGGAAACCGCGCCATGAGCAGTCCGGTGCGCGCGACGTTGCCGGCCTGCTCGCCCACTTGCGCGGCGCAGCCTGCAATGACGTCGTCGACGGCCTCCGGCGCGAGCCGGTTGCGCTGCACGATGGCCGTCAAGCTGCGCGCGAGGAGCTCGGAGGCGTGCAGATGCGCAAGTACGCCGCCCTTGCGTCCCACGGGCGTGCGTACCGCGTCGACGATGACGGGATCGCGGTCGTTCAGTGTCGATGCCTTCATTCCTGCGACTTTCCCGTCCATTGACTGTTCTTGCGGCCGAGCACGTGGCCGGCAATCATGTTCTTGTGGATCTGCACCGTGCCGCCGTAGATCGAGCCGCCGCGCACCTCGCGATAGCGCGCCTCGACGGGGTACTCGGTCATGTAGCCGTAGCCGCCGAGCAGCTGGATGGCGTCGTCGCAGATCTCCTTCGCGGCCTGCGCCACATACACCTTGGCGATGGAGGTTTCCATCGGCGACGGCAGTCCCAATGCCGTGTTCGCCGCCGCCCGCCACGCGAGAAGCTGTGCCGCGTCGAGCTTCACCTTCATGTCGGCAAGCATCCACTGCAGGCCCTGGAAGTCGGCGAGCTCGCGTCCGAACTGGCGTCTCTCTTTCACGTAGTCGACCGCATACTCGAACGAGGCCTGTGCCGAGCCCAGCATGCGGGCGATGCTGCCGAGGCGCTCGACGTTGTACACGCTGATGAGCTTGCCGAAAGCATTGCCCTCGGCGAGCACGTTGGCGCGCGGCACGCGGCAATCGGAGAAGAAGAGCTCGTATTGCCGCTCGCCGGCCATGTTGAGCGAGCCTTTGCCGATCGACATGCCCGGCGCATCGTGCGGCACGAGCACGGCGCCGATGTCGCTCGCGCGGCCGGACGTGCCGAACCGGCAGTACACCAGCGTGTAGTCATGGTTCTTCGCGGCGCTGATGAAGATCTTCTGGCCGTCGATGACGACCGAGTCGCCGTCGATCCGCGCTCGCGTACGCATGGCGGTTGCGGCCGAGCCCGCATCCGGCTCGGTGATGCCGATGCTGATGCCGATCTCGCCGCGCGCAACACCTGCAACGAAGCGCTCCTTCTGCGCCTCGTTGCCGATCTCCAGCACGGCGCCCACTGCGCCAGTGGAGGTGCGATGGGCGAGGCCCCCCATGGTCGAGTCGACCTTCTGCGTCGCTTGAATGACCAGAAGCGTATCCAGCAGCGGCAAACCAACGCCGCCGTACTGTTGCGGCATGTTCAGGCCGAGCAGCCCGTTTTCCGCCATGCTCCGGCGCAGGCTGCGAAACGCCTCGGGCGCTTCGCTTTCGTGCACCGCCCTGGCGCGAGGCAGCAACGATCGACACAGGCGCTCGGTGCCTTCGACGAGCGCCTTCTGTTCGGAAGTGAGCTGGAAATCCACGCGTCGCGCCTAACGTTGCAGGGTCGAGTCGAACATCTCGCCCAGCGCTGCGGCGCCCACGATCTGCGCCGTGCGATCGTGGCCGACATGCAGGATGTGCGTGTTGAGATCGCGGATGAGCCGGCCGAGCGGGTATTCGTCGAACAGCGCAGTCGATCCGGCAAGCTTCAACAGGATGTGCGATGCCTCGAGCGCAGCATGCGCGCAGATCGACTTGGCCTTCATGGATGCGAGCTCGGCCTCGACGACGTTGCCTTTCTTCCACGTCGCGATGGCGTTCTCGAACGCACTCTGAGCGCTGTAGATCATGGTCTGAACCTCGCCCACGCGCATCTGCACCAGCGTGTCCTTGCCGCGACCGCGCTCCTTGAGGCTGTGCAGCACCCAGTCGTACGCGCCCTCGATCGTGCCGAGATAGTTCGCGGTGAAGCCGAGGTGGAAGCGGCCCTGCCAACGTCCCTTCGGATAGGCGCCGGGCTCACCGAGCACATGCGTGTGCGGAATGAACACGTTGTTGAGATAGATCTCCGGGCTCGGGCAGACGCGCATGCCGGTCGGACGGTACCAGTCATGGTTGACCTCGAGGCCTTCCATGCCGGGCTCGACGATCACCATGAGATGACTCTTGAGGTACTCGGTCTCGCCTTCGATGGAGGCGAAGATGATCGCCAGACCATCCTCGTAGCCATTGGTGGCGTAGTTCTTGTTGCCATTGACGATGTAGCCGCCATCGACCTTGCGGGCCGTCGTCTTCATCACGTACATGTGCTTGCGGCCGGCTTCGCTGCCGACAAAGGAGCACAGGCGCATGCGCTTGAACATCGGCGCGACGAACATCTGGCGCTGCTGATCGGTGCCGAGCTCGTCGATCACCCACGCCACATGGTTTTGCACCTGCATGCAGTGCGCGGTGCCGGGCGACGCACGTGCGACCGTGCGCACCGCCTGCAGAAACGTCGCGGGATCGTCGGAGGTCACATTGCTGCCGAGCCCGCCGTGCTCGCGCTTTACGGTCGCCGTGAGCAGGCCGCGCTCGAACAGGTCCTGCAGGTTCTCCTTCGGCATGGTGACCGATTCGTGATAGGCGCGCTCGCGCTCCCGAAACCTGGTCATCACGAGCTGGTTGAGGTCCTGCAAGAGCGAGGTCTCCAGCACGGCATGAGCATCGAACTTCATGTCATCTCCTTGGGCAGCGCATGACTGCGGCGAATGGGCATGCACGCTGCCGGGGTCGGCAGCGGGTATTGGGGTGCGGAGATGCTCTCCGCAAAGTGACAGGCGACCAAATGCGCGGGCGCGAGAGGGCGCAGCGCCGGCTTTTCGGTGCGACAGCGCGCCTGCGCATACGGGCACCGTGGGTGAAAGGTGCAGCCCGACGGTGGATTCATCGGCGACGGAATCTCGCCCGACACCGCACTGCCGTCGATAGCGCCGCTGCGGGCATCGACCGACGCGATCAGCGCCTGCGTGTAGGGATGGCGCGCATTGGTGACGACCTCGCGCGCATCGGCGATCTCCATGAACTCGCCGAGGTAGAGCACGCCGATGCGCTGGCTCATGTATGCGACCACGGCCAGGTCGTGCGAGATGAGGAGATACGTGAGGTCGAGCGCGCCCTGCAGATCCTTGAGAAGATTGAGGATCTGCGCCTGGATCGACACATCCAGCGCCGAAACCGGCTCGTCCAGGATCATGCACTTCGGGCTCAAGCCGAGCGCGCGCGCGATCGATACCCGCTGGCGCTGCCCGCCGGAAAGCTCGTGGGGAAAGCGCCGTGCCGCGTCGGGCGGCAGCCCCACGAGCTCGAGCAGCTCGCGGATGCGGGCGTCCATCGCCGCGCGCGAGCCGAAGCCATGGATGCGCAGCGGCTCGTCGATGATGCGCCCGATGCGCATGCGCGGATCGAGCGAGCTGTACGGATCCTGCAGCACCGGCTGCAGCTCGCGATGGAATTGCCCGCGCTGCTTGCGATCGAGCGCCGTCAGGTCCTGGCCATCGATCACGATGGAGCCCGAGGTCGGACCTTCGGCGAGCATGAGCATCTTGGCGATGGTCGTCTTGCCGGATCCCGACTCTCCGACGAGACCGAACGTCGTGCCTGCCTGCACGTCGAAGCTCACACCGGCGACGGCGTGCAGCGGGCGCGCACGACCGAACAGCCCGCGACGCACTTCGTAGGTCTTGCGCAAGTCGCGAATGCGCATGAAGGTGCGCGCGGCGGACTCAGCCATTGGCGAGCTCCTGCTGCATCTCGGCAACCGGTTCGGGCAACCGCTGCGGGGTGAGCCAGCATGCGACGCGTCGCTGTCCGCCGTTCCACTCGAACCAGTCGGGATACGACTCGTGGCATTGCGCGACAGCGCTCGCGCAGCGCGCTGCGAAGCGACATCCGCGCGGGACCTCCGCAAGCCCCGGCTGCTGGCCCGGGATGGCGAGGAGGCGCCGATCATACGTTTCGAGCTTCGGCAACGCTTCCAGCAAACCGACCGTGTACGGATGCACGGGGCGCTCGAACACTTCGCGAATGGGACCCGCTTCCACGACCCGACCACCGTACATGATCGCGACGTCGTCGCAGAACTGTGCGGCAAGGTGGAGATCGTGGGTCACGAACACGATCGCCATGTTCTGCTCGCGCTGCAGCTCGGAAAGCAGACCCAGGATCTGTAGCTGCACCGTCACGTCGAGCGCGGTGGTGGGCTCATCGCAGATAAGGAGGTCCGGCGAGAGCGCCACGTTGATGGCGATCGACACGCGCTGGCGCATGCCACCGCTGAACTGGAAAGGATAGCTGTCGAGCCGCTCGGCCGCCGCCGGGATCTTCACCTTCTCCAGCACTTCGACCGCACGCCGGCGCAGCTCGGCGCGGTCGCGCACGCGCTGGTGGTACCTGAACACTTCGCCGATCTGATCACCGATGGTGAGCAGCGGATTGAGCGAGGTCATCGCGTCCTGCAGGATCATGCCGATCTCGCGGCCGCGGATCTTCTCGAGCTCGCGCTGCGGCAACTTCGCGAGGTCGCGACCCTTGAACAAGACTTCACCGGCGACCAGCTTGCCGCTGGAGGGCAGCAGGCCCAGGAGCGACAGGCAGGTGATGCTCTTCCCCGATCCCGATTCGCCCACCAGCGCCAGCGCCCGGCCGGGCATCACGCTCAAGCTCACGTTGTCGACGGCGGTGACGACGCCACCATGACGCCCCCGCAGCATCGTGGTGAGATGGCGCGCCTCGAGGATGGGCTTCATCGCGATCACCAGGCGCGCGACAGCGTGGGGCTCAGGCGATCGCGCAGCGCGTCGCCGAGCAGGTTGGCGCTCAGCACCGCCAGCATCAGCACCATGCCGGGGAAGCCGCAGATCCACCACGCCGTCTCGAGATAACCGCGCCCGTCGGCGATCATCCCACCCCACGAAGCCATGGGCGGCTGCACGCCGAGGCCGAGGAACGACAGCGTCGCCTCGAGGATGATGATGATGCCGATGTCGAGCGTTGCCAGCACGATGAACGTATTGGTCACGTTCGGAACGATGTGCGCGAAGATGATGCGCAGACGCGAGGCATGCGCGAGGCGCGCGAGCAGCACGAAGTCGCGCTGCCGCAGCGACAGCGCTTCGCTGCGCGTCACGCGCGCGAAGCGGGCCCAGTTCGCGAGGCTCAGCACCACGATCAGATTGAACATCGAGAAGCCGATCGCACCGACGAGCACGAGCGCGAGGATCACGGCAGGCAGCGCGAGCTGGATGTCGGCGAGACGCATCACGATGCTGTCGACCATGCCGCCCAGGTATCCCGCAGCGACGCCGAAGAGACCGCCGCCCGCACCGGCCAGCAACACCGCGCAAAACGCTACGAACAGCGACACGCGCGAGCCGTAGATGACGCGGGTCAGGAGATCGCGTCCGAGCTGATCCGTGCCGAACCAGTGCGCCGCCGATGGCGCCTTGAGCGTTTCGGCGAGCGAAATGGCATTGGGATCGTACGGCGCGAACACGGACGGAAACAGCGCCGCTGCAACCAGCAGCACGGCGACGGTGGCCGCCACGCCGAGCTGGATCCACATAAGGACGCGCCCACGTGCCTTCGGTGGCGCGAGCTCGAGGCGCGGCTCGGCTGGCCTGCGGCTGAGCACGGGCATGGTGGCGACCGGCACTGCCTCAGGCATAACGGATCCTGGGGTCGATCATGGCGTAGACGATGTCCACCGCGAGATTGAGGGTGGTGAAGAGCAGCGCACCGACCGTCACGGCGGCCTGCACGACGGTGTAGTCGAGATTGGAGATCGACTCCAGCATGAGCCGTCCGACGCCCGGCCACGAGAAGACGAATTCGACCGACACCGCGCCGCCCATCAGGATGCCGAATTGCAGCGACGTGAACGTGATCACCGGCAGCAGCGCATTGCGCAGCGCGTGACGATAGATGATCACGCGTTGCGGCACACCCTTGATGCGCGCGAGCTTGATGTACTCGGAGTCGAGGACCTCGGTCATGCTCGAGCGCGTGAGGCGCATGATGCCCGCGGCGGAGTACCAGCCGAGTGCGATAGTGGGAAGCACCAGGTTCGAAACCTTGCCGAACCCGCCGGTGGGAAGCCAGCCGAGCTGGATCGAGAAGAGCTTGATGAAAAGCAGGCTGAACAGGAAAGGCGGTGCGGCCTGACCGAGCACGGCGAAAATCTTCGCGAATTGATCGGTGGCGCCGTCGCGGCGCACCGCCGATAACACGCCGAGCGGAATCCCGATCAGGATCGCGAGGCCCAGTGCCGAGGTCGTGAGCAGCAGCGTCGGACCGAGTGCCTCGATCACGACACCGAATGCCGGCCGGGAGAAGCGATAGGACATGCCGAGATTGCCGCGCAACAGATCGAGCAGGTACACGCCGTATTGCACGATGACCGGCTTGTCGAGACCCATCTCCGCGCGCAGCAGCGCACGATCCGCTTCCGTTGCCTCCGGTGGCAGCATGAGGTGCGTCGGATCGCCGATCAGGCGGACGATGACGAAGATGATCAGCGTCACCAGCAGTACGGTGATCGCCGATTGCCCCAGCCGGCGCACGAGGTAGTTAAGCATTGGCGGAGATCTGCGCGCGATCGCCCGGCCCCACGCGTCGGGCGGCGCGCTCCTTGAGCTCGAGCTTGCGGATTTTCTGGCTACCCGTCATCGGCCATTCGCGCACGAACTCGACGTAGCGTGGCACCTTATAGCTCGCGATGTGCTCGCGGCAATAGCCCTGCAGCGCTTCGCCGCTCACCTGCGCGCCCTCCGCGAGCTCGACATACGCGTATCCCACCTCTCCGAGCCGCGCATCCATCACGCCCACCACCACGGCTTCGCGTACGCCGGGAAAGGTCTTCAGGAACACCTCGATTTCCTGCGTCGCGACGTTGAACCCGCCGGGCTTGATCATCTCCTTCACGCGGCCGCGATAGATCAGATAGCCGTCCTGATCGAGCTCGCCCAGATCACCCGTGTGCAGCCAGCCGTCCGAATCGAAGGCCCTGCGGTCCTCCTCCGGAAGCTTGTAGTAGCCCTTCATCAGCACGTAGCCGGCGACGCAGATTTCACCGATGGTGCCAGGTGGCAGCGTCGCGTTCGTCTCGACGTCGGCGATGCGGATGCGCACACCATCGACCGGACGGCCATTGGTGCGCGAGCGCTTCTCGAGCGGGTCGTCCCAGCGCGTGCGCACGACCGCATTCGACGTCTCGGACATGCCATACGCGCTCACGAGCTGCGGGATGTTCAGAACGTTCGTAAGCCATAGGAACGAGGCGGTGGGCAGCGGCGCGCCCGTGCCCGTGCGCAGCGACGACAGATCGTATTGGGCGAGCCCGGGAAAGGCCCGCAGGTCCTGCACGATGGTGTCGACGAAGAAGCTCACGGTAATGCGCTCGGCCTGCACAAGTTGGCAGAAGCGTTGCGGCTCGAAGCCATCCGCGATGACGATCGCCCCGCCCGCGAACAGCATCGCTATCGAGTAGAAAGTTGCCGTCGCCGTGAAGAGCGGCACACAGGAGAGATAGCGGTCGGACGGCCCCAGATCGAGGCAACGCCCCGCATACCAGTTGTTCTGCAGCAGCGCACCATGTCGCACCATTGCGCCCTTGGGAAAGGACGTGGTGCCCGACGTGTACAGGATCTGGGCAATGTCGTCGGACGCCACCTCGCGCATGCGCGCCCCGAGCACGCCGTCGTCCACGAGGGCGCGGCCGCGGGCCTCGACCATCTCGAATGCACTCATGCTCGGCGGGAGCACGTTGTCGGTGAGACCGATCGCCCGGCGCAATGCCGGAAGCGCGCTGCTTTCCCAGGCATCGGCGCGATGATGGCGAAAGCCGGGATCCACCGCGGCGAGAATGTCGAAGTAGCTCACGGCACGCGAGCGTTCCTGCACAATCAGCGTTGCGGTGTCCGATTGCGCGAGCACGTACGAGACGTCGCGGTCGCGCAGACGCGTGTTCACGGGCACGAGCACCGCCCCGATCATCGGCACGGCCCAGCGGGCGACGAGCCATTCGGGCCGATCCGCCATCCACAGCGCGACTTTCTCGCCGCGCTCGACACCCAGCTCGATGAGGCCGCGGGCAAACGCACGCACCCGTGCGGAGAACTGCGCATACGACAGCCGCTGTTCGTGCCACACGATCGCCTCACGGCTGCCGTGACGCACGCACGCCCATTCCAGCGCATCGCCGAACGTGTGCTCACGCCACGCCGACGGAACGGCGCTCGCGGGGCATTGCTCTGCGGCCGGATCGGCCTGGGCGGTCGTGTGCAGCATCAGTGCATCACTTCCAGCGCACGTTGCGGAAGTTGTAATAGCCGCTGCCGATTTGCGGCTGCCAGTCGAGCTTCGCATCCTGCGCGTAGGTGTAGAAGAGCTCCGTCAACAGGACCGCGTGACCGTCGTCGTGCAAAATGCGCCCGATCTTGCGGAAGATCTGATCACGCTTCTCGCGATTGGCCTGGGTGTTGCCTTCGTCGATGAGCTTCTCGACGTCGGCGTTGTAATAGTCCGACCAGGTGCCGTTCTTGCTGGCCGCGCCGCTGATCGGGTGGATTGGATCGTAGATGGCGTTCGAGAACTGCATCATGGTCATCGGACCGCCCTTGTGGGTGTTGTTGAGCCGGCTCCATGCCGCGTAAT
>Ga0070741_10021058_pt1 | contig 10186 bp, 6 predicted proteins | sample Coa_R1_4_FD_66440 | JGI IMG/M metagenome (GOLD analysis project Ga0070741, IMG submission 66440) | Surface soil microbial communities from Centralia Pennsylvania, which are recovering from an underground coalmine fire - Coalmine... | ecosystem: Environmental > Terrestrial > Soil > Unclassified ...
TATCCGACGCCGGCGACCGGTGCGGCGCCACCCAACGCCGAGACGAACAACGTCTTCATCACCTTGAAGAACGGCAGCGTGGTACAGACTGCGCTGAACACGAATCTGCACCCGTTCCGCAACCAGTACTTCCTGGGTCCGCTGGCGTGGGGCCAGAACGCGACGATGTTCAAGAGCATCAGCATCACCGAGCACACGCGGTTGCGGTTCGAGGCCGACTTTTTCAATGTGTTCAACGCGCAGGGTCTGAACCAACCGAACGCGAGCGGTATTTCGTCGCTGCAGACATCGGCCAAGGCGCCCCGCTCGATTCAGTTGACGCTGCGGCTGTTTTATTAGGGTAGTCCAGCATCGCCGAGGGGCAGCTAATCCTGGCTGCAGCCGCATCTACGCGGAGGCGGAAACGGCTGCCCCACCTGAAAATCCGCCGATTCGGCCGTTTTACACTTTCGATTTGTTCGCGCCTATCTGCTATGCTCCGATTGATGGCTGATCGCAGCTTCACCGACGTCGGCGGCACGTCCGGCGGGCTCGGAAAATTTCTCATGGGTTTCATCATGACGTGCGTCGGCGGATACCTGCTTTCCACGCACGTCACGGTGGCCGGCTCCTACTGGGGCTTTTACGGCGGCAATACATTCGGCATCACCCTGATCCCGATGCTGTTCGGAATCGCCTTGCTGTTCTGGAACGGCAAGAGCATCCTCGGATGGCTGCTGACGGCTGGCGGAGCACTGTTCATCCTGGCGGGCGTGATCGCCAACATGCACATCTACTTTCAGCCGACCAGCCTGTTCAATACTCTGGTGATGCTCACGCTGCTGGTGGGCGGACTGGGGCTGATCGCACGCTCGCTCCGCCATCATCCCGGAACCGGGGAGTAACCCCGCGTCACGTCGCCGCGTCTGGTGTTCAACATTCGACCGGAGGGATCGTGGCGAACTTTACTCTTGTATCGACGCTGCTATCGACGAGCCTGGCGATCACGTATTCGCTGCCGGGTCAAACGACGGCGGCAAACGACCGCCCCGTCTCCTGGAAACTGCTGCTGCCGAACATCCTCGATGATCAGGAGCGCATCTGGAGTTTTCCTGTCCGGCTTGCGCAGGGTCAGAGTCTGATCCCGACCGCGGCCGTGCTGGGCGGCACTGCGGCGCTGATAACGTTTGATCCGGCGGTATCCTCATACTTTCACGGCAGTTCCACGTTTAACGGGTTCAACCGGATCTTCACGAGCGACGCCACTGTCGTCGGTAGCGTAGCCGCTCCCGTTTCGCTCTACCTGGCCGGACGCATACGCCATGATTCCAAGATGCAGGCGACGGCCCTGCTGGCGGGCGAGGCCGTGGCCGACGCCGAGATATTGACAACGTTTCTCAAGGACACGACTCGCCGCGTGCGTCCCGCCGCGGTCCCGGCCAAAGGTAATTATTGGGATACCTGGTTCGAAAGCGGCGGCTCGCTGGTGCGCGGCAGCGGAAGCTTTCCCTCCGGCCACACCATCGCCGCGTTCTCGGTCGCGACCGTCATCAGCCGGCGCTACGGCCACAGGCATCGTTGGGTGCCGTACGCGGCTTACGGCGGTGCGGCCCTGGTTGGATTGTCACGGCTCTCGCTCTCGGCCCACTTTACGTCGGACGTGTTCATGGGAGGTGCGCTTGGGTACTCGATCGGCCGCTTCACCGTGCTTCGGCAGTAGGACACTGCCGGCATCTCTCCTTCTTCTTCCGGGGCTGCTGATCGCGCAGTTGAACACGGGCGTTGTCGAGGGTTCTTTGCGAGCCTCCGATGGCCGGCTTCTCGCCCGAGAATCCGTATCGATCACGGACGATTTCGGATTCCACATGGCCGTGCGCACCGACCGGGATGGTCATTTCACAGTGACGCTGCCGTATGGACGTTATCGGGTTGCCGATACTGAGGTGTATGTCAGCGCGCTTCAGACCGTCCATCTCGACGTGGCAACACCCCAGCCCGGCGGCTGGACCGATCGTACTCGGGCGCAGATTTATCCCGAAGCATACAGCCTCGCGGGTATACTGCTCAGCCGCGAGCCATTCATCGTAACCGAGCCGCTCGATTTCATCGGCGTCGCCGATTACCGGCGGCCCGTGATCTCGCAGCGCGGATTCTCCTGGACCGATACCGAATACCGGCTGCACGGACTCGACGCCACGGATTCCTATCAGCCGGGCTTCGCGTCGATACTTCCGGACGTAGAAGCGCTCGACCACGTCGCAGTGCGCAGCGCCTTCACTCCGCAAGTCGCGATGTACCTCGCCCAGCCGGGGAAATCGTGGCATGGCGCACTGGAGAGCGCCGACCGGCTCGACTGGTTCACGCGCGATCATGCCGAGATCGGCGGCTCGATCGCCAGACATGTCGATCTGTTCGCATCCGCCACTGGTGAATGGGCATCCGCGGATGGCCTGCGCAGCCGGCTCTTATTCGGCAATGCGCGCGGACGCGTTCGCGCCACACCCCGGGACCGTTTCGACGCATTCTATAGCGGTTCCCGCGTTGATCTCTCCGACGAAGGTCTGCCCGCCGGTATCGAAGCGCTGACCGGGAACCGCATGATGCCGTCGTTCGCGCTGCCCGGCGGATTTCGCGGAGAACCGGAGAGCGACCATCTCGATTTCGTGCAGGCCGGCTGGACTCGCGTGCAACCGACGGCCGCTATGGAGCTGCGCTACGGCTATTCGATCGCGCACCTGGATACCCACACTGCCGTGCTCGGCCAGAGCCGCGTGGATCTGGTGCGTGGCGTGGTTTCGGGTGTGCCGCCGCTGGCGAATATGGCTGTACGCCCGCGCCACGAGTTCGCCGCTTCGTGGCAGCGCAACGAGTGGAAGCGGCATCGGATCTCGGCCGGAGGCGGCTGGAAACGATCCGAGCCGCGTAATCGCTTCGACTCCCCAGCCGGTGGGATTCTGATCACTGCCGGCGGCGCCCCGGCTTTCGTGATCCGCCTGAATACGCCAGTGGATTTTCGGGCGCTTGTGCGGTCGTGGAGCGGAAACGTGGCGGACCATGTTCGCATCGGCCGTTCGCTCAGTCTGGATATCGCCATTCTCGCCGATCGTTTCCGCGGCGGTCCCATCGCGTGGAATAGTGTCTCGCCGCGCGGCGGCTTCGCCTTCGAGGTGCCGCACGCCCACGGGCTCGTGCTGCGCGGTTCATTCTCCCGCTGGTACGAACCGCTCGCAGGCAGGTATCTCGACTTCGGTGATCCGAACAGCCTCGGCGGCAGTATGTACAGTGTTCCGCAAGGCACGCTCGTCCTTCACTTCGGCGGACCCTATTCGTCGGTGTCGCCGGGGCCCGGCCGTCCGTTTGCGGATGAGTTCGACGCCGGCGCATCGCTGCCGATCGCAGGGCGCGCGACTGCGAGCATTCACCTGTTTCGCCGCGACGAGAAGGATCGTCTCGCCGCGATCAACACCGGAGTGCCGGCACAGGCGTTTATGGCGATCCCGATTCTCGACCCCGGACCTGACGGGATCCCTGGAACCTTCGACGACCAGCATTTGACTGTCTTCGCGCAATCGCCATCGACCTTCGGGCAGGATCGCTATCTGCTGACCAATCCGCCCGGGCTGCGCGAACTGAATACCGGGTTTGTAGCCGAGATTGGCGCCGAGTGGCGCGGCCTGACGGCGCACGCGTCCTTCGTGGCAGAGAAATCGTACGGTCCGACGAACCCCGGCGATGCATACTACGAAAATGATCCCGGGGTGATTGGCGCGCTCTTCCAGGATCCAAACACGGCCATTCATGCGGCGGGCCGGCTTTTCATGGATCGTGCGTATGTAGGGAAATTGCAGGCTGTATACAAGCTTCCGGCCGCCTGGGGCGGGATCGAACTGGCAAGCGTGGCCGACTACACCGATGGCTTGGTGTTCGCGCGGCAACTTCTCGTTACGGGACTGCCGCAGGGCCCGATCGTGGTGGCGGCGACGGTGCGCGGCAGTCCCGAAGGAGGAAATCGGGCGCAGTACGTCGTGAACTGGAATCTCCGGGTCGGTCGTCGGTTCGCGCTGCCGGTTGGGCGCGTGGCCGTGTGGGCCGACATTCTCAATGTCACGAATGCGCGGCAGAGGGTTCAGGAAAGCGATGTCAGCGGACCGTCATTCAATCTCCGGCTGCCGGTTGCAGTCGAGCCGGGTAGATTCTTGCGGCTCGGAATTCGGTATGACTTCTGAAGCTATTTCACGTAGACGCCAACATGGCGGGAGGTCAAGCCGCCGTCGGACGTCTTGTAAATACCGTCCGCCGCGGTGACCAATAGCGTTCGCGGATCGGCCGGATGCGGCGCGATCTTGAGCGGCGCGACCGGTGGCGCACCTATCTTCTGCCACGTTTGAGCGAGATCGAGCGAACGCATCAGCGGCGCTTCGCCGATCGCCGGCTGCATCGCGTTCTTCATCGGCAGATCCGGCGAAGACGTCGTGCCGGCGATGTACAGGTTGCCCGCCGCGTCAGACGTCATCGCCTGAATGGAATCGTTGCCCGACCCGACAAAGCGGGCTATCGCGAGATTCGCCAGCGGGCCGGCTGGGTCGGAGTTGCCTGTTTGAGCCTGGGCTAACGCCATAGGCAGGACGAATATGGCGAAACGAATTTTTGATCGCACAGTGGCCGCCTGCACCTAAGACCCTTCGGAAGGCATTTCCACTACGCCTCGCGGCTGCCACATCCGCTCGATCTCCTCCAGCGACTTCCGCCTTGTCTCCGGCACGACGCGCCAGATGAACACGAACGTGAATGCACTCAGCCCGGCGTAAAGCCAGAATGTGCCCGACGCGCCGATGGCCGACACCAGCGAGAGGAAGGTCACCGTCAGCAACAGCGACGCCAGCCAGAGCGCCACCGTCGCGATAGCCATGGCCCGGCCGCGGATACGCGTCGGAAAGAGTTCCGACATCAGCACCCATACGCCCGGTCCCATACCGATGCCGAAGCTGACGACGTATGCCAGAATCGCGGCCAGCACCAACGCGGCCGGCACTGGGTGCACGCGAAACGCGGCGCCGATCAGAACCAGCGACACCGCCATGCCACCGGTCGACGCCAGCAGCAGGGGCTTGCGGCCTGCCTTATCGATGATCGCGATCGCCAGGATGGTCGCGAGGAAATTGATGCTGCCAATGATCACGTTCAGCCCGATCGCCGACGTGTTGCTCTGCTGGCCTACCTGATCGCGGAATATCAGGGTGCCGTAGTAGAGCACTGTGTTCACTCCGGTGATCTGTTGCAAGATAGCCAGCGTTACCGCGATGATCAGCGGCACGCGGAAGCCCGGTTGCAGGAGCTGACGCAGCGAATCCTGCTCTTCGCGGACGGCATCCTGGATCTCCCGCAATTGGTGCGCTGCCTCAACCGGACCGCTCAGGCGGTCGAGAATCTGCAGTGCTTCGAAATCTCGCCCCTGCTTGACCAGCCAGCGCGGACTCTCCGGCACGAACAGGAGTCCGGCCCAGAAGACGATCGCGGGAGCCGCGGCGAAGGCGAACATCCAGCGCCAGCATTGCGGGCCGAGACCGGCCAGTGCCCAGTTCACCGTGTAAGCGATGAGAATGCCAGTGACGATCGCCATCTGGTTGAACGTCACCAGGCGGCCGCGGATGGCGGGCGGCGAATTCTCCGCGATATAAAGCGGCGCCAGCATCGATGCGATGCCCGTGGCGATACCGGCAGCGAGACGCGCGGAAATGAACTCGGCCAGATTGTGCGGCAGCGCCGCGCCGATGGAGGAGAGCGCGAACAATGCCGCCGAGGCGATCAGGATGCGGCGGCGGCCGAGCCTGTCGCTCAGCGGACCCGCCATGCTCGCGCCAAAGGCGCAGCCGAGCAGCAGCGCGCCCGCGGCGATCTCGGTCTGCAACTCGGTGAGCGCGAACTGTACGCGCAGGAACACCAGCGCGCCGTTGATCACAGCGATATCGAATCCGAACAGGAGTCCCGCGGCTGCCGCCACTGTGGCGATCCGGTAGGCATAGCCACCACCGGTCGCGGACGATTGCACCATTGTTTTTATTATTTCAGATCCTGATATCATGTTTTTGGACCAACCATGAAGATTCTGTCCGGTCTGGTTTTAGTCGCGAGCATCGCTTTTGCGCAACGCGTCACCGTCCCGCTCGACGGCGAATGGAATGTCGAAGACAGCCTGTCGGCCACGGAGATTCCGTCGGCCTGGCATCACACCGTGGCTGTGCCCGGCCTGACGCATCAGGCGCGGCCGGCCTTCGCTGACGTGGACGAATTCGATAGCCGCGAGGTCATCGACAACCGCATCCGCAAGAAGAAACTGCCGGAGTCAGCGCGTGTCCTGACGGTCGGAGCGCCGCGCCAGAATCGCAACTATTTCTGGTATCGGCGCACGTTTCACGCACCGGCGCAGCATGCCGTCGCCATTCTGAAGATCAACAAGGCGCAGTTCGGCACCGCTGTCTGGCTAAACGGCCGGCCGATAGGAGAGCACATCGGGTGCTTTACCGCCGGATTCTTCGAGATCACGCCGGCCGTCAAATGGAACAGCGAAAACGAACTGGTGGTGCGGATCGGCGCGCATCCGGCGGCCATGCCTGCGAACGGCTACGCCGGCACCGATTTCGAGAAGAATAAATGGACACCCGGCATTTACGACAGTGTCTCGGTGCTGCTCAGCGGCAATCCGGTGATCGAATCCGTGCAGGTGGCGCCGAAGATCACGACGTCCGAGATCCAGGTGCAGACGACGCTGCGGAACTACGGCTCGACACCGGCGACGGCTCGCCTGGTGAACCGCGTCGGTGCAAGCGTCGTATCCGAGCGCGTCATCGTCGCACCCGGCACAGAACTGGTCCGCGGTACTACGCTGCGCATCCCCCACGCTCACCTGTGGTCGCCCGAAGATCCGTTTCTCTACAAACTGGAAACGTCGAGCGGCGGCGACAGCGTCTCCACGCGGTTCGGCATGCGCGAATTCCGCTTCGATACGGCCACTCGCAGGGCATATCTGAACGGCAAGCCGTACTTCCTGCGCGGGTCGAACATCACCCTGCACCGGTTCTTCGAGGACCCGCAGGCCGGTTCGCTGCCTTGGGATGAACGCTGGGTGCACAAACTGCTCGCCGAGATTCCGAAGCAGATGCACTGGAACAGCTTTCGCTTCTGCATCGGTCCGGTGCCCGACCGCTGGCTCGAGATCGCCGACGAGGCCGGCCTGCTCATCCAGAACGAGTACTTCGTCTGGCTGGGGCAGTCGAAGAATATGCCGGAACTCGACGCGCCCGCGCTGATCGCCGAATACAAGGAATGGATGCGCGACAACTGGAACCATCCGAGCGTCGTGGTGTGGGACGCAAATAACGAGACGCTGAACCCTGTTTTCGGGGAGAAGATCATTCCCGCGGTCCGCGATCTGGATCTTTCGCACCGTCCGTGGGAGAACAGCTACAACCCGCCCGCCGCGCCGGACGATCCGGTGGAAGACCATCCGTACCTGTTCAGCCGCTACTTCAACGGGTCGGGCCCGGACTTCGAGGTGAAGGACCTGGAGAAGATGTCCGGCTCGGGGAAGCACGGCATAACGCCGACCGGGCATGCGCAGATCCTGAACGAATACGGCTGGCTATGGTTGCTGCGGGACGGCACCCCGACGGAGCTGACCGGTCCGGTGTACGAGCGGCTGCTGGGAGCGAACTCCGGCGCGCGGCAGAGGCTCGCGCTCGACGCGTATCTGTTGGGCGGGCTGACCGAATTCTGGCGCGCCTATCGTGCGTACGCGGGCGTGCTGCACTTCGTGTATCTGACGTCGTGCTATCCGGGGGCGTATACGTGCGACAACTTCGCGGATGTGGAGAAGCTGAAACTGCAGCCGGAGTTTGCCGACTACGTAGGCGAAGCCTTTAAGCCGCTCGGCGTCTATCTGAACTTCTGGCAGCCAACGCTCAAGGGCGGCGAAGAGCGGGAGTTCATCGTGATGATGGTGAACGATGAGTCCCGGCCGGCATCCGGGCCGCTGGCGCTGGCTTTGGAACGGGAGAACGGCGAGTGTGTCGCACGCGTGGAGCGGCCGTTCACGATCGCCGCCATCGGGCAGGAGACGTACCGGCTGCGCCTGCGCGTGCCCGACTCGGCCGGCAAGTACATCCTGAAAGCAACCGGCGGCGGCACTGTGAGCCGGCGGCGGGTCGAGATCCACTAGTCGGCGCGGAGGGTCTCCATCGGGTCAACCGAGGCTGCACGGCGCGCGGGAAGAAATGCCGCCGCCAGCGCTGCCGTGAGGAACAGAGCCGCCACGATGAGCATTACCCACGGATCCACGGCTGCAATCCCATAAAGCAGCTTTCGGGTCAGGCGGCCTGCCAGCACGCTGGCGATCAGGCCGGCGCCCAGACCGGCAAGAACCGCGGGACCGGCGTCGCCGAAAGCCAGGGAATAGATTTTGCGCGGTGTCGCTCCCAACGCCATGCGCACGCCGATCTCCTGCCTGCGCGTGGCAATCGAGTAACTCAAGACGCCGTAGATTCCCAGCATGGAAAGCAGCAGCGCGGCGATGCCGAAGCTCGACAGGATCAGGGTCTGGAAACGCTCGGCCGCCAGCGAGTCGAGCAACTGCGAGTCCAGCGCCTTGACCCGAGCGATCGTGACATCCGGCGCGTATTTCCAGATCGCCTGGCGCATGCCCGCCGCCAGCACCTCGCCGGACTGCATCCCGCGCGCGACAAAGAAAGTGCTGTAAGGAGGCTGATCCTTATAATGCAGGTACGCGGTTTTGGCGGGCGCCGATTTGAGCGAGGTGCTGCGCGCGTCGGCAACGACTCCGATTACGGTGTAGTTCTTGCGCCGCACTCTGATCTGGCCGCCGATCGGGTCCTCATGGGGCCAGAGCCTCTTCGCCTCTCCTTCCGACAGAATGACACTGTTCAGATTCCGGTCGCGATCTTCGAAAAAGCGTCCGGCGACCAGCCGCTCGCTAAGGGTCTCGAAATATCCCGGGCTCACCCAGCGGAGGTTAATCAAAGGTAGGTCGTCCTGCGGCCTGTCGACACGATGCAGGCTCTCGATCCACGTTTCGCCTTCGAGAGGCATAGCGCTGACCAGGCCGGTAGTCTGGACACCTGCGATTGCTTGCAGGTTCTGCAACACCGCGTCGTCGAAGGCGAGGCGGGTTGGCGCCCCACTATACTGCTTGCCTGAGAGGCTGACCTCCGCGACGGCCACGTGAGCGGTTTCGAAGCCTTTCTCCTGATGCATCAGGTGCAGCAGGCTTTTCGCGAACAGTCCCGTCAGTAGTAGCAGCACGGTGCAGCCGAACACCTGCAGACCGATGAGCCAGGAGCGCAGCAGCCGTCCCTGGCGGCTTCCCATTGCCCGGCTACTGCCCTGTTGCAGGGCGGCCTGGGGATCGGCGCCCATCAGCTTGAGAGCAGGCAGTGTGCCGAATAGAACGCTGGATCCGATGGTCAGCGCGAGAGAAAACAGCAGGACGGTGGAATTGAGATGCACCTCCGATAATCGCGGCAGGTCGACGGGAGCGTATAGCCGAAAGAGATTCAATCCGGCGGCGGCGAGGACGACGCCGACACTGCCGCCGATGACGGCGAGGAGAAGATTCTCCGCCCACGAGTTCCATACCAGCCGCCATGCCGACGCACCTAGCGCCGTCCGTACCGCGGCTTCGCGCTGGCGCGAGAGCGTGCGTCCGAGTTGAGTATTCGCCAGATTCAGACAGGCGATCAGCATCAGACTCATCACCGCCGCCATGAGCAGCCACAGGCCCGACTTCGCTTCGCCAACGACTGCTTCCTGCATCGGCAGCACGTGGGCGCGCAATGAGCCGTCGCGCGGGTCCCAGGCGCCGGCGGGCATCTCGCGCACGATCTGGGCTCCGAGGCCGTTCAGTTCCGATTCCGCCTGCGCGACGCTGACGCCCGGCTTGAGCCTGCCGATTGCATTCCAGTTTCCGTACTCTCCGTTCCAACTGTATTGCGTCAGCTCGAACGCGACGGGAATGAAAATGGCCGGCTCCGGCGCGTTGCTCACCGACTGTTGCGAGCGGAACTCCCGCAGCGAATTCTTATTGGGAAAGCGGAAATCGGCGGGCAGGATGCCGACGACCTCGCGCGGAACATCGGCAAGGCGCACCGTCTTGCCTACGATGTTCGAATCGCCTTGAAACATGTCCTGCCACAGC
>Ga0070741_10021059_pt1 | contig 10186 bp, 7 predicted proteins | sample Coa_R1_4_FD_66440 | JGI IMG/M metagenome (GOLD analysis project Ga0070741, IMG submission 66440) | Surface soil microbial communities from Centralia Pennsylvania, which are recovering from an underground coalmine fire - Coalmine... | ecosystem: Environmental > Terrestrial > Soil > Unclassified ...
GCGGTTGCGACCCGGGGGGCGCGACCCTTCGGCAGCGACAGGCGCTGGATCTTGCGCAGCACCTGGAAGTACTGCCGGCCGAGCCCACCCGAGGTGTAGGGCAGCCCGAACTCCTCGCACAGGGCCTTGACCTCCACCGATGCCTCGCGGTAGCGGTTGCTGGGCAGGTCGGGGAACAGGTGGTGCTCGATCTGGAAGCTCAGCTGGCCGGTCATCAGGTGGAACAGCGTCCCGCCCTCGAGATTGGCCGAGCCGAGCATCTGGCGCAGGTACCACTGGCCCCGCGTCTCACCTTCCAGCTGGTCCTCGGTGAAGACCACCGTCCCGTCCGGGAAGTGCCCGCAGAAGATCACGGCGTGTGACCAAAGGTTGCGGATGGTGTTGGCGGTGAGGTTGCCCAGCAGCACCGGCACGAAGAAGGGTCCGGCCAGCGCCGGGAACACCACGTAGTCCTTCAGCACCTGGCGACGGATCTTGCGTCCGATCCGCTTGAGCTGGGTCCAGGCCTCAGAGCGGCTCTTCTCGCCGGACAGGACCTTCTCGTACTGCAGGTCGTGCAGCGAGACCCCCCACTGGAAGAACAGCGAGAGCAGGATATTGTAGACCGAGTTGCCCAGGTAGTAGGGGCGCCAGGGCTGCTCCTCGGAGATGCGCAGCAGTCCGTAGCCCACATCGCGGTCCTTACCCAGCACGTTGGTGTAGGTGTGGTGCTCGTAGTTGTGCGAGTGCTTCCAGTCCTGGGAACTGCTCACCAGGTCCCACTCCCACGTGCTGGAGTGGATCTTCGGGTCACGCATCCAGTCCCACTGACCGTGCATGACGTTGTGGCCGATCTCCATGTTCTCGAGGATCTTGGCCACCGCGAGCATGGCGGTGCCGGCGATCCAGGCGGGCGGCAGGATCCCGGCGAACAGCAGCGCCCGGCCGCCGATCTCCAGCAGCCGCTGGGCGTGGATCACCTTGCGGATGTAGGCGGCGTCGGAGGCGCCACGCTCGGCGAGGATGCGGTCGCGGACGGCGTCGAGCCGACGGCCGAACTCCTCGATCTGCTCCGGCGTGAGACCACAGGCCTCGGACGCGGGCGTCGAGGGCACCGGATGCATCACCGCGGTACCCGGGACCGGTCGATCGGCGCTTGCGGGAGCGGAGGTGGTCTCCGGGACGGTCTTCTCGGGCAGGGTCAGGGTCATGTGGGATCTCCTTCAGGAGTCGGTCGGGGTGTCCAGGCAAGCGGCGCCGCTCGCTCCGGAGATGCAGGTCTGGATGAGGTCGCCGGGCTCGCCGTGGATCTCGCCGGTACGCAGGTCACGGACCTGGCCGTCCCGGAGCGGCAGCACGCAGCCGAAGCAGATGCCCATCCGGCAGCCGCTGGGCAACGCCAGGCCGGCGGCCTCGCCGGCCTCCAGCAGGCTGGTGTCGGCGTCGATGGACAGCACCGTGGCGGGATCCCCGAATGCGACGGTGCCTCCGGTGCCACCGGCGGCGCGGGCCGGCGGGGTGAAACGCTCCACATGCAACCGCTCGGGCAGTGCCGCCCAGTGCGCCTCGGCGGCGTCGAGCAGCCCGGCCGGACCGCAGACGTAGGCCTCACGCTGGGCCCAGTCGGGGCAGACGGTGTCGAGGTCGGCGAGGTCGAACATCCCCTCGGTATCGGTGTGGCGCTCGACCAGCCTCAGCCCGGAGTGGCGCGTGGCCAGAGCATGCAACTCGTCGCGGAAGATCACCTGGTCCCGGGTGGGGGCGCTGTGCAGCATCGCCACGTCGGGCACCGATCCGGTGGCCGCCAGGGTGCGCAGCATCGCCATGGCGGGGGTGATCCCGCTTCCTCCGGTGATGAACAGCAGCTTGCGGGGCGTCGGGCCGGGCAGCACGAAGTCACCCGCCGCCGGCTCCAGGTGCACGATCGTTCCGGTCGGCAGCGCATGCGCCAGGTACGGCGACACCGCGCCAGCGGGCTGCGCCTGGACGGTGATCTCCAGGTGGGCGGCGCCCTCCGGGCTGGTCAGCGTGTAGGTGCGCCAGTGGCGGACCCCGTCGATGTCGACGCCGATGCGGACGAACTGCCCGGCGAGGTGCGGCGTCCAGCCACGGCTGGGCTTGATGCGGAGGGTGGTGGCCCGGTCGGTCTCGACCCGGCGCTCGATCACCCGGCCACGCAGGCCGGTGGTGGACCAGAGCGGGTTGGCCAAGCCGAGGTAATCCTCGGGAAGTAGTGGTGTGGTCAGCGCTCCGACCGCGGCCATCAGCCGGTTGGCGCGGCGGGTCGGTACGGTTGTGAACATGACATGACTATTGCACAGAGCGATGTCACATAGCTATGCGATCCACTGATGTTCTGTGTCACATACCTTGACTGCTACGCTATGTCACATGCCCATTGAGATAGACGGTGTCCAGTGGCGGACGATCGACGAGCTGGCCCGCGAGAGCGGCGTCACCGTGCGCAACATCCGCGCCTACCAGGCCCGCGGCCTGCTCACCCCGCCGAGGGTGCAGGCCAGGACCGGCTACTACGGCCCCGACCACGCGGCGCGCCTGGAGCTCATCAAGGAGCTCCAGGGTGAGGGCGTCAAGCTCGACACGATCAAGAAGCTGCTCGACACGACCGGGGGCACCACCGAGGAGGTGGTGCGGTTCATCCGCACAGTCCGCGAGCTGTTCGCCCCCGAGGCCCGCCAGATCGTGCACCGCGACGAGCTCGCGGCGCGATACTCCGGGGAGGAGGCCGGGCAGCTGCGCCGCGCCCTGAAGCTCGGGCTGCTGCGCGAGGTGGACGAGGACCAGTTCGAGGAGGTCAGCCCCCGGCTGATGGCCGCCGCCCAGTCGATGGTGGACATCGGCATCCCCATGAGCCGCTCGCTCGATGTCGTGGAGCAGCTACGCAAGCACGCCGACGGCATCGCCAAGCTGTACGTCGAGCTGTTCCTCGGCGAGATCTGGCGGCCGTTCGACGACTCGGGACGCCCCTCCGAGCGCTGGCCCGGGGTCTACCAGACGATCGAGCAGCTCCAGAAGGTGTCCGGCGAGGCGATGCTCGCGGTCCTGCAGCTGGCCGTGTCGGAGCGCCTGGACGTCACCTTCGGCCGCGACATCGTGCGCAACGTCCGCACCAGCAGCTCGGTCGCCGGGAACCCCGACGATCGAACCGAGCCGGACGACAGGCCCGAGCGGCGCTCGAAGCGCGACCGGGCCGAGAAGAACCCCTGACACGCGGTCGGAGGAACGCCTGACGACCCGGGGCGGACGCCGGGCGCGATGCTCAGGCGGCGAGGCTGGCCAGCGCGGCGTGCACGAGCACCCGGACGCCGGCCGGCAGCGCCCGCTCGTCGAGGTCGAACGTGGGCTGGTGCAGGTCCTTCATCGGGCCCTCGCCGGACCACACGCCCAATCGGCCCATCGCGCCGGGCACCGTCTCGAGGTACCAGGCGAAGTCCTCGCCGCCGCTGGACTGCTCGGTGCTGGTGGCCGCGTCGGGCCCCAGGCCGGCGACCGCCGCGTCGTGCAGGAGACCCGCGCTGAGCGGCTCGTTGTCCACCGGCGGAACCCCGCGCTGATGGTCGAGCACGTAGCCGACCCCCAGCGGCGCGAGCAGCGCGGTCACCAGCGAGCGGATCAGCGGCTCCATCTCCAGCCACACGCCGTGGTCGCCGGTGCGCAGGGTGCCCCGCAGGGTGCCGTTCTCGGGGATCGCGTTCGCCGCCTGCCCGGCCTCGACCGCGCCCCAGACCAGCACGGTGCCCGAGCGCGGGTCGACCCGCCGGGACAGCAACGAGGGCAGCTGGGTGATCAGCACCCCGAGCCCGTGCACGAGGTCAGCGCTCAGGTGCGGCCGGGAGGTGTGGCCACCGGGGGAGGTCAGCCGGATCTCCAGCAGGTCGCAGGCCGAGGTGATCGGCCCGACCCGGGTACCGAGCTGCCCGACGGCCAACCGGGGGTCGCAGTGCAGCGCGAAGATGCGCTCGACCCCGTCGAGGGCCCCGTAATCGACCATGTCGGTGGCGCCCCCGGGCTGGACCTCCTCGGCCGGCTGGAAGATGAGGCGGACACGTCCGGGCAGGTTGGGGGCCTGGTGCAGAGCGAGCCCGGCACCGAGCAGCATGGCGGTGTGTGCATCGTGGCCACAGGCGTGCATCACGCCATCGACGCCCGAGGCGAAGCTCAGACCGGTCTGCTCGCGCAGCGGGAGCGCGTCGAGGTCGGCCCGCAGGGCCACGCACCGCTCACCGGACCCGACATCGCAGATCAGGCCGGTGCCACCGGGCAGGATCCTGGGCTTCAGTCCCTCTTCGGAGAGCCGGGAGACGACCAGCTCGGTGGTCAGGCGTTCCTGGCGAGCCAGCTCGGGGCGAGCGTGCAGGGACCGGCGCCAACCCACGAGCTCGCGGTTGTGCGTGCCCATCCAGGCATCCAGCCACGCCGGGCCACGGCCCCGGCCCAGGTCGACGACCGGGCTGACCGGGACCAAAGCCTCAGAGGCCAGCAGCTCGGTGCGTGCGTCGAGCACGGTCACCGGGAACCACCACCGATCCATCATCCGTGGGACACCGTCAGGGTCTGGGACACCCACCACCGCTTCCTAGAATGCGCTGTCTCTCAGAGCGGCGAGCGAGCTTCTCGATGTCGCTAATTAACTATGTTGCCCCAGTAGGCGGCCCCGGAAACTCGACGATGCGCCGAATCGGCCCCCTCGGCGCCCAAGTGCGTCCGCGCTGCTGCGGACGGTGGGGCAGCTCGCCCCAACGGTCGGTCCGGAGCGGACGAGCGGTATGTGAGATCGCTCACCGGTAAGGTCGTTACCATCGTTCACTAACGACATCATCGGTCACCATCATCGGTCACCGACGACCGCGCCGTCGAGTGCCGAAGCCCGTACTGGGAGAATGGCGGACATGCCGGCACCCGAGCAGGCCCGCGAAGACGACCGAACCGCCGAACCACGGCGGATCGGCGACCGCTATCGGCTCAGCGACCCGCTGGGCCGGGGCGCGATGGGCACGGTGTGGGCCGGCTACGACGAGGTACTGCACCGCGCCGTCGCGGTCAAGGAGCTGCGGGTTCCGCCCGGGGTCCCGACCGGCGAGATGGTCGCGATGCGTGAGCGCATGATGCGTGAGGCGCGCACCCTCGGCGGGCTCTCCCACCCCAACGTCATCACCCTGTACGACGTGGTCGACGTCTCCGGTGACCCGTATGTGGTGCTGGAGCTGCTGCCCAGCCGCAACCTGTCCGAGGTGATCTCCGACCAGGGCCGGCTGAGCGTGGGCCAGGCCGCGTCCGTCGGGCTGGCCGTCGCCGCCGCCCTGCAGGCCGCGCACCGGGCGAACATCACCCACCGTGACGTCAAGCCGGGCAACGTGCTGGTGGCCCACGACGGCCGGATCAAGCTGACCGACTTCGGGATCGCCCGCAAGCGCGACGACCTCACCATGACCGCCACGGGCCTGGTGCTCGGCTCCCCCGCGTACATCGCCCCGGAGGTGGCCGCCGGTGAGGCGGTCACCCCGGCCGCCGATCTGTGGGGGCTCGGGGCCACCCTGTTCGCCTCGGTCGAGAGCCGCCCGCCCTACGACGTCGACGGTGACCCGGTCAAGACGGTCACCGCGGTGGTGCACGACGACGTGCCGCAGACGACGCTCACCGGCCCGCTGGCCGAGGTGATCAGCGCGCTCATGGTCAAGGACCCGGCCGGGCGGCTCCCCCTGGCCGAGGTGCGGCGTCGCCTGCGGCCGCTGCTCGCCGACCCCGACGACCCGCTGTTCCCGGGGTCTCCCGAGGCATACACGATGCCGCCCACGCCCGCGGTCTCACGGCCGTTCACCCAGGACGGCGCCTCGTCGTCCCAGGAGCCGCCGACCCCGGACCGGCGCGGCGAGTCCTCGGGAGCGGCCGCGGCGTCCCAGGGCATCGACTCCGGCGGGCGGCCGCCGACCCCCCATCCGCACCCGCGTCCCCAGCCCCAGTCCCCGTCGCAGTCCCAGTCGCCGTCGCAGTCCCAGTCGCCGTCCCCGTCGCCGTCCGAGCCCCAGCAGCACCCTCGCCCCAGCCCGAGGCCCATCCCGGGACCCCCGGCGATCGACACCGGCACCAACCACCCGGGCACGTTCGGTCCGAGCCCGCGTCCGGCCACCGGCTCGTACGGCACCATCGGCCCGCAGCCCCCCGGCAACCCGGCACCGCTGGCCGCCGACCCCGGTCCCCTGCCCGGCGGCACCGGATGGGGCTCGGCGCAGGCATCGCAGGGCACCTACGGCACCCAGGGCCCCCCACCGGTCCAGAGCGCCGGCCCGCTGCGCACCGGCGGGTACCCGCCGGATCCCTTCCAACAGGACCAGTACGGATCGACCCACTCGGGCAGCTACCCGATGCAGGGCACCGGGCACGGACGGCCCCCATTGCCGCCGCGCCCGCCGCAGACCTCCAAGCCGCCACCGGTCCCGGCCCGCGCCGGTGGGGCCCGTGCGGTACCCCTGCTCGTCGCCGGAGCCCTGGCCGTCATCGTGGGCGTCGCGGGCGGATGGGCCGGCACCCGGACGCTGGTCGGCCAGTCCGCCCTGAGCTCCGCCCTGATCAGCCCGGGTGCGCAGAGCGCGGCGAGCCCCATGAAGACCCACGTCGACTCCCCGACCGTCTACGGGCCCAGCGCGCTGGGGTTCACCGTCGGGGTGCCCCGCGATTGGGAGGAGTACCGGCTGGCGGGCGAGGACGACGCTCTGTCGGTGCTGTTCGTCAGCCCGGACGGATCGCGCGAGCTCCGCATCGACAAGATCAAGGGCACCCGCACCCGGGCCGCCCAGGCGTCGGACTTCGTCGACACGCTGACCCCCGCCAAGCTCGGCGTGGCCACGGTGGAGGTCCAGGAGCGCACCGCCACCCAGGTGCGCTACCGCACGGACCGGGTCGGCACGGACGGCACCTCGAGCCGCGTCGGCTACGCCCAGCTGACCCCGGCGGGGAGCGACCTCTGGGTCGTGCGGTTGACGGTGCCCGCCGATGCGGCCGGTGACACCAGCCAGCAGCTGTTCACCTCGTTCGTCCAGGGCTTCCATCTGTGAAGACCGCGTGCCCGGACCCCCACCGGTCCGCCGAGCTGGCGGCGGCGGTCCTGGCCGAGAAGACCGGGGTGGCGCGCCACGACGTCGCGGTGGTGCTCGGGTCCGGATGGCGCCCGGCCGCGGACGTGATCGGTCCGGACGCGCTCGAGCTGCCCATGTCCGAGCTGCCCGGGTTCGTCCCACCGACTGCGATCGGGCACCGGGGCACCGTCCGGTCGGTGCGGGTCGGCTCGCGCGACGTGCTGCTCATGCTCGGACGGACGCACCTCTACGAGGGGCACGGTGAGGCCGCCGTCGCCCATGCGACCCGCACGGCGGCGGCCGCCGGGTGCTCGGTCCTGATGCTGACCAACGCCGCCGGCGGCATCCGGGAGGGGTTCCGGGTCGGGCAGCCGGTCCTCGTCGGCGACCACCTCAACCTCACCGCCCGCTCGCCGCTGACCGGCGCGGAGTTCGTCGACCTGACCGACCTCTACTCCCCCCGCCTGCGCCGGCTGGCCGTCCAGATCGACCCGACGCTGGTCGAGGGCGTGTATGCCGGACTGCCCGGTCCGCACTTCGAGACCCCGGCGGAGATCCGGATGCTGCGCACCCTCGGCGCCGACCTGGTCGGCATGTCGACGGTGCTGGAGGCGATCGCGGCCCGGGCGGCGGGCATGGAGGTCCTCGGGGTGTCGCTGGTGACCAACCTCGCCGCCGGGCTGAGCGGGCAGCCGCTGGACGGCGACGAGGTCATCGCGGCGGGTGATGCGGCGGCCGGCCGGATGGGCGTGCTGCTGCGCGAGCTGGTCACCAGGGCCTGAGTCCGGTGCGCCCCCCGGATCTCGCCGACGCGGTCCTGCGGTGGATCGCCGACGATCCCGATCCGTCCACCCGTCGGGAGCTTCGCGCGCTGCTCGACGCCTGTACCGGACAGGAACCCGGGCCGGGCGCCGACGCCGCCCGACGCGAGCTCGCCGACCGGATGGCGGGCCCGCTGCACTTCGGTACCGCCGGGCTGCGCGGGCCGGTGCGCGCCGGGCCGAACGGGATGAACGTCGCGGTGGTGCGGCGGACGACGGCGGGGCTCGCCGCCTGGCTGCGGGCGAACGGCCGCGACGGCACGGTGGTCATCGGCCGGGACGCCCGGCACGGGTCGGAGGCGTTCGCGGCGGCCACCGCCGGGGTGCTCGCCGCGGCCGGGTTCGACGTGCGCATGCTTCCCGGGCCGCTGCCGACGCCGCTGCTGGCCTACTCCGTGACGGCGCTGGGGGCGGTGGCCGGGGTCCAGATCACCGCGTCGCACAACCCGGCCCGGGACAACGGCTACAAGGTCTACCTGGACGACGGCGCCCAGCTCGTGGCCCCGGCGGACACCGAGATCGAGACCGCGATCGAGGCCGCGCCGCCAGCCGCGCAGATCCCGGTGGCAGCACTTCCGGATGTCGGGGTCCCGGATGCGGGGCCCGGCGGGTCGATCTACGACCCTGTGCCCGCGTACCTGCGGCGGGTGGCCGGTCTGGTCACCCGCCGCCGCGCGGACTCGACCGGGCGGGCCGGCGCGCGCGAGCACGGACCGAGGATCGCGCTCACGCCATTGCACGGGGTCGGCGGCGCGGTGGCGGTGGCGGCATTGCGGGCGGCCGGGTTCCCCGACGTGGACGTGGTGGCCGCGCAGGCCGAGCCGGACCCCGACTTCCCCACCGTCTCCAACCCGAATCCGGAGGATCCGTGCGCCACGGGAGCCCTCCTGGCACTGGCCGCGGCCACCGGGGCGCAGCTGGCGATCGCCCTGGACCCCGACGCCGACCGGTGCGCACTGGGAGTTCCCGACACCGGCGACGGCGCCGTGAACGGGTGGCGGATGCTGACCGGTGACGAGGTGGGCGCCCTGCTGGGCGAGCATCTGCTGAGCGCCCGCGCCTGGCCCGACCCGCTGGTGGCCAGCACCGTGGTGTCCTCCTCGATGCTGGCGAAGGTGGCCGCCGCCCACGGCGCCCGCCACGCTGAGACCCTGACCGGCTTCAAGTGGATCATGCGTGCCGGCGAGGGTCTGGTCTACGGCTACGAGGAGGCCATCGGCTACTGCGTCGATCCCGGGGCCGTGCGGGACAAGGACGGGATCTCCGCCGCCGTACTCGCCGCCGACCTGGCCGCGACCCGCGCGGAGGCCGGCAGCTCGTTGCCGGCGGCGCTGGACGAGCTCGCGGTGCGCCACGGCGTCCACGCGACCCGGTCGCTGACGTTCCCCATGACCGCGGACGAATCCCGGGCCGCGCTCGACCGCATCGCCCGGGCCCGGTCACCGGAACGGCCGGCGCCCGACCTGCTCGTGATGCGGGGGTCGGGAACCCGGGTCGCCGTACGGCCCTCCGGTACCGAGCCGAAGCTCAAGGCCTACCTGGAGGTCGTCGAACCGGTCCGCGGCGCGGGAAGCGGCCCGATCGGGCCGGTGAGCGGCTCAGCCGGCGCGGCGGATCCTTCGGCCGCGCTGGCGGTCGCCAGGCAGCGCGCGGCCGCGCGGCTGGCCATGCTGGTCGCGGAGATCGAGAACCTGATCGGAGGCCCGCCATCGCCACCCTGCTGATCGTGCATCACACGCCCTCGCCCGCCACCTCGGAGCTGTTCGACGCGGTCTGCAGCGGCGCGTCCGATCCGGAGATCACCGGTGTCGAGGTGGTACGCCGGGCCGCGCTGGCCGCGACCGCCTCGGACGTGCTCGCCGCCGACGGCCTGATCCTGGGGACGCCGGCCAACATCGGGTACATGTCCGGAGCGCTGAAGCACTTCTTCGACCAGATCTACTACCCCGTCCTGGACGACACGCGGGGCCGTCCCTACGGGCTCTACGTGCACGGCAACCTCGGCATCGAGGGCGCGGTGAAGGCCGTGGAGTCGATCGCCGAGGCGCTGAAGTGGCGACGGGTCGTGGCCCCGGTCGAGGTGACGGGTGCGCCGGGGAAGGCCGACCTGGAGGCCTGCTGGGAGCTCGGGGCGACCGTCGCCGCCACGCTCATGGACTGATCGGTGCCGGGTAGTCGAGTCCGCTGAAACGGCGGGTCCGCTGAACCGGCGGGTCCGCTGAAACGGCGAGTCATCCGAAACGGCGAGTCATCTGAAACGGCGAGTCATCTGAAACGGCGTTGCGATACGCT
>Ga0070741_10021060_pt1 | contig 10185 bp, 5 predicted proteins | sample Coa_R1_4_FD_66440 | JGI IMG/M metagenome (GOLD analysis project Ga0070741, IMG submission 66440) | Surface soil microbial communities from Centralia Pennsylvania, which are recovering from an underground coalmine fire - Coalmine... | ecosystem: Environmental > Terrestrial > Soil > Unclassified ...
GTAAGTGTGACATGATGTTTCTTGGCAGGCATAGGGGCTTCCTCCGCATAGAATATAGAATGCGGAGAGCATACCTCAAAATCATGCCTGCGTTCTACCGTGAAGGACTACTAGGACGGACTTCCAGAATGCCGGGAACATGCCGACCTGTGGCGAGGTGAGCTGCCAGATGAAGGGGCATTGTGTGCCGGTTATCCGTAACAAGGAGAAAATCGTTCTCCTCGCACCAGATTAGAATGTCCGGGTCTGGAGTTCCATAAGGAGGCGCATCATCATCCCCTACACGGCGGACGATAATCGTCGGGACGCGCATCAGAAGTTGCTCCCGATAGAGCAGAGGCCGGTTTTCGTCTATCAGATAGCGGATCACGCGGCTGTTTCTTGCGGAGCCTGTTTCGTTTGCTCTTCCGCCAATATCCGTCTCCAGGCTTCCTCTCGCTTTTCGGGCGGGTACGCATCCCGAAGCGCTCGCAATTCGCGCAAACGCAGGACGGCAGGCGATGGGCTACGGTCTTGCTTCTCCTGGCGGCGCTGACTTTCGGCAAGGTAGGCGGCCAGATAAGCGTCCACTTGCTGCTTGTTCAGTAAATAGTAGAGCAGGGTCGCGTAGACCTGCGCAAGCGTCAGATTGGGATACCGTTCAGCGATCTGTTCCGCAGTAAGTTTCTCGTCGAGATAGTCGAGCAGAATGGTTTCGATGCCGATCCGCGTTCCTTTCACCCGAATATCTATCGGCGCGAGAAAGGCGAAAAAATCTTCGAGTTGCATACGCTGAGCCTTCTTTCCAACAACCAGTGTAGAAGCTTGCTCTTCCTTACTCACTTCCATTGTACCACAAGCGCGGGAGGGCGCGGGGCCGTGTGATAAGGCAAACGGGCCGTCCGAGCGTTCCCCGGACGGCCCGATACATGCTGCGGAGCGTGCGGCGTTTAGCGGCGGCGGCGTGCCGACGAGAGGATCTTCTGCGACTCGCGGTACTTGACGATGGTGCGCCGCGCGACCGAGATGCCCCGCTCCTGCAAACGCTCGGTGATCTGCTGATCGGAAAGCGGATTGGACGGGTCTTCTTCCTGGATGATCTCCTCGATGGCGTCCTTGATGGAGAGCGAGGAGTTGAAGAAGATGTCGAAGCTGACGACTTCCTGATTGGGCAACTGCACGAACTTGTTGGCGGTGGCCCGGCTCACGGTGGACTCGTGGATGTTGAGCATCTTGGCGACCCGCGTGCGGGTCAGCGGGCGGAGAAACTGGCGGGAACCCGTCTCCAGGAACCCGGTCTGGCACTCCACGATGCAGAGGGTGATCATCCGCAGCGTCTTCCGGCGCTGATTGATGTTGCGGATGAACAGTTCGGCGCGCTCCACATATTCGGTGATGTGCTTCTTGTCGTCGTCGCTGTGATGGCCGTTGCCGTTCTTGATCTGGTTGTAGGCGTCCCGATAGGTCGGGTTCACGCCGAGGGTGAAGGGTTCGGCCCCGAAGACCTCGACCTCATAGCCGGTCTCGGTGCGGCGAATGACGACATCGGGGCGCACGGTCGCGCGGCTATTGGTGGGACGATAGGCCCAGGGAGGCCGGAACTGACTGGCCGGGTAAGGATGGAGCCGTGTTCGGATATAGTCAATGGTCTGCTTGGCTTCGTCCACAGAAATTCCCCCGGCGCGCGCCAGCTTGGGGTAGCGGCGCGCGACGATATGTTCCCAGTGATGAGCGATCAGATTTTCCGCGATCTCGATGCGCCTCTTGCTCGCGGGCGAGGCGGTCTCTTCGCCCAGATAGCGCAGTTGCAGCAGCAGGCACTCCTGCAGGTCCCGCGCCCCCACGCCGGGCGGATCGAAGGACTGGATGACCTTCAGCACCTGTTCCACCGACTCCGGGGCCACGCAGAGTTCCAGCGCGATCGTCTCCACGCTCTCGCCCAGCCAGCCGTTATCGTCGAGGCTGTTGATGAGATACTCGCCGATCCAGTAGTCTTCCGCGGGGACGGCGGCGCGCAGGAGACCGCGCAGGTGTTCCTGGAGGGTCATCTCGGCTTCCAGATTGCCGACCGGATCGTAGTCGTCGTCGGTTTCGGAAGGCATGACGCCGAAAAACGACTCATATTCGGTCTCGTGGTCGCCGGAGTCGAGGGCTTCGGCCTGCTGTTCGGCTTCCCGTTCTTTGGCCCGCCGCGCCGAGCAGTAGGGGCAGGTGGCAGGATCAATGCAGTCTCCGGCGCAGGGCTGATCTTCGATGGTTTCCAGGGCCGGGTTTTCCAGCAACTCGTCCTCGATGGACTGTACCAACTCAATCGAGGTGAGCTGCAGGATGCTGTTCGCCATGATCAGCCGAGGGTCTATCCTCTGCGTGATCACCTGCCGTTGATCTTGTTGGATCTGCACCGTTAGGAACCTCCGCGTCGCTTCGAGAACGGATCCAGGTCCGGTGGTCATGCCCTGGAGCGCGCAGAGAGCCGGGAAAAGAAGTCAGCGCTCCGTATCCGTTACCGATTTGCCCAGCGGCATTTGCGCCAGGCCGATTGTGCCTGATGTCGCTTCCATTGTCGGCAGGTGCGGCGTACAACTTCAGACATGCTGACTCCGGGAGGGACTCTGCCGTGCAACGCCAGAGCGGCAAACGCCTGGACGCTGTGGGGGACAAGGGACGCCATGGCCGCCGCGCTATTCAGACAGAAACCGGAGCAGACAGAACAAAAGATGTTCCATTATAGAAGAAAGGCTCCGGCAGTGTCAAGCAGGAACTCTCCTTTTCCTGCGGCAAAAGCGGACAGAGAGCAGATAAACTAGGGAAAATACGGGGACGCCGCTCTCTGTTCCTCTGTGCCGAAAGCGCGTGTTCCTGTGCGCCTCGAAGGTTCGCCTGCGTCTCGCCAGGCGTTTCGGCGCAACGCCGCGCGTTCTCTCGTGACGGGAAGGCTCTTGCAAGGAAGGCAGTCCGGCCCACAGTCTGGGACACTATGGGCCGGAGGTAGGGACGTCCCGATGAGACGTGGCAGGGCCTCACCTGCCTATCAGACGCGAATCGGCGCGATATGTTCTCCCAAATTATAAAGACACACCCGACAGTCCCGCCGTGAGACTCCGTTGGCCCGACACCGCACCAGATTCGGGGCGGCTGCTGGAAAAACCGCGCAGGACATCCGCGCCTCCTCTCCGAATTCTGAAACGAGACGCGCCGTGCGCAGTGAGGAGGCAGACCCTGACGCGCGGCGCGGACACCCCATTCTGAGGAGAACAGAGCGCGACGATGCCGGACGCCACGATTGATATTCTCGTCAATGAGCCGATTGCCACGATCCATCCCCATATCTACGGACACTTTATGGAACACCTGGGCGGCTGTATCGAGGAGGGATGCTGGGTCGGCGAAGAGTCTGCTATCGCCCATACCGGCGGTATCCGCGACGATGTCGTGGCGGCGCTCAAAGCGGTCGGCGTGCCGGTGATTCGCTGGCCGGGCGGCTGCTTCGCCGACGACTACCACTGGCAGGATGGCATCGGCCCCAGAGACAAAAGGCCGCGCCGCATCAATATCCACTGGGGTGATGTCATCGAGACGAACCAGTTCGGCACGCATGAGTTTATCGCGTTCTGCCGGGCGGTCGGCGCGGAACCCTACTTCTGCGGCAACGTCGGCAGCGGCACGCCGCGCGAACTGCGCGACTGGGTCGAGTACTGCAACTTCCCCGGCGACAGCACCCTGGCCCGGCTGCGCGCCGAGAACGGTTCCCCGGAGCCGTTCGGCGTGCGCATCTGGGGCGTCGGCAACGAGAACTGGGGTTGCGGCGGCAACTTCACCCCGGAGGACTACGGCACGGAGTATCGGCGCTTCGCCTCCTTCCTGCGCAACTGGGGGCAGGAGCCACTCTACCTGATCGCCTGCGGGCCGAGCGGCAACGATCTGGACTGGACGCGCCGGTTCTTCGAGAAGCTGCGCAAGGACTACTGGGGCGGGCCGCCGGTTCACGGCTACGCGGCGCACTACTACTGCGGCACGGCTGGCACGGCGACCGAGTATACCGAGGCGCAGTGGTACGAACTGCTCTGGAAGGCGATCCAGATGGAGCCGCTCGTCGTGCAGCAGCGCGCTCTGCTGGACGCTTTCGACCCGGAGCGCAAGATCGGCCTGCTGGTGGACGAGTGGGGAACCTGGCATCCGCCGACGCCGGGCCGCAATCCGGCCTTCCTCTGGCAGCAGAACACGGTGCGGGATGCGCTGGTCGCCGCGCTGACCCTGGACATCTTCAATCGGCACGCGGATAAGGTCGTCATGGCGAACATCGCGCAGACCATCAATGTGCTGCAAGCCCTGATCCTGACGGACGGCGATAAGCTGCTCAAGACGCCGACCTACCACGTCTACGACCTGTACAGGCCGCACCAGGGCGCGCAGGCGGTGCGCGCGCTCTTCCAGACGCCGAGCAGGGACTGCACGGTGGGAGGCAAGCCGCAGACGCTGCCGCTGCTGGCCGGCTCCGCTTCGGTCAAAGGGAAGACTCTGACCCTGACCGTCACGAATACCAGCGCGACCGAGAGCGTCACGGCGGAGTGGCGGTTATCGGGCAGCGCAGCCGTCTCCGAAATCCGCGCCGATGCGCTGCGCTATCCGGCAGGCGACATCCAGGCTCACAACACGCATGATGCGCCGGAAACGGTCACGCTGGCGCAAACTTCCGCGCCGCAGAGAGGGGCAGTCTACGTCTTCCCGCCCGCTTCTGTCACGCGCCTTACATTGGCTCTGTCCTGATACCGGATGCAGCCAGACGAAATCCCTCATCGCAAGGAGAAGAGAACCGACAATGGCAAAGATAAAGCAATCGCTGGCCTGGTGGTGCTTCGGGCGCGCTCTCGCGCCGGAAACCCTGATCGCCGAGGCGAAGCGTATCGGCTACGCGGGCGTGGAGATGTGTCCGCAGGAACACTGGCAGAAGGTGCGCGACAGCGGGCTGCGCATCGTCACGGAGGGGGGACACGCCTCGCTCACCGACGGCCTGAATAAGCCGGAAAATCACGACCGTATCGAGCGGGAGATCAACGCCAAGCTGGAACTGGCGCAGAAGTGGGACATCCCCGCGCTCATCGTCTTCAGCGGCAACCGCAACGGCCTGGCGGATGAGAAGGGCATCGAAACCACCGCGCGGGGCTTGCAGCGCGTGGCAAAGGCGGCGGAAGATGCGGGCGTGACGCTCGTGCTGGAACTCTTGAACTCCAAAGTCAACCATCCCGATTATCAGTGCGACCGGACGGCGTGGGGCGTCGCGGTCTGCCAGGCGGTCAACTCGCCGCGCGTCAAGCTGCTCTACGACATCTACCACATGCAGATCATGGAGGGCGACGTGATCCGCACCATCCGCGACAACATCGCCTACATCGGCCATTTCCACACGGCGGGCAATCCGGGGCGCAACGACCTGGACGAGACCCAGGAACTCTACTACCCGGCCATCTGCCGCGCTATCGCCGCTACCGGCTACGACGGCTACGTGGGCCAGGAGTTCAGCCCCAGAGGCGAACCTGTCGCGGCGCTGGAGCAGGCGTTCAAAGTCTGCGACATATAGGATCGCTTGATTATTTGGTTCCTCATCGCCGCCACGGAGCGGGGCGTAGGCTGTCCGGCAGCGAGAACGGGTGGGTTATAGCCCGAACTCTTTGTTGATTTGGCGCAGAATCTCTTGGAGCGTTTGCTCTATGGCTTCCATACGCGCTTCAACCGCTTCATCATCCGATTCCTCTTTCGTTCCATTGTCCCAGTTATACCATAGAGGCGCAAAGGCGCAGCGGACGCATTTTTGCGGCCGTTGGCGAGGAGGAGCAACAGGGCGTGATGGAACATAGGGTGGTCGGCGACGGACTGGGGCGTGGCCGTCTGCCAGGCGGTCAACTCGCCGCGCGTCAAGTACAACAGGCCGAGACATGTTGCCTCGGCCTGCGCTTTATCGTCCTTAGAGTGTGTAGAAACTCCTTGCCCGGCGAAGGAATTCGCGGCTGCAAACGCGCCAGGTCGGCCTGCGCCGACTCAAGCGCGCGGAGACGATCCGCGTGGACAGAAACCCGCTCGCTGCAAACGCACCAGGTCGGCCTGCGCCGACTCAAGGCTCCCTCCCCTTCGCAAGGGGAGGGTTGGGGTGGGGTCTGGAGTCCGCGCAGGCGGACTTCGTGCTTTTGCAGGGGCAGTTTGAACTGCCGCTACGGGTTTTTCTATACACTCTCAGAACCCGGCCCTGCAGAGCGAGAGCAGAAGGCTCTTGATGGTAAAGGAGGAATCCGCGCCGGGTCGGGCGAAATGTAAGCGGTGTCTGGATTCGACCCGTGCCGTCCGCGCATTTCTCCCCCCGACCGGATGTCACGACGCCCGTGCCGTGACGTTGGTTGCATCCATGGACCATGCGCGTTTTGCGCCCCCGTAAGACTCAGGGAGGAGGTTCCCCATTTTTACACGTACTACTGCTCTGCGCGCAGCCCCGCAGAGTCCAAGGATACATTCCCGTGACCGGGAGCGGCGTCTCCTGTTCGGAGGGATGGCGCTGTTCGGGCTGGTCTGTCTCACGCTATTGAACGGATGCGGCGGCGGCGGTTCGTCCGGCAATAATCAGCCCCCGCCGACGACCCGCAGCCCTGTCTCCGGCACCGTCACCGATGTGAACGGCTCGGCCATTGTCGGCGCGACCGTCACGCTCGGCAACAAGACGGCGACCACCACGCAGTTCGGAACCTATACGATTCCCGATGTGGCTCCCAATGTCTACACCATCACCGCTTCGGCCACCATCAACAACCGGCCCTGGACCGGCCAGAACACCGTCGAAGTGATCTCCGGCGAGACGAACACCTCCAACGTGCATATCGTCCTTTCGGATATGGCCCAGCAGGGTTCTATCACCGGGAATGTGAGCGATACGCAGGGGCGTCCGCTTGCCAATGTGAAGGTGTTCGCCGCCGCTCCCGATCCGCAGGGCGGCGCGTTCTTCACCACGCTCGGCGCTATTTACACGCTCACCGACCCGCTGGGGAACTATACGCTGCCGAGCCTGCCGTTCCGTCAATACGTCGTTGCGGCCTCGTTCGCGGGCTATCTCAACCAGACGGCGACCGTCACGGTGGCGAACGCGGCGGGAGCGCACGCCAACTTCACCCTGACGCGCTCGAACGGGCCGTCCACCGTCCCGGTCGTTCCGCAGCTTTTCGCGACTGCGTTCACGGTGCCGTCCACGCCGACGACCCGCGCCGCCGGTTCCAGCCAGGCGCGCGCTCTGAACGCGATCCGCCAGCTGATTCTCAAGCGCCTCGGACGGCTCAAGTACAAGATGCCGGCCCCGACACGCATCACCCTGCGCCATGTGACGACGCGCAGCACTCCGGCAGGCAGCATCATCGAGAACGACCTGTTCTGGGACTTTGACAGCCAGTTGAACAACGTGTGGGGCTACGACATCCTGCGTTCCGTCAACACGGATACGCAGTTCGTCTCCATCGCCCTGCTCCGCGATCCGCTCGGCGACCGCTACGCCGACATTGATAGCGCGCTGACGCCGGACCTGCGCTACTACTACAGCATCGCGCGACTGGACACGATCAACTTCCCTGCCAACGGGACGGAAGGCGATCCGGTCAATCCGCCGGTCGTGGTCCGGCCGCTTCAGCCTATCGCGCAGACCGCCCCGAACGACGGCGCGACCGTCGCCGGTGCGCCGGTCTTCGCCTGGACGGCGGTTCCGCGCGCCTTCCAGTATCATGTCCTGGTCTATGATCGCTTCCCTGACCTGAACTCGGATACCGATCCGAACGGGGTAAAACCGATCTGGCCCGCCGACGTGAACAATCCGGGCAGCGCGGCGGTGCTGGCTCCCGCGACCAGCCTGACCTACGCCGGGCCGGCGCTCCAATCGGGACATACCTACTACTGGGCGGTCTTCGCGGACGATGTCTCCGAGGCCGATCCGAACCAGTCGGCGCTGTCCGCCTTCTCGATCAGCCAGATACGCTCGTTCGTCGCGCAATAAACTGCTATTCCCCGGCTGCCGGGCATTTCGATGCCCGGCTACTGAAGTTTGTTCTTTTGGAGGATTTCCGCTTGAAACTCCGAGGTTTCCGCCTTGCGGCGGTTCTGGCCGCGTGGGTCTTCGCCGCGCTGCCGGGCGCGCTGGCGACCCGCGCCGCCGCGCAGCAGACCTACCGCAACGTCGTCAACGTGCGGTTTCGCGCCGTCAGCAACGGGCCGCAGTCCGCGCTTATCGTAGATGTCAAGGATTCCAGCGACACGGCGGCGGTCCGTCGCGCCGTGCAGGAGCGGTATACAGCCTACAGCAACGCGCGCGACCCTATCGTAAAGCGGGAACTCGACTTCCTGGTGCGGCGCGGACGCCTCAAGCCGGGGACGCAGCTCGACATCGCCGATGTCGTTCTCGTGCGGCGTAACGGGCGGCTGGCCGCTCCGAAGCCCCCGCCGCCGGGCCGCGCGCCCAACGAACTGACCTTCACCATTCCCACGAGCGGCGACGGCGGCTGGAGCGCGCAGGCCGCTGCGGAACTGGCCGCCCTGCGCGACGCCCTCTATCCCGAACTCAAGACGGTTCTCGGCCCGCCGGGTTGGTCGGGCAATGTCGCCATCCTGAACAAAGACCCGCGTCTGGGCAAGGTGGACTCCGTCATCGGCGCACTGCTCGTCGTGGACAATACGAGCGGCAGCGTCGAGATATGGTTCCCCAGCTTCTCCGCGTTCCAGACCCGGTTTCTCGCGCTGGCGCAGGTGATGGCGCAGGCGTTCCATGCCAAGCAGCGCATCGCCTGGGATGCCTGGGAGCAGGGGATGGGCCGCGCCGCCGCGCTCGTCTGCGCCCGCGACCTGCAAACGATCTTTACCGAGAACGGGCAGGCGGTCACTGCCGCCGCCAACGCGCTCAGCTTCTACTATACGCCCTTCTATGACCTGCTCAACCAGCCGCCGCTCGGCAACAACACCTTCACGCCGCCGACCAAAAGCAATCAGGCTCTGGATCAGAACACGCTGACCACGCTGGCCGGGATGCTCGTGCCGCGCCTGCAGATGTCCTCGACGGCCTGGCTCAAATGCTTCATCGAGAACATCGGCTTCTTCCAGAACTTCAACGCCGCCTACTATGCCGCCTACGCGCAGGACGCGACCATCGCCAACGATACGAGCCGCCTGCGCGCGCTGGCAGCCGCCGCCGTGCCGTCGGTCGAGGGAATGCCCTTCGACGACTGGTTCGAGCGGCAGTACGTCCTCGATACCAGCGTCACGCCGGGGCGCAAACTCTACGCCTACACGCAGCCGACCTTTCCCACCGGCGCGCAGGGCGGCGACAGCGGCGCAGCCATCTTCCTGGTCTACTACCAGACGACGACCACCGGCGACGAACTCGACCGCAGCGGCACGGCCAATCTGGTCTACTGGGACTACAGCTTTATCAACCGCCTCTTCCTGCCCTCGTTCGACATCGCCACCATCACCGACGGGTTCGGCAGCGTCGCGCCGTTCTTCACCAATATCGGCGGCAATCCGGCGGATAAGATGCGCGTGGCGATAGATATTCCGGTCAACAAAGAGTACGTCCGCATCTACTTCCCCGCTGGGGAGACCGGCACGGAGGAGGCTCCGAACGACTTTTCCGGCGTGGTGGTCGGCGCGGATACCGGCAACCTCTCCGTCGTCTATCGCGATGGCGGCGGCACGATCGCCACGACCGTCCAGCAGGGCGCGTTCGGAGCGGTCGGCGCGCAGGGGACGGTTCCCAACGGGTTCAGCCGCACGACGCTGACCTTCACGACGCCGCAGAACCAGACCTACACCTTCCAGCGCAACACCGCCTTCAGCAACGCCTATTTCATCGCGCCCATCTTCGTGCTGGCCGTGCCGCCGCCCGCCGCCACGCTCTCGCACTCGTTCGCGGCAGGCCCGCAGTTGATCTCGCTGCCCTTCCGGCCCTTCACCAGCGATCTGGCCCGCGTCTTCGGCACGAATCCGAACGCGACCCTGCTGGCGCAGTGGCGGCAAGACCTTCCGACCGACAACAAATATCTCTACTATCCGACCCTGCCGCTCTATCAGCCGGGCTACGGCCTCTGGAGCAACTTTGCGGCGGCGGTCAACGCGACGAATATGCAGGGTGAGCGCACAGACAACCAGCAGGCCATCAGCATCGCCGTTCCCTTCGGCTGGACGCAGATC
>Ga0070741_10021061_pt1 | contig 10185 bp, 6 predicted proteins | sample Coa_R1_4_FD_66440 | JGI IMG/M metagenome (GOLD analysis project Ga0070741, IMG submission 66440) | Surface soil microbial communities from Centralia Pennsylvania, which are recovering from an underground coalmine fire - Coalmine... | ecosystem: Environmental > Terrestrial > Soil > Unclassified ...
CGCGCGCGTGGAGAAGACCGAGCTCAAGCTGCTCGAGCACTCGCTCGAGATCTGGAGCGCGATGCTCAAGGCGGCGGGCGGAAAGTCGTTCAGCGAGCTGCTCGGCGACGGCCAGCCGCGGCGCTGGGCCGCGGAGCTTCTGCGCTGGGCGGTCGGCCGCTCGCCGCACACGCTGCCGGCGATCGTGCTGGCGATGGTGGAGAAGATCCCGGCGCTCATGCCCGAGGCGCAGCGGCGCGCGATCGAGCTGGGCCAGGCGCTGAGGAGCGAGCTGTCGGCGCGGCTCGGCTCGCACGGCGTCATGCTCTATCCGCCGTACGCGTCGTGCGCGCCGCCGCACTACAAGCCGCTCATGCCGCCGTTCAACTGGGTCTACACCGCCATCTTCAACGTGCTCGAGCTGCCGGTGACGCAGGTGCCGCTCGGCTTGAACGCCGACGGCGTGCCGCTCGGCGTGCAGGTGGCGGCGTCGCACGGCAACGATCACCTGACGATCGCGGTGGCGCTCGAGCTCGAGCGGCAGTTCGGCGGCTGGGTGCCGCCGCCGAACTAGCAGGCGCGCGCATCTCGACGGCGGAGGTTGCCGATGGGCGACGAGGTGTCGGGCGGCCGCTGCTGCAAGCCGTACCTCGCGGACGAGCCGTTCGCGTTCACGCCCGAATATACCGGGGCGTCAATCGATTACATGTTGAATGGAATGAATGAGCTGGTTTTCAAAGGATTGATCCCCGCGGATTCCCAATCTACCGTCGGTGCCGGCCGATTTCACCTTCATGAGTAGATTGCAATGGGGGGGGATTCGGTATTGACGTCATTGGGGGCAAACGGCAATTGGCACCGCATGGTGCCGCCGTCGGTCTACGCCTGAGACGCGCGCACGTGCTCGAGCTGCTCGTCGAGCGTGTCGAGCTCGCGCTGCCACCACGCGTACTCGGTGAACGCGGGGAAGGTGCGCTGGAACGCCGGGTCGTCGAAGCGCTGCGCGATCCACGCGGCGTAGCGCAGGATGCGCAGCGCCCGCAGCGGCTCGACCAGGCGCAGCGCGCGGCGATCGAACGCGCGCATGGTCTCGTAGCCGTCGGCGGCGGCCTCGCGCTGGCGCAGCGCCTCGGCGTCGCGGCCGGGCGCGAGCAGCCAGAGATCCTGCACCGCGGGCCCGGCGAGGAAGTCGTCGAAGTCGAGGAAGAACGGTCCTTGCGCGCCCCACAGCAGGTTGCCGAGGTGGCAGTCGCCGTGCAGCCGGATCGGCTCGCCGCCGAGACGCTCGAGCGCCGCGCCGCACTCGGCGACGAGCTTGTCGCCGGTCGCGACGAAGCGCGCGCGCAGCTCCTCGGGCAAAAATTTTCCGCCGGCCAATAGCCGCACGCTCGCCGCGCCGTAGGTCTCGGCGTCGAGCCGCGGCCGCTCGGGCGCCGCGCGCCGCGCGCCGACCAGGTGCAGCCGCGCGATCAGCCGCCCGAGCCGCTCCATCTGCTCGTCGCTCAGCTCCTCGGGCACGCGACCGCGCGCCTTGGGAAACACCGCGTACAGCAGCCCGCCGTCCTCGGTCGCGCTCTCGCGCAGCGTCTCTCCGCCGAGCACCATCGGCGGCACCACCGGCAGATCCTCCTCCGCCAGCTCCCGCAAGAACGCGTGCTCCTCGAGAATCGCCGCGCGCGACCAGCGCCCCGGCCGATAGAACTTCACCACCAGCCGCGTCTCGTCCTCCAGCTCCACTTCATAGACGCGATTCTCGAGGCTGTTGAGCGCCAGCGCGTAGCCGGTCGCGCGCCGCCCGTCGACCTCGACCGCCTCGAGCACGCGCTCGGGCGTCAAGGCGAAGAACGATCGGTCGGCCGCCAGGCGTCGCTCAGTAGTTGATGAAGTAGAGGCCCGCCGTCGCGTTGTCGGGCGCGAGCGCAAAGAAGCGGCGGTTGAAGATCGGGCCGATCTCGGAGACCTTGTCGAGCGTGACCGGCGTGATGCCGACGTCGATCAGCGTCGGGAACAGCCGCAGCGTCCCGACGTAGTTGATGGCATTGTCGCTCCAGGTCGCGTTGTCGGCGAACGCCAGCACGTAGCTGTCGTCGGAGAACGAGAACGTCCCCGAGTGAACGTTCTGCGCCAGCACCGCCTCCGGCGCGCCGAGCTTGGGCCCGAACGCGAGCGGCCCGGTGATCGCGCGGCCGCCGTTGATCAGCCGCTTCGCGTTGCTCTTGCTGAAGTCGCGCGTCGCGTTCGTCAGGTTGGCGAACACCGGCGGCACCACCACCGGCGCGAAGTCTACCGGCCCGTAGCTCTTGCCGTGCGTCGGCGCGCCGATCGGCGCGGGGAAGCCTTGGAGCACCTCGCCGTTGGCCGCGCCGGTGCCCATGAGCACGGCGTTGGTGCCGTCGAGGTTGGCGACGAAGAGGTCACCCGCGTCGCCGCTCTGATTGACGTTGTCGAGGAAGATGAGCTGGTCCTTGAAGAAGCTGATGGTGCTCGTCGACACGCGCTGACCGACGAGCTGCGGCGGCGCGGTCGAGCCGAGGCGCTGGTGATACATGATGCCGTGGCCGTTCTCGCTGTCGACCTTCTGGAAGAAGTAGATGTGCTCGCCGTCGGGGCTGAAGATCATCGGGCCGAGGATGTCGGCGGTCGCGGGCGGCAGCGCGTTGATCTCCGGCTGCAGCTTCGGCAGCACGTGCACCGAGCGATCGAGCCCGACGTAGGCGATCGGTCCGAGGCGCCGCGGCCCCGGCGAGAACGCGGCCACGCCGTGCGCCAGCAGGATGAACGACTTGTCGCGCAGGTCGTAGTACATGAGGTCGCCGTTGGCGCGCTCGTAGATGAGCGAGTGGCCGTCGGCGAGCAGCGTGGCCTGCACCGTGTGCGTGTCGATCAGCGACGGCTTGGCGCCCGCCGCCGCCGTGGTCAGGTTGACGACGTAGAGGCCTTGCACCGACGGCTGGCCCGCCACCGTCGAGGCGGTGGAGTTCTCGAACACCATGGTGTCGTCGGGCGCCATCAGCTCGAAGTAGGAGAACGCGCCGGCGCCGAGGTCGAACACGTCCTTGCCCTGCTGCACGTCGACCACGTGCAGATCGGCGCTCTGCACCACGTTGGGCGGCAGCACGCCGACGATGAAGTAGTGCCCCGACGGCGAGAAGAAGCCGATCTGGTTGAGCGACACGTCGTCGAGGCCGTTCGGGATCGCGGTGACCGGCGTGCCCATGTGAAAGTCGGGGAACGTGATCGGCGCGAAGTTGAGCGAGAAGCTGGTCGCGCCCTTGGGCGCCATGTACATCGCCCACAGCCCGTCGGGCGTGAACGCGTAGCCGCCGGCCGGCACCTTGGTGGCGAGCGTGAAGTCGGCGCCGTAGAGATCGGCGACGTGCAGCTCGCCGTGCGCCGGGTGCTCGTTGCCGTCGGCGTCGGTCATGCCCTGCGACGGGCGCGACAGGTACATCGCCAGGTCGGCGCCGCGCGTCGACAGGCAGCACGCGGGCGCGCTCGGGCCGATGTGCGTCGTCTGCACCGAGATGGAGAAGTCGGCGCCGGCGTCGAAGAGGAAGTTCTGCGAGTTGTCGCCGCAGCCGGCGATGGGGCCGAGCGTCGCGAGCGACAGTACGAGGATTCGTCGAAGCATCGAAGTTTCTCCGCTCACGGGACCGACGTCCAATTGGCGATCAGCGACGCGGTGTTGGGCGTGCCCCAGCCGGTCACGAGATCGTAGCCGACCACGGCGTTGTAGCCCTGCGTCGCCGGGCCCGCGTTTCCGCCGCTGACGATGTCGTTGAACACCGCCGGCCCGCCGCCCTGCTGCTGCTCGCCGAGCGCGTAGAGATGCTCGGCGCCGTTGGAGATGCCGGTGCCGCCCTGGCTCTGATCGATCAGCGCCCAGATGCCGGCCCACGTCGGCGCGGCGGCGCTGGTGCCCTGGCTCGGGAACACCTGGCCCTGCGCGAACGTCGACACGCCGGGATCGCCCGCCATCGCCGCGACGTCGGGGACGTCACGCACGCCGTCGTTCGGGAACGGACCGACGCCGAGTTGGAAATCCGGCTTGGCGATGATCTCGCTCTCGCCGCCGCCCGAGCCGCCCCAGCCGATCTCGGTCACGCCCGAGAGCGATGTGCCGCCGACGCCGAGCACGTACGGGCTCGCCGAAGGCCAGTCGACCGACAGCACCTTGTTGCCGCGGCCGTCGCGGCACGCGTCGGTGCCGTTGTCGCCCGACGCCGAGAACCACTGCTGGCCTTCCGCCTTGGCCTGCTGGAAGAGCTGGTTGAGCGTGAGCACCTCGGAGTCGGCCACGCGATCGCACGAGCCGAAGCTGAGCGACGCCGAGTGCGCGTTGGGCACGTTGTTGATCACGAACTCGATGCCGTCGGCGAACAGGCCGCCGCCGTTCTGCGCGGTGAACACGTGCACCACGCTCGCGCGCGGCGCCACGCCGAGCACCATGTCGATGTCGAGCAGGTTCTCGCCGTACTCGTTGTTCGAGAGGTTGTCGTTGTCGCGGTTGGGCCCGCCGACGAAGACCTGCGTGTACTGCGCCGTGCGCGTGGTGCCGTAGAGCGTATTGAGCTTGAACTTTTTAATGAAGCCGTCGACGTCCATCACCGGGTCGGGCGGGAAGCCGGTGCCGAGCACCGCCACCGTCTGGCCTTCGCCTTTTTGCGTGACCGCGGCGGTGTTGTAGAGCGCCTGGATGTCGACGGGGTCGAGGCCGCCGTTGGTGCGCTGCGGAGTCGGGATCGTCGGCTGCTTGCTCTCGAGGCGGTGCGAGAACCAGCGGCCCGCGGTGTCGAGGCCGACCAGCGCCTGCACCGTGCCGCCGATCGTCGGCCAGCCGGTGAGCTCGGCGGTGGGCGAGCGGAACTCGCCGTACTGATCGCGGTACATGCGCAGCCGCGTGCCGAGCGCCTGCTCGATGACCTCGGCCGAGCCGCGCACGATCAGCGTGGCGCGGCTGGGCGAGCGGCGCACCACCTCGAGCCCGCTCGCCTGCGCCCAGTCGATGATGCGCTGGTAATCCTCGACGGTGGCGCCGAACTCGTCGGCGTACTGCGCCGGCGTGTAGAACTGGCGGTAGCGCGAGCTGCCGCGATCGCCCTGCGCGCGCATGACCTCGGCGAGCCGCTCGGGCTGGCGCAGCTTGAACGACAGCACCAACTCGAGGATCTCGGCGCGATCCGACGGGCCGACGTCGACGGCGCCGACGATGCGTCCCGGTTGGTGGAAGGCGACGGCGGGCGGCGGCGTCGTCGGATTGCACGCCGCGGCGGTGAGCGCGAACGCGAGCACGGAGGTGATGCGCATCATGGGCGTTCCCCTTCGAAGTGGCGGCACTGTATCAGAACGGCGAGCGCGTCTACAACATGCTCGCGCAAGCTGCTTCTCGACGAGCTTTGCTCAGCGGGCGAGGCTGGGGAAGACCGGGCAGCCGTGCGGGAAGGGGCGCGCGTGATCGGTCGGACCGGAGGCCGCCGGCGCGGGGTCGCGGCAGACCTCGCTCTCGTCGCACGCCACCAGCCGGTCGATCGCCGCATTCCTGGTCACCGCCACCGGTCGATTGAAGTGCGGGCAGTGGACGGTGAGTTTCAGCAATTCCGACCGGCGCATGACAGCGACGATAACACGATCAGATCATGCGCGTGCGCAGGTCGCGGACCGTGTCGTCGAGCGTCTCGCCGGGATCGCGCTGTTCAAAACCGAGCTCGCGCTGCGCCTTGGACGAGTCGCAGTACCAGAAGACCTGGCTCATCTCGACGGAGATGCGCTCGACGGGCGACGGCTTGTCGAAAAATTTGAACGCGTGTTCAAAAAAAGTCGCGGCGCCGCGCGCGACGCGATCGGGGATCTTGACGCGCGGGCCGCGCACCTTGGACGTGCGCTCGAGGCGTCCGAAGAACTCGGCGCAGGTCCAGTTGGGGCCGCCGAGGAGGTAGCGCTCGCCGGCGCGCCCGCGCTCCATCGCCTCGACGGTGGCGGCGGCGGCGTCGCGCGCGTCGACGAAGTTGACGCCGCCCGGCGGCACGATCGGGATCTCCTTGCGCAGGAACTTCTTGACGTCGCCCGTCGAGGAGTCGCGCAGATCGCCGGGGCCGAGCAGCAGGCTCGGGTTCACGACTACGAGGTCGAGGCCGAGCGTGGACGCGAGATCGAGCGCCAGCTTCTCCTGGTAGATCTTCGAGAGGTAGTAGGGCCAGCCGGAGACGATCTCGGTCGGGTAGGGCGCGGTCTCGTCGAGGATCGGCTCGGGCGTGCGCGACACCGCGATCGTGCCCGAGGTCGACGACAGCACCACGCGCCGCACCGCCGCCTTCGCCGCGGCCTCGAGCACGCGCCGCGTGCCGTCGACGTGTACGCGCATCATGCGCTGGCCGTCGTCGGGCGAGCGCGAGACGAACCCGGCCAGGTGGTAGACGCGATCGACGCCGTCGAGCGCGCGCGCGAGCGGCGTCGAGCCTTCCAGATCGCGCGTCACGTCGCCCTGCACGATCTCGGCGCCAAGCGCCTCCAGATCCGCCGCCGCGCCGCGCGAGAGCACGCGGACTTTTTCGCCGCGCTCGACGAGCCGCCGCACCACGTGCGCGCCGAGAAATCCCGTGCCGCCGGTGACCAGCGCGAGGCTCATGCGTCGTCACCGTCGCGCGCGATCGCGCTCGCCATGACCGACGCGGGATCCTGCACCATCACGCTCGACGCCGTGAGCCGCTCCGCCGACGCCGGCGGAACGTCGCCGCGGTTCGGGCTGCCCTTCGGCGCCAGCCGCCGCACCGCGCGCTCGACGATGCGCGACGCCTCGCGATACGCGTCCGAGCGCGGCGACCCCGCGGTCGCCAGCTTGAGCTGGTCGTAGCGGATGAGCGGCCCGATGTGCGCCGCGATGTCGCGGTTCTTCGGGAGCAGGCTCCCCTTGGGCAGCGCGTCGTGCGTCCCCTCGAGGTACATCGGCAGCACGTCGACCTGGTTCGTGAGCGCGAGGTAGCCGAGCGACGGCTTGAAGTCGACCATCACCCCCGTCGTCGAGCGCGTGCCCTCGGGGAAGATGAGCAGGATGTAGCCCTGCTTGATCACCTCGGACGCGAGCCGCAGCGATTCGCGCAGCGAGCCGTGGCGATCCATCGGCACCAGGTTGGTGAAGTTCTCGAAGTAGGCGCGCTTGATCGGATCCTCGAAGAAATAGTCTTTGGCCGCGAGCGCGACCAGGTGCGGGCCCCAATCGCCGAGCGCGTGCTTGACGAGCCCCATGTCGAGGTGCGACGCGTGATTCGCCGCGACGAGGAACGACGACGACTGCGGCAGGTACGCGCGCCCGGTGACGCGCGTGTGGAACAGCCGCTCGTAGGTCATGCGCTGCGCCCACGTCAGCGCCGCCGAGCCGATCTCCGCCACCGCGCGCGGCACCTTGATCTCCTCGGCGTCGCCCGAGACCTCCTGCGGCTTCGGCTTCGCCGCTTTTTTCCGCCTGGCGGCGTTTCCGCCCCACGTCACCACCAGCTTCTCGAAATCGTCGACGGTGGCGACGCCTGTGAGGTCGGCGTTCTCCGGCACCGCCACGCCCGCCGCCTCCAGCGCCACGCCCAGCTCGGTGTACATGAGCGAGTCGAAGCCGAGCTCCTCCATGCGCTGCGCGCCGTAGATCTTCTCGCGCGGCTTGTTCGACACCGTCGAGAGCACGTCGTAGATCCACGCGTGGTCGCCGGCCGGCGCGTCGCGGCGCGCGCTCTCGGCCTTCTTCTTGAGCCGCTCGAGCTTGAGCAGCTCCTCGACCACCAGCTTGCGCTTCACCTTGCGCGTCGACGTCTTCGGCAGCTCCACGTCGGTGAGCTGGACGATCTTGACGCGCTTGTGCAGCGGCAATTTCACCGAGACGTTCTTGACGTGCTCGCCGACGCGCGCGCGCACCTCCTCGCGCGAGAGCTCCTTGGACGCCGACGACTCGTAGTCGGGCACGATCATCGACGCCACGGTCTCCGAGCCGCCGTCCTCCGGCAGCCCGACGATCGACAGCTCCTTTATATAGGGCGTGTCGCGGTACAGCTCCTCCAGCTCGTCGGGGTAGACGTTCTCGCCGTTCGAGCCGAGGATCATCTCCTTCTTGCGCCCGACGATGTAGAGCCGCTTGTCCTCGTCGAGCCGGCCGAGATCGCCGGTGTGCAGCCAGCCGTCCTTGATCACCTCGCCGGTGGCCTCGCCGTTCTCGAAGTAGCCGAGCATCACGTTCGGCCCCTGCGCGATCACCTCGCCCACGCCGCGCTCGTCGGGGTTTTTGATCTTGACCTCGATGCCCGGCAGCGGCTCGCCGACCGAGCCGACGAGCTGCCGCGTGCCCGGCCGATTGACGGTGAGCACCGGCGACGCCTCGGTGAGGCCGTAGCCTTCGAACAGGTTGAAGCCGAGGCCGCGGAACGCGCGCGCCACGTCGGTCGGCAGCGCCGAGCCGCCCGAGATCAAGAGGCGCAGGCGGCCGCCCATTTTCTGGTGCACCGGCCAGAACAGGAAGCGGCCCCAGTTGGTGACGAGCAGGCCGTCGAGCGCCGGCGGCAAACGATCGCGCAGCTTCTGGCTGCCGTCGACGAGCGCCTCGAACGCACGCAGCGCCCACGGCCCGCGCTCGCGGAGCTGCTCGGTTATTTTGCGGTGCAGCAATTGCCACAGCGCCGGCACGCCCACCATGCCGGTCACGTTTCCCTCGTCGAACGCCGCCTCCAGCGACTCGGCGTTCACCTCGTCGAGGTACGTGATCTGCGCGCCGCGCATGAGCGGCATGAGCAGGCCCGCGGTGAACTCGAACGTGTGGTGCAGCGGCAGGACCGAGAGCAGCCCGTCGTGCTTGTCGATGTCGAACACCGACGCCAGCTTCGACAGCAGCGACGAGAAATTGCGGTGCGACAGCATCACGCCCTTGGGCCGCCCGGTGGTGCCCGAGGTGAAGATGAGCGACGCCAGCTCGTCGGCTTTCGGCTGGTGCACCAGCGCCGCCGCCGCCACGCGCGGCTCGGCCAGCAAGAGCTCGTCGAAGCCGATGCGCTGCACGTCGCTGGCGAGCGCGTCGAGCTTGTCGCGCACCTTGTCGCTCCAGATGAGCGCGCGCGCCTTCGAGTAGCCGAGCAGGTTGGCGACTTCGTCGGCGGTCGACTGCCAATCGACCGGCACCACCGTCGCGCCCGCCTTGAGAATGCCGAAGTAGGTGATGCCCCACTCGGGCCGATTCTCCGAGAGCAGCATCACCTTGTCGCCCGCCTGCACGCCGCGCTCGCGCAGCGCCGCCGCCACGCGCGCCGCCATCTCCTGCAAGTCGGCGTACGTGTAGCGCGCGGGCTCGCCGCCGCCGTCGGGCGCCGGCATCAGCCGCATGGCGGTGCGCGCGCGGTGGTGCTTGGTCGCCGCGTCGAACATCTCGAGCAGGTCGCGGTACGTGTACACCGAGCGCGGCTTGGCGCGGAACTCCTCCTCGAGGTCGGGGAAGATCCACTTCTCGAGGCCCTTCATGTGGACCTCGAGCCACCAGTTGCGCCAGTCGATGGTCTCCGGATCCCACGGCAGCGCCTGCTGGTCGTGCGGCGCGAGGCGCGCGTGCAGCGCGCGCACGTGGTCGCAGCGGAACTCGTACTTGCGCTCGTAGATGAACGGCATGAAGAGCTGGAACAGATCGTTGGTCTGTCCCGCCAGCGTCGAGATCTGCTGCAGCCGATTCTTGGCGTGCTCGGCGAATCCGGCGAGCCGCGGCGCGCCCCACTTGGGCGTGCGCTCGTCGATCCACGTCGAGACGCCGTCGGCCAGGCTCTTCCACAGCGGCGCGGAGGTCTCGTTGAAGCGATCGCGTGACACCGCCACCGGCTCGAGCCGCGCCAGCGCGCGGTTCACCAGCGACGAACCTTCGCCCTTCTGGTTGCGCTCGCGATACCAGCGCCGCTTGTGCAGCCCGAGGAACTCGACCGCGCGCTTCATGTAGAGCGGGTTCACGTCCGAGGAGCCGAGCTGATACACGAGCTGGTTCTCGCCGGCGATGGTCGCCGCGGTCGCCATGATCAACCCGCTCGCGACGAGATCGACCGGCACGATGTCGAGCGTGACGCCGTCGCCCGACGGATAGGTGCGGTGCCCCTTGATCGAGAGGAACGCCAGCGGCGCGGTGGTGGTGAAGCCTTCGTTCCACCCGGGAAACGGATAGCGGATCGACGACTCGACGATCGCCGGCCGCACGATGCA
>Ga0070741_10021062_pt1 | contig 10184 bp, 14 predicted proteins | sample Coa_R1_4_FD_66440 | JGI IMG/M metagenome (GOLD analysis project Ga0070741, IMG submission 66440) | Surface soil microbial communities from Centralia Pennsylvania, which are recovering from an underground coalmine fire - Coalmine... | ecosystem: Environmental > Terrestrial > Soil > Unclassified ...
CTCTGGCGCATCACGACGTTCGGCGCGATGCGCTCCACAGGGCGGTTCTTGTCCGAGCGGACCGGCCCCTTGCCGTCCAGAGGCTGGCCCAGCGGGTCGACAACGCGGCCGATCAGGCCATCTCCCACCGGCACCTCGATGATCCGGCCCGTGGAACGGACCTCGTCGCCTTCCTTGATAACCGTGTAGTCGCCAAGGATCACCGAGCCGACGGTGTCTTCTTCCAGGTTCAGGGCCATGCCCATGATGCCGTTGGGGAACTCCAGCAGTTCGCTGTACATCGCGCCGCGTAGGCCGTGGATGCGGGCGATGCCGTCGCTGGCGTCAATCACGGTGCCGACATCGACGGTGGTAGCCGTCGTGCCGAACTGCTCGATCTGCTGTCTGATGATAGAGGCGATCTCTTCAGGTCGAACCGCCATTACGTCCTCCTAGCGGGAGCCGGGCCTAGGCCCTGGACCCCTCAAGCTGCTGTTTCAGCGTCGCCAGCTTGCTCCTGGTACTGCCATCGATGAGTGTGTCGCCCATGCGCGCCACCAGCCCGCCGATGATGTTTTCGTCCACTTCGGTCTGCAGGATGACCTCCTTATCGGACAGCTCCTGCAATTTGCGCGTCACCATGTCTCGCTCCTCATCGGAGAGGGGTACGGCCGTGGTGACGGTGGCATGGACGATGCCCTTGGTCTCGTCCACCATCTCCTGGTACGCCTCAGCAATTTGCGGCGCCAGCCGCGTTCGGCCCTTGGATACCAGCAGGCGCACCAGGTTGAGCGGTTGCTCGTCCATGCCCTGGAAGAGACGCTCCACCAGTGAGAGCTTATCCGAATGCGACATGCGGCTGCTTTGCAGCAGCCCCATGACCTGCGCGTCGCTGAGGACGCCGGCTATGGTCTGCAGGCTAGCAGACCATTCGTCCAGCTTGTTCTGGCTGCGGGCCAGCTCAAAGATGCCCTCCGCGTAGCGCTTGGCGGCGATCTCCCGGATCACGTCTGGTTATCGCTCCCGCCACCGAGCGACGCCTCCGATAGTGTCTCTTCGATAAGCTGGCGGTGAGCCTGGCGATCCAGGCTGCGCCGGACCACGCGCTCAGCGGCAGCGATGGTGATATCGGCGAACTCGCGCCGCAGCTCAGCGATAGCCGCGTCGCGCTCCATCACGATCTCCGCACGGGCGCGCTCCAGCAATTGCTCGCCCTCCTGCTGGGCTCGCGTACGCGCCTCCTCCTGAAGACGCGTCGCCACTTGCTGTGCCTGCGCCACCAGGGCCTGGCCCTCCTGGCGGGCGCGGGCCAGCTCCGCCTGGATCTCCTGTTCGGTCTGGGAGAGGCGTTGCTTCGCCTCGTCGGCGTCTGCCAGGCCTTGCTGGATGCGGTTACGCCGCTCGTCCATGATCTTGAGCAGCGGCTTGTAGGCCACCAGGCGCAGAAAGATCAGCAGGATGGTGAAGTTGATGAGCTGAGCCAGCAGGCTGGGCAGGTTAATGCCCAGCGCCTTGAGGCCGCTGACGAACCCCGCCAGGAATACGAAATCCATAAGTCCCTTAGAACACGAAGCCGATCATGACGGCCGTGACCAGCGCATAGATGCCGATGGCCTCTGCGAACGCCAGTCCCAGAATCATGTTCGTCTGAATAGCGGGCTGGGCCTCCGGGTTACGGCCCAGGGCTTCCATGGCACGGCCTGCCAGGTTACCGATGGCCAGTCCCGGCCCCAGCGCTCCAAAGCCCATGACCATGCCGGCGCCAATGAAGCGCAGGCCGGCGTCCGAGATCAGAATCTGGCCGCCGCCGCTCGTTTGCTGCGCGGCGACGCTTAGCAGGGGTAGGACGGCAAGCAATAGTTCCATCTAAAACCTCCTTTTGCTCAGGCGTCTTCTTGCTGTGCTGTTAGCTCTTGCTTTCGCTCAATGAATAGGCTCAGGTTCGCCGACATGCACGGCCTCGGCGGCATGTTCGTCCGCACCGGAACCGTGATGGGCAATGGCCATGATACCAAAGACCAGGGTCAGCATCGAGAAGATAAATGCCTGGATAACCCCGACAAAGATTTCCAGGCCATAGAACGGCAGGGTCAGCAGCAGAGGCGTCAGGAAGGTGAACATCAGGATCACCACCTCGCCGGCGAACATGTTGCCGAAGAGACGGAAGGTGAAGCTGAGCAGGCGCACCAGCTCCGATATGCCTTCCAGCATGCCGACGAAGACGTCGATCGCGCCCTCGAAGATCATCATGACGTTGAAGCGCTTGAGGCCGCGGCCCAGTTTGCCGAAGTTGAAGAACTTGCCGGCGTAGGTGCCGAAGCCAAGCGAGGTGATCCCCCAGAACTCTACTGCGATGAACGCCGCTACGGCGATTGCCAGCGGGGTGTTGATATCTGTATTGGCGCCGCGCAGCACAGGCAAGAACTCGGTAACCAGCTTGCCGCTCTCGCGCTGGTGCTGGATGTCCGTCAAGGCGTTCGGCTCTTTCGTCTCAATGGAGTCGGCCGAGAGCTTGCTAGGGCTGGAAAGGCCGATGATGCCGACGGGCAGGGGCCCGAGATCGACCTTCTCCATCGGAAAGAGCGTCAGGTCCTCCGTCTCAGCGGCATGAGCAGGCGCCTCTGCCACCGGAACCTTCTCTTCCGCCACGCCGATGGCATTGAACACCGGCGTCAGCGATAGCCAGTTGGCGAAGAGGATGAAGAAGAAGATGGTGGCGACCACGGGGAAGAAGCGGCGGCCTTCTCTCTCGCCGGCCACGCCGACGACCAGGTTGTAGAACGCCTCCACCACCATCTCAAAGAAGTTCTGGACGCCGCTCGGCACGAGCTCCCAGCGCCGCGTGGCCAGGAAGACCAGGACTATGATGATCGCCACCGTGATCCAGGAGGTGATCAGGGTGTTGGTGAAGTTCACGGGGCCAACGGCGAAGAGCGTCTCCGGCTTGATGCTGATGTGCGGCGTGGGACCGCGGAGGAAAAAGAACCCGAAGATGGCCAGGAATACAATGCCGAGATAGATCAGCTTGGACTTCATTGTCCCTGCTTCCGCCGAGCGCGGATGCTTCCCGCCAGCGCCTCAGATAAGAACACGTACCCTCCCGCTAGTGCCAGGCCCAGCCCCAGAAACGTACCGGCTACCACAAAGACAGGCCGCGTGTCCAGCCAGCGGTCCAGCAGCACCCCGCCCACAACTCCCCCAACTATACAGAAGGCGAAGTACCAGCCGATGCCCAGCAGGCGCACGACAGGCGGCCAGATCATAGGTTAGCCAAGGAGCGGCCAGCGCACCGCGTGAATTGTATCACAACCCATCGCCGAGTCCAGCTTTCTCCCTGCGCGAAAATAACACGCGGTCAACCAAGTGACAAGCACCGGAAACTGTTGCCGAACGGCCCTCAGGGGCGAGAGCCATGGTGCCGCGCTAGGAGGTGCCGGACTGCTTGCCGAAGTCTTCCAGGTCCAACCCCTCAATGACGTCTCGGAAGGGAGAGAGCTTCTCCAGCTCCTCCGGCGTTAGCTCACGGGCGGTGCCGGGCTGCGGTTCCTCCGCGCCGGGCTCCCCCGCCGGGTCCAGCCGGACGCCCGCCTTCTCCAGCACTGACTCATCGGCGTAGATCGGGACCTGGGCCCGCACAGCCAGGGCTATGGCGTCGCTGGGGCGGGAGTCGATGTCGAGGGTGCGGCCGTCGGCCTGGAGGTTGATCTTGGCGAAGAAGGTATCGTTGGAGAGGTCGTTCACCAGGATGTAGTTGACCTTGGCGCCCAGGGTCTCCATCACGGAGCGCAGCAGGTCATGGGTAAGCGGGCGCGCCACGGAGACCTCCTGGAGGCGAACTGCGATGGCATCGGCCTCGGCCGGGCCGATCCAGATAGGAAGGTACCGGTCTGCATCCTTCTCACGCAAGATGACCACGCGCTGGTAGTTCATCAGGCTAACCCGGATGCTCTCAATGGTCAGCTCAATCAAGTCGGATCATACCTCCCGGATGCCTTCAATTTAGCCAAGGCCACTAGGCCTGTCAAACGAAACGCCCACTTCCTGCGGCCGTTCCGGCGGCCCCGGAGGTGGCCGGCTCGAAGCTCGATTGGCCATGATCTGGCTGACGAACGCCATGATGAGCACGCCGATCGCGAGGAGCAAAAGCACCAGCGTGATGCCCGGGAAGCTGGTGATCTGGTCCAGCAGGTCAGTGAGCGCGCCGATGAACAGCACCGGTAGTAACGAGAGGAAGTTGGCGGACACGATCTGAGTCGCGAAGATGCGGCCGCGCATCTCCGCCGGGGCACGCTCGTGCAGGATCGTCTGGGCCGGCGCATTCAAGAAGGAGTAGCTGAACCCCAGCGGGCCAGCAAAGAACATGGTCAGCGCCTGCAACAAGGAAAGTCCCAATATCCGCTCCGGGTTGAGCGGGCCGGGAGCAACGTCCAGCAGTGAGGCCAGCGGCTTGACGATAACGAAGCCCATGAGGCTCAGCGCGATGCCGCAAAGGCCGATCACAACTACCCGCTCCATCCCGTAGCGCTTGCTGAACCACGGCAAGAAGCGCAGCCCGACCAGCGCGCCGATACCGGTGGGAGCGAAGACGAAGGCCGCGTTGTCCGGTGAGATGTGCAGGATATCGTCCATGTAGCGCGGAATGAGGATCGCGAAGAGCAACACCAGCGAGCTGCTGACGATGAGCTGACCCAGCGCCAGCATCGACCGGCCGTCCTGGAGGAGCGGCCGCCAGCCCTCACCAAACTCCGCGGGAATACTCCTCAGCGCCGGACGCTCGGGGGCCATCGGCTCGGCGACCTCGAAGGTAGAGAGCAGCCAGCAGAACGCCGCCGAGGCCAGGAACATGGCCGCTCCCATGATGAACACGGCCTCTTCGCCGTTCTCGCCGAAGCTCTTGAGGAACAGCGGCGCCAGGAACACCATGCCCAGCAGCTGGGAGCCAGTGACGGTGAAGTTGTAGAGACTGTTGGCGTTGACCAGGCGCTCACGCGGCACCAACGCCGGGATCAGCGCCACGACAGCCGGATTGAAGAAGAGGCCTGTGGCGGAAAAGCCGACGCTGATGAAGTCGATCGCCAGGATGTCCTCGTGGAAGAAGAGGTAGAGCAGGCAGGCGCCGCAGCGTAGCAGGTTGGTGATGACCAGCACCGGGATCTTGCGCCAGCGGTCCAGCAGCACGCCGACCGCCAGGCCCAGCAGCAGCGAAGGCAGGATAAAGGAGAAGATGAGGATACTGGTCTGCGTGCTGGAGCCGGTGATCTTGAGGACGACGATGAGCAGGCTAAAGAGCAGCGCGTTCTGGGCGGTCTGCGCCAATCCCTGGCCCAGCCAGAGGGTCAGGAACCGCCGATCCGCCAGCAGCGGCCGGCCGTCAGCTTCGGAGCCCAGCGGCGGGTCATTCACCGGCCGGAGACTCCTTTCGGGAGACCAGCTCCTTCACCCGTTTATCCAGCTCGCGCCGCGAGAGGAGGACCCGCCGCTGGCAGCCGCGGCAGACCAGCCCGATGTCCGCCCCCAGCCGCACCACCTCCCACTCGTAGCTGCCGCAGGGATGCGGCTTGCGCAGCCTCAGGACGTCGCCAAGCTCTACCTGCATCAGCAGCGATACGCTTTCCCCGCTAACGGCCGGCCTCCCGGGCCTGGTTGATCTGCAGCCGCAGGTCGTGCGCCGCGCGGCGGGCCGCCTGGGCAAAGTCATCGCCGGGGGAGGCATAGAGAACCTGCCTTGAGGAGTTAATGATCATGCCGGCGCCCTCCGCATCGACAGCGGCGCGAACGGCGGCCTCCAGGTCCCCGGCCTGCGCACCGACGCCCGGCACAAGCAGCGGCATCTGCGGCGCCAGACGGCGCACGCGGGCGATGTCCTCTGGGTAGGTGGCGCCAGCTACCAGGCCGATATTGCCATGGCGGTTCCAGCCCTGCGCCAGCTCCGCGACCACTTCGTAGACGCGGCGGCCGTCCGCCAGCGTCTGCTCTTGCAGGTCAGCGCTGCTGGGGTTGGAGCCGCGGCACCAGACCAACACCCCGCGGTCGGCGTAGTCGGCGAAGGGCCGCACGGACTCCTCACCGCCCCAGGGATTGACCGTCACGGCGTCGAAGTCCATCTGCTCGAAGAGTGCGCGGGCATAGAACTCAGCCGTATTGCCGATGTCGCCGCGCTTGGCGTCGCCGATGACCGGGATGTGGTCAGGCACCATAGCCAGCGACTCCACCAACACTTGCATCCCACCGATGCCCATGGCCTCGAAGAATGCAAGGTTGGGCTTGTAGGCGCAGACGAGGTCGCTGGTCGCCTCGATAATCGCCTGCAGGAAGGCGGGAACGGGTCGGCCCTGCAGGCGGGCCGGATCCGGATCAAGCCCTATACAGAGGAAGCTCTGGTTGCGTTCCTGGGCCGAGCGCAACTTTTGCAGAAAACTCGGCGGCATTGAGGCCCTTCCAGGCGGGCTGCCTTGAGTAGCGCAGCGCGCAGTTTGTCGAATAGTATAGGCGCCTGAGTGGAGGGTCAAGCCAGGGCTCTGGACATCAACGTCGCGCTGCTGCCAGCCCAGCGGCATGAACTGCGGGGCCGCGTCTGCATCGTCGTCGATCTCCTGCGTGCCTCAAGCAGCATCGCCACCATCCTGGCGCGGGGCGCCCGCGAGGTGGTGCCGGCCGCCGGCATCGAGGAAGCGCGACGCTTGCACTCCCAACACCCCGGCTACCTCCTCTGCGGCGAGCAGGGCGGCCTGCCGCCCGAAGGCTTCGATTATGGCAACTCGCCCTCGGAGTTCGCGCGCATCGATCTGGCAGGGCGCTCCATCATCCTGGCAACCTCCAACGGCACCCGCATCCTCTCGCAGGCGGCAGCCGCCTCGCGGGTGCTGGTCGGCGGGCTGCTCAACCGCTCCGCCGTCGCCACGGCAGCGGCAGCGTTCGGTGGAGAGATAACGATCGTCTGCGCCGGCGCCTACGAGGGGCAGGTCTTCGCGCTGGAGGACGCCATCAGCGCCGGGGCGATCGTGCAGCGGCTGCTGGAGCTGACGCCCGCCGCCTCTCTGAGCGATGGTGCCCGGGCGGCCCTCGCCATCTTCGAGTCCGCGCGGCCCGACCTGCCCTCCGCCATCGCCGCCTGCTCCCACGCGCAGGACCTGGTGGAGATCGGCCTGGGCGAGGACATCGCCTACTGCGCCCGGCTGGACGCACTTCCAGTCGCGCCACTACTGGCCCGCAACGAGGCTGGTCTGCCGGCGCTGCGGCCCGCCACCGCCTGAGCCTGGCGTCCCGGTTGACCCGTCGGCTTTCCTTTATCTATGCTGGCCGCGTGAAGGCTGAAATCATTTCCGTTGGCACCGAGATCCTGCTGGGTCAGATCACGGACACCAACTCGCAGCACATCGCCGCTGGTCTGCCGGCGCTGGGCCTGGACCTCTACTTTATCGCCACCGTCGGCGACAACCTGGGCCGCCTGAGCGAGGCCGTGAAAGCGGCCTACGAGCGCTCCGACATCGTCATCATGACCGGCGGCCTCGGCCCGACCGAGGACGACGTCACCCGCGAGGCGATATCGGCGGCTGTCGGCGAGGAAGTCTACACCAACGAGGAAGAGGCCGAGCGCCTGCGCCAGCGCTTCCTCTCGCGCGGCCTGACGTTCCCAGAGAGCAACCTCAAGCAGGCCTGGCTCATCCCTTCCGCCCGCGCCATCCTCAACCCGCGTGGCACAGCGCCCGGCTGGTGGGTGGAGAAGGACGGCAAGCTGATCATCGCCATGCCCGGCCCTCCCTTTGAGATGGAGCGCATGTGGAAGGAAGAGGTCTCGCCGGAGCTGGGGCGGCGCTTCGGCAGCAGCGTCATCCTCTCGCGGACGCTGAAGACCGCCGGCATGGGCGAAGGCCAGGTCGACCAGGCGCTGGGTCCGTTTCTCAAGTCCACCAACCCCAGTATTGGCGTCTACGCCAAGGCCGATGGCGTCCACCTGCGTCTGACCGCCAAGGCGCCGACCGAGGCTGAGGCGCGCAGCCTGATCGAGCCGCTGGAGGCCGGCGTGCGCCTTGGCGTCCTGGGCGAGATCATCTGGGGCGCCGACGACGACACCCTGGAGGGCGTGGTCATGGAGCTGCTGGCCCAGAAAGGGCTGACACTGGCGGTGATGGAATCGTGCAGCGGCGGCACTCTGGCCGATGCCCTGACCAACATCCCGGGCGCGTCGGCTCACTTCAAGGCGGGCTACGTGGCCTACCTGCCGGAGACCAAGATCAAGCTTGGCGTAAGGCCGGAGCTGATCGAGGAGTTCGGCGTGGTCAGCAGCGAGGTTGCCCAAGATATGGCCCGCGCCGCCCGCGAGGCGGCCGGCGCCGATGTCGGTGCCGGCATCACGGGCGTCGCCGGGCCCGACCCGCTGGAGGAGAAGCCGCCGGGCACGGTGCACATCGCCGTCGACGACCGCGGCACGCCGCACACACTGAGCTACAGCTTCTATCAGAGCCGCGTCATGACCAAACGCCGCGCCGCCGTCTCGGCGCTGGCCCTACTGCGGCGCGTCCTCGCCGACGGCCGCTAGTTTCGATACCGCTCCGCGCAATTCCTGCGTCGCAATAGCGCAGAGTAGCAGAGTAAAGGAGAAACGGCATGTATTTCTTGAGGCGCCACGCTCCGTGGATAGCTTCCCTCGTCCTGGGCATCCTCCTGATCGCCGGCGGCAGCTACATGATTGTTCAGGGACGGCATGTCCGTAATCAGCTGACGGACGAACTGCGCGATGAACAGATCATCACAAGCGCGGACGCTAGCATTCCCGGCGTACTGGTGGAAAACGCCGAGACCGCCAAGGCCCAGGCTGACATCATCAAGGAGCACACCCTGGGGACGTGGGGCCCGTACAGCCAGCTGCCCCGGGATGACCCCCGGCGGGCACAATTCATCGATGGCGTGACGCTGCGCAGTGCCTTGAACCTGGCGGTTATGGGGTTCGGAATCACGGACCTGCTGGTAGGCGCTGGCCTGATCGTCCTGTTGGCAGGCGCCGCGACCGTGTTCCTGGCGACGCCCGGCCTGTATTTCCTCGCCGCCGTGGTCGTGCCTCGCCCCGAGGGCAAGCCACCGGCAGCGAAAAGCTAGCCGCAGTCCATCCTCGCCGACTGCTACCGCTCATCATGAGCGGCTTCGTCGCTCATGATGAGCGGATCGGGCCTGTCATTCTGAGCGCGGCGAAGAATCTCGCCCCCGGCCGCTTGACCTTCCAGTAACTGGAAGGTTTATCCTGCCTGCATGAACAGGTTGACCATCGGCGAGCTGGCGGCCCAGAGCGGCGTGCGGGCCCGTACTATCCGCTTCTATGAGGCCAAGGGCCTGCTGCCGGCTCCTCAGCGCAGTGACTCCGGCTATCGCCTCTACTCACAATCTGATCTGCTGCGGTTGCGTTTCATTCGCCAGGCGCGGCTGCTGGGCCTGGGCCTGCCGGCGATCAAGACGCTGGCGACACAGGCCTTCTCCGCCGATTGTGCCGCCTTCGCCGCGGAGCTGCAGGCGACGATCGCACAGCAACGCGCCGAGGTCGAGCGCCGCCTTACGGAGCTGCAGGGCCTGCAGACGCAGCTGGAGGCGCTGCAGCGACACGTCGCCCACTGTTGCGAGGGCTGTTCCCCGGAAGAGATGGCCGCGGACTGCGACTTCTGCGGCCTGATCAGCGTCACGGAGGGAGGTGAAAAGTGATGAAGCGAGCGAACAAACCGGCGCCGCTGCCGGTGCGCCCGCAGCAGCAATGCGACTGCATTGACTGCTGCCCACCCGGCTGCTGTTAAGTCCTAGCGGTGGCTAGCTCTGGCGGATGGCCGCTTCCCAAAACGCCTCTTCGGCATCGTCCATCTGCTGCTTGCACTCCTTGAGATCCTGCAGCGTCTCCGCCAGGTCGCGGATTGGGATAGCGCCGGGAGCGCCGCGGCGAAACGTGTCAATGGAGATGCAGTCGGACAGCAGCGTCAGGAACTGCTGGCGCGCGTCATGCCAGTGCCAGTAGAGGAGGACGACATCGCTGGAGGGATGCATCTCCATTGGCTTCTACCCCGACAGTTCAGACTGGAGCGCGTAAGCGGGACGTGAGGGCACTTTAGCAAAATGCCGTCCAGGGCCGCAAGGCGACTGATAAGAACTTCCGTTCAAAAAGTCTCCGGAACTCACTGCCAGATTCCATTCCGCAACAGAAAGAGCGTTGGCTCTGGTGGCTGGCT
>Ga0070741_10021063_pt1 | contig 10184 bp, 3 predicted proteins | sample Coa_R1_4_FD_66440 | JGI IMG/M metagenome (GOLD analysis project Ga0070741, IMG submission 66440) | Surface soil microbial communities from Centralia Pennsylvania, which are recovering from an underground coalmine fire - Coalmine... | ecosystem: Environmental > Terrestrial > Soil > Unclassified ...
CAGCGCCACGGACCTGCGCGCGACCCCGAGTTCCAGGAGCGCCAGTCCGCCAATGGCCCACGCCACGGCGACACTGACCGCGCGCAGTTCGTACCAGGCCAGCAGCGAAAGCAGCAGAGAAGCCGCCCACGAGCAGAACCCGCTCACCACATCGGTATAGGCGAACGCGCTACTGCCGATGGTCAGCTTCCCTCCCCGATCATCAATCTTCAAACGCGTGGTGACATACAACAAAAGCGAAACCAGCGCGACCGTGATCAGTCGCTGGGTAACGCCGTAGAGTTTGCCTGTCGCGCCGAAGTTCGCGGCCGCTGCCCGGAGTGCGGCCGCCGCTGCAAGCAGCTTGCCCTGGTACCCGAGATGAGGAATCCGCAGCCGTTCGCCGGCAACTCCCATCAGCAAGGCGAGCGCGCACCAGGCTACAGCCGTCCAGGCGGCGGGGAACGCGATCCATGCGCCGGTGAGACCCAGGACAAAACCAGCATAGGAAAATCTCTCGGCCACGATGCGATCGAATTCTGCGCGAAAGAGTTCCGGAAAACGGGGCAACACCCAATGCGCGTCGAGATAAAAGATGACGGTCGCGACAAGAAAGAGGATGGCCAGGGCAGGGTCGCTGTGCACGTAGGCTCCATCAAACCGCATGCCGCAAACCCGGGCGGCATCCACGCCCAACATTTGCCAGGCCACGGTCGCGACAGCGAGCAGTCCCACGCGGCGGAAGACAACTTCGCGAACCCACACTCCGATCAGGAACATTGCCTCCGCTTCGGCCAGCCATAGCATCGAGAGCCGTGCTGCGGAATAGCGGAAGGGAAAAGCCGCAATCAGCAGCACCGCGCCAAGAGTTGAAAGAACAACGGCAGCAGTGCGGCGCCGGCGGGCCATGGGCAGTTGGCCGAGGGCGGTCTCCACTCCGCCTATGGCCAGCAGCGCCCAGAAGGCCCATTCGGGGTGTACGGACTGGTATTTCAGCAGGCCAAGCAGCGCCGCCGTGTTCAACAGCGCCGCCGCAGCGGAGACGTTCTCCTGGCGAGCATTGTCCGGCCGGCGGCAAAGATAGGAAGCGCGGTAAATTACCCAGTACGCGACAAGTATGGCGGCGCTGGCGAAGAACTCGGGAAACATGCGGTGCTTGCCGTGCATCGGCTCGATGATCGGCCGCAGCCACAGAAAATGGTTCAGGTAAGTTCCGGCGATGCCGGCGGCTTCAAGGTCAAACCAGCGCATCCTGACGGCAATCACCGCCAGCGCTGCTGCCAACACCGTGCCGGCAGTCAGGCTATATACGGTTTCGTGGCTGATCGTCACCGTCAGAAAGGCCAGGAGGAAAGCCAATCCGGTCACAACCTGCGAGCGGTAATGCAGCGTGTGCCAGACCATGGCCGAAGCCACAGCCAGCATCAGGACCAGGTCGGTCGTCTGCGAGCTGAGCACCCGGGCCGCGGAAACGTGGTACATCGCATAAGTAACAAAGAAGAGCAGCGCCCATCCGCCGCCGACTCCGGCGCGGGCCAGAATGCGGTAGCGATCGAGCCGTTCAAACCAGATTCCCGCCCCCAACATGACCGAGCCCGCGAGGTAACCGGCCAGCACTTTACCCGGCGGTCCCAGAGTCCGGATCTGATAAGCGAGGAATGAGGCAATCCCCAGAACGAGGATGGAGACACCGATCTTGTTCAGCCAGTTTGTTCCCAACACCTCCTCGAGGTCGAGCGCGGACCGGAGCGCAGACTTGGTCTGGCTGGTCAGGGACGGCTCGGCGGGAGCGTGGAGCGGCGGAGGGGGAGGCGAAGATGCGGCGGCAAGCGGCGGCGTAAGTGGTTCCATTGGTGCCGGATGCTGCCGGGTCGCGGTTTCGCGAATCCAGCTCTGCGCCGCAGTCTGCGACGCACCCATCGCTGGTTCCGGCGCTTCCATACGGGCGGGCGCCGGCGCCGTCGCAGGCGCTGGAGATTCACTTGGGGGTCCTGCCCCCGGCTGTGTCGCCTGTGCTCTGTTTGCCCGTACAAGCTCAGCGACAGTCTGCTCCAGCCGGAACACACGCTCGGTGAGCGATCCTAGTTTGTGCTGGTCCTCCGCGCGTTCGCGTCTTCTCCGCACGCGGGAGCGCCATAGAAGTATCCAAGGGCCGAAGAGGATCGGGAGCAGCAACCCACCGAAAAGGACAATCTCGTCCATAGCCAGACTCAGAGCATTGCGGCGGATTCTACTACCGAGGTCAGCTCTCGCCAAGCAAGAGCAGACGGTTAATCATCCCGCCATTTGCAGCAGATGAATGCGCTGCTTTCCGGGTCGGGCACAAGCCCCAACCAAGGCGCGTTACCAAGTGTGTACAGCGCCTCATTTCGTCAGATTCGCCGCATCAGATTCACTAGAGTAGGCAGGAGGCGGTTTTCGCGTGGCACTCCTTTGCGAAGCCGGCGACTCAACGCTGTGCAGCAGGGGGAGAAATGCTGAAGTCTTGTCTGTGTTTTGCAGTGCTGTTCTGGTCCGTCGTGGCCGCGCAGGCTGCTCCGAAAGCTGAAATCTTCGGCGGCTACCAGTTCACGCACCTCGACGGCGGCGCGAACATGAATGGCTGGAATGCCGCCCTGACCGGAAACCTGAACAGCTGGTTCGGCATCACCGCCGACTTCAGCGGAGCGTACAAGTCCGGGGTGAAATTCAGCACCTATACATTCGGCCCGGAGATCTCGGCCCGTCTGCCGATCGTGAAGCCGTTTGTGCATGCGCTGTTTGGCGGCGCACGGCTTTCCGGGGGCGGCGCCGCGTTCAATGGTTTTGACATGTATCTGGGCGGCGGCGTGGACGCCGGACACGGCCCATTCGCCTGGCGCGTGGCCCAGTTCGACTGGATGACCACCCGCTTTTCCGGCGTGACCGACCATAACAATGTCCGATTTTCGACCGGGATTGTCGTGCGGTTTTGAAAGGCTTAAGCGATAAAGAAGCCACGCCGGGCGACCGGCACCGAGTGCCTTGGCCCGATGATTGCAGATGAAAGACGAGGACCTCTGGAGACCGGCAGGCTCTCCTTGCGGGCCACTGACCGGACGTTCGGTCGCTTTTTTGGGCGGGGTTACCAGCTGAACTCCCGCCCGTTTGGGGTGTTTCCGCCAAGTTTAGCGGTTGTAAGTAGTTGCAGAATAAGCGCGATCCGCAAATCTTGTTCTCAATTTGTAAAATCGTTTTTTTTCCTTGACAACCCTTATAGCTAAGTTGCCTAATGTTCGCCATCGTGGATTAGGCCCGTGGCAAATCGTTTTTCTGCCTCGGATAAGTTTCCAACACAAAGCTGGCCGGAGGCTAATAGTTATGCGAAGGGCTTCGTGGGTAGTACTCCTCCTTTCTTTTGCCCTGAGTGTTTGCGCGTCTCTCCTCGCGCAGAAGATCACGGGCACCATCACTGGCGTGGTCACGGACCCGCAAGGCGCGGTGGTAACCGGCGCCGAAGTCACCGTGAAAAACCAGGGTACGGGCGCCACTCGTACTGCGACCACTAACGCGGCGGGCGTGTATGTCGTCCCCGATCTTCCCGCGGGGACCTACGAAGTGCGGGTGAAGGCGCCGAACTTCAAAGAGTTCATCTCCAAGAACGTTGAGCTGAACGTTTCCAGTACGAGCACCGTCAACGCCGCGCTGGTTCTTGGCAGCGCAGGCGAGCAGGTGACGGTCGAAGGTACTGCCATTCAGGTGGAGACCACCAACGGCGCGTCGGGAACAGTGGTTACGGGCCAGCAGGTGCGGGAGCTGCCGCTGAACGGCAACAATTTCATTGAACTCACGCAGTTGGTGCCCGGCGTTTCGGCGCTCTCGTCCTTCAACGTGGTGAAGAAGGGCTTGGAAGGCGGCGTGGACTTCTCGGTAAACGGCAACACCGTGACCGGGAACCTGTTCCTTATCGATGGCGTGAACAACAACGACATCGGATCGAACCGTACGATCCTGCTTTATCCCTCCACGCAGGCAATTGACGAATTCAAGATTCTCCGTAACAGCTACGGGGCGGAATACGGTCAGGCGGCAGGCGCGATCATCAACATCGTGACCCGTGGCGGAACCAATCAATGGCACGGCGGCGTGTCCTATTACGGCCGCAATACCGTGTTGAATGCTGCCGACTACTTCACCAAGAGAGTGCACAGCGTGAATCCACTCTCAGCCGCCAAGGATCCCGTACGACGCAACGACTATTTATTCAACATTGCGGGACCGATCGTGAAGGACAAGCTGTTCTTCTTCGTATCGGAGGAGTGGAACCGCGAAGTTCGTGGCCAGACGCGAATCGGCGGCGTGCCCACGCTGGCGGAGCGCGGCGGTGACTTCTCCAATACCCGTGGCGGAACCTGCGATCCTTCGGTGAGCCCGGCTTATAGCAACGGAACGAATACAGGCATCCCGACCTTTACCGGAAACGTCATTCCGGCGGCGAACCTCTCGCCTGCGGGGTTGATCTTCCTGGCCAATTTCCCACTTCCGAACCTGGCCACTCCAGTGGGGTGCTCGAACTGGGCGCAGTCCTTCGGCGACATTGACAATTGGCGCGAGGACAATGTCCGTTCTGACTTCCACATCACCAAGACGACGTCCTTGATGTTCCGGTACACCCGAGACACTTGGGACCAGCCCTTCCCGAGCACCCTGCAGTACTGGGGTGAGGACATTTGGCCAAACGTGGAAGATCACTGGGCACAGCCCAGCAGCCAGGCGACGGTAAAGTTGACCAAGCTCCTTGGAAGTTCCGCCGTCAACGATTTCCAGATCTCATTTGCGGCAAACGCCATCAACGTAGCACGCGTGGGGACTGGAGCGCCTGCCGGCAGCTACTACAGTTCGCCTGGGACGCTAGGAGCAGCCCTGACCGCGAACGAACTCAACGGCGCGAACGTTGCCGCCTCTCCGACGTATTTCCCCGCAAGCCTGAAAGCTTACAAGCCCGGCACTTCACCTACCAGCTTGGGGCAGCAAGGCTTCTGGGGCAACGGACCGGTTGGTATTAGCTGTGCGAGCCCCGTCTGCGGAACCTTCGGCGATGAGGGACCGTGGCATAACAACGAACAGCTGTTGATTCTGAAGGACGATTTCAGCAAGGTGTTCCGCGGCCACACTTTCAAGGCAGGTTTCCTTGCCACCAACAACCAGAAGAACCAGAGACTGCAGAATGAGTCCCTGGGAGAGAATGCGCAGTACTGGTCAACCACGGCGGACGGTTGGGGTGGGCCTCCGTCCAGCGGCAACGGCGTATTTGACATACTGAACATCGGTACTCAGTGGGGCTTTTCGGAGAACTCAACGAACCTGTTCGAGCTCATGCGTTGGCATGATTACGAGTTCTACGTCGGCGACAACTGGAAAGTCCGAAGGAACTTCACCGTTGATTATGGGGTGCGCTGGTCGTTCCTGCGCAACGCCTACGACGCCAATGGGAATTTCGGATGGTTTGAACCGAATCTGTTCAATCCCAGTCTGGGAGGTTCACCGTGTAATGGCATGCTCTTGACCAAACATGGCCTGGATACCTGCGCTACGATCGGTTTGGCAGGTGGTACACTCGGCCACGACACCGGCCTGGTACCCAATAACAACCACCTGATTCAGCCCCGAATCGGCATTGCCTGGGACGTTAGAGGCGATGGTAAGACTGCCATTCGTGCAGGTTTCGGCACGTTCTATAACCGGTTCATGCTGAATACGGCGATGGCGGCCCCGAGCAATCCACCGTATGTGTTCACCAACCCGAGTTCAGCCAGCCAGCGGTCCCTGGATCCACAATTTGCGCCGGTATTTCCGTGCGCTTCGCTCTGTGCGGCTGGTCTCATGGGTGATAAACCCGGGATCGGCATCCTCCAGAATGACCGCATTCCGGAAGCGATCCAGTACAACCTCACAGTTGAGCGCGAACTTGCACCCAACACCAAACTGGAAATCGCCTATGTGGGCAACCAGGGAAGGTTCCTGGAGTCATTCGTCAATGCCAACATGCCTATCACGCCGGCTGGAAGGCTGGCGTATGCCGAGAGCAGCTTCGGCGGCAACCAAAACCAGAACCTGACGCCGTTCGGTGCTGCTACCGGCGGGGCGTGGGGCGCGATCCAGTTCGGAGGATTCAATGGGGTCTCCCATTACGACTCGCTGCAAGCTCTGTTCAGGACTCGCATAAAGGTGGTGGATGCTCAGTTTGCGTACACCTGGAGCAAATCGCTGGCAAACACCGACATTTCGGATTCCAGCGGTTCGCGCCAGCAGCCGAACACATATAACGCTGGCGACCCGCGCAGCTTCTACGGCCCCAGCATCATTAACCGTCCGCATATCTTCGTGAGCAGCATCGTTTACAACGCTCCGAAATTAGAGGGTCAGAATGCCTTCCTGCGGGCTGTGTTGGGCGCCTGGGAAACCTCGGCCATTCTGCAATACCAGAGCGGGCCGTCGCTTACGGTCTATTCCAATACCGGAAACGACTTGTTAGGTGATGGATACGCTAACTCCAATCGGCCGAACCTGGTTACCGGTCAGTCTTGCAAGCCGGGCAATTCAGCACAGAATCAGTGGTTCAATCCTGCGAAATTCACAATGGACAAGTATGTGCTAGGCACTCTGCCGACGTCGGGTCGCGGCGTCTGTCCGGGGCCTGGGACTGCCAATACAGACTTCTCCGTTCGCAAGAATTTCAAGATCACGGAGCGAGTCAACGCGAAGTTCAGCATGGACTTCTTCAACCTGTTCAACAAGACGCAGTTCCGTGCGGACAGCGTCAACGTGAACTTGAGCAACGGTGGCGGTCTCACCGCTTGCAACTTTACTGTGAATACGGGGGCCTCCACGGCCTGCCCTGGCTACCCGAACGATTCGGTTGCCTGGAACCCGGCCACATCGTTGAACGCGAACTTCGGTCAAGCAACCAACGACCGTGGTCCTCGTCAGATTCAGTACGGTCTGAAGATCGAGTTCTGAGGGTTGACAGCTAGCCAGCTTCAGGGTGGGACTTGACGCCAGTCAGGTCCCACCCTTTATTCTTTTCTAAACACATGCGTCCCCCCGGCAGTTCTCCCAATCTCTCGGGCACTCCCCCGCTTGCCCCGAGATTCTTGCACACGGCAAGGCCCGCGGTTGGTCGTCGGCCGCCGGTGGTCCACAAGACGCGACGTGCTGAAGACGAGCGGCCTGGTCAGAACGACTCCGGGATCCTCCGGTTCGCGAGTATTCTTCGTGGAGCATTGTTTGCCATCCTGGTTCTGGCGGCATGTTCACGCGCCGCAGGCGCGGAGCAATCGCCCAAGGCCACGGCAACCGACTCGCTGCAGCAGCGCTATCAGGCCGCCCGCACCTTCACGGTTGCCGGAGACACTGACCGCGCTGCGAAGGAATACCGCGCATTCCTTGCCGTGGCTTTCGAGCAGATGGCGAATGCCCGGTCACGGGCGGGCAGTTTCGCCGAGGCGTTCCAGTTGTTTGAGGAAGCCTGCGCGCTTGCTCCCGACTCGGTTCCGCTTCGGGTGGCATACAGCATGGCATTGCTGCAGGGCGGCCAGCCCGCGACGGCGAAGGTCCAGGTGGAGAAGGCGGTGCAGTTGGCTCCCAAGGACAAGGACGCTCAGTACCTCCTGGGCCGGATCCTGTTCGAGTCCGGCGATTACAAGGGAGCAAAGCAGCATCTGGAGGCGGCTGCAGCTTCGATGCAAGGGGAACTCACCTTTCAGGTGGGATATACCCTGGCGTTGACCTATCTCATGCTGAAGGACGCCAATCGCGCCAGTTTGCTGTTTGACGAAATGCTGATAGGTTTTGGCGATTCCGCTCCCCTGCATGTGTATTTTGGCCATGGCTATCTGATGACCGGAAACTACGACCGCGCCATCACCGAGTTCAAGCGCGCCCTCGAGAAAGACCCAAAGGTCAGGGAAGCCCACTACTGGCTGGGGCTGGCGTATCTGGCGCGTGACGAGGACAAGGGCTGGGACGAAAACGCGGCCGAGGACCGGGCCGAGATCGCCAACAATCCCGACGACTTCCGTCCCCACTATGATCTCGGCAACATTGCCCTCAAGCTGCATCGCACGGAAGAAGCTGAGCGCGAGCTGAAGCGCGCCTCCGAAATTCAGCCGGATAATCCCGATCCTTTGATCGCGCTGGGCGAGCTTCTCATCAGCCAGCGGCGCTTGCCCGAGGCGGAAGCGGCGATGAGCAAGGCCATTGCGCTGACCAAAGATCCGTCGCGAGGCGCATACCAGATCAACCGGGCGTACTACGTTCTGGGCAGGATCCAAGTGGAAACCGGCCGCCGGGAAGAAGGCGTGAAGAACCTGAAGATCGCGACTGAACTGCGGGAGAAGACGCAGGCCCCGGCCAATCGCGACAGCGGCGCGGCGGCGGCCGAGGAGCGCATTTCCAGCGCCAAGCCGATGCGTCCGGAGGCGCTTACGTCAACGGTTTCCCCCGAGCAGCAGAAACAACTCGATGCTTACTTCGAGCAGCTGAAGCCCGCGATCGCCGATGCTTACAACAATCTTGGGGTCGCAGCCGGCGCGCACAACGACCTCGCTACCGCAATCGCCTATTTTCGCAAGGCCAGCCAGTGGTATCCGGCGCTCAATACCCTGGACCGAAATCTCGGCATGGCATCATTCCATGCCGGCAATTTCGAGGACGCAATTCAGCCGCTGTGGCGCGCTTTGGGCCAGAATCCGGATGACCAGCGTGTCCGCGCTGCACTCGGTCTCAGCTATTTCACCCTGAAGAACTATCAAGGCACAGTGGAAACCCTGCGCCCCATTGAGAAGACCGTGGCTGGAGATCCGGGAGCAGGCGTGGCCTACGCCGTATCGCTGATCAAGACCGGCAAGTACGAGCAGGGCATGGCGATCCTGACCGCGCTGGAGAAGGCCAATCCCAACATTGCCGGACTGCATGCAGCCATGGGTGAAACCTACGCCGATCAGGGAATTTACGCGGGCGCGATTGACGAGTACAGGAAGTCGCTGGCGCTTGACCCTGCCCAGCCGCGCATCCGTTTCCTCCTGGGAGTGTCTCTTCTTCGGAATGGCCAGCCCAGCGAGGCGGTTCCGGAGCTGCGCGCCGCGCTGAAAGGCAGCCCGTCTGATGTCTCCGCCAAATATCACCTCGCACTCGCGCTTCTGCAGCTTGAGCAAAAGGAGGAGGCGAGAGCTCTGCTCCAGCAGGTGATCACCGAGGACCCGAGATATGCCGACGGGTACTACCAACTGGGCAAGATGCAACTGGAGGGCGGCGACGCGAAGCAGGCCATTGCCAGTCTTGAATCGGCAGCAGCCCTCAGCCCACGCAGCGATTACATTCACTATCAACTGTCACTTGCCTATGGCCGCGACTCGCGCCCGGATGACGCGCAGCGCGAGATGAAGCTGTATCAGGCGCTGAAGACCGCGCGCCAGGGGGACCATGAGCGGCCGCGCTCCAATTAGCTTCTCGGTACTGCTTGCTATCCTGCTTGGCGGACCTGTCGTGCTGGGGCAAGCGAAGCCTCGTCCGGCATCGCCGCTTGCGCAGGCGAAGGCGCAGCTTGCCCAGCACGATCTCAAGTCCGCTGAAGACTCTATTTGGAAGGTGTTGTCCGCGGACCCGAACAACGCAGAGGCCCTTCTGCTGCTGGGGGTGGTTCGCGGCGAGCAGCAGCGCTTCCCGGAAGCAGAGACGCTGTTTCAACGGGCAGTGCAAGTGGATCCCAGCTCCGTATCTGCCCACATCTATCTCGGCAAGACATATCTCACGGAAAACAAGCTTGCCGAGGCCACCGGGCAATATCAGCAGGCGAGACAACTGGCGCCCCGGAACGTAGAAGTAAACGTCACGCTGGCCAAGCTTTACGCTGCGGACGGCAAGTTCCAGGCGGCGCTGGACGCGCTGAACTCTGTTCCGGCCGCGCGGCTTCCCGCCGAAGCAATCCCGATCAGGGTAGGCAGTCTGCTGGCCCTGGGACAACAGGCCAAGGCTACCCAGATTGCGGGGAGCGTCAAAGATCCAGCGACGGGGCTCGCCCTTGCTGAGGTGTTTGCAGCCTCAAAGCTGCCGGACCAGGCGTTGAAAATGCTGGATTCGGCCGCTGCCTCCGGACGCCGCCCCCCGGCGCGCTTTTACTTCGTCAAAGGCAAAGCGCTTGATGCGACCGGCAAACCGGCGCTTGCCCTGCAGAATTATCAGAAAGC
>Ga0070741_10021065_pt1 | contig 10183 bp, 9 predicted proteins | sample Coa_R1_4_FD_66440 | JGI IMG/M metagenome (GOLD analysis project Ga0070741, IMG submission 66440) | Surface soil microbial communities from Centralia Pennsylvania, which are recovering from an underground coalmine fire - Coalmine... | ecosystem: Environmental > Terrestrial > Soil > Unclassified ...
GATTGCACTTGAGGAACACCTCGACTCACACCGGTGTTGAGTGAACAAAATCCACGCGATCACATGAGTGTGTACGCTCATGCCGCGCCAGAGAGATTCTCGCTTTCTCCGAACGCTCCCAGGACTCAGCGCAGCGAACCCGCGCTTGGTACAGGTCGTCAAGACTGAGGTTAATCCTCTCGACGAAATCCCTTACACGTTCTGCATAGTCGCGAGTAGCGTCGCGGTAATCGATGAGTAGGCGCGAACGTTCCTCGCAAAGCATTAAACCTAGTTAACTCCCTAGGACATTCCAGGTTACACTTTACCATTGTTTAGCCCGCCGGTCGGTAACCCCGTGTAGATGCGCGTGATGTCGCGCGGGCAAAATGGAATTGAGGGAGCGACTATCGTTTGACGAAAACGGGAACCGCCCGTGCACTCAAAGCAAAAGAATGGCGTACTGATCAAGGCGAAACGCGTGAGCTCCAACGATGACACCCGGACTCCCGAAGAGGCGAAAATCGTCCGCCGCGGGGAAGCGCACTTTAAGCGGGGAGTGTCCAAGTCCTAGCGCTCCGTAAAGAATACGCTACCGTGCTGAAGTTTCGAACGAGCAGCTTGCGAAATTCCCGCGCACGGTTCGCGACCCGTCTTGAACGCTCCAGCGCTCTCCCGTTGACGGCGTCCACCCAAGCTGTAGGATTGGTGGAAGGCACAACCCCAAAAACAATCCATGCCCGCAGGTTTCCGACAGAAACTGTATTGCTACGTCGACGAGACCGGCCAGGATGATCGATCCGGCGTTTTTGTCGTGGTCGCGGTCATGAATGCCGGGGATCAGGACAAGGTCCGCCATGCGCTCACGGAGATTGAAACGGAGGCGAAGACCCACCAACTCAAATGGCATAAGACGTCGCCATCGCGACGACTGAAATACCTAAAGCTTGCCCTGAAGAAGGGGATTGGTTCCACCGTTTTTTTCGGCTCATTCAGGAAGCCAATTCCGTTTTTCTTCCCCATGCTTGAGGTGATCGAAGCCGGCGTGAAAGCCCTCGCGCAGGTGCCATACACTGCCCGGATTTTTGTGGACGGGATCGATCACAAAAAGTCAGCTGAACTCACGAATGCCCTGCGGGTCCGCGGCATCTCACTTGAGCGGGTACGGGCGCGGAGAGATGAAAGCGAACCGGTGATTAGGTTGGCCGACATGTGGGCGGGGTGTATCCGGGCAGCACTCGCAGGAAAGATAGGGGAGCGGACGATCGTATTGCGTGCAATGAAGGAAGGTTACCTGCGCCGCATTGACGAAAAACCCCTTGATTAGATCAAGGGGTTTCTAATTCTTGTTCGTCTCGGCTATTTTCCCTCGGAAGGGAAACCAATCTCTGCCATACGGCAGGCCTTCACCAAGGCGACTACGTTCTTATACTAACCTATTGAAAATACTACTGCAAGAGACGGAACGTACTCGCGGCCATGGGGCAGCTTCGGCCGTATGCGGGTGATGGGGTTACTTGTGGCGCCCGTACCTTGTGCCGCCCCGGGGGTTATGGTAGTGGCCCCCTCTATAGCTGCTTCCCTGACCGCCATTGTACTGGCCGCCGTGGGAGGATGTATGCTTCCCGCCACCGTAGTACGTCCGGCCGCCGTGCGATCCTGCCCACATTGCTACCGGTGACAAGAGCAAAGCGAGGCAAACAATTCGCAGCATTCTCATTGAGTAATACTCCTATGGGGGGCCACAGAATATTACGCAGATTTGACTGGGTCAATAGAGGCTATTCTCACAGCATTTTAGAGAGCTTTTGCAAATTCATAAATGCTGCGGTTGCACGGCGTTTGCGGCTGGTTGTTTCGCCACCAATCATCGAAGAAACCGCGCGGGTTCTTCGTGGTGATTTGCAATGGCCCGTCGAACGCGTTCAGGGCATGGTACGGCCTGTCGCCCGTGTTGCGGGCAGGGGATCGTTGTCACCCGCAGCACAATCCACGCAGTAACGGCCGACCCGGACGATAACCGGATCGTGGAGTGTGCTGTCGCTGGAGAGGATGATTTTATGGTTTCTAATGACCGCCATCTGCTGACTCTCAACCAGTACGCTGGAATTCCAATCGTCGCTGGCTGGATTTTCGGCGAACACTTCGGTTGAAGTAGTGAGGTGGCCTGCTCGGCGTGGCTTGTGCCTGAAATCCCAACGGGGACAGTTGAAAGCGATCTGCTTTTCAATTGATCAACCGTGGCCATCGGGTGATGAAGATGCGCTTATTTGTAACTTCTCTTGCATATATCCTATTTGTCGTTTCATTATCTCCCAGGAACGAACAAATGTGTTGACACAACCATACGACTCATGCATGATTGGAGGCACCAGCGAAAGGCGGGGACGTAACTGGAGAATTGGCGCTTTGAGCCAGAAAAGATAAACAGTCTGACTGAACAGTTCGCCCGCGCTCTGAAGATCTAAGAATTACTCGCTCGATGACGAGGTGTAATGTGATCGTCGACAATAGAATTAAGGTGGTGCCGTTAGCTTGCTTGGCTTCCAGGCGAGTCTGTGTTGCGCTCATTGCTCTGAGCTTACTATCCGGGCAAGAGGCGCATCCCTCGAGTCACCGTGTATTCACACATCTTCTCGACATTGAGACCTCTGCTACCTGGCGGGAAGTACCACGTTGGGACGGATCGCTTTTGGTGGGTTTCATCAATAGCCAGTCAGCTGGATCCATTATCTATACCATTAACAGCGAAGGCCAGCGAGACGAGATTCTCTTCACCTTAAAGGAAGCGGGCTACGTTAGCGTCATTGACGCCGCAGCTTCCGCTAAGGGCGAGATCGCAGCGGTTGGAAGCGCTCTCGGTGGTGAAAGAGCGACATCGTATGTGGCGCGGATAGCCACAAATCGGACAAGCCAGGTCGTCACGCGAGTGTGGCCATACTGCCCTATGGTAGTCACTTTCGCCTCCGATGGCATCATCTGGACCATCGGGCATATCAAGGATGACGGCGATACGCGGATAACGGCGAATCACGTGCTGCGGCGATTCGACGCTGCAGGTAAGCTCCTGACCTCTGCCATTCTCGACGTGCCCGGAAATTCGACTGACGAGATTTCCTACCTTCGTTCGTCCTCAGATCGCGTCGCTTGGTTCACTCGCAGCGGAGAATATATCGAGTTTGCCTTAAATGGAACCGAAATCAACCGCTATGCGGGGCCATCCGGCGTAGCCGAGAGAGACATTAGCGGCGTAGCGGTGAGTCCGGCGAACCAAGTAGTCATTGGAACGATGGTTAACGGCAAGGGTCAATTCCTTGTTCTCGACAGGCAAAGCCGCGAATGGGTTCCGGTTTCGGTAGCGCCGGAATTCACGGCGGGCTGGGTGCGAGTCCTCGGCTTTGAAGGGTCATCACTAGTAACCACCAACGGTAACGGACGACTGCGGCGTTTTAGCACAAAATGAGTTTACTTTGCGCAGTGGGCATACGTGAATAACGATTCGCGTATCTTCTCGCGCACGTAACCGAAACTTCCCATCAGCGGGGGACACTATGAAGCGATCGTGGTTTACGAAGAGATTGACCGCATTGGCCGCAGTATCAACGGGAGTCTGCATCACGACGTGGGCCATAGTGGAACGCAAGTTGGCCGGCCCTCAGTACATAGGGGAAACGGTTATTGTGACGGCGTCTGGTGCACGCCTCTCCTCAATATTCGAAGGACTGGCAACTGATGCACGCTATGACCTCAAAAACGTACCGACCAGCACCCTGACGAAGATCGCTTGTCCTTCACCCAATCCCACGCTGTTCAATAGAATCATCGGCTGGCTTCAACCGAGCGCGTACGCGTTTGGAAGCTGTCCGACGGCAAGCTGCGCAGGAAAGTATGTCATAGACAGCAATGTCACTTGCAGTTCTTATACCAACTGCTCAGGGAGCTTCGCTTACGCGCATTACGATCCGGGTGGCTCGGCCACTAATGGAATAAGGGCGGACGGCACACATGGATGCACGGGATCGAGTTGTTCGGATACTTTCTGCAATACCTACAAATGTGATAGTAGTGGTGACCAGTGCACGACCTGCACGGAACCCAACGATATTAATTGTGGATCGCCAGGTCACGACTGCCTGTCAGGGTGTTGTGGGGCGCAGCAGTGCCCAATTGGAAATCCTATAACTCAAGCAGCATGTAGAAGCGACAGTGATTGCGGGAGCCCCAGTTATTGTGGTCCGGACGGATGCTGCATCGAATGCACGCAGAATAGTGACTGTGTCGACAGGCCAGGGGAGTTATGTACCAACAACATCTGCCATGGTGGAACGCCAATCGTCGTCGATGTTAATGGCGATGGGTTTTCACTAACGGATATGAAGCACGGCGTTGATTTTGACTTTTATGGCGATGGCAAGAAACTCAGAATTGCCTGGACGGCGCCTGGTTCTGATGACGCGTGGCTGGTCCTTGATCGCAATGGTAACGGTGTAATCGACAGTGCGAAGGAAATGTTCGGCGACATTACTGTACAGCCGCCATCATCCACGCCAAACGGATTTTTAGCATTGGGGGTATTTGACCAGCCCGCGAATGGAGGCAACGGAGATGGCGTTATCGACTCGCGGGACGCCGTCTATTCGCGACTTCGCCTGTGGCGAGATGCGAATCACGACGGCGTCTCCCAAGCGACCGAGCTCTACAAACTCGCGGACTTAGGACTGGAATCCATTAACCTTCATTATCAGGAATCTAACTGGGTGGATCGATATGGCAACGAGTTCCGCTACCGCTCGAAAGTGGATGACGCGAAACACTCTAGTATCGGACGATGGGCTTATGATGTCTTTCTGGTGATGCAAAAATGAACTTCCTTCATGACCTGTATTCGTTATCGAGAGCTAATGCTCGTACCCTAGCAGCTACGGTGCTGCCCGCGTTCATTTTGATGCCACTCTTTGGCGCTCCTCTTCAACACGCATGCAAGCCGCTCCGGGAACCAGAACGCACCAGACTCGCGGATTACGTCAGCAAGAAATATAACTTGCCTCAGGACCAGCGGCTGATCATGACTAGCGATTCATTCGTAGGTGAAACCTGCTTTCGCCGAGCAGAATTCAAAGGGTCCGAGTCGACGCGGAGCTTCAAAGTACAACTGTTCCTATCCCCGGACCTTCGCTTTCTGACTACGGAGCTTCTCGATTCAAGCGTTGATCCCGTGCTGGAAAAACGCAAGAAGGACGAAACTTTTGCGAGAGCGCTGGACAATGGCCATTTTCCAAGCAGAGGCCCTAAAGATGCCAACGTCATTATGACCATATTTTCAGACTTTCAGTGTCCTTACTGTTCTCAACTGGCTCGGATGTTAAACAAGGACATTTTGCCTACTGAAGGGAAGAGAGCACGGATCGTGTTTCGGTACTTCCCGCTGACCATGCATAAGTGGGCTCGGCCGGCGGCCGAGGCTGCGGCCTGTGTCCAAGAACAGGGAGACGAATATTTCTGGTCTCTGCACGACTTTCTTTTTGAGCAGCAACACCAATTCAATACCGACAATGTGCTGGCCAAGATTACTGAGGAGACGAAGAGCTTTTCCAAATTCGATTCAGGACGATTCTCCGCGTGCCTTGCGAGTAAAAAAACGGCTTCGGAGGTCGATCGTGATATCGCATTTGGAACCGCGAATGGCGTGAACGGAACCCCGACGGTTTTCATCAATGGTGAACGAATCGCCGGTGTCGTCGCGCCGGAGCAGATCCGTACCCTTATCAGGGAGGCGTCGGCGCAGTCGAAAACTCAATTGCGCGCGACAGTACAGTGAAGTACGTTCGGCACTCCAACCCAATGCTATGACCGTACTCTCGGCAGCCTTCGGTACATAGTGCCATGCATTTTGTCTGGCGAGACAACAATATCCGGAGCACTTTGGATCGATCCCCGAGCGGTCCGAAAGCTAATAGACGTGTCTAAATCACGATCCGCTCGACCTCGTCGAGCGAAATGTCGTCGCCGCGGCGATCGTAGAGCCCCGTCGTCCGCGATGACTCATGGGCTGCCATCTGCTGCGCCACTTCCAGCCGGCCGCCATTCTTTAAGTAGGCGGTGATGCCAGTGGCGCGGAATGTGTGGCAGCCGATGAGCGTCTCGATTCCCGCACCGGCCGCCCGGCGCCGGATCATAAGATACACTTCCGGCTGCGTGATGCGCCGCTCGGTGAGCTGCTGCGTTTTACCGCGAGCCGTGCGGAAAAGGGGAGAGTGCTTCGCGTTTCCGATGTCGGCAGCTTCAATGTAGGCCGCCATGTATTCCTCAAGATTGTGATGCGCCGGCATCTCGTGACGCTTGCCGCCCTTTTCGTGCAGGCGTACCCACCAGCGCCGATTTTGAAAATACCAGTCCTCGACATCCATGCCGGTTGCGGCGCCCACGCGCGCGAAGGTATAGACCATCAAACCGATCAAGGCGCGATCGCGGAGGCCGACAACGGTCGACGTGTCGATGCTGTCGAGGAGCTGCCGGGCTTCCTCCGCCGAGAGCACCGGAGTCTTTCCGCGCTTCGTCGTATACTTTGGTCCGCGCACAGCCGCCGCGGGATTCACCTGGACGATGTGCCCGAGGACGAGATAGTCGAACACCATGCGGATCGCGGCGAGGTTCTGCTTCACACTCGGGCGCGATAACTTTTTCTGGAGCATCTCAACGTAGGCCGCCACATGCACCGGCCCGATGCGTTCGAGTTTCAGATCGAAGTCGTCGCACCATCGGAAAAAGTCACACGCGGCTCGATAGTAGGCGCGACGCGTGTTGGGATTGCGTATTTCAGCTGCGAAAAATTCGATGAAGCGAAGACCGGCCTTCTGGCCGGCGCTGCGGATGAGGGTCGGCAAACTCTCCGATGGAACAATCGGGACAAGATCTTTGCTCATGAAGTGTGTTCGAGGCCATAAGCCAGTGTCAGTTCCTCGGGCATCCTAATCATGTTTGATCTTCCAACGTTTGTTTCCCTGCTTGATCTGTTCTGAGCAATGACGCGCGTGGTGCTCGATCATGGCTTGTTTTGTTAGCAGCGGGATTTTGCACCATAAGCATCCCCATGGGCCGCGTGCCTGTGCGCCCCGCTTGAATCCAAATTCCTCGGGATCGAAAAAGTCGGCTGGATCGATGTCGAGCTCATCATCGGGGAGCGGATCGGGAGCACCGCCACCATTGACCTTTTCGTCGAAATTATGTGGGACTTCCCTACTCATGGATTGTATATGATAACGTCCTTTATCATAAGCGAAAATGGTCGGCGAGTCCAAACAGATTTGTGGATAAATGTTTCCTTAGTGAACGTGAGCTATCTGCATCCCTTCGAAGTACCTTTCGCTGGCGGCCGCCGGATCGCCTGAAGATCCGCTATAATTTAGTCGTTTGTGAAATCTGAATTGATGAATGATCAACTGCCTTCTGCCACCGTCTGAGCAGTGGGTCACATCTTTCGCCGTTGACTTTATAAACGGCCGCCGTTTTGGGCGATTAAGCGATCGCCCGTAATGAATCCGCCGGCTATGACGGTGGGCGGTTTCAGACATTGGCAGTGTGCATGTGCCGCTGGAGATGACTGAAACGATGATCTTGACTTCATTTCGACAGCCCATATAGTGCATAGGCATGCTTAGCCGGCCTAAGAGAAACCCGGCACTCCACAGTGGGTGTACCGGGCAGAACCCTCAATCTCGTGCGGAGATATGAGGGAATGGCCGTCAACAGCGAGGATGACAAGAATGTTGACAGACCAAACTGTTGTGGCTCAGCCGCAGCATTTGAACGAACTACTCATCAAGCTCCAGCAGTTGAGGGAGCTTGCGTCTGCGGTTGAGATTGAGACATTGGCGCTGCTTGCTCCGCCCCGTCGGGCCGAGCAGGATTGGGAGCGTCGATGGGTGCAAATATTAAGACAGCATCCTGAGATGTCCTGGGACGACGCGTACCCTGGCGCTGACTGATTGTTCAAACAAACGACGAGAGCCGGTGTAGGTTTAACCCTGCATCGGCTTTTTGTTGAGCTGTAAAAGAACTGCTTCGGAACCTCTTAATCGTATTTACCAGAGCGTCTTTGTCAAGGCTGCGCAGTTATCAACATTGTTCCCTGCATTTCTTCGGCGTACCATTGACACTGATCACATCAATGCTCTCCCCTGCTCCTATCGGCACCCACGCGGACAGTTTCTTCGGCGAGCCGGGTTTTAGCATTCCTGCCGAAGCTCGCAAGAAACATCTTGCGGCGTTTGGTGGCACGGGAACCGGCAAAAGCACACTCCTTACGAATTGTGCTGCAACTGACCTGGCGGCCGGGACCGGTATCACAGTCGTCGATCCTCACGGTGGGATTTATGAAACGCTTTTGGCGAAGCACATCCCCCGCTGGCGCAAGAACGACGTGATCGCGTTCAATCCCGCTGACCGCGAACATGTCATCAGCTTGAACTTCCTTGATTGCCCTCACACCGAAGAACGGGGCCTTGTCGTCTCGCAGGTCGTGAGCATCTTCAACAAACTCTGGGCTGATTCCTGGGGTCCACGACTTGAACATATCCTCCGAAATGCTCTCTGGGTCCTTATAGAACAACCCGAGCCCACATCCCTTCTCGCGTTGCCAAAGCTCCTCACGGACGCTGGCTTTCGCACCGACTTGCTCCGCCACGCTGAGAATGAAAAAGCGATTGATTTCTTCCGCAACCAGTTCGACCGCTGGGCGACTCCCTTCCGCGAGGAAGCGATCGCGGCGGTCCTCAACAAATGCGACGCGTTCCTCACCGATCCCATGATGCGCGCCGTGATCGGCCAGCCGCGCTCCAGTTTCAACTTCCGCTGGATGATCGATAACAACAAAATCCTGCTCTGCAATGTGTCGAAAGGCCTCATCGGGGACGACAACTCGATGCTGCTCGGTTCGCTTATCGTGATGAAGGAAAAACTGGCAGCGCTCTCGCGCGAAGATACGCCGGAAGAGGATCGTGTCCCCCATGCGCTCTACATCGATGAAGCCGCGAATTTCATCGGCGACTTCGAATCGATTCTGTCGCAGACACGCAAATATGCCTTTCCCATGAGCCTGGCCGTGCAGAATACGGTATCGCTGCCGGCGAAAGCCGTGGCCGCCATTTTCACGAACTGCGCGACGATTGTGTCGTTTCGCGTGAGCGCGTCGGACGCAGAATGCCTCGCGAAAGAGTTTGGCGGCGCAATCCTTCCGTCAGCGTTGCAGGAAATACCCGATTACACGATGCACATCCGAACCCTGAAAGACCCGGATGACTCGAACGATCAACGTGTCCGCCAGCAGATCGGGGGCGCCGCACCATCGGGTCCCCATTATGTCGCCACCCATCCCCCGTTCGCGCACCATCCGGACTCCGCCTGGCGCGATCGCGTGATATTGGTTAGCCAGGCACGGTACGCGAAGCCGAGAGCTCTCGTTCAGCAAGACTTGCAGCGTCTTTTCTTCAACCAGTCACCGGGAGTTTGAGATTAGCCGCGCGTCCGCGAGCTACCGAGGGATCGCCTAAGATCGCCGAAGCATGCTACAAAAGCGCCAAAGACAAATGTGATAACATCGAACTGAAAAGCTGAGATGTCGTGTACAAACTGATTCCGAAGGAATCTGGTCGTCCCCTCAAGGAAAGGCCGCCGCACATTGCAATCGGGCCACCGGGCCGATTGTCACTCAGCGTAGCTGCGGTCGAACTGCTAACCCGGGACTATTTCTACGAATACGCTTTGCTGTTCTGGGATGCAGACAAGAAGATGATGGCCATTCGGCCGACGAAGAAAAGAGATCCGCGAGCTTATCGGATTACCTATTTTAAGACGGGTCGCAACGCCGCAATCGCAGCAAAGCGTTTCTGCGAACAAATAGGATTTGATTACTCCAAGCACCGATCCTACCCAGCCACGTGGAATGATCGCGAGCCCGGTTTTGAAATCCGTTTGACCACAGCCGTACACCCCGCGACGTCGCCTAGTAGGCATCTTGCTCGGCCGTTGCCAGAAATCGATGAAAACGAACTTTCAACTTGGTACACGCGACTAGAAGCTCGCCAACGATTTCGGATTGGCCAGCGAACCCTTGACCGTTTTGTTGACGCGGGCGAGCTCCAAAAGACCGTTCGGCCGAATGGCAAGGAAGGCGCCGGCCGAAGAACTGACGTGGTTTACAACCCAG
>Ga0070741_10021066_pt1 | contig 10183 bp, 10 predicted proteins | sample Coa_R1_4_FD_66440 | JGI IMG/M metagenome (GOLD analysis project Ga0070741, IMG submission 66440) | Surface soil microbial communities from Centralia Pennsylvania, which are recovering from an underground coalmine fire - Coalmine... | ecosystem: Environmental > Terrestrial > Soil > Unclassified ...
TGATCGATTCCGGGGAAGGAATCGGAGTCCTCGCCGTGATGCACGCGGACGTGCGGCGCTTCGACGAGGACGATCTGTTCGTGATCAAGGCGTTCGCATCGCTTGCTTCCGTGGCGTTGCAGAACGCGGAGGCCGTCGCCGCGGAACGGGAGCGCGCCGAACTCGAAGCGGATCTCGCCGATTCGCAACTCCGTGAGGCGATGCGCGCCGGCACGCTGCAGGCCGTCATCCGCGCTCAGGAGGACGAGCGGGCGCGCATCGCCAGAGAGCTTCACGATTCATTCGGTCAGTCGCTCACCTCGATCCTGCTCGGGCTCAAGGTGGTCGAGCAGGAGGACTCGCTGGACGGGGCTCGCACGCGGGTCGCCGAGCTGCGCGAGATCACGGCCGCGGCGGCGAGTGAGGTGCGCAGGATCGCGCACGAGCTGCGTCCGATCGCCCTGGACGACCACGGACTCGAAGCCGCCATCGGGCGGTACATGAGAGACGTCGAGGAGCACGCCGCTATCCGCTTCGAGGTGTCGATGTCCCTGGGACCGGAGCGTCTCGATCCCGAGATCGAGACCGTCGTGTACCGCGTCGCGCAGGAGGCGATCACAAACGCGGTCAAGCACGCGGGCGCGGCGCGCGTGGACCTGTCCCTGCACGCGACGCCGGCCGACGTGCAGCTGTCGGTGTCCGACGACGGGTCCGGCTTCCCCGTCGACGCGGCGGAGGGCACGGGCCTGGGGCTGCTCGGAATGCGCGAGCGGTCGGAGTTGGTCGGCGGGAAGCTCTCGGTCCGGTCCGAGCAGGGTGAGGGCACGACCGTCGAGCTGCACGTCCCGCGCGCGCGTTCATGACGATCCGCGCGGTCGTTGTCGACGACCACAACGTGGTCCGCACGGGTATTCGCCTGGTGCTCGACGGACAAGAAGAGATCGAGGTGGTCGGTGACGCCGCCTCCGGCGAGGACGGTGTGCGTCTGATCGACGAGTTGTTCGCGGGTCCGGAGGACCGCCGGCCGAACGTCGTCGTGATGGACCTGATGATGGAGGGGATCGGCGGCATCGAGGCGACGCGGCGGATCAAGGCGGAACGTCCGGAGCTGAACGTCCTCGTCCTCACCATGGCCGGGGACCGGGCGTACCTGCGGGAAGCCTTCGGTGCGGGGGCTTCGGGCTACGTGCTGAAGGACGCGGTCGACGTCGAGCTGGTCGACGCCGTCCGCGCGGTCGCGGACGGCGGCCGGTATCTGCACCCCGCCCTGGGGGCCGAGCTTGCGCGGGCCGAGGAGGAGTCGAAAGTCGGCCCCCGTGCGGCTCACGGCGTGCCGCTGTCCAAGCGCGAAGTCGACGTCCTGCGGTGCGTCGCGAAGGGCTACTCGAATCAGGAGATCGCCGACGAGCTGTTCATCAGCGTGCGCACGGTCGAGACGCACAAGACGCACATCATGCAGAAGACCTCATTGCGCGCCCGGTCGGACCTGACGAAGTTCGCTCGCGAAACGGGGATTCTCACCCCGGACTGATCAGCTGAACGCCGACGTCCACGCGTTCATATCGAAGTAGTCGCGCCACTTGGCAATCTTGCCGTTCCGCATCTCGAAGATGCCCGCCACAGGAAGGTCGACGGACTTGTCTCCCATCACGAAGCGATCCGTTCGCTCGGTGAACACGACGTCGCCGTTGGATCCGATGTTGTGAATGGTCCACGCAATCTCGGACGAGGTCGGGACGAACAGGCCGAGGACGTTTCTGATCTGATCGGTTCCCCTGACCGGGTCCATCGGCATGTTGTGGTACACGGCGTCCTCGGTAAAGAAGGTTAAGAGCTCGTCGATATCGCGCCGGCCGCACGCTTCGCAGAAGTCCCGCACAAGCTGTTCGTTGTTCGCGCTCAACGACTCCTCCCCGGTCTAGCGTGTAACGAAGCATAAGGAAGAAAGGGGTGCAGCTTGACCGACCAACAACAGGTGCCGGTGCCGTGTGAGGCGTGCCGAGACATCGACCAGGCGGACGGCATCGAAGACGGGGTGCTCTTCGCTTCGGTTGTGAAGTCGATACCTCACGAGAACAGGATCATGCGTGACATCAAGGGCGTCCAGGACCGGCTGGCCGACGGCATCACGACATTCGCGGGCTCGATGCAGTTCGTGTACCTGCATTCGATGTGGTTCGTCGTATGGATCGCAATCAACCTCGGACTCCTGGGGACATCACTTGCCTTCGACAAGTTTCCCTTTGGTCTGCTGACCATGATCGTGAGTCTCGAGGCGATTTTCCTTTCGACGTTCGTGATGATCTCGCAGAACCGCCAGGCGGCTCGCGCCGACATCCGGGCGAAGCTCGACTTCGAGACGAACCTGCGCTCGGAGATCTGGTCGATCCACATTGGACACGCATTGAAGGTCGACGTGAAGCACGTCGAGAACGTCGTTCAAAAGGCGATTCAGGCATCGCGCCGGGAACTCGGCGAAGACTCGTCGACGGCCTAGATGGAGAGCGCAGCGGCGTTCCTCGCGTCCCTCGACAACGAGCAGCGCGCAAGCGCGGTCCGTCCGCTCGCCGACGAGCGTGAACGGCGCACGTGGTTCTATTGGCCGGCGCCGCGAACGGGGTTGGCGCTCGGCGACATGACCGCGGAACAGGCGAAGGCCGCGCACCACCTGGTCGCCGACTTCATCAGCCGTCCGGCCGTCGCGAAGGTGCACGCGATCATCGGACTCGAGCACGTCCTCGATGAGATCGAGGGACGCGAAGGCTCGCGCCGCGGCCTGCCGCGCGATCCGGCGCTGTACTACCTGACGATCTTCGGCGAACCGTCGGAGACCCAACCGTGGTCTTTTCGCTTCGAAGGCCACCACGTCTCGATCCACATCGCGACACACGGCGGCGAGACGAGATGTACGCCGTTCTTCCTGGGCGCGAACCCGGCAATCGTGCGGCACGGCGACCGGATCGTCACGCGCCCGCTCGGGGAAGAAGAGGACGCCGCCCGCGAGTTCATGCGCTCCCTGTTCTGGACGCAGCAGGATCACGCGCTCGTCAGCGCGGACGCGCCCGACGACATCCTCACGATGAACGCGCCGAAGCTCGAAGAGCTGCCCGGCGGCGGTCTGCCGGCCGCCGGACTCGCGCCCAGACAGCGCAACCTGCTCGAGGAGCTCATCGCCGTATACGTCGAGCGGATGCGGCCGGACATCGCGGGGCGGGAGATGGACCGGATCCGCTCCGCCGGCATCGAAAACGTCGTCTTCGCGTGGGCGGGATCGGTCGAGCGCGGCGAGCGCCACTATTACCGCGTCACGGGTCCGACGTTTCTCGCCGAATACGACAACACGCAGGACGACGCCAACCACATCCACGCCGTGTGGCGAGACCTGGAGCGCGATTTCGGTGCGGACCTGCTGCGCGAGCACCTCGCGCGCGATCACGCCACCTGATCCGCCCGCCACGTTCACGTTCATCGGCGCGGAGTGGTCGTCCGCCTTTAGGTCCGCATAAGGAAAACTCTATCCACGGCGTAGCAATGCCGTGATCTCATTTGCGCCGTGGGCTCCCGGGCGGCCATCCCTCTTGTTGCACTCTGCTTTGCGCTGCTCTGCGGATGCGCCGCCGTTACGCCGGTCGGCGATCGCCCTGTGGCGGGCGCGCGCGTCACCGCGTCCGCGGCCGCGCCGTCCAGGGCCGAGGCGGTATGGGCCGCGGCAACGTCACAACCTGTGGTCGCGCTCACCTTCGACGACGGTCCCGACCCGCGGTGGACGCCGTCGATCGTGGAAACCCTCCGGCGCGACCGCGTCACGGCGACCTTTTTCGTCCTCGGGTCGTTCGCCCGGCAGCGTCCGGAGCTCATCCGTCTCGAGCACCGATCGGGGGAGCAGATCGCGTGTCACGGGTGGAACCACAAGGTCGAGCTCGGCTGGACGCGGTCGTACGTCGTGCGCACGTTCGACGCGTGCGCCTCGATCGTGCAGCGCACCGCCGGCATCCGTACGCGTTTCGTGCGACCGCCGTACGGACTGCTTCGGCCCGACCAGGTCGCGGCGCTGGAGCGCTCGAGGTTCACCGTCGTCGACTGGAGCCTCAGCGTGTCCCCGAGCGTCGTGAACCCCGCGCTGCTTTCGGCGCAGCTGGCGCGGGTCCGGTCCGGCACGATCATCCTGCTTCACGACGGACGCGGGAACCGCAGCGGTGTCGTCCGTTTGCTGCCGAAGCTCATCGATGATCTCCGCGCACGGGGCTTTCGGATGGTCACGGTGAGCGACCTCCTCGGCGCCGACGCGGCGCGATTGCTCGAGCCCGCGTCGGTCAGGTGTCGCCGCGTCGATTTCTACGCGAGCCGGGGCTTCGTACCGCGGACGGTGCTCGCGGGTCTGACGTGCGCGAACCACAGACACATCCGCGCTGCGTAACGCCCCGTCACCGCAGATTGCGAAACGGCTGCGGCTCGTAATCCGCGAGGATCGTCGTCCATTCGCCGGCCAGCTCCGCGCACACGACCGGGTCGTCTTTCACGAGCCAGGCGAGGTGGCGCAGCCCGTGCTCGACGACCTGCGCCGCGGCTACCGCCGCCGGTGCCACGGTCGCGTCGGAGCGCGCGAGCTCGGTTCGCGCGACCGGAGATGACTCCATCGTTCCCACCAGGCCGGGCTCGATGACCACGACGAAGCTCAAGATGACGGCATCGCGTGTCCGGCGCCACGACGTCGAATGCACGACAACCGGGTCGCCGATGTTCGAGCGCACCAAGCGCGTGACCGTGTCGACCGGGTCGTCGACGTCACCGAGCTCGACGTACCACGGTTCGGCTCCGCACGGTCCGGTCACACGTATCTCTCCGTCCTGCAGATAGAGGACGAAGATCTCCGCCTGGACCGGTCCCTCCACGCCGAAGTCGTACTGTGGATTCATGTCCGAGCTCATTGTTACGTGCGAGTGCGGCTTCGAGATTCGAGGTGACGAAGACGTTGTTGTCGTGGCCACGAAGCAACACGGCCGGGACGTCCACAACATGGACGTGACGCGCGAGCAGGTGCTCGCGATGGCCAAACCGGCACAGACGTAGGCGGCGCGTCCGTGAGGCTGCCGCGCCGGCTCGTTGCCGTCCTGGCGGTCGTCGTCGTTTCCGGCTGTACCACCGCGCACAGACCAACCGCGTCGCCGGCGCCTTCAGCCCGGCCCAATCCGCTCGTGGACGTGTACGGGAAGCCGATCGCCACGCCGCCTCGTGTCGACCGCTTCCAGCCGGCGGCGCTCAGCTTCGTCTCGCAGCGCCGTGGGTGGGTGTTGGGTGCGGTCGGTTGCTATGCGTGCGCTGCGCTTCGAACGACTACCGACGGCGGTGCGACGTGGTCTTCCCTCCGGCCCCCGGCCGAGTTGTTGTATTACGGCGCGCGGCCGCAGGACCCGAGATTCGGCGATTCCGTCAGCGATCTGCTCTTCGTCGACGAGACCGTCGGCTATGCGTTCGGTCCCGGCCTCGAATTCACACGTGACGGAGGCCGAACGTGGACGACGAGCCGGCTCCATCAGGTCGGCCGTCTCGTGCGCGCCAAGCGCGACGTCTACGCGGTCGTGACGCGCACGGCGACGGATCCGACACCGGCCGGCGTCTGGCGTTCGAGCATCGGATCCGACGCATGGAGGCAACTGCCCGTTCCGGCCACCGGGACACGCCGTGCTCTCGCGCTCGCGGCCGAAGGCCCGACGATTGCGCTCCTCGAGGAGGGCGCCGTCGGGCCGGGGAACACCGTCGACGACGTCGGCAGACTGTGGATCAGCACCGATCGGGGTGACCACTGGACCCATCGGACGGTGCCGTGCCGTCCCGACGAAGGCGGCGCGACGGTGATCTCGATTGCGCTCGGGCACGCGAGGAACGTTCTCCTGGATTGCTTCGACCACCTGCAGTCCTCGCAGCAGATCGACACGCAGCATCATCTCTACGGCTCGTCGGACGCCGGCGCGACGTGGGTTCGTCTCGCCGACCCGACGCGCCATGGTGCTCCCGCTCTGATGGCCGACAACGGCGCCGGCCGCGTCGTCATCACAACCGAGAGCGGGGAAGCCGACACGCTCGTCACGTCCGCCGACGGCGGCCGTCACTGGACGTCCGCGTTCTCGTCCGGGGGCAGTTTTTCGGGTTGGTCCGACCTGCGATTTCTCAATGAGTCGTTCGGGTTCGTGGTCGGTCCTGCGCGCGAGGCGCAGGCGCGCGCGTACCGCACGACCGACGGCGGCCGGACGTGGATTCCGTTCGTCATCCGGTGACCACGGGAACCGATTGACACGTTCTTCATTGCGCCCGGATACTGGTCGTTCATGAAGTTTGAGTTCGTAGCCATCATTCGGTAGGCGGACGCCCACATAGGCGTCCGCCAGAGACCTCTCGTCCGCAACGGGCGGGGGGTTTTCTCTTACCAGGAGCGATTTTGTCGAACAGCTATCGGATAGCGGTCATCCCCGGCGACGGGACCGGCCCCGAAGTGATCCGCGAGGGCCTCAAGGTCCTCGACGCGGCTCAGTCGCGCTTCGGTTTTACGACGGAGCTCGTGTCCTACGAACTGGGAGCCGATCACTACGTCCGGACCGGGGAGACGCTGCCCGACTCGGTGCTCGACGAGCTTCGTCAGATGGATGCCATCTACTTCGGCGCGGTCGGCCTTCCCGGCAAGGTGCCGCCCGGTGTCCTCGAACGCGGCATCATCCTGCGTCTGCGCTTCGAGCTCGACCTGTACGTGAATCTGCGTCCGGTCAAGCTCTATCCGGGCGTTCCGATTCCAGTCGACGCCGAACCGGAGGATGTCGACTTCGTCGTCGTCGGCGAGAACACCGAAGGCCTGTACGCCGGCACCGGTGGTCTGTTCAAGAAAGGAACGCCGGACGAAGTCGCGCTGCAGAGCAGTGTCAACACCTACAAGGGGGTCGAGCGCTGTGTTCGGTTCGCGTACGAAGTGGCGCGCAAACGCGAGCGGAAGAAGCTCACGTTCTGCGGCAAGACCAACGTGCTCACCTACGCACACGATCTGTGGCAGCGCGTCTTCGATCAGGTCGGAGAGTCGTATCCCGACGTTACGAAGGACTACAAGCACGTGGACGCGTGGTGCTTCCTCGCGATCCAGTCGCCCGAGATCTTCGACGTCGTCGTCACCGACAACATGTTCCGCGACATCATCACCGACCTTGCCGCCGTTCTTCAGGGCGGCCTCGGTGTCGCGGCGTCGGGAAATCTCAACCCCGAAGGCGTCTCGATGTTCGAGCCGATCGGAGGCACGGCCCCCGATTTCACGGGACAGAACGTGATCAATCCGATGGCGGCGATCGGCGCGCTCAAGATGATGCTCGACGCACTGTCGGAGGTGGACGCCGCGTCTGCTGTAGAAAGCGCAATTGCGCAGACGTTCCCCCGGCTCAAAGGGATGGGCGCGGGGGAGATGGGATACTCGACCTCCGAGGTGGGCGACATGGTCGCTGCCGCGGTGACAGGGAGATAAGAGATGCCGATCGAGAAGACCAACACGATTTGGATGGACGGGAAGCTCGTCCCGTGGGATGAGGCGAACGTGCACGTCCTGACGCACACGCTGCACTACGGAACGGGCGTGTTCGAAGGGATCCGTGGCTACAAGACGAAGTCGGGAACCTCCATCTTCCGCCTGACCGATCACATGCGCAGGCTGCACCGCTCGGCGAAGGTGCTGATGATGGAGGTGCCGTTCTCCGTTGAGCAGCTGGTCGACGCGACGAAGCAGACCGTCCGCGAGAACCCGCTGAGCGAGGCGCCACTCCTGTACATCCGTCCGCTCGTGTACTTCGGCTACCAGGAGATGGGCCTGAATCCACTCACGAGCCCGGTGCGCGTCGCGATCGCGGCCTTCCCGTGGGGAACTTACCTCGGTGAAGAAGGTGTGAGCACGGGTGTGCGCGTGAAGACGTCGTCCTGGCAGCGCATCGACATGAACGCGCTGCCGCCGCAGGTGAAGTCGACGGCCGGGTATCTCAACTCCGTGCTCGCGAAGATCGAGGTGCTGAAGGCCGGGTACGACGAAGCGCTCTTCATCAACCCTCAGGGCACGATCGCGGAGGGTCCCGGTGAGAACTTCTTCATGGTCCGGGAAGGCGTGATCATCACGCCCACGCGCACCACGGCGGGCCTCGACGGCATTACACGCGAGTCGGTCATCACGATCGCGCGCGATCTCGGTTACGAGGTGCGCGAAGAGGGCATCGCGCGTGCGGACGCCTACTTCGCGGACGAGGCCTTCTTCACCGGCACGGCAGCCGAGCTCACGCCCATACGCGAGATCGACGACCGCCTCATAGGGGAGCCGGGCCCGATCACCAAGAAGCTGCAGGAGACCTACTTCGCCGCCGCTCGCGGCGAGATCGAGACCTACCGAGATTGGAATGAATACGTCTAGGACGCCCGTCCTCTTCGACACGACCCTCCGCGACGGCGCGCAGATGGAGGGTCTGACTCTCACTGCCGACGACAAGCTTCGGATCGCGCAGAAGATCGACGAGCTCGGTGTGCAGTACATCGAGGTCTTCGCCGGCTCGAACCCGAAGGACGACGAGTTCTTCCACCGCGCCCCGAACGAGCTGCGGCTGAAGCACGCCAAGCTCGTCGCGTTCTCGTCGACGCGCCGTGCGGGCACGACGCCGGGGAAGGACGAGGGCGTACGCGCGCTGGTCGGCACGAACGTGCCCGTCGCGTGCATCGTCGGCAAGTCGTGGGACCTGCACGTGAAAGAGGCGCTGCGAACGACGCTCGACGAGAACGTGAGCATGGTGTCGAGCACGATCCGCTACCTCAAGAAGCACTTCGACGAGGTCTTCTTCGACGCCGAGCACTTCTTCGACGGTTACAAGAACAATCCGCAGTACGCGATCCGTGTCCTCGAGGCCGCAGCCGAGGCGGGCGCGAACTGCCTCGTGTTGTGTGACACGAACGGCGGCTGCTTGCCGCACGAGATCCGGGCGATCGTCGGCGAAGTTCACGAGACATTGCCCACCGATCTGGGCATCCACACGCACAACGACACCGACTGCGCGGTGGCAAACGCCCTGGCGGGGCTCGAAGCGGGCGCCGTGCACGTGCAGGGCGCGATGAACGGCTACGGCGAGCGCTGCGGCAACGCGAACACGGCGTCGATCGCTGCCAACCTCGTCTTGAAGCTGGGTGTGCCGGTGATAACCGACGCGCAGCTCGCACGTCTGTCCGAAATAGCTCACTACGTGTACGAGGTGTCGAACCGCACGCCGAATCCACAGCAGCCCTTCGTCGGGTCGTCGGCCTTCGCGCACAAGGGCGGGCTGCACGCGTCCGCCGTCGCGCGCCGGCGCGACCTGTACGAGCACATCGACCCGGGGCTCGTCGGCAACATCCGTCACCTGGTCGTATCGGAGCTCGGCGGAAAGGCGACGGTCGTCCTGAAGGCGCAGGAGCTCGGCATCGAGGTCGGCGAAGAGCGCACGCTGTCGGGCGTCATCCGGCGCGTCAAGGAGCTCGAGCACCTCGGGTATCACTTCGAAGCCGCCGACGGGTCCTTCGAGCTCCTGCTGCGGCGCGCCACCGGCTGGGAGCAGAACTTCTTCCAGATCGAGTCGTTCAGGGTCATCGTCGAAACCGACGGTCACGGCGCGATTTCGAGCGAGGCCACAGTGAAGCTGCACGCGAACGGCGAGCGCTACATCTCGACGGCGGAGGGCAACGGCCCCGTCAACGCGCTCGACGCGGCGCTGCGCAAGGCGCTCTCTACGAGCTATCCGGAGCTCGAGCGCATTCACTTGGCCGACTACAAGGTGCGCATCCTCAACGAGAACGTCGGCACGCAGGCGACGACTCGTGTTCTCATCGAGTCGACGGACGGCGAGAAGGAGTGGGGGACGATCGGCGTGTCCGAGAACATCATCGAAGCCTCGTGGGAGGCGCTCGTGGACGGCTACGTCTACGGGCTTCTGCACCAGCCCCGATGAAGTTCGTCCGGTTCGCCGTCGGGTCGACGATCGGCTACGGCACGCTCGAGGACGACGGGCAGATCCGCGCCATCACGACCACGCCGTTTCTGCCCTGGGAGCACACCGACGAGCGCTTCGCGCCGGACACGGTGCGCCTGCTGGCCCCCGTCCTGCCGAGCAAGATCGTCGCGGTCGGGCTGAACTACAAGTCCCACGCCGAGGAGACGGGGATGAAGCTC
>Ga0070741_10021067_pt1 | contig 10182 bp, 8 predicted proteins | sample Coa_R1_4_FD_66440 | JGI IMG/M metagenome (GOLD analysis project Ga0070741, IMG submission 66440) | Surface soil microbial communities from Centralia Pennsylvania, which are recovering from an underground coalmine fire - Coalmine... | ecosystem: Environmental > Terrestrial > Soil > Unclassified ...
GGCGTGATATCCACCGCGCCCTGGCCGAGGAGCGACACCGAGCCGACCTTTGCGGTTGAGCCCGTCGTGATTCGGCCCCGCTGCTCCTTGTTGATTTCGAGGGTCACGTCGACCTGTTCGCCGGCGAACTCGAGGTCCGTCACCTGACCGACCTCCAGCCCGGCCAGCCTGACCGGCGCGCCTTTGTTCAACCCGGCGACGTTGCTGAATCGCGTCTTGAGGTTGTAGCGCTGCCAGGCGAACCCCCGGCCGCCGGTCAAGGTGAAGATGGTCACCGCAAAAATGGTGACCGCGACGACGGTCACGATGCCGATTTTCAGCTCAGACCAGGCGAGCGATCGTGTTCTCGGCATACAGCATCCATCTCCCGTTGTGTGCGCGGCGCGCCTTCCGCCCCGCCTCCCGGCCTATTCGACGGCTCTCGAGCGCAGCAACCCGACCGACGGTCGGCCTTCCGGCGGGCTCATGAACGATAGCAGGCCAGCGCCGCCGCGGCTCACCCCTGCGGGATCACGCGCCGCTCAGGACAAGAACGATCGAATGTACTCGTCGCCGGAGCGGCGCAGTGCCGCGGCATCGCCCTCGAAGACGATGCGGCCCTCGTGCAGCATCAGGAACTCGGTCTCCCGCTCCTTGTCGCGCTCTGCAGCCTCGATCCGGATCGTGCCGTCGGACCCCCGGACGGCGGTCCGAGTCGCCACGTAGAATGCATCCCGCAGCTGGTGCGTGACGACGATCGAGGTGACATGCTCCAGGTCCCGCAGCTTGATGATCTCGTCGTCGACGGTCAGGGCTGTGATCGGATCCAGGCCCGTGGTGGCCTCGTCGTACAGGAGGATCTTCGGCTTCGACGCCATGGCGCGTGCGATGGCCACGCGTCGCCGCTCGCCACTGGAGAGCTCCGAGGGCATGCGATCGAGGTACTCCCGCAGCCCGACGAACCCGAGCACCTCTTCGACGCGCCGATCCACCTCTTCGATGGGCATGTCCGTCTCCTCGTAGAGGCGATAGCCGACGTTCTCCCGGACGGTCAACGAGTCGAAGAGGGCGCCCTCCTGGAACACCATACCGATCTCGGCGCGCACGCGCATCATCTCGGCTTCGGGCAGCTGGTCGACGCGCCGTCCGAACACGTAGACGGCGCCGCCGTCCGGCTTGATCAGCCCGAGCAGGATCTTCAGCGACATCGACTTGCCCGCCCCGCTCGCGCCCAGGATGATCGTCGTGCGCCCCGGCCACAGCGTGAAGCTGACGTCTCTCAAAATGACCGTCTCGTCGAACGACAGCGACACGTGATCGAAGACGACGGCCGGCGTTCTGCCTTCATCCATGCCCGCACCGAGGGCCCGTCAGTACAGCACCGAAATCAGGAGCTGCGTCACGAAGTAGTCGACTGCAATCACCGCGACCGATCCGGCGACGACCGACACGGTGGTCGACCGGCCGACGCCCTGGGTGCCGCCCGACGTGCGCAGGCCGACGTGGCACGCGATGGTGACGATGACAAACCCCAGCACGAACGGCTTGATGATGCCCATCCAGACGTCGGGCATGCCGATGCCCTGCTCGATGGACGACCAGTAGAGGCCGGTCGCGACCTGGAGTCGGAACCGGGCGACGATCCAGCCGCCGATCATCCCCACGAAATCCGAGATCACGGTGAGGATAGGCGCCATCACGACGCCAGACAGCATCCGCGGGACCACGAGCTTGCGGAGCGGGTCGGTGCCGAGGGCGCGCAGCGCGTTGATCTGGTCGGTCACGACCATCGATCCGAGCTCGGCGGCGATCCCCGATCCGATCCGGCCGGTGAGCATGAGACCGGTCAGCACGGGCCCGAGCTCTCTCACCATCGACGCGCTGACCAGGCGGCCGACCACGGGGCGGGCGCCGAACTGGTCGAGCGTCGTGCCGGTCTGCAGGGCGAGGACGGCGCCGGTGAAGAAGCCGGTCAGGAGCACAACGGTCAGCGAGGCGACGCCGATGGCGTCGAGCTGCTCGACGAGGTCGTGCCGGTAGAAGGGGCGCGTGACGCTGCCGCGGAACGCGGCGGCGCAGAGCCGCACGTACTCCTGCACCTCGAGCACGGCGCCCTTCAGCCACGTCGTCATCGTACGTCCACGCGGGAATCAGTCCTTCCGCGCCGCCAGCTCGAGCTCCTGCTCCCGGAGCCGCTTGATCTCGTCGCGGATGGCCGCCGCCTTCTCGAACTCGAGGTTCGCGGCGGCGGCTTTCATGTCGGCCTGGAGCGATCGGATGGCAGCCTCGAGCTCGCCCGGCGTGCGCAGCGGCGCCAGCGGCTCGCGGAGGTACGGCGGCATCACGTAGTCGCGCTCGTAAACGCTCGACATCACATCGTCGATTTGCTTGACGATCGACTGGGGCGTGATCCCGTGCTCGGCGTTGTAGGCGGCCTGCAGCGCCCGGCGCCGTTCGGTCTCGGCGATCGCCGCGCGCATCGAGTCGGTCACCGTGTCCGCGTACATGATGACGCGCCCGTTGACGTTGCGAGCGGCGCGGCCAGCGGTCTGGATGAGCGAGCCGGCGGACCGCAGGAACCCCTCCTTGTCGGCGTCGAGGATGGCCACGAGCGAGACCTCCGGCAGGTCGAGCCCCTCCCGGAGCAGGTTGATCCCGATGAGCACGTCGAACTCGCCCCGCCGCAGATCCCGCAGGATCTCCACGCGCTCGAGCGTCTCGATGTCGGAGTGCAGGTAGCGGACCCTGACGCCGAGCTCCTGATAGTACTGCGTCAGGTCCTCCGCCATGCGCTTGGTGAGCGTCGTCACCAGCACCCGCTCGCGGGCGGCCACGCGCTGTCGGATCTCCTGCAGCAGATCGTCGACCTGCCCTTTGACCGGCCGCACCTCGATGGGCGGATCCATGAGGCCGGTCGGCCGGATGATCTGCTCGACGACGACGCCCTGCGATTTCGAGAGCTCGTACGGGCCGGGCGTCGCCGAGACGAAGATCACCTGGCCGACGCGCGCCTCCCATTCCTCGAAGCTCAGCGGCCGGTTGTCGAGCGCCGAGGGCAGACGGAAGCCGTACGCCACGAGCACCTCCTTGCGCGAACGGTCGCCGTGGTACATGCCCCGGATCTGGGGCACCGTCTGGTGGCTCTCGTCGACGATGATGAGGGCGTCGGCGGGAAGGTAGTCGAGGAGCGTCGGCGGCGGCTCGCCGGGGGCGCGACCGCTCAGGTGCCGGGCGTAGTTCTCGATGCCGTGGCAATAGCCGATCTCGCGAATCATCTCGAGATCGAACATGGTGCGCTGGTGGATGCGCTGGGCTTCGAGCAGCTTGCCCTCGGATTCGAGCTTCGACCGGTACCAGGCGAGCTCCTCCTTGATCGTCTCGATCGCCCGGCGCGTCCGCTCGCGCGGCGCCGCGAAGTGCGACTTGGGGTACACGGCGATCTTGTCGTGGCGGCGGCGCGTCCGCCCGGTGAGCGGGTCGAACGAGGACAGCTCGTCGACCTCGTCGCCGAACAGCTCGATCCGGAGCCCCTGCTCCTCGTACGAGGGATAGACCTCGATGACGTCGCCCCGCACGCGGAACGTGCCGCGGCCGAACTCCTGATCGTTGCGCTCGTACTGAATCTCGACGAGCTTGCGGAGGATCTGGTCGCGGCCGATGCGCTGGCCGCGCTCGAGCGGGAGGAGCATCCCGTAGTATGCCTCGGGCGACCCGAGGCCATAGATGCACGACACGCTGGCCACGATGATGACGTCGCGCCGCTCGAAGAGCGACCGGGTGGCCGACAGGCGCAGGCGATCGATCTCGTCGTTGATCGTCGCCTCCTTCTCGATGTACGAGTCAGTGGCCGGCACGTACGCTTCCGGCTGGTAGTAGTCGTAGTAGCTGACGAAGTACTCGACCGCGTTATCGGGAAAGAACCGGCGGAATTCCTGGTACAGCTGCGCGGCCAGCGTCTTGTTGTGCACCATCACGAGCGTCGGCCGGTTGACGCGCGCAATCGTGTGGGCCATCGTGAAGGTCTTGCCCGATCCGGTGACGCCAAGCAGCACCTGGTAGCGGTCGCCGCGCTCCAGGCCTTCCACGAGCTCGTCGATCGCCCGCGCCTGATCGCCCGCCAGCGCGAAGTCCGACACGAGCGTAAAGCGATCGCACACCGACGGCATGGGAATCCCCCATCGTACCATGGCCCTGGAAGCTCCAGGCCGCCGCGCGATCCGTCGGGGCGGGCCGCGCAAGCGCCCTGCGCGCGCCTCGACGAGGCTGCAGGTGCGCAGGGAAAGAGGCGGATCCTCGGGCCGCGAGGCCGACGGGCCGTCGGCGCTCCGCCGCGGGGCGGCTAGGGCTTTCGATACGGCGCGAAGTAGCCCTTGCGGGCGCGGACGCGCAGCCCCTTCCGGCCGGGCAGCCTGATCTCGACCGATCGCCACGCGCCGTCGGCGCGATCCCGGTCCGACACGTATCCGAGGGTGTACTGCGCCCGGATTTCCGCCACGACGCTCTCGTACACGCGGTCGAGGTCCTTCAGCGTCGTGGGAAAGAACGCCTGCCCGCCGGTCACCTCGGCCATCGTCTGCAGCACCGACCGGGCGCGCTCCCGCGCTCCGCCGGTCTCGCGGCCGAGCGAGCCGATGACATAGATCGTGACATCGGATGCCTTCAGCAGATCCAGGAGCTCGGTGTACCGCAGCGAGCTGCGCGTGTCGCCGCCGTCGGTGTAGAGCAGCATCACCTTGCGCCCGGTCTGCTCCGCCGCCCCGTCGAGGTACACGCCGATGGCGTCGTAGAGCGCCGTCAGGCCCGTCGCCTTCTGCTGGCGGATGCGCTCCACAAGGCGGGGGAACTCGTCCTGGGTGTACCGCGCGGCGCGAATCTCCGAGTCGAACTGCATCACGGTAATGTCGGCCGCCGAGGTGAGCGTGTTGAGGAACTTGATCGCCGCCGTCTGCGTGAAGCGCAGGTCGTCGCCCATGCTCTCGCTGACGTCCAGGAGCAGGCCGACGTGCAGTGCCGGGGCGGCGTCCGAGCCGGCATCGCCGGCCGCGAAGTACCGGAGGTGCTGCCGGCGGCCGTCCTCGTAGATCTCGAAGTCCTCCGCCCGCAGTCCGGTGACCAGCTGCCCCCGGCTGTCGGTGACGGTCACGCCGATGTTGACCACCTCGACGCCGGTTCGAAAGACGGGCGCCTGCGCCGATCCCGTCAGGACGCCCACGCACGCGACAAGCGCCGCGGTCAGGCCCCCACCACCCCCCCCGCGCCCGGGCGTCCGCCGCAGGCTCGGCGCTCGAACACGCTCGCACACGACTGCACTGTACACCCGCGGCGCGAAGCGAAGCGTATAATCAGCGGTTGGGGTTGCGATGCGGTGCCTCGCCGTCTGCCAGGACGAGCTGGTCATCCGAATGCTCGACGAGATCCTGCTCCCGGGGTTCGACGTCGAGTTCATCGTCGAGAATCGGACGCTGGCGCGGCGGCTCCAGGAGGCCCACATCAACGCCTCCGCCGGCGATCCCCGGCGGGTCGATACCTTTCTCAAGGCCGACCTCGGCCCCAGCACCTGCGTCGTCATCGAGGATAACGCGCGGCGGAACCTGCGCCGCATCCTCCAGGCCGTGCGCGACGCCGGCGGCACGCTCGTGTACGTCCTGGGCATTGGCGCCGCCGCCACCGCGAAGCGCTGGCAGGACCTCCACGCCGAGTTCCCGGAGGTGTCCTATCTGGCCATGTCCGAGCTGTTCGGCGGGCCGCTCCTGACCGAGTTCAGCCGGTCGCTCACCCGCGCCCGCGTCCAGCAGTACCAGCGCTACTTCAGCGACGCGGATCGGATCCTCATCCTGCTGCACAACGACCCGGACCCGGACGCGATGGCCAGCGGGCTCGCACTCCGGAACCTCCTCCGCCGCACGAAGGCCACCGCCATCCTCGCCGCCTTTCAGGGCGTCACGCGGCCGGAGAACCTCCGCATGGTGAACCTGCTCGACATTCACGTCGAGACGATCACGCCCGACTCGCTCGGGCAATACGACCGGATTGCCATGGTCGACGTGCAGCCCAACTACTTCGGCGGGCTCATCGATCGCGTCGACCTCGTCATCGACCACCACCCCGAACAGCCGGGGTACACGGCGGTCTACAAGGACATCCGGCCGGACTACGGCTCGACGTGCACGATCCTGACGGAGCATCTGCGATCGGTCGACGTGAACATCTCCGAGCGGACGGCAACCGCGATGCTCTACGCGATCAAGTCCGATACGCTGTTCTTCAGCCGCCACACCAACCGGGTCGATCTCGAATCCTTCTCGTACCTGTACCCGCTCGCCGACGCCGCGCTCATCCGGAAGATGGAAGGCGCCGAGATCACGCTCGAACGGCTGGAATATGTGCTCAGGGCGTACCGGAACGGCTCGCTCGCCGAGCAGGTCTTCTGTGCCTTCCTCGGAGCGTCGCCCCGCGAGGACTTCATCACCTACGTCGCCGACTTCTTCCTGCAGGTCGAGGACGTCAAGTGGAGCGTGATTGCGGGGATCCTGGCCGATTCGCTCGTCATCTCGGTCAGGAATCTCGGCTACACCCGGAACGCTGGCGAGTTCGCTCGCCGGTTTTTCGCCGACATCGGGAGCGCCGGCGGCCACCGGGCGATGGCCAAGGCCGTGGTCCCCATGCGCGCCTTCCGCCAGAAATTCCCCGGAATCGACAGCGACACCATGGCCGCGTGGCTGCACGACCTGGTCGGCCAGTTCCTGCACGAGCGGGAGCCGAAGGCGCAAAAGGTCGAGGCCACCTGAACCGGTCGTCGCGCCGCCGCCCGGTCACGGCTGCCGGACGCACCCCTCCACTCAGCTGCCTCCTCCGACGCCCTCGCCGCTCGCGCCGACGACGGGCTCGATGAACTGCTCGTAGGCGTCCTGGTAGCCCCGCGCCATCAGCTCGTCGAGCGCGGACCGCCGATCGGAGCGGTCGTCGAAGGCGCCGGCGAAATCGAGCGGTCCGACCGGATTGTGCGCGGGCCTGATGATGAACAGCCGAGCGCCTGCGGAGGCCACGAGTCGGGCCGCCTCGCGGACGGCTGCCGTTTCGGCCGACTGGAGGTACTCGCCGACCCGGCCGCGGCCGTCCAGGCGCGGCGGCGTGAGGGCGTGGGGGCCCAGCAGATCCGGCGCCGCCGACGCCAGCACGATCTGCCCGGCGCCAAGATCGATCAGCTCGTGCAGCACGCGCACCAGGCTGCCGGGGCGGTCGCACAGCCGGTGCGTCTCGCCCCGCCAGTAGGTGTCCGGGCCGAAGGTGATCCATCCGGGCTCGCTGGCCACCGGCAGCGCCAGCGCGCCGGCCACGACGTCGGCGAGGTGATCGCGGGCGAGGCCGGACAGGTCGAACACTTCGGCCCGACGCTCCTCGGTCTCCCGCGTGGTCGACCGGCGGACGAGCGATCGGCGGCGAGGCTCCGCCACGAGGGCGAAGACGAGATCGCGCCGCGCGTCCACATCATGGACGACGAGGAGGAGCTCTTTGAAGCCGGGCTGGCCCAGATTCTCGCCGACGAGCTCGACATACCGTCGGCCGAGCTCGGCGAGCGGGGGCTGCCTCAGCCGCGTCGCGCCGCGCACGAGGTCCCACATCGCCGTCCAGCACAACGCCGAGGCGCGCGCAGCCGACAGCGGCGGCGGCACGAGGCGCCACCAGACGCGGCCCCGCGCGCGCCTGCCCCTCACGCCCCGCCACGCGACGACGGCGGCGGGCACCGCGGCCGCTGACAGCAAGAGGAAGACGATTCGGGGCAGCCAGGTCGGCAGCGCCTCGGGGGCGAACGCGGCCTGAACCAGTCCGAGGTAGGCTGCGACGGGCCCTCCGGCACGTTGGAGGCCCGCCATCTTGGCCAGCAGGTCAATCGGGTAGACGAGCAGGCCGAGGGCGACGGCCAGGATCGGCACCGCGACGGCCACGCCCGCGAGCGCCAGGGCGCCGGCGGCCATTCGGACACTCGGCGCCCAGCCGTACATCTTCGAGACTGACCGCGACCGCCACAGCCCCTTGTCGTCCCACAGCCGGTGGGCGCCGTCGACGGCGGCGAAGAGGCCGCCGATCACGCCGACGCCGTGCGCGCCGACGATATCGATCTTGACGCCGGCTTCCTCGAGCGCCCGCAGGACGCCGGCGTGGTAAGCGCCGGCCGTTCCGGCGCCAGTCAGTACGAGCGCCGTCTGCTGCTCCGGCGAGTAGGGCCCGAGCGCGCCCGCGGCCGGGGGACGCGATGGCGCGGCCGCCGGGCCGGACGGCTCAGAACCGGTCATTCCGGCACGTCGTCGTGAATCGTGTAGAGCTTGACGATCTCGAACGCGCGCGATCCGCCCGGGGTGGCCACCGTGACGGTGTCGCCTTCCTCCTTGTTCAGGAAGGCCCGGCCGATCGGCGACGTCGTCGAGATCAGCCCCTTCGAGGCGTCGGCGTCCTCGGGCATCACCAGCTGGAACACCATCCGCTCACCCGTGCTCTCGACGACGTGGATGGTCGAGCCGAAGCCGGCGCGGTCCGCGGGAATGCGGTCGATATTCATCAGCGCGATCTCCGAGGCGCGCTTCTTGAGCATGCTGATGCGCGCCTCCACCAGGCGCTGCCGCTCCTTGGCGGCCGCGTACTCGGCGTTCTCGCGCAGATCGCCCAGCTCGCGCGCGCGCTTGATTTCCTTGGGCAGCTCCAGCTTCAGCTCCCGCTCGAGCGCGGCAATTTCCTCCTCGAATCTCCTGATCAGTCGATCCTTGATCGTCTCCGGCATGACCTCAACCGCTCATCGTACCACAGTGCTATTCTTCGAACGGGCCCGCGCGCGGGGGCTGGCGCCCTCTTCGCGCTGCGATCCGAGCGAGGCCGCGCCGGACGTGGAGACGATTACCAGCCGCCGCAATGCCCTGATCGCGCGCTTCCGGGCTGCGGCGCGCGGGCGCGAGGCGAACGTCCTGCTGCTCGATGGACCGCATCTCGTCGAGAGCGCGCTCGGCGCAGGCGTACGCGTCACTGCGGCGCTCGTGGCCGCCGACCGCGCGAACCGGCCCGACATGGCGCGCCTCGTCGCCGCGCTCCACGCGGCTGGCGTCCACCTTGTCGCAGCCACGGCCCCGGTGATGGACGCCGCCAGCCCGGTGCGCTCGGCCAGTCCGATCGTCGCGCTCGCCGAGCGGCCGCCGGTCGACGAGGATCGGCTCTACGGCGGCGCCGCGCCGATCCTGATCGCCGCCTCCGTGCAGGATCCCGGCAACCTCGGCGCGATCGTGCGCGTCGCGCATGCCGCCGGGGCGGCGGGCGTCGTGGCGGCCGACGGCGCCGCCGACCCTTTCGGGTGGAAGGCGCTGCGCGGCTCGATGGGGAGCGTCTTTCACCTGCCCGTCGCGGTACGCGCGCGGCTGGAGGACGCCGTGCGTACGGCGCGGAGCCGCGGCTGGCGAATCGCCGCCGCCGTGCCGCGAGGCGGCACGCCCTATCTCGAAGCCGACCTGCGCGAGCGGACGGCCATCGTCATCGGCAGCGAGGGAAGCGGCCTTCCCGACCGGCTCGTCGAGTCGGCCGATCTCCGGCTGACGATTCCGATGGCGCCGGGAGTCGAGTCGCTGAACGCCGCCGTCGCGGCCGCGATCCTGCTCTACGAGGCGCGCCGCCAGCGAACGGCCCGTAGCTCGCCGGAGCGCGGGGCCGGAGCCACGAGGATAATACCGACGCGTGAGCAGCGATTCCCTATTTCCTGAGGACGCCCCGGCGGGGGCCGGCGCGCCGGCCCCGCTCGCCGACCGCATGCGGCCGCGCACGCTCGATGAGATCGTCGGGCAGGAGGATCTCGTCGCGCCCGGCCGACCGCTGAGGGAAGCCATCGAACGCGACGCGCTGCAGTCGCTCATCCTCTGGGGCCCGCCGGGGACCGGCAAGACGACGCTGGCGCGCATCATCGCGGACACGACCCGAGCCCGCTTCGTCTCGTTCAGCGCGGTGCTGGCTGGCATCCGGGAGATTCGCGACGTCATGGCGGACGCCGAACGCCGGCGCCGCGCCACCGGGCGCCGCACCATCGTCTTCATCGACGAGATCCACCGCTTCAACAAGGCGCAGCAGGACGCGTTCCTGCCGCGCGTGGAGGCCGGCGACATCGTGCTCATCGGCGCCACGACCGAGAACCCGTCCTTCGAGGTGAACGCGGCGCTCCTGTCGCGGTCG
>Ga0070741_10021068_pt1 | contig 10182 bp, 11 predicted proteins | sample Coa_R1_4_FD_66440 | JGI IMG/M metagenome (GOLD analysis project Ga0070741, IMG submission 66440) | Surface soil microbial communities from Centralia Pennsylvania, which are recovering from an underground coalmine fire - Coalmine... | ecosystem: Environmental > Terrestrial > Soil > Unclassified ...
GCGGGCGGCCGGAGCCGATGTAGACCATCGCGCGCATGGCACCATCCTACGCCTCGTCGTAGGCACCGCGGTTTGACGGGAGTCAACGGAAAGATCGCACTGGATTGACGGCGCGGCGCTACCGGCTATAATCACGGTACCGCATCGATATACGGTATTGAAATGGCCGGTTCGGCCCTCACCGCGCGCCAGCAGCAGATCCTCGATTGGATACGGCGTCACCTCGAAACGAGGGGCATGCCGCCCACGCGCGCGGAAATCGCCGCGGGACTGGGCTTTCGCACCGCGAGCTCGGCCGAGGATCACCTGCGAGCCCTCGCGCGCAAAGGCGCACTCGAGCTCACGCCGGGCGCGTCGCGCGGCTTGAGGCTGCGCGAAATGGCCGAATTGCCCGGGACGGGATTGCCGCTCGTGGGCCGCGTCGCTGCCGGTCATCCCATCCTCGCGGCGGAGCATGTCGAGCGCCACGTGCGCATCGAGCCCACGCTCTTCTCGCCTGCCGCCGATTACCTCTTGCGCGTGCGCGGCGCGAGCATGAAGGGCGCCGGCATTCTCGATGGCGATCTTCTCGCCGTGCACAAGACGAGCGAAGCGCGCTCCGGCCAGATCGTGGTGGCGCGCCTCGGCGAGGAGGTCACGGTGAAACGTTTGAAACGACAGGGCACGCAAGTGCTGCTGCTGCCGGAGAACCCGGAGTTCGCACCCATCGTGGTCGAGGGCAAGCGCGATGCGCTCACGATCGAAGGCATCGGTGTGGGCGTGATTCGCACCGCGCGCACGCTGTGACGATGCGCGCCCGCTCTCATCCACTCCGCTTCTTCCATGAGCTCCCTCGCCAGCGTGCTGCAGCACCCCGCCATCTGGCGCGGCGGCGATTGCGCACCCGAACCGGCGGCGGTCGCGTCGGGATTCCCGCCGCTCGATGCGGTGCTGCCGGGCGGCGGATGGCCCTCGTGCGCGCTCACCGAGATCCTGCTCGCGCGTGAAGGCATCGGCGAGATCACGCTGACGCTCCCGGCGCTCGCGCGCCTGCAATCGCAGCAGCGCAGCGTCGTGTGGATCGCCCCGCCGCACGTGCCGTATGCGCCGGCATTGGCGGCGCGAGGCATCGATCTCGAGCGCTTCCTGATCGTGCGCTGCGCCAACGCGCACGATCAATTGTGGGCGTTCGAGCAGGCACTGCGCGCGCCCGAATGCGGCGCCGCCTTCGCATGGCTTGCCACCACCGACGAGCGCGTGCTGCGCCGGTTGCAGATCGCCGCGCGCGAAGGCAACACCTGGGGCGTGCTGTGGCGCCGTCCGGGTCAGCGCGCGAGCGCCAGCGCCGCGCCGTTGCGCCTCGCGCTGTCGAAACACGAGGGACGGCTCGCCATCAGGGTGCTGAAGCGCCGCGGCGGCGAGATTGCACAGCCGATCGTCGTCAACGTCGCGTAAGTTGCGCGCCGGCCGAACATGCTGTGGATTTGCGTCCTCCTGCCCGAATTGCCTCTCGAGGTTTTCACGCGCTCGCAGGCTGCCGCAGCGATGCGTTTCGCGATCACGACGGGAGGGCATCACCCGCGCATCCTGATCGCGACCGAGGCGGCACGTCAGTGCGGGATCGCTGCACAACAGCTCGTGTCGGCGGCGTATGCGCTCACGCCCGACATCGTGCTGCGCGAGCGCGATGTCGATGCGGAGGCATCGGCATTGCGTGGTGTGGCCACGTGGCTCACGCAATTCACGCCGACGGTGAGCATCGGCAACGACTCGTGCGTGCTGGCCGAGATCGGCGGCAGCCTGCGCCTCTTCGGCGGCCTGCGCGCATTGCTGCAGCAGATGCGCGATGGCGTGCGAACGCTCGGCTATTCGGTGCAGATGGCATGCGCGCCGACGGCGACGGCAGCGCAATGCTTCGCCCGCGCCGGCCATCGGCAGCCGGCGATGCGTCGTGAGGATCTTGCGCGCATGCTCGCACCCTTGCCGCTCGCGTGCCTGCCGGGCGAGGAAGAGGCGATTGCGTTGCTGCGCCGCGCGGGCGTGACCACCTTCGGCCAAGCATGCCAGCTGCCGCGCGATGCACTCGTCCGACGTGTCGGCAAGAGCTTCGTCGCGATGCTCGACCGCGCCCGCGATCTCGTTCCCGATCCGCAAACGCCGTTCGTGCCGCCTGCGCATTATCGAGGGCGCCTCGAGCTGCCCGTGCCGGTCACCGAGGTCGAGGCGCTGGGCTTCGCGGTCCACCGCCTGGTGCACGAATTGTCGGGCTGGCTGCTCGGTCGCGGCCTGGGCGTGTGCGGGCTCGAGCTTTCACTCGAGCACGAGCATTACCTGCATGCGCGCAGCGGTGCCGCGACGAGCGTGCCGTTCGCGCTCGCCTCGCCCGCACGCGATGCAACGCATCTCACGTCCGTGCTGCGCGAGCGCCTCGCACGCGTGCCACTCCCGGCGCCGGTGCAAAGCGTGGTGCTCGCGAGCGGGATCACGGCCCCGCTCGCCGGCCGCAATCTCGGGCTCCTGCCCGGCGACAACGAGCTCGCCACCGTGCCGCTGCTCGATCGCCTGCGCGCGCGCCTGGGCGAGGATGCGGTGACGTGCATCGCGCCTCTCGACGATCATCGTCCCGAGCGTGCATGGCAGCACAAGACAACGTCGGTCGGACGAGAACGCGCGCGCGCCGCATGTACCCTGCCCCGCGGCCCACGGCCGGTGTGGCTGCTCGCCGAACCGCAGCCTCTCGGCGCCACGTTCGAGGACAAGCCCTGGATCCTGCGCGACGGCCCCGAGCGGATCGAGGCCGGATGGTGGGACGGCGGCGACATTCGCCGCGATTACCACGTCGCCGAAAGCCCACGCGGCGAGATGCTGTGGATCTATCGCGACAGCGTGTACGGGCCCGACGGCGAGTGGTTCCTGCACGGGATCTTTGCGTGACGCGCGACGTCGCGCGTTGCGCCGCGCCACGTCTCCACCGTCTTGCCCGCGAGCACCTTCTCGACGACTTCGTTCGCGATCAGCTCGCACTGCGGTGCGACCGCGAAGCACCGTACGCGCTGGCCACGAAGGTCGACCTCCGCCACCGGCATCCCGGTCGACACCCGACATCCTCGCGCGGAAAGTCCCGACAGCACGCCCGATGCGGGCGCAACGATCGTCGTTCCGTCGAGCACTCCCAGCGCGTCGCCCGCGAGCACGAACTCGCCGATGGTCCTCATGGTGTGGAAGCGACCCGCGGCGGGCGCAACAACGCTGCGGCGAAAGTCGTCACCCGCGAGTGGATCGTCCGCGGGCGTTGCCACCCGCGCATCGATGACTGCAACGGGCGACAACGCGTTCGCGACAGTGCGCCAGGACGCGCTCGTTGCAGCCACGCCCCCCGTCGCGGCGAGCACGGTCGGAATGCTGCGTGCGCTGGAGCAGAACGTCGCGTGTGTCTCTTCGAGCCAGGCGGTGCCGACGTACCACGCATCCACGAACGACATGCCGCGCCGCATCGGGCAGGGATCGACATCGTCGCAGATCACGACGGCGACGCCGGCCTGGTCGAGCCTCAGGGCGATCGCGGAGCCGGGCTCGCCGGCGCCGAGCACGATCGCGGCGCGCTTCGGGAAGGTCTTGCGCATTGCCGTTCTCCATGAAATCCAGAGAACAGCCTACGCGATCAATGTGACGGAATTGTGGCTGCGATGTGAAGCTTCATGCGCGGCGCGCTTTCACGACGCGCCCGTCTGCGCGGTCAGGATCGCCGCCGCGAGCTCCATGTCCTCGGGAAACGTGATCTTCACGTTGCAGGCGCTGCCCGCGACGATGCGGGGGCGCAGCCCGAGCCGTTCCACCGCGTGCGCCTCGTCGGTGGCGAGCTCGGCACCCTCGAGTTCGAAGGCGTCGCGCAGCACGCCGTAACGGAACATCTGCGGTGTCTGCGCGCGCCACAGCGCATCGCGCGATTCGGTGCGCAGCACGAGCTCCGTATCGTCGACACGCTTCAATGTATCGGACACCGGCACCGCGAGGAATCCGCCCACATCGCTGCCCGCGAGCTCGTTCTTGAGGCGCACCGACGACGGGAGATCGAGACAGGGTCGCACCGCATCGTGCACGAGCACCCAGTCATCGCGTTGCGCTGCTTCGAGCGAACGCAGCGCATTGCGCACGGACTCGGCGCGCGTCGCCCCACCGCAGCGCAAGGGACGCACGTAGTCGCCCGTGGCGATCGTGCGCTCGAACCAGTGGTCCTCGGCCGCCAGCACGACGTGCACAAGCGCACCCGGAAACGCCAGCGTGAGGCGCTCGAGCGCATGCTGCAACACGGGCTTGCCGTGGAGCAGCAGGTATTGCTTCGGCATGCGTGCGCCGAAGCGAAACCCATTGCCGGCGGCGGGAACGACGATGTGGAAGGACATTGCCACGGGGATTATACCGGCGCGATCACGCGAGACTCTGCGCGCGATCAAGTCCGCGGCGCATTACACCACGGCGATGAAGAGCGATGGATGAAGCCGCCGCAGCGCGCGCTCGGCGTGTCGTGCCGCCGGCTCGTCCTCGAAGACCCCGAACACCGTCGAGCCCGACCCGCTCATGAGCGCGCCCCGCGCCCCGAATGCGCGCAGCGCCTGCTTCAGCGTCTTGACGATCGGGTGCTCGCGCTCGATGAGGGGTTCGAAATCATTGTAGAGCGTAGCCGCAATGGCGTGCGCGTCGCCGGTCTGGAGGGCACGCGCCATCATGCGCGAGACGTCGACACGCTGCCGAGCGCCCATGAACGGCAGCTGCTCGTCGAGCATCGCATACGCTCGCGGCGTCGCGACGGCAATGCCGGGATTGACGATCAGGAACGAAAGCCTGGGGGCGCACGCCAGCGGCTCGATGATTTCGCCCATGCCGCTCGCGTACGCCGCGCGCGATCCGGCAAGGAAGAACGGCACGTCCTTGCCGATGCCTGCACCGAGCTCCGCGAGCTCGTGCTGCCGCAAAGCCTTGTCGTACAGCCCGTCGAGCCCCCGCAGCACCGCGGCCGCATCGGAGCTCCCGCCGCCCATGCCCGCGGCGACGGGAATCCTCTTGTCGATGTGGATGTGCAGCGACGCCGTCTTGCCGATCGCCTGCAGATAGCGCGTGGCCGCGCGATGGCAGATGTTCGTGTCATCCACGGGAATGGAATCCGCAGACGCCGTGATGCTGACGTTCTGGTCGTCGCCGCGCCAGTCCAGGGTGAGGGTGTCGACAAGCCCGTCGGTGCGCACGAATACCGACCGGATCTCGTGATAACCGTTCGGGAGGCGCCGCACGACCTCCAGTGTCAGGTTGAGCTTGCCCGGCGCACTCAGAGTGACGCTCCGCTGCATCAGCGCCGCTCGAGGCTCACGATCACGAGCGCCTGGATGCCTTCGCCTCTTCCGAATGCGGTCATGCCCTCGCCAGAGCTCGCATTGACCCCGACATCAGCCGAGCCGATACCGAGAAGCTTTGCAATCGCGCGCTGGATTTCCGTGCGCACTGGCTCGATCTTCGGCCGCTTCGCTTCGATCGTCACGCCCACGTTGTTGACGCGATAGCCGGCCGCCTCCACATGCGCCAGGGCAACGCTCACGTAGGCACGACTGTCGGTGATGCCCTGCTCGCACATGGCGTCGGCATAGCGCGAAAAATCGTCGCCGCCGATCGCCTGCTCGAGGGCGCGGCACAAAGCGTGCAGCACGACGTCGGCATCGGAATGGCCGTCGAGGCCCGGCTGATTCGGCAGCGTGACGCCCCCGAGCACGAGCGCACGCGCGGGATCGGTGGAGAAGCGATGCGAATCCTGGCCGAGGCCGACTCTGGACATGCGTCAGGTTCCTGCTTTGCTCAAGCTGGCCGATTGTACGTGTCACACGGCGGCAAGAGTGCATCGACAGCGCGCCCGGCAAGGGCAGCACGTTTGCGGTACGACTTGCTGCCGCTCGCGTGACGCCGCTTCCGCAATGCGGAACGGTTGCCGCCGAGGGGCCGCCACTCCATAATGCGGGCGCATGTACGTAGATTTCCCGTCCTCGCGCGCATCCCTCGCCGCAACCCGGATGCGCCTCGCCAATTCTGCCGCTCTCTGACGTGCAACCTGCTGTCGTTGTCGTCGGCGCTGACGCGCCGTTCGGTGCCGCGATCGTGCAACGCCTTGCCGGCGACGATCATCGCGTCATCGCGCTCGCCTACGACGCGCTGCCAGGCGACTGCACCGGCGCCCGCGCTGGATCGCTCGAGGCCGTCGATCTTGCAGCGTTCATGAAGCGGGAGTTCCCGGACGTGCGTCCGCGCGCCATGGTCTACGTGCCGCGGCGGACGGTCGCACGCTCGATCGAGGCCACGGCCGTGGAAGATCTCGTCGGCGTCACAGATGCAACGCTCGTCGGGGCCGAAGTCGCGGCTCGCTATTTCCTGGAGCATCGCGACAGGAACGTTCCCGGGCAGCTCGTGCTGATGTCAGGCTGGGCTGCGATGGGACTTCCGTTCGCAACGGCCGCTGCGGCCGCGAGCGGCGGCTTGATCGGACTTGCGCGAAGCTGGGCGCTCGAGCTTGCGCCGAGCGGCATCGGCGTCAATGCCGTCGTGGCCGGTGCGGGTGTCGAGGATTCACCCTGGGAAAGCGCACCGCGGCCGATCGGACGCGCACCGACCGAGCACGAGATCGCGCACGCAGTCGCGTTTTTCGTCGATCCGCGCTCGCACGCGATCAACGGCCAGGTGCTGTTCGTGTGCGGCGGCCTCACGCCCGGGATCATTCCAGCATGAGCGATGCGGTTCTGGTGACCGGCGTCGCGCAGGGCATCGGGCGCGCGATTGCGGAGCATCTCGTTGCGCAGGGCTACCGCGTACTCGGCATCGACATCGCGGCCGACGCGCCTTCGCATCTCGCCGCCTTCGAAAAGGTCGACATCACCGATGCAAGTGCCGCGCTGGCAGCGCTCGCGCGCCTGACCGCGCAGTTTGCCGTGACGCGCCTGGTCAACAACGTCGGCTCCTCGTTCCGGCAGAACCTCGCCGAGAGCGACGGCACCAGCCAGCGCCGGCTCGATCGGCTCAATCTCGGCAGCGCATTGCTGTGCCTGCAGGCGGTGCTGCCCGCGATGCGGGCGGCCCGCTTCGGACGTGTCGTGAACATCACGAGCCGCGCCGTGCACGGACGCGAGACGCGCAGTGCCTATGCCGGCACCAAGGCCGGGCTCGCCGCGCTGACGCGCAGCTGGGCGCTCGAGCTCGCGCACGAGGGCATCGCGGTCAATGCCGTCGCGCCAGGCATGATCAACACCGAGCTCTTCCGGCGCAATAATCCGCCCGACCGTCCGGACGTTTATCGCCTGCAGCAGGCGATTCCGATGCAGCGTGTCGGTGAGCCGCAGGAGGTTGCGCGCGCCGTCGCGTTCTTTCTCGATGCGAGCGTGACCTACATCACCGGCCAGACGCTCTTCGTGTGCGGCGGTCTTTCGCTCGGCACGTTCGGCGCGCAATCGCCGACGATGCTGCAGCCACAGGATCGAAGCACCGCCGCCTGAATCGCGAACCCAACACAGGAGACCACATGCGCAGGAGCAGAAGAGACCTATTGACCGGCTTGGGCGCCCTCGCGCTCTCATCGCTCGCGGCGCGCGTCGCGGCGGCGGAGGCGTATCCGGGCAAGCCGATCCAGTGCATCGTGCCGCGCGCGCCCGGCGGCGGCTCGGACATCCTGGCACGCCTGCTCTCGCCCGGCATGCAGAAGCGCTCCGGCCAGCCGTTCGTGATCGAGAACCGACCGGATGCATCGGCGGTCGTGGGCGCACTCGCCGTGGCGCGCGCGGCGCCGGACGGCTACACCTGCTTTCTGTCCGACAATGCGTTCTATCAGAACCCCGCGGTCATCGGCAATCTGCAGTACGACACGATCAAGGACTTCACCGGCGTGACGATGCTCGCGCAAGGTCCGGTCATCCTGGTCGTGAATCCATCGCTGCCCGTGAAGAACGTGAAGGAGCTCGTCGAATACGCGAAGGCCCATCCGGGCGAGCTCTCGTATGGCTCGGGCGGCATCGGCGCCTCCACCCATCTCTCGGGCGTGCTGTTCGATCAAGCCGCCGGTGTGAAGACCGTGCACGTGCCGTTCAAGTCCTCGGGTCCTGCGCTTCAGGCGCTCCTGGGTGGTCACATCCAGATGCAGTGGGGTGGCATCAGCTCGGCGCGTCCGTACGTCGAAAGCGGCAAGATTCGCGCTATCGCGGTGACCGGAGGCAAGCGCGACAAGTCGATGCCCGACGTGCCCACGTTCGAGGAAGCCGGCCTCAAGGGTGTGGACATCACCAGCATCTGGGGAATGCACTGTCCTGCCCATACGCCGCTGGTCCTGCGGCGCACGCTGCGCGACATGCTGGTCGATGTGATGCGCACGCCGGAGACGATGGCGCGCCTGAACGAAGCCGGCTACGACATCATCGGCTCGACGCCGGAGGAGCACGATGCCGAAACACGGCGCCTCGTGGCGTTCTGGATCGATCTCGGCAAGCGCATCAACATCCGCGCAGAGAATTGAGCGCGGCATGAGCGATCGACTGCGCGGCAAGGTCGCCATTGTCACCGGGGCGGGCTCCGTCGGCCCGGGCTGGGGCAATGGCCGCGCGACTGCGGTGCTGTTCGCACGTGAAGGCGCTGCGGTGCTCGTGGTCGATCGCGACCGCGCTGCGGCGGAGGCGACGGCCTCGCTCATCGCTCGCGAAAACGGCCGCTGCGAGGTCGCGCACGCGGACGTCACCGATCTTGCGGCGATGCAAGCGGTCGTTGCGCAATGCGTCGATGCCTTCGAGCACATCGACATCCTGCATCAGAACGTCGGCGCGTCGATTCCCGGAGGTCCGGTCGAGATGTCGGTCGACGATTTTCGCGCCCAGCTCGATCTCAACCTCACCAGCGCGTTCATCGGTTGCAAGGTCGTATTGCCGCACATGCAGGGGCAAGGGCATGGCGTCATCACGCACGTGGGCTCGATCGGCGGCATGCGACACCTGGGCCACGACCACGTCGGGTATTCGGCGGCGAAGGCGGGGCTGGTCGAGTTCACGCGCCAGCTTGCAGTGCGCTACGGGCCGCACGGCATCCGCTGCAACACCATCATTCCAGGCATGATGGACACGCCGCTGCTCGAGCATCGTGTGTCGAGACAGGCGGGCCGCCGCGATCTCGCCGGATTGCGCGAGGAAGCAAAGGTTCGGGTGCCGCTCGGGTGCCGCGGTGACGCCTGGGACGTCGCCTACGCGGCCCTCTACCTCGCGTCCGACGAGGCGAAATACGTCACCGGCACCGAGCTCCTGGTCGATGGCGGCCTGATGGCGCGCAGCGCCTGAGCGCTCGTAACTCCCGACAATTTTCCGAACGACCCGAATGACAACGCAAAACAGATACCGCTTCGTCCTGATCCAGGCCTTCAACCTGCCCGACAACGCGCGCTATGCGCTGCGACGCATGCAGGGATCGAAGGAAGCGATGATGATGAACTACGAGGACATCGCGCCGGTCCTCGCCGATATCGACTGGGAGCTGCATCCGGGCGCGCGCGCTGCCCACGGCGACTGGCCGGTCGAGACGCGAGAGGAGTTCGCGCTCGTCGGCGCCGCGCGACTGCGCGTCGTGCGCGAAGTCTGCGAAGCGGGCAAGCACAACGCGATCGTGCTGCTGGGTGGCGGCGACCCGGGCTATGTCGAATCGCGCGAGATCGGGCGGCGCTTCGGGATCGCGGTCACCTCATGCGCCAGCGCGCAGATGCACCTCGCGACGATGCTCGGCCACCGCTTCAGCATCATCGACATCGCCGAATCGCACAACGCCCGGATGCAGGACCTGGTCGTGCAGTACCGCTTCGTGGAGCACTGCGCTTCCATTCGCTGCATCGATTTCCCGCTGCCACGCCCGCCTTTCGACGACGCACGCCCGATCCACGCCGAGAAGGAACGCGCGCAGAAGGGGGAGCGCTCCGAGATGCTCGAAACGGCCGTCACCGAATCGATCGCAGCGATCGAGGAGGACGGCGCCGAAGTGCTGATGCTCGGCTGCTCGGCGACGTACTGGATGCAGCCGTATCTGCAGCGTCGATTGCGGGAGCTCGGTTGGGAGATTCCGGTGCTCGAAGGCTATGCGTCCGCGATCCTGCAGGCGAAGCTCATGGTCGACGCCGGCTTCACCGCAAGCGGAATCGCCTTCCCGTTC
>Ga0070741_10021069_pt1 | contig 10182 bp, 9 predicted proteins | sample Coa_R1_4_FD_66440 | JGI IMG/M metagenome (GOLD analysis project Ga0070741, IMG submission 66440) | Surface soil microbial communities from Centralia Pennsylvania, which are recovering from an underground coalmine fire - Coalmine... | ecosystem: Environmental > Terrestrial > Soil > Unclassified ...
GGAACGGCCGGCCCAAACTGGGCCGCAACGTCATCCGCCCCGGGGGACTGCCGGCTGGGCAGTCCCCCTTGGAATTCCAGCCGACGTCATCGCTGCACTTCTACTCAGGAATCGCCGGGGGCCTGGCCTTCATCAGCTCGGCGAAGCGGGCGTCCTTGCGCAGTTCCGCGAACTCAGGGTCGGTGTAGACGTGGTTCACCTCTTTGTACCCGTCCTCCATGGCCTTCCGCAGATACTGCAGGGAATGATCGCTGTCCCCGATCTTGGCGTACAGTTTGGCCAGAACGTAGTCATAGTGGGCCCGGTCTTCGGGAGAGGCCATTTGGGCCGCGATCCCGGTGTGAGAGGTGTGATCGAAAATCTGGGGATCGAGCTTCACGGCCTGAGCATAGGCTTCACTGGCCTCTTCAAATTTCTTGCTGGCGAAGTAAGCAGCCCCGAGATTGGAGTAGAACGAAGCCGAGTTCGGTGAAAGATCCAGGGCTTTCTTGTACTGCTTGATGGCGGCCCGGTACTTCTTGCGTTCGTAGTGCACGACGCCGAGGTTGTTGTACGGCTCAGGAAAACTTCTGTCTGCGCGGATCGCCTGCTCAAAGCTCTTGCCGGCATCTTTGTAGCGCTGCAACATGAGCTGTGAGATCCCAATCTTGTTCAGGATGGCGGGGTTGTTGGGCGACTTTTTCAGCGCGGCGCGGAAATAATCAATGGCGTCGAGGTATGCCTTGCGCCCCCGCAGCTCGTCCCCTTGCTTTTCCAATTCCTCAGCAGTTGCTGCCGGAGAAGGCGGCTGCACCTGCCGCATGGGCGGGGCAATCTGGATCTGGTCGAGCTGCGAAACCTGAGCAAATACTCCGGTAGACGCCAGAAAGGCCAGCACCAGCGACGCGAAGAAAGATGCGGGACGCAACATAATCCACGCCCTCCAAGCGGACACTCTCCTCTCTAGAGGCACCGCCGTAGGCCCAAACGTTGCTTAATGGCTGGACGGCTCCGGCGGCTTGGGAGGAGGCTCCGGCTGCTTATCATCCTTAAAAATACCAGCAATCTTGCCGAAGAAGCCTTTTTTCTTTTGATCGGGAGGTTGTTGCTTCCCCGAGGCCGATGGCGGCAGCGGCTGTTCATTCCCCAGCCCAAAGATTCGCGAGAGAATGCCGTGGCTTCCAGGGCCCTGATCGCAGGTGCTCGTAGGTTCCGTGCCCACGATGAAGGCTGAAGTATAGGTTTGCGGGCAGGACGGGGTGGCGAGCAGGTTGGTGATTTTGTCGAGTTGTACGTCCACCACGCCGGAAGGCTGGGTAAACGGACGCATGTCCGCATACCGCGGCAGGGACGCCGCTTTCTTCATGAACTCGGTCCAGATCGGCGCCGCTGTTTGCGCACCGCTCAGGTGGAGGTCACTGTAATCATCGAATCCCACCCAAACCACGCACAGCAGATTGCTGGTGTATCCCGCGAACCATCCATCATGCGAACTGCCCGTCTTGCCGGCCGCGGGCTGCTGGAAGCCGCGCCCGCGCACCGCCGAAAACCCAAGCCCGTTATTGATCACGCTTTCCATCATGTCGGTCATGACGTAGGCGACCCGGGGATCGAGCACCTGCCGTGATTCCGGACTGAAGTTCATGACCGGATCACCGGAGGCGGTGCGCACCGACTTCACCATTACAGGCGAGACACGCACCCCGTTATTCGAGAAAACCGTATACGCCGCGGCCATGTCCAATGGGGTTGCCTCGTAGGAGCCAAGCGCCATGGCCGGGGTCGGTTTCACCGAGGTGATTCCGGCCGCTTTGGCCAGATCGGCCACCTTCTCATAGCCGACTTCTTCGGCAAGTTTGACGGTGGCATTGTTCAGCGACATCGCCAATGCATATCGTGCAGTGACATCGCCGTGGTACTCCTCTTTATAATTGCGCGGTTCGTAGATCTGGTCGCCGTAGGCGAAGGTGCTCGGCTGGTCCGGCACGATGGAAGCCGGAGTGAACACCGGATTACTTCCATCGAGCGCAGTATTGATCGCGGCGGCATACACAAAAGGCTTGAAGATCGAACCAGTCGGACGTTTTGCGACCGCATGGTTCAGCTGGCTGAAGCCATAGTTACGTCCGCCAACCAGCGCCAATACCTCTCCGGTGTGCGGATCCATCGCCACCAGCGCAACCTGCGCCTGCGGGCCGGGCTCGACCTTGGTTTCGTACTTGCCCTTTGCGATCTTCACCCGCTTGGTGCGACGCTTGGTCACCTGCTCATCCACCAGCTTGATCCCGGTCTCGACCGCCTGCGCCGCCGCGCGCTGCAGGTCCGGATCAAGCGTGGTGTAGATCCGGTACGCCTGCTCATTCATCTCCCGCTCCGGCATCCTGCTGGTGAGCGTGTCGCGGACCAGGTCCACGAAATAAGGGGCGTCGCTGGCTTCCACGTTGGGCGGAGCCAGCTTGAGCGGGGTGGCTTTGGCTTTTTCCGCTTGTTCTTTGGTGATGGCGTGGGTCTCGACCATGCTGTCGAGCACCACGTTGCGCCGCTCGGTGGCGCGGTCGGGATGGCGGTAGGGCGAAAGATAGCTTGGGCCCTGGATGATTCCCGCCAGCAGCGCCGCCTCGGGCAGGGTGATGTCTTTCAGGTCCTTGTTGAAGTAAGCGCGCGCCGCTTCGGCAAAGCCGCTGATCTGGAACGACCCCCGCTGGCCCAGGTTTACCCAGTTGCCGTAGAACTCAAAAATCTGCTGCTTGTTGAACTTCTGCTCGAGCTCGGTCGCGATCAGCATCTCGGTGAGCTTGCGCTTGATCGTCTTTTCCGGCGTCAGGAAGAAACCGCGGGCCAGCTGCATGGTGATGGTCGAGCCACCCTGCTCATGGCGTTGCCGCGTGAGATCAATCCACGCGGCCTGGGCAAAGCGCAGGAAGTTGACCCCGCTATGCTGGAAAAACCGGCGGTCTTCGATGGCCAAAACCGCGTCCACCAGCACCTTGGGCATTTCGTCATAGCGCACCACCTGGCGCTTGGAACGCTGGTCGCCCTCAAAAAGCGAAGTGATCATCTGCGGCTCGAGCTCATAGGCATCGAGCTGGGCGCCCGAGCTGCTCTTGATGCTTTCTACGCGCCCGTCACGAATGCGGATCGTGGCAGGTTCAGGGCTGTGGTAGGAACTGGGCCCGGGCTGGACCTCAATGACGCTCCCGGAAACCCGGTAACTTCCCATGGAAGACTCGCCGCTCTTCTCCGAATAGCCGGCATGGCGCAACTCGGCAGCGACCTGTTTTGCCTCGGCCTTCTGCCCGACTGCCACCACCTGCGGGACGGCATAGATCTTGGCAGCGTTCGCAAACACCGGGCCGGCAAAGCGGCGGTCAATGATGCGGTCGTACTTCACATAGAAATAGGAGAATAAAACGATGAAACCCAGGGTCAGCACGGCAAAGCTGCCCAGGGCAAAGCGCAGGACGGGGTCGCGGAATCCCCGCTTGCCGGCTGTGTTGGTGCGATGCGGAATTCGGAGTTTGATAGCCACGATGGTGGGGCAGGGTCCTACCCTGGCCCCGTTCTACCCCTTAGCCTTGGACAAGATCACGTGCACTGCATGTAAGATGAGGCGGCGCGAGAATTCGTTTCCAGAGCGTCTCCCGGGCAAGGCACGGGAGCTGTTGCTATTTTAAATGATCCCCGTACCCGGCCTGCTGCTGACTAGAATACGCCCTTGTTCTCGGTCGAGGCGTCGAAGTGCAGGTCGAACGCATAGCCCGGCAGCTCCACATGCACCACGTAGGGACAACGGATTACCACGGTGCTGTTGAACTGCGTGCCGTAGCGCTGCACCTGAATGCCATCTTCGGTTACCGGGATGTCGTATTCCAGCGCCTTCTTGAAGATCGCCGCGCGGATCTGGTCTTCGGTCTTCTGAGAGTAGCTGTCGCGCGTGGCCTCGTCCTTCACCGCGTCACGGAACTGAAAATCGTTAAAGTAGGGTGGAATCAGCTTGAACGACACGTACAGCCCCGCCACGATGACGAAGATCCCGACGATCATTTTGATGCTGCCCATAGCGCTCCAGGAGCCCCGGAGCGCGAACTTACGGGCGCAGCCGGGTGCCGAGTGTTTGCTGGAAGTACTCCGTTATTGCGGCGATGCTAACATCCTGGCTCTGACGGGTCGAGCGCTGAATGACTTCCACCCTATCTTCAGTAACCTTCTTCCCTACATTGACACGGAAGGGTATGCCCACCAGGTCAGCGTCTTTGAACTTCACCCCTGGCCTTTCGTCCCTGTCGTCCAGTAACACGTCGTATCCGGCGGCCTCCAGGCGGCGGGCGGCATCCTCCGCCGTGGTCCGCAGCTTTTCGTCGGAGACGTTGGTCGGCGTCACCACAATCTCGAACGGCGCGATCTGGGGCGGCAGCCAGAAGCCGTTTTCATCGTTGCTCTGCTCGACGGCGGCGGTGAGGATGCGTTCAATTCCAATGCCGTAGCTGCCCATAATCGGCGTGACTTCCTTGCCGTTCTTGTCGAGCACGCGCAGCCCCATCGAGTCCGAGTATTTGTAGCCCAGCTTGAAGATGTGACCCACTTCCACGGCTGTGTCCATGCGAAGCGGGGACCCGCAGTTCGGACAGGGCTCGCCGCTCGACACACTGCGCAGGTCGGCATAAGCGGTGGGCTGGAAGTTCTTGCCGGGGGTGATGTTCTTAACGTGGTAGTCCTCTTTGTTCGCGCCGGCGATCAGGTTCTTCCGCCCCTCCAGCGCTTTGTCTGCAAGAAGAATCGGGCGATTGCTGTCCTCGGCACTGGTGGCCCAGTCGACTCCAAGCGGTCCGAGGAAGCCTGCGGGAGAGCCAAAAACCTGGCGGATTTCCTCTTCCTGCATGGGACGGGTTTCCTTGCCCGCCAGCGCGGTGGACAGCTTCGCCTCATTGAGTTGGTGATCTCCACGGACAAGAACGACTACGGGGCGTGAGCCGGGCTTTCCGGTCTTCTCGTCGCGGGCGTCAATCATGAGCGCCAGCGTCTTGATCTTGTTCTTCGGCGACACGCCCAGATAGCGCGCCACATCCTCAATCGTCTTCTGCCCCGGCGTATGGACCTCGACCGGTTTGCCGTCGCCTTCCGGCGCGAGGTCCTGCACCGCGTCAAGCTTCGACGTGGCTTTCTCCAGGTTTGCTGCATATTTGCAGTTTGCGCAGCTGACTACCTGGTCTTCTCCTGCAGGTGTGTAAACCATGAATTCCTCGGACTGCGACCCGCCCATGGCCCCCGAGTGCGCTTCAATCACCAGGTACTTCAACCCGCAGCGGTCGAAGATACGACAGTAAGCTTCGCGATGCTTCTGATACGAAACATCCAGCCCGGCTGGATCCATATCGAAGGAATACGAATCCTTCATGATGAACTGCCGCACGCGCAGAAGGCCCGATTTCGGTCTCGGCTCATCCCGGAACTTTGTCTGGATCTGATACCAGATCTGCGGAAGCTGTTTGTAGCTGCGCAGCTCCTTGCGCGCGATTTCGGTCATGTTCTCTTCGTGGGTCATGCCCAGGCAGAGATCGGCGCCCCTGCGGTCTTGCAGCCGGAACAGGTTATCGCCCATGACCGCCCAGCGGCCGCTTGCCTCCCAAAGCTCGCGCGGATGCAGCGCCGGCAGATAAAACTCCTGGCCGATGCGGTCCATTTCTTCGCGGACGATGCTGATGATCTTGTTAAAGGAGCGTTGGCCCAGGAAAAGGTACGAGTAAATTCCAGCAGCAAGTTGCCGGATGTATCCCGCCCGAACCAGGAACTTGTGGCTGGCGACCTCAGCATCGGCCGGCGCCTCGCGCAGGGTAGGGATAAAGAGCTGTGACCAGCGGTGCATCGTTATGTAAGTGCCTTTCCTGCTAAGGACTTGTCATTGTAACAGCCAACCTGGATTGCCAGCCGGCGCAGCGCGGCACGACGCTTCCATATGAACGCACCGGACAATCAAAGCGCCTGATGCGCTTCAACTTTCGTGTGCAGCCAGTAGTGGTGTGGACTTGTTCGTTACAAACGATGGGCGACTGCAGGGGGAAGTTTGTTCCGGGAATCCAGTTTATCGTGCCGTTAGATCGAGTCCCCATCTAAGCGAACATTCACGCCGCCAGCTGCTTCAGAATTTCCTTTCCCAGCTTCTGCGCTTCGGCGAAAAACTTCTGGTACTCGACAAACAGGCGGTTCAGCTCCAGCGAGCGGTCCGGCGTGAGGCGCTTGCGCAGAATCATGTCGCGCACGTGCACGGGGTTTGGCAGGATAGCCTCTTCACTCAGTTCTTCCAGCGCGGTTGCAGGATCGTAGTGGTACATGGATAGAATTCTAATCCTCTCAATCAAACCCTAGGTTCGCCGCAGCCGCGCCAATCCCACGCCCGCGCCAATCAGCAGCGATCCTGCAACCCGGTTGGTGATCTTTTCAAAGCGCGGATTGCGCGCGGCCGAGAGCGCTCGTCCTGCCAGTTCGCCATAGACGAAGAGGATCACGAACTCCACCAGAATGGAGCTGACCCCCAGCACCAGGACCTGAAAGACCACATTATGGCGGGCGTCAATGAACTGCGGCAGGATAGCCGTGAAGAAGAGCAGGGCCTTGGGGTTCGCAGCCTGCAGGAAGAAACCATCACGCAGGATGCGCGGGCCGGTGCGCGCCCCGGCGCTGTCCTCCGGCAAGGAAATCACAGACGTCTTACCGAAGAAGCTTAGCAGGCCCAGGTAAATGAGATAGGCCGCGCCCAGCCACTTGATCAGGAAAAACAGTCTGTACGAGGCGACAATCACCGCGCCCAAACTGGTCGCGGAAAGCGCGAAGTACATGGCATTCGCGCTTAGAATTCCCCAGCTGCCCCAAACCGACTTGCCCGGCCCGCGCCGGATGGCCTGGGAAAGCACGTACAGCACGGCCGGGCCCGGCGTCATGCTCAGGACCGCCTCGGTCATTACGAAAAAAAGCCAGAGTTGCCAGGTCATAAGAGGGCTTCAGGTCCCGGCTCAGATTTTTCGAAATTCCTCTTCCGTCCCACGGCAGAATGCCGCAACCTTTGAAGCCTGAAGCCTGAAGCCTGAAGCCTACACCATCCCCGTCCCCCACAAATCGTGCAGGTGAACGATGCCTTCCAACCTGCTGTTCGCATCCACCACCACCAGCGAGGTGATCTTTTTTTCTTCCATGATGGCCAGCGCGGTGGCGGCAAACTCGCTCCCGGCGATGGTCTTCGGATTGCGCGTCATACATTCGCCCGCCGAAAGCTCCAGCACATCTTTGCCGCGGCGCTCCAGCAGCCGCCGCAAGTCCCCGTCGCTGATAATCCCCACCAGCTTGTCGCCTTCGACGACGGTGGTGACTCCCAGCTTCTTGCGCGACATTTCGTAAATGACATCCGGCATCTTCGTCTGCGGAGTTACGCGCGGGACTGCCTCTCCGCTGTGCATCAGGCTCTCCACCCGCGCCAGGCGTTTGCCCAACTTGCCTCCGGGATGGAGGCTGGCGAAGTCTTCCTCCTTGAAGCCCTTTTTCTCGGCGAGGGCGACGGCCAGGGCGTCTCCCAGGGCCAGCATGGCCGTGGTTGAGGCGGTCGGGGCCAGCCCCAGGGTGCAGGCTTCCTGGGCCACGGCGCAGCTGAGGAAAACATCAGCCGCTGAGGCGAGGGTGGAGCGCTTCGCTGACTGCGGGCTGGCGGACGATGGCGCCGGTCCCGCTTCGTCATCGCAAGTGACCGCGATCAGAGGAATGCGGAGTCGTTTGATGGTTGCCAGCAGCCGGAGAATCTCCTCGGTCTCCCCGCTGGCAGACAGCGCAATGACCACATCGCCCTGTGCCAGCATCCCCAGATCGCCGTGGAGCGCTTCCACCGGATGCAGGAACAACGCCGGCGTCCCCGTCGAACTGAGTGTGGCCGCAATCTTGCGCGCGACCAGACCGCTCTTGCCCAGTCCGGTGACCACAACGCGCCCGGCGCAGGAATACAGCAGTTCGACGCCGCGGTTGAATGCTTCCCCCATCGGGCCGGCAATACGATCAGCCAGGTCCCGCAAGGCCTGCGCCTCAATTCGGATTACATTTTCGCCAATGCGGTGCATGGTCGGTGATCAGCGGCCAAAACGCCGCTTATGACAGAAGAAAGGATGGTAGCAGGAAATTGAGGAGCAGTGGTCAGCGGTCAGAACTGATACTTATCTCACAACCGCGCTCCGGCGTCAGATTCTAACGAAGGAAGTCCGCATCGGGCGCGGGTTGAGTTCGACTCTACGGCACGGCTGGAAGCCGTGCCCGGATGCAAGCATCCCAGTGATCTATGCCCGGCCCTGACAACTCCTGACGACTACTGACCACTAGCCCCTCGCTACTGGTCTCTGACCGTTGCCGGACTGCGCTCCCCGATGTAGTCGCCGACGACCCTTTTCCATTTCCCCTGCGCTTTCAAAATGAACTCGATCGCGTCTCGCAAAGCGCCATCGCCGCCGCCGTGCCTGGTTACGTAATGGGCATCACGCTTGACCTCGTCGCGCGCGTTGGCCACGGCGATCGAAAATCCGCAATTCCACATCACCGGCAAATCAATGACGTCGTCCCCAACAAAGCAGGCCTCCGCCGCCGTGATTCCTTCCTGTTTCAGGATCGAATGAAAAGTGCTGAGCTTGTCCTGAATCCCCTGGTACACGTACTCCAGCCGGAGATCGCGCGCCCGCAGGGCAACGGTCTCTGAAATGCGTTTCGTGATGAGCCCGGTCTTGAGCCCAGCCAATCGCGCCAGAGAGATGGCCGTGCCGTCGTGCGCGTGAAAACCTTTGGCCTCGACGATACTCTGGCTGGCCAGTCCGAAACCGCCCTGGCCCTGGTGTTTTGCGGCGTGCTGATGTGTCGTGAGCTGTACCCCGGCCGGAGCGGGAAAAAAGAACAGCTTGCCGTCGGTGAGGACTCCGTCTACATCGAACAGCAGAAGCTTGATCTTTTTGGCGCGGGACTTGGCGTCGGGCATGGGTTGGATTTTAGCAGGGAGAAGGGGGGCCGCCTGAAGCTTGAAGTCTGAAACCTGATGCCGCTTACTGAGGTGGCTGTGCCTGCTGTCCGCTCTGCTGCTGCTGTTGCTGCTGTTGCTGCTGCAGTTCTCTCAGGAGCTGTTCCGGCGTTTTGACTACGGGCTGGCCTTGCGGATTCTGCTGTTCCTGGGGTTGTTCTTCCTCTTGTTGCTGCTGGATTTCGGGAGGCAACTCAGCCCCGGGCTCCTCCTGAGCCTGATCAGTCTCGACCTCGGGAACTGCTTGCAATTGCTGGTTCTGCTGGAAGCCCTGCGGGGGTTGCTGCACGGGGGCAGGCTCCGGCCCGCTCGCCCGCGCCGTCAACACAATCGTCTTCAGAGCGCCGGGATCCGTGGGAGAGCCCAGCAGCACGTAATCGTAGTGCGATCCGTTCAGAAGCTGTGCCATGACGTCGCGCGGCGCCCCAGGGCCGAACTGTCCTACGACGCGCTCGCTGGCGACCGCCGGCATCTCGACCGTGGCGCCGGTTTTCTGCTTCACCGCTTTCAGAACGTCGCCCATGGTGGAATTCTTCGCCAGGATGGTAAGCTGCCCGCCCTGGAAGCTCACGTCCGGCGGCGATGACGGCCCCTGCTCCGGCGTGGGCGGCGGAGGTGGCGGCGTGTTCACCGCAGGTTGTTGGACCTGCGGCGCCGCGGCCGGGACCTTCCCCGGAGCCTTGCGCGTTTTCCTCTGCTGCGCGAGCGCACAGGGAGCCAGCGCCAGGGTTGCCGCCAGGAGAACAACTGTGAAGCTATGCATGGTTAAAGGAACGATTCGGGTCCCCACTCTCGCAGGCCTGCCTCGATTTTAGCATTGCCAGGAAGGTCCCAATGCTGAACTCCAACCAGCTTCTCCAATTGGAACCCACACGCGGCCCACAGTCCGGTAGAAGCGAGCCGTAAGCGCCAGGAACGCAAAGCCGGGAGTGGTGAACCGGGAGCCAGGATCCGGTTTACTTCTGCGGCGCAAAGTAGCCTTTGCGCGCCCGCACCTGGAGATCCTTCTTGAGCGCGGTGATCTCAATCGAGCGGTAACGGCCATCAGCGTCAAAGTTGGCGGGGTGGTAGGAGACCACGTACTGGCTGCGCAACTCGTCCTCAATTGCCGAAAACGAGTTCTTGATGTCCTTCATCTTGAAGGGGAAGAACGCGCGTCCGCCGGTGGC
>Ga0070741_10021070_pt1 | contig 10182 bp, 14 predicted proteins | sample Coa_R1_4_FD_66440 | JGI IMG/M metagenome (GOLD analysis project Ga0070741, IMG submission 66440) | Surface soil microbial communities from Centralia Pennsylvania, which are recovering from an underground coalmine fire - Coalmine... | ecosystem: Environmental > Terrestrial > Soil > Unclassified ...
GTGCGAGACGACGCAGAACACCGACACGAAGAAGGGCGCGAGCCTCTACGGGTACACGCACCTGTACGGCGGCGTCCCGGGCGGGCAGGCGGAGTACCTGCGCGCGCAGCAGGCTCACTACTCGCTGATCAAGGTTCCGGGCGATGACGCGCCCGACGACCGCTTCCTCTTCCTGTCCGACGTGCTGCCGACCGCCTGGCAAGCGGTTGCGTACGCAGACACGCCGAAGGGCGGCACGCTCGCCGTCTACGGGCTCGGGCCGATCGGGCAGATGTGCGTACGCATCGCGAAGCACCAGGGCGTCGAGCGCGTGCTCGCCCTTGACTACGTGGCGGAGCGGCTCCGGCTCGCCGCGCAGTGGGGGGCCGAGACGCTCGACCTGACCGACGTCGACGATCCGACGGCCGTCGTGATCGAGAAGACCTCGGGCCGCGGCGCCGACTCGGTGATCGACGCGGTCGGAATGGAGTCGGAAGGATCGATGGCGGCGCGCGCGCTCCAGTTCCTGAAGCTGAAGCCGGACATGCACAAGGCGCTGCACGACTCGATCAAGTCGGTGCGCCGCGGCGGGACGCTCTCGATCATCGGCGTCTACATCGGGCCCGACCCGACGTGGCCGCTCGGCGAGCTGTTCGACCGGCAGATCCAGGTGCGCATGGGCCAGGCGAACGTCAAGAGGTGGGCGCCGGAGATCCTGCCGCTCCTCACCGACGGCGATCCCCTCGGCGCCGAGCACCTGACGACGCACCACGTGCCGCTCGAGCAGGCACCCGAGGCTTACTCGATGTTCCGCAACAAGGAAGACGGCGCGATCAAGGTCGTGCTGAAACCGTGAGAGGAGATGCGAATGGCCGACGACCGGCGCGAGCAGACGAAGGAAGAGACGGAGCATCGCGAGCAGGAGGAGCGCGACCGCGACCAGCCGAAGGAGGGCGAGCCCTGGGCGAAGGTCAACTCGGGCGACACCGAGTCGATGACCTCGGACTAGTCGATGGGGTTCGAGCAGTACCACGAGCCGGCAGCGGAGCTGCCGGAGGAGGCGCGCACGTTCGCGCGGCTGATCGCGTCGCTCACGGAGGAGGCCGAGGCGATCGGGTGGTACGCGCAGCGGCTCGCGCTCGAGCGCGACGAGCAGGCGCGGGCGATCATGCAGAACGCGCAGGAGGAGGAGTTCAAGCACTTCGGCATGGACCTCGAGTTCCTGCTGCGCCGGACGCCGAAGTGGCGGATCGCGCTGCAGAAGATCCTCTTCACCGACGGCGACATCGTCGAGGCCGGCGAGGCTGCGGAAGAGGCCGAAGGGCTCGGCTAGGACGCGGCCGCGAGGCGCGTCGCGAACGCGGGATCGTCGGCGCACAGCCGCTCGATCTCGGCGCGGTCGACGACGACGGCGCGAACGTCGCTCGTCGCCCGGACGCGCGCCGTGCGCAGCCCGTCCTCCGACAGGAGCGCCCGCTCGCCGACGACGGCGCCCGGGCCGAGGTCGCGGGCGCCCTCGGGCGCCTCGACGACCACCGTGCCGTCGAGGATCACGTACAGGCCTGCGCCGTACTGACCACGCTCGATCAGCACCTGCCCAGCCGCGATGCGGATCTCGCCTCCCGCGTGCTCGAGCCGGCGGAGGTCGTCGGTCTCCATCGCCGCGAGTATAGGAATACGCGGGTGGAGACCGCCACGCCGGCCCCGCTCGACGCCGCATCCGCGCGCCGCTTCGCCGAGGACTGGCTCGACGCCTGGAACCGCCACGACCTCGACGCGGTGCTCGCCCACTACGCCGACGGCGTCGAGTTCACGTCGCCGTTCGTCGTCGAGCTGACGGGGCACGCGGATGGGACGCTCCACGGGATCGAGGAGCTGCGGTCGTACTTCGCGCGCGCGCTCGACGCGTTCCCCGAGCTGCGGTTCACCGCTTTCCGCGTTGCTCTCGGCGTCTCGAGCGTCACGCTCTGTTACCGCAGCGTGCGCGACCTGCAGGCCGCGGAGACGATGTTCTTCGACGGCGACGGCAAGGTTGCGCGCGTGCTCGCGCACTACGCGGAGGCGTAGCTACTCGGCGACGAGCGCGCGCGCGAAGTCGCGTGCGTCGAACGGCCGCAGGTCGTCGAGCCCCTCGCCCACACCGACGAGCTTCACCGGCAGCCCGAGCTCGTGGGCGATCGCAATGGCGATGCCGCCCCTCGCCGAGCCGTCGAGCTTCGTCAGCACGACGCCCGTGACGCCGACGGCCTCGCTGAAGAGCCGCGCCTGCTGCACGCCGTTCTGCCCGGTGGTGGCGTCGACGACGAGCAGCGTCTCGTGCGGCGCCCCTTCGAGCTTGCCGGCGATCACGCGCCGCACCTTCGCGAGCTCGTCCATCAGGTTCGTCTGCGTGTGCAACCGGCCGGCCGTGTCGACGATCACGACGTCTCGGCCGGCGGAGACCGCGTCGTAGGCGACGGCCGCGGGATCGCCGCCGCGCTCGCCGCCGACGAAGCGCGCACCGGCGCGTTTCGCCCAGACCTCGAGCTGCTCCTCGGCGGCGGCCCGGAACGTGTCCGCGGCGCCGACGACGACGTCGCGGCCGTGCTCGCACAGCTTGTGCGCGAGCTTGCCGATCGTCGTCGTCTTGCCGGTGCCGTTGACGCCGACGACGAGGATCACGGCCGGATCGTGGTGCACGTCGAGCGTCGTCGGCGTGCCGAGCATCGCCGCGATCTCGTCCGCGAGCGCCTCGCCGAGATCGCCGACGTCCTGGCGCGCTTCGAGCCGGCGGACGAGCTCCGCCGTGGCGGGCACGCCGACGTCCGCCGTCAGCAATGCCTCCTCGAGCCGCTCCCACGATGCGTCGTCGTTCGGGTCGAAGGCAGCGGCGGCGATCTGCTCCGTGAGAGCGCGCCGCGAGCGCGACAGCGACTGCCGCAGCCGGGTGACGAAGCCCTGCCGCGCGGTTTCCGTCTCGTAGGGCCCCTCGGCGTCGCCGAGGAACTCCGTCCACGTCCTTGCCATCGTCGAACGCTACCGTTCGCGCCGCGGCGCTCCCGCGGGTGCGGCTACGCGGCGCGGCTGTCGGCGCGGCGCGAGTGGCGGTAGCTCTCGAGCGCCGTCACGCTCACGACCGGCAGCCGGCCGGCCGTCGCGAACACGTCGGGCGGCCAGTTGTGGCGGCCGTGCGGAAGCTGCGTGTACCAGCCCTGCTCGTCCTTCTGCACGAGCAGCAGGTCGACGGGCACACCCTCGACCTCGAACGTCCGCTTGTGCGGGCGGGTGTCCGCGGTCTCGCCGAGGAAGCGATCGACGCGCGCGAAGTCGCGCCCCGGGTAGAGGAAGTCGACGTCGGTGTGCTCGCAGGGCGCGCGCAGGCCGCGCAGCTCCTCCGCCCAGCCGCCGAAGAGCCAGACTCGCAGTCGCGCGTCCTCGAGCAGGTCGACGACGCGCATCACGAACTGCAGGTCGTTCACGCGGTCGCCGCCGCTTCGTCCTCGTGCGGCAGGCGGCGGGACACGATCTGCGACACGCCGTCAGGGCCCATCGTCACGCCGTAGAGCACGTCGGCGGCCTCCATCGTCCGTTTCTGGTGGGTGATCACGATGAACTGTGCTTCGTGCGCATACCGACGCAGGAGTCCGGTGAAACGCGCGATATTCGTGTCGTCGAGCGCGGCCTCGACCTCGTCGAGGAGGTAGAACGGGCTCGGTCGCGCGAGGAAGAGGCTGAAGAGGAACGCGATCGCGCCGAGCGCCTTCTCGCCGCCGGAGAGGAGCGACAGGCGCGTGACGCGCTTCCCGGCCGGTCGCAGCTCGACCTCGATTCCGGCCTCGCCTTCCTCGTCCTCGGTCAGGCGGAGGCGGCCCTCGCCGCCGGGGAAGAGCGTCGCGGCGACCTCCGTGAAGTGGCGCTGCACCGCCTCGAACGTCTCGGCGAAGCGGCGCTCGACCGTCTCCGTGAGCTCTCGCCGGAGCTGCTCGAGCTCGTTCAGGCTCGCCTCGAGGTCGGCCCGCTGCCGCGAGAGCTCGTCCAGCCGCTCCTTCTCCGCCTCGTACTCCTCGCGCGCGAGCGGGTTCACCTGGCCGAGCTGCTCCCGCCGCCGCTCGAGACGCTCGAGCTTCGCGGACAGCTCGTCCCGCGGGACGTCTGCCTCGGCTGCCGATGCCTCGTGACCCGAGGCATGCAGCCGCCGCTGCGCCTCGTCGCGCTCGGCGTCCGTGCGCGCGAGCTCGACCTCGATCGCGCTCAGCCGCTCGCCCGTCTCCGCCGCTCCACGCCTCAGTTCGACCTCCTCCGCGCCGAGCTGCCGCAGCTTCGCGCCGAGCTCCGCCGCGCGGGCGGCCTCCGCTCCGGTCGCGAGGGACCCCTCCCACCGAGACATGTCCGGTGCCAGGCACGGGAGGGCCCGCCGTGCGAGCGCGAGGTGCCGCGAGGCGTCCGGCGGGGCCGGCGGCGGCACGCTCGCCGCACGGCGCTCGAGCTCTGCGAGCTCGGCGGCCAGCGCCCGCCGGCGCGCCTCCAGCTCGAGCAGGAGCGCCTCCGCCGTCTCGCCGGCGAACCAGAGCTCGCCGCGCTGCGGATCCCAGCCGATTCCTTCCTCCGTCACCGCGGGCCCGGGCGACTCGAGCAGCCGCTCGAGCGGCACGACCGGCAGCTCGAGGTCGCGCGGCTCGCGCGCGACGACGACGACCAGCGAGCCGAGGCCCGCCGCACGCGCCCGCTCGACGAGCGCAAGCGCCGACTGCGGATCGTCCGCGAGGAGCGCGGCGCCGCGGTGTCCGAGTGCCGCGGCGACGGCACGCTCCCGGCCGGGCGGGACATCGAGCAGATTCAGCACGAGCCGCTCGCCCTGCTCGGCGAGCGCCCGGGCGGCCGGCGGCAGTCCCTCGCGCTCCGCGATCGCGTGCTCGAGCGCGGTGAGCCGTCCGCGCGTCAGCTCGACGAGCTCGTCGACGTTGCTCCGGCGGCGTGGCGGCGGAGCCGCCGCCCAGGCCTCGAGCTCCGCGACGAGCGCCTCGAGCGACTCGCGCCGGAGCGCCACGCGCTCGCCGGCCGAGCGCAGCCGGTAGAGGGCCGCGGCGGCGCCCTCTCGCGCGCCGGCGGCATCGGTCAGCTCCTCCTCCGCGGCGGTCCGCTCGGCCACGAGCCGCTCGAGCTCCGCTTCGAGCTCACGCCGCGCTGCGAGCGCGGCGGCCCGCCGCTGCTCGGCGCCCGCCCGCCGCTCGGCGAGCGAGGCGAGGTCGAGGGCCGCGATCTGCGCCTGGAGCACACGTACCTCGACGGCGAGCTTCTCGGCCCGCTCGGCCGCCGAAGCCTGCAGCGCGAGCGGCCGCAGGCGCTTCTTCACCTCCGCCTCGAGGTCGCGGGCACGCTCGACCTGCGTCGCGACGCGCGCGAGCTTCAGCTCCGCACGGTGCCGTCGCAGCTTGAAGCGGCCGAGCCCCGCCGCCTCCTCGACGAGCGTCCGCCGCTCCGCCGGCTTCGCGCCGAGGACGGTCTCGACACTGCCCTGCGAGATGATCGAGCGCAGGCCGCCGCCGAGCCCGACGTCGGACAGGAGCTCGACCAGGTCGATCCGGCGCACGGCCGTGCGGTTGACGAGGTACTGGCCCTCGCCGCCGCGGTGGAGCCGGCGCGCGAGCGAGACCTCCGCGAACGGCAGCTCCGCCCACGTCCCGTCCTCGTTGTCGAAGACGAGCTCGACCTCGCAGAAGTCGGTCGGCTGCCGGCCGGCGGAGCCGGAGAAGAGGACGTCGTCCGGCCGCTCCGCCCGCAGCTCGTGGGGGCTGAGCGATCCGGTCGCCCAGAGGATCGAGTCCGAGATGTTCGACTTGCCGGAGCCGTTCGGGCCGACGACGACCGCGACTCCCGGCTCCAGGCGAACCTCGACGGGGTCCACGAACGACTTGAACCCGCGCAGCTTGACCACCTTCAGGTGCACGCGGAACGGGAGCCTAGCGGGCGGTACGGACGAGCCGTACCGCCCGCTTGCAGGTCACTTCGTGCCGGCGCCGACGAGGAGCTCGCAGGGGCCGACGAATCCGTCAGGCCCCTCGAACTCGCGCAGGGCCGCCTCGATCTCGGCCCAGGTCTCCTCCCGCTCGGCCTCCGAGAGCGCGGCGAGCATCTGGTGCAGCGCCCCGAACGACTCCCGCTCGAGCCGCGTGCACTCCGCCGCCGACTCGAGCACGACCGGCGCCGGCAGGCGGCGGACGTCCACGTCGCGGAAGCCGGCGGCCTCGAGCTGCTCGCCGAGCGTGGCCGCCGAGAACGGGCCCGGCAGCCCCGGCGCGGGCGGCGGCAGCTGCGCACGCCGGCGGATGATCCCGATCGGGATCGAGAAGAAGCCGTTCCGGTCGGGCTCCGCGAAGACGATCGCGGCATACCGTCCGCCCTCGCGCAGGGCGGCACGCGCCTCCGCCAGCGCTGCCGCCTTGTCGGGCATGTACATCAGCCCGAGCCGCGAGATCGCGGCGTCGAACGCTCCCGGCTCGACGTCGAGCCGCTCGCCGTCCATGACGCGCGTGGCGACGTTGCCGAGGCCGGCCGCACGAGCCTCCGCCGCCGCGCGCTCGAGGATGCCGGCGGAGATGTCGGTCGCCAGCACCGCCTGCGCGCGCCGTGCCGCGGCGAGCGTCTGGCCGCCCGCCCCGGCCGCGATGTCGACGACACGCGAGCCGGAGCCGACGCCGGCGAGCTCGAGCATCAGCTCCGTCGCCTCCCCGAGCCACCGCTCGAGGAACGGCCCCCAGCGGTGCCACGCGTCCGCCGCGTCGTCCCACTGCGCGCGCGTCGTCTGCTTGTACTGCTCGGGATCGAAGGTTGCGGTCGCCACGTCAGACTTCCTCGATCCAGCCGAGGAGCTCGTCGCGGGAGACCTTGTCGAAGAGCTCCGGGTGGTCCTGGCGCATGTGCTCGCGCGCGCCCAGGACGACCTCGTCCTCCGTCTCGCCCCGGATGACGTGGCCGCACTCACAGGTGATCTGCTTGGCCATCAACGCCTCCTTGTCTCGTCGTTCCCGCGGTTGTACGCCGTCGGCGTTGGGGCTATCTTGGCGCCGGCTTGGCGCCGACGCGAATCCAGCTCTGCGGCCGGCTCGCGCTCACGATCGACGGCCGGCGCGCCGAGGACCGTTTGCCCGGGAGGCAGGGTCGCCTGCTCCTCGCGTTCCTCGCCGCCAACCGCCTGCGCACGATCACGCGCGAGGAGGCGGTCGAGGCCCTGTGGCCGGGCGGGCGCGACGGCGGCCTGGCCCCACTCCTGTCGAAGCTGCGGCGGCTCGTCCAGCTCGACGGGCTGCGGCTCGGCGCCGACTGGATCGACGTCGAGGCGGCCGCCGACGCGCTCCACCGCGCCGAGTCCGCGCTCGCGCAGGCCGATCCGCACGCCGCCTGGGCGCCGGCGCAGATCGCCATGTTCGTCACGGCCCGGCCGTTCCTGCCGGGCGAGGACGCGGCCTGGGTGGACCAGGAACGCCGGCACCTCGACGGCCTGCACGTTCGCGCGCTCGAGGCGTACGCGGGCTCCACGCTCGGCATCGGCGGCACGGAGCTCTCGGCCGCGGTGCGCACGGGTCGGCGGCTCGTCGCCTGCGAGCCGTACCGCGAGTCCGGCTACCGCATTCTGATGCAGGCGCTCGACCGCGAGGGCAACTGCGCCGAGGCGCTCCTCGTGTACGAGCAGCTGCGCGCGCGGCTGCGCGACGACCTCGGCATCAGCCCGAGCCCGCCGACGCAGCAGCTGCACCAGCAGCTACTCCGCTGACTCCTCCGCGAGCCGTGCGAGCGCCTCCTGCGCGGCCTTCTGCTCGGCCGCCTTCTTCGAGCTGCCGCGGCCGATGCCCGCTTCCGCGCCGTCGATCACGGCAGCCGACGTGAACACGCGGTCGTGCGGCGGGCCGGCGGTGTTCAGCAGCGCGTAGCTGACGCTGCGCCCGCTGCGCGCGAGCGTCTCCTGCAGCTCGGTCTTGTGGTCGACCTGGTTCGTCAGCGCATAGTCGATCCTCGACTCGAAGGCGGCGACGATCGACGGCGCGATCACCTCGAAGCCGTGCTCGAGATAGAGCGCGGCGAGCGCCGCTTCGAGCACGGCCGCCAGCACGTTGCGGTTGCCGGCGAGGCGTGCGAGCTCTTCGCCGCCGGCGTCGGCCGCGGTCTCGATCAGGCGCGCGCCGAGGCCGAGCTCGCGCGCGATCACGGCGCAGCTCGCACGCGACACGACGTGCGAGCGGATCTTGGCCATCTGCCCCTCGTCGAAGTCGGGGAAGCGCTCGTAGAGCTCGTGCGCGAGGGCGAGCTCGAGCACGGAGTCGCCCAGGAACTCGAGCCGCTCGTACGACCTCGAGCGCTCCTCGGCCCAGCTCGTATGCGTGAACGCCGACGCCGCCCGCTCAGGCGGGAGCGCGGCGATCAGCTCTGCGAGAGGGGTCGGCTCGGCCTTACTGGTGCGAGCTGACGTAGTCGACTGCCTGGCCGACCGTCTGAATCTTCTGGGCATCCTCGTCCGAGATCTTGATCCCGAACTGGTCCTCCAGCTCCATGATCAGTTCGACGAGATCGAGGGAGTCCGCGTCGAGGTCCTCCTGGAAGGACGCTTCCTCGGTGATCTCGCTCTCTTCGACACCGAGTTGCTCGGTCAGGACCTCCTTGACACGCTCGTAGACCTCTTCACGCGATGCTGCCATGTCACCTCATTGGGTCGGGGCCGGTTCGGAAGCGCGCCGATCATACACAGGTAGCCGTTCGGCCAGGCGATCGACGACCCGGTGGTCGACGCCTCTCGCAGCCAGCCTGATTCCGTTGGCAATGGCGCGCCGCCCGGAGTTGCCGTGGGCGATCACCGCGAGGCCGCGGAGGCCGAGCAGGTAGGCCCCGCCGTACGTGTCCGGGTCGAGGCGCGTGCGGAGGCGCCGGGCGGCCGGGCGGATGAGCAGGCCGCCGAGCTTGCCGGTCGCGGTCGACCCGATCTCGGCGCGGAGCGCGTCGAGCAGCTCGCGGATCGTGCCCTCGAGCAGCTTGAGCGCGAGGTTGCCCGTGAAGCCGTCGGTGACGACGACGTCTGCGGCGCCGCGGAGCAGGTCGCGGCCCTCTGCGTTGCCCCGGAAGTTCACGCTCGGCGATTCGCGCAGCAGCTCGTGGGCCTCGATCGTCATCTGGTCGCCCTTCTCCGGCTCCTCGCCGATCGAGAGGAGCCGCACCGTCGGGTCGGCGCGCCCGAGGATCTCCTCCGCGAAGATCGACCCCATCGACGCGAACTGCACGAGGTGCTCGGGCCTGCTGTCGGCGTTCGCGCCGGCGTCGATCAGCACCGAGACGCCGTCCCGGAGCGGGATCGGCACGGCGATCGCCGGCCGGAAGACGCCGGGCAGGCGGCGCAGGTGCAGGAGGCCGGCGGCGAGCATCGCGCCGGTGTTGCCGGCCGAGATGACCGCGTCCGCACTCCCGTCGCCGACGGCGCGGACGGCGGCGACGAGGCTCGAGTCGGGCTTCGCCCGCACCGCCTCGGCCGGCTTCTCCGCCATGTCGATCCGGTCTCGCGCCTCGACGAACGGCAGCCCGCCGGCGTCGAGGCCGCGCGGCCCGTAGAGGACGACGTCGATCCCGTCGCGCGCGGCCTCGACCGCACCCGCGACGATCTCCTGCGGGGCACGGTCACCGCCGAGCGCGTCGACCGCGATGCGCGCCACGTGGGGAGCTACTGGCCGGGGAAGCGGAGCGTCTCGAGCTCGCGACCCTTGTAGGTGCCGCAGGTCGGGCAGACGCGGTGGGCCTGCTTCGGCGACCCGCACTGGGGGCAGGTCGAGAGGCGCGGGGCTTCGATCGCGTGCGTCGCGCGGCGCTTGTCGCGCCGCGACTTGGATGTTTTCCGCTTCGGGACGGCCATCGGCGGGCCAGTGTACCGGTCTAGCCCAATTGGTGGCGGAGGGCCTCCAGCGCCTCCCAGCGCGGGTCGCCGTGCTCCTCCTCGTGCGTGTGCGGCTCCTCGTTCAGGTTCCGGCCGCATTCGGGGCAGAGCCCGGCGCAGTCGGGGCGGCAGAGGATCTTCTCCGGCAGCGCGAGCGCGACCGCATCACGGGCCCAGTCGGAGACCTCGAGCCGGTCGTCGTGGAGGTACGGCGTCCGCATCTGGTCGTCCTCGGGCGAGGTGTCCTGGTACTCGCGCGCCGCGATCGGCACCTCGAGGACGGCGTCGCCGAGGCAGCGGTAGCAGGGCCCGTG
>Ga0070741_10021071_pt1 | contig 10182 bp, 12 predicted proteins | sample Coa_R1_4_FD_66440 | JGI IMG/M metagenome (GOLD analysis project Ga0070741, IMG submission 66440) | Surface soil microbial communities from Centralia Pennsylvania, which are recovering from an underground coalmine fire - Coalmine... | ecosystem: Environmental > Terrestrial > Soil > Unclassified ...
GCCGCGTTCAAGGCGGGCTACAACTTCGGGGAGACCACGGAGCTCTTCGGGACCTCCTACCGGGTTCCGCCGGCGCCCGCCGAGCCGGGCACGTACCGGAACGTCTCCGGAGCCAGCGCGCTCGCAATGGGCCTGGTCGCCGCGAGCGTTCGGAGCGGTCTTCCGCTCTTCTACGCCAGCTATCCCATCACGCCGGCCTCCGAACTCCTGCACGAGCTGTCGCGGCTGAAGAACTTCGGCGTTCGGACCCTGCAGGCCGAGGACGAGATCGCCGCGGCCGGCATCGCCCTCGGCGCCTCCTTCGCCGGGCACCTCGGGGTAACGGGAACGAGCGGGCCCGGGATGGACCTGAAGGCCGAGACGATCGGCCTGGCCGTGGTGCTCGAGCTCCCGATGGTGATCGTCGACGTCCAGCGCGCCGGCCCCTCGACGGGGATGCCGACCAAGACGGAGGCCTCGGACCTGCTGCTTGCGCTGTTCGGGCGCCACGGAGAGTCCCCGATGCCGGTCGTCGCCGCGTACACGCCGAGCCAATGCTTCGATGCGGCGATCGAGGCATGCCGGATCGCCGTCGTGCACCGCACCCCGGTGATCCTGCTCTCCGACACCTTCCTGTCCAACTCGTCGGAGCCGTGGCGGGTGCCGGACGTGGAGAGTCTGCCGGTGATCGATCCGAAGTTCGCCACCGGACCGAACGCGGGCACGGAGTTCCTGCCATACCTGCGCGACGAGAACCTCGCCCGCCCGTGGGCCGTGCCCGGGACCCCGGGCCTCAGGCACCAGATCGGGGGGTTGGAGAAGGACGAGTCCGGCAGCATCAGCTACGACGGGCCCAACCACGAGCGCATGACCCATCTGCGGGCCGCCAAGGTTGCGAAGATCGCCGACGACATCCCTCCGCTCGAGGTCGACGATCCCGACGGCAGGGCCGAGGTGCTGGTGCTCGGGTGGGGCTCGACGTACGGCACGATCCGCGCCGCCGCGCGTCGCGTCCGCGAGCGAGGCCATCGCGTGGCCACCGCGCACCTGTATCACCTGAACCCCTTCCCCAAGAACACCGGTGAGGTCGTGCGCGCCTACCGCAAGGTCCTCATCCCGGAGATGAACATGGGCCAGCTCGCGATGCTGATCCGCTCGAGGTTCCTGGTCGATGCGATCAGCTACTCGAAGATGCAGGGCCTGCCGATCTTCGCCGAGGAGCTCGAGGACCGCATCCTGGAGGTGGTGCAGGCGTGAGCGACGAGCTTACCGATCCCGGTGGATCCGCCGTCGGGACCCTGACCAAGAAGGACTTCACGGCCGACCGCGAGGTGCGGTGGTGCCCCGGGTGCGGGGACTACGCGATCCTGGCGACGGTCCAGTCGTTCCTGCCCGAGCTCGGCATCTCGCCCGACCGGATCGTGTTCGTCTCCGGCATCGGATGCTCCGGCCGGTTCACGTACTACATGGAGACGTACGGGGTCCACGGGATCCACGGCCGGGCTCCGGCCCTGGCCACGGGGATCGCCACGGCACGCCCGGACCTCCACGTCTGGGTCGTGACCGGGGACGGCGACGGCCTGTCGATCGGCGGTAACCACCTCATCCACGCCCTCCGCCGCAACGTGAACATCAAGATCCTCCTGTTCAACAACCAGATCTACGGACTCACCAAGGGCCAGTACTCGCCCACGTCGGAGGAGGGAAAGGTCACCAAGTCGACGCCCTTTGGCTCCGTCGACCACCCCTTCAACCCGATCGCGCTCGCCCTCGGCGCCGAGGCGACGTTCGTCGCGCGGACGCTCGACAACGATCGGCAGCACATGACCCAGGTGCTTCGGCAGGCCGCCGCGCATCGCGGGGCGGCGTTCGTGGAGATCTATCAGAACTGCAACGTCTTCAACGATGGGGCGTTCGACCTGCTCCGCGAGAAGCCGCAGGGTCTCCACAACCAGATCCGGCTCGAGCACGGCAAGCCGATCGTGTTCGACGAGGGCAGGCGATGCGTCTCGGTCAGCGACAACGGCCGGCTCGTGATCAGCGACGTGGAGAGCACGCCGCCCGATCGGATCGTGGTGCACGACGTGCACGGCCGGCCCTCGCTGGCGTTCGCGCTCGCCCACGTGTCGGAACGGCCGACCGAGCCCACCTGCATCGGGGTGTTCCGGGAGGTCGAGCGCCCCGTGTACGGCGAGGCGATGGACCGCCAGATCGAGCTCGCGACCCAGCGCCTGGGGCCGGGCGACCTCGACCAGCTCCTGCACTCCGGGGATACCTGGGTCGTGCGCTGAGCTCGTCCGGAGCGGCGCCCGGCTGAGTCAGCCGGCCGCCGGAGGGCGAAAGCGCGCCATCGCCGCGGCCGAGGCGGAGTCCACGCGGCGGAGATCGTCGATCAGCCCGGGAAGCAGGTCGAGGAACCGGCGCACGTCCTCGTCCCCGGTCTCACGGCCCACGCCGATGCGCAGGCTCGGGGTTCCCGGCACGCCCATCTGCTCGAGCACCGACGAGGCCTCGTTGGCGATTCCCGTGCAGTTGGAGCCCACCCCGATTCGGAACCCGCGGTCGTCCAGCGCCATCGCGAGGATCTCGGCGTCGAGATCCTGTACCGAGAAGCACAGGAGGTGCGGAGCTCGCTGGGTCGGATGCCCGTGGACCCGCACGCCTGGGATGCCCTCGATGCCGGCCCGGAGCTCGCCGGTGAGCGCCCACTGGCGGGCGGCCTGGTCGGCCAGGTCCTCGAGAGCCGCCTCCAGGGCCGCCGCCATGCCCGCCACGCCCGGCACGTTCTCCATCCCCGAGCGGCGCTTGCGCTCCCGGTCGTCGCCGCAGGGATAGGCGGCGAGCGGCACGCCGCGCCGGACGTAGAGGGCTCCGACGCCCGCGGGCCCGCCGAACTTGTGGGCGGACATCGAGAGGAGGTCCACGCCGAGGGCGCCGACGTCGATCGGGAGCCGCCCGACGGACTGGCAGGCGTCGGTGTGGAACAGAACCCCGGCCTCCCGGCACAGGCGGGCGGCCTCCGCGACGGGTTGGAGGGTGCCGACCTCGTGGTTGGCGTGCTGTACGGAGGCCAGAAGGGTGCCGGGGCGTCGAACCTCGGCAGCGAACACGTCGAGGTCGACTCGCCCGTCCGAGTCGACCGGGACGATCACGGTCTCGAACCCGTCCATCTCGAGGGTGTGCAAGACGCCGCCGACCGCTGGGTGCTCGACCGCGGTAGTCACGATTCTCGACCCGCTCTCCCGTATGGGCCGGACGGCTCCCCAGATGGCGAGGGCCACCGACTCGGTGCCCCCGGACGTGAAGACCATCTCGTCTGCTTGGGCACCGATCGCCCCGGCGATCGCGACGCGCGCGTCGTCGAGGATCCGGCGCGCCTCGCGCCCGCGGGCATGGAGCCGGAGCGGATCGCCGAACGCGTCGAGCGCCTGCGACAGGGCTCGGCGGGCGCGCTCGTGCAGCGGGGTGGCGGATGCGTGATCGAGGTAGGTTTCGCCGCTCATGGATTCAGCCGCCCGGGCCCGGCCGCGCGGAGCTCGGGGCACCCGGCATGATAGCCGCGCCTACGGGAACGACGGCTCTCCCGGTCGAAGGAAGAGGAGCCAGTGCACCGCGGCGGCGAGCGCGCCGCCGGCGATCGGCCCTGCCCAGTAGACCCACCAGTTGGCCCAGACGCCGCCGACCAGCTCCGGGCCGAACGCGCGCGCCGGATTCAGGCTCGCTCCGGTGAGCGGTCCGCCGACCAGGATGCCGAGCGCGAGCGCGAGGCCGGCTGGGATTCCCGAGGTGGGAGAGGGCGTGCGGTCGTCCCCGACCGAGCCGAGGTACGCGAAGGTCAGGAGGAACGTCAGCGTCGCCTCGAGGAGGACGGCGCGCCCGCCGCCCATCCTGGGCGCGAGGAGCGGCGCTCCGAGCGCCGCCGCCCGCCAGCTCGGCCCGGGGAAGGCGAGCCGGACGAGCGCGGCCGCGAGCACCGCGCCGACGAGCTGCGCCGAGACGTACAGGATCGCCCGAGCTCCCGAGGTCCTGCCCAGCACCCAGGTGGCGATCGTCACGGCCGGGTTCGCATGACCGCCCGACACGGGTGCGGTCACGGACACAAGCGCGGCGAGCGCGAACCCGGACGCGAGCGCAACGCCCACCAGGCCCGCGCCCGACGGTCCGGCGACGACGGTCGAGCCGACGGTCGCGACGACCAAACCGAAGGTCGCCACGAGCTCTGCGAGGGCACTCCGTGCGGCGCTTCCCACCGGCGGCTCCTTCAGGTCGGATCGCTGTTCGGCCGGGCGGGGTTGTCCCGGTCGGTCGGCGGGGACCATAGTCGATCCGAACGGACGCGGACAAAGGCGTCGCGGGTAGAATCCGCGACGTGAAGGCGCTGCTCGTCTCCCCTGATCCCGGCGCCCGCGACCTGATGCGGCTGGCCCTCGCCGGTCTCGAACGCAGGCTGGGCGACCGCATCGAGTTCGTGGCCGCGGAGGACGGGGAGCGCGGGCTCGCGCTCGCGGAGCGGGAGGTGCCCGACCTGGTGGTCGCCGACGAGTTCGCCTCGCGGCTGGGAGCCTTCGGGCTGGCCCGGGAGCTTCGCGGGGCCGCCGATCCCTACCGGGGCGTGATCGTCGTCCTGCTGGAGCGCCGGCAGGACGAGTGGCTGGCCCGGTGGTCGGGCGCCGACGCCTGGTTCGTGAAGCCAGTGGATCCGTTCGTGCTGGCCGAGCGCGTGCGAGATCTCGTGACCGCGAAGGAGCGTGTGTGAAGATCAAGGGAACGTGCCGTCACTGCGGCCGGGAGTTCCTGGTCGAGCAGGTGCTGGAGACCGGGGGGAGGTGCCCGTGGGACGGGCGGCCGTTCGAGCCCGACTACGCCGTGGTGCTCGTCGACGCGCTCCGCGACGCCGAGGCGGCAGGCAACACGCTGGAGAACGCGCTGGAGAAGATCGCGGACATCGGGCCGGAGTTCGTGCTCGATGCGGAATCGGTGCTGGGGGAGGTTCGCGCCCATCTGGAGCGACTCGCGAGCAGCGGCGGCGCCTGAGGGGGCGGCCGCACCGGGCAACTCCTACCGGGTCGAGGTCCGGGAAACCGACCGGGGCTGGTCGGTCGTGATCGTGGACCCCGCGGGCCGCGAGGTTTCGGCGCGTGCCTGCGCCCACGAGACCGAGGCGTGGGTCTACGCCTCGACGGTCCGCCAGCACGCGTACTGGCTCTCCGAGGGGAAGTTCCGCGAGTACTACCGGCTCCCGGCTCCCGACGCGAGAGGGCGGTGAGATGGGCTTCAACGCGATGCAGCCGGGGAAGATCAAGCGCGCCGACCTCGTCATGCTCGTCTGCGCGGTCATCGTGATCGCCGGACTCGTGGTGTGGGCCGTTCGGTAGGGGTGGAGTCCCGAGAGCTCGCCGACCTGGACTACTGCTACCTGACGACGAGCGGGCGCGCGTCCTCCCGGCCCCACACGATCGAGATCTGGTTCGCCCTCCGAGGGGGGCGCGTCTACCTGCTGTCGGGCGGCGGGGAGGAGAGCGACTGGGTTCGCAACCTCCGCGCTCATCCGACCGTGGGACTGCGGATCGGGGACCGCGACGTCCTGGCCCGCGCCCGCGTGATCGAGGAGCCCGACGAGGACGCGCTCGCCCGCCGGCTCCTGCTCGAGAAGTACGGTCCGCGATACGGGGGCGACCTCGAGGAGTGGGGCAGGACGGCGCTCCCGGTCGCCATCGACCTCCCGATGGAGTTCGGATCCGTCGGCGACGAGGCCTAGCGGCGGGCGTCAGGCCTCGTCGAATCCGATGGCGAACAGGCGCTCGAGGTCGTGTCGGGAGTACACCTGGAACGCGATGAGCGTCTCGGTGCGGACCACGCCCGGGACCTTCGCGATCCCGCCCGGGATGACCGTGGCGAGGTCGTCGTGGGCGGGGACGCGGACGATCGCCACCAGGTCGAACTCGCCGGCGACCGAGTAGACCTCGGAGACCCCCTCGATCTCGGCGATCGCCTGGGCAGCTCGGGGATCTGGTCGATCTCGCAGGCGATCAGCACGACCGCGTGGACGCTCACCGGCGCTCCAGCATGATGGCGGCTCCCTGGCCCCCCGACACGCACAGCGTGGCCAGGCCCAGGGCGTAGCCCATCTCGCGCATCTCGTAGGCGAGCGTCAGCGTGATCCGCGCGCCGGACAGGCCGATCGGGTGCCCGATCGAGATGCCGCCGCCCTTGGGGTTGAGCCGGTCGCGATCGAACTTCAGCTCGCGCTCGCATGCGATGACCTGGGCGGCGAACGCCTCGTTCAGCTCGATGCAGTCGACGTCGGCGAGCGAGAGCCCGGTGCGCTCGAGCACCTTCCTGGTGGCGGGCACCGGTCCGATGCCCATGATCTCGGGAGGCACGCCGGCGGAGGACATGCCGATGATCCGGGCCAGGAACTCGCGTCCCTCCGCCTTCGCTCGGGACTCGCTCATCAACACCATCGCGCCCGCGCCGTCGGTGAGACCGCTGGAGTTGCCGGCGGTGACCGTGCCGTCCGTGCGGAACACCGGCGGGAGCTTCGCCAGTCCCTCGAGCGTGGTGTCCGGGCGCGGGTGCTCGTCCTGCTCGACGACGATCGTGCCCCGCCCCTTGGGGTTCGGGGCCTCGACCGGGAACATCTCGAGCGCGCGGCGGGCCTTGTTCGCCTCGGCCTTCTGCTGGGACTCGTAGGCGAACTCGTCCTGCTCCTCACGGGAGATCCCGTACAGATCGACGAGGTTCTCCGCCGTCTCACCCATCAGGATTCCGGAGAGCGGGTCGAGGAGCCCGTCCCGATACATGGCGTCGTAGACCGTCGCGTCCCCGAGTCGATAGCCCACTCGCATCCGGTCGAGGAGGAAGGGGACGCGGGTCATGTTCTCCATTCCGCCGACGACCACGACCTCGGCCTCGCCGGTCATGATCTGCTGAGCGCCGATCTGGACGGCCTTCATGCCGGAGGCGCACGCCATGTTCACGTTGTACGCGGGGACCTCGATCGGGATGCCGCTCTTCACGCTCACCTGCCGCCCGGTGTTCGGACCGTTGCCGGCCTGGCGGGCGTGTCCCATGATCGTCTGCTCCACCTGATCGGGCTCCACGTTCGCGCGCCGGAGCGCCTCGCGCACGGCGAGCGCGCCGAGCTCGACGGTGGAGATCTCCGAGAACGAGCCGAGGAACTTGCCGATGGGCGTGCGCGCCCCTTCGAGGATCACGGCGGTTTCCATACCCGACAGTCTAGCCCCCAGGGCTCACCCGTCTCGTGCGGGATCGGCTCTGCGGGGCTCCCTGGCGTCGCGCAACCGCCGCAGAAGGCGATGCAGGAGGGCGCCGCCGTCGACGGGCTCGCACGGAGGACACCCGGCCCGCTGGAGCACCGGCCGGCTGCGGGCGATCCAGGCCCTGACCGCCGCGAGCTCGTCCGCCCGGTCCCGGGGCACCGGCATGGGAACGGGCGAGGCCCCCGCGCCCATGGGAACGCCCCCCGCGAGCGACACCACGACCCCGTCGCGGTCCCGCAGCACGAGCTGGCCGGAGGTGAGCCACGAGTCCGTGCGGGCGCGCCGGAGACCCTCGGCGAGCGCGCGAAGGCGCTCGCGGGCGAGAGCGGCCTCCTCGAATCGCTCGGCGGCGGCGAGGTCGGTCATGCGACGCTCGAGCGTCTCGAGGAGCCCGCCCGGAGACGTCAGGGAGGAGAGGAGGCTCCGGACGAGCTCGTCGTAACGCTCGAGCGAAATGCGGCCGTCGCACGGGGCGACGCACCGGCCGATGTCGGCGAGCGCGCATGGTGGGAAGCGGGTGGCGGCCCGCATGGGCCGGGTGCAGCGGCGGATCGGAAAGGCGTCCTCGAGTGCCTCCTTGGCCAGGCGCGCGTGCCGGGATGACGGGAACGGGCCCAGGTAGCAGCCATCGCCGCGCGGCTCGCGAACCAGCTTGATGCGAGGGTAGGCCTCGCCGCGGTCGACCTTGAGGTAGGCGTACCTCCTCCAGGTCTTGCCGCGGCGATTGTGCACGGGCTCGTGGGTCCGGATCAGGCGGGCCTCGACCGCGAGGGCCTCCACCTCGGAGGGGCAGACGACGCCCTCGACGGACGCGGTCTGCTCCACGAGTTGCCCGATCTGCTTGCGGGGGTCGCCGTGGAAGTAGCTCCGGACGCGGGTTCGCAGATCCCGTGACTTGCCCACGTAGAGGACGGCGCCCTCGCGGTTGCGGAACAGGTAGACGCCCGGGGCTCGCGGCAGCCCGTCGGCCAGGCGGATCTTCCCGTAGTTCGGCCGCCCGCGGGCGGTGAGGGCGGCCCGAAGGTCGCCCACCGTGCGGATCCCGAGCCGGCCACCAAGCTCGAGCAGGCAGTGGAGGACCTCGGCGCATGTCTCCGCGTCCGGGAGCGCTCGGTGGCGGGGGCGGGCCGCGGTGCGGAAGTACCGGGCGAGCGTCGCGAGCCGGACGTTCGGGATGTCGGGCCAGACGATTCGGCGGGCGAGCCGGGCCGTGCAGACCGGCGGAGGGGGGAGCGGCTCGAAGTCCAGCCGCTCGAGGGCGGCGTTCAGGAAGGCGAAGTCGAACCGCGCGTTGTGCGCGACGAACACGCACCCGCGCGCGAACTCAGCGAAGCTCGGCACGACCTCGCGGATCGAGGGCGCCCGGGCGACGGTGAGGTCGTCGATGCCGGTGAGGTGGGCGACGAACGGGGGAATCGGAACTCCGGGGTGAACGAGCGTCTGGAAGACCCCGATCCGCTCGCCGCCGCGGACCTTCACGGCGCCGATCTCGGTGATGCGATCCTCGACCGGCGAGCCGCCTGTGGTTTCGAGGTCGACGACGCACAACGTGGCCTCGGCGAGGGGGACCCCGTCGTCGAGGTCCGTCTGCAAGTCACCGGCGAGCACGACGGCCTTCCTTCCCCGGGGCCGCGAGGGCGCTTACCATACCCGAACACGCGTTCGAAGGTCAAGACGAGCCTAGCGAATGTCGAGCAGCTCCCGAGGGTGGTAGCTCGGGGGTGATCGCTCAGATGGGCCGAAGGGTCTGAGCGGTGCCGGGCGCCCCTCCGCTTCCCGGCGTGTACAGGGGAGGGACGCAGGGCACCTTGCCGGACGCGTACCTATCCACGGGGGTGCAGATCGCCACGGCATACGGGAACACGTACCGATAGCGGCGAGCGCCCACGTGGTAGCGGATCCCGACGGCCGTGAACCACTCGACACCGACCCGCTTCTCGCGCAAGCCCAGGAAGACGGCAACGTCTCGCGTGCCAAGCTCCTGATCGGGCGGGATGGCGAACCCTCGAAGCGGGCTCATGTTGATCCCAAATGAGGGAGGAAAGGTCCCGTCCCCACTGAACCGCGAATCTTGCAACGATACCAGCGCTCCGACGAGCTCGATACCTCCAGTAGACCCGATCAGGTCGACGCCGTCCAGCACGGCCGGTTGATCGCCGTAGTTGTGCAGGTGGAACGTGTTTGCAGTGAACGCATGGCCCACAGGCAGCGTGAAGCCGCCACCCGTGGCGTTCACGGGCTCTGGCGGCTGAAGCGGGCCCGACTCGAGTGTGCCGCTGCCGCAGCCGGACGCCGACAGGGCGACGAGCAGCAGCGCCAGCCCGCCAATCCCGCCTTGTACCGTGCGCGCCCCCGTGTCGGTCACGTCCTCAAGTGCGACCGCCAACACCGCAATCACCGCTCGCAACATCTCGGCCCCCCTTCGACCCACCGGATGTTGCGCGGCAGGATATCCCCCCCCGTCGGTTGTCAATCCGGGTAACGGCAATCGGAAGGCAGTTCGACGGGGCCTTCAGGCGCGCGGGTACAGGGTCTGCTCGACCAGGAAGGCGAGCGCGTGCTCGAGCGCGAGGTGGGCCTCCTGGATGTGGGAGGTCTGCGAGCTCGGAACCCGGATGGCCACGCTCGCGAGCGGGGCGAGCGCTCCCCCCTCGGCGCCGGTGAGGGCAATCGTTCGGATCTGTTGTGCCGCGGCCTGTTCGAAGGCGCGGAGCACGTCGGGGGAGTTGCCGCTCGTGGAGATTCCGATCAGCACGTCGCCGGGGCGGCCGAGCGCCTCGACCTGCCGCGCGAACACGCCCTCGAAGCCGAAGTCGTTGGCGATCGCGGTCAGGATCGACGTATCGGTGGTCAGGGCGATGGCGGGGATCGCGGGTCGGCGGTTGTCCACCGTGAGCGTGCTGACGAACTCGGCCGCGAG
>Ga0070741_10021072_pt1 | contig 10181 bp, 9 predicted proteins | sample Coa_R1_4_FD_66440 | JGI IMG/M metagenome (GOLD analysis project Ga0070741, IMG submission 66440) | Surface soil microbial communities from Centralia Pennsylvania, which are recovering from an underground coalmine fire - Coalmine... | ecosystem: Environmental > Terrestrial > Soil > Unclassified ...
GTTGTTACCGGCACTGGTTCTGTCGCAGGACAAGCTCTGGTCGACCATCCGCAAGTTGACAAGATTGCATTCACCGGATCGACTGAAGTAGGCAAACAGATCATGGCTTCCGCCGCGGGCACGATTAAACGCATCTCTCTTGAGCTTGGCGGCAAATCGCCGAACATCGTGTTTGACGATGCCGACATAGAAGGCGCGATTCGCGGTGCGGCAACGGCGATTTTTTACGGCAAGGGCGAAGTATGCGCGGCAGGCTCGCGTTTGTTCGTATCAGAAAAAGTCTATGACAATTTCATGCCGCAGTTAGTTTCTCGCGTACAAAAGATGGTCCCTGGCGATCCGCTCGATCCGAAAACTCGACTCGGCGCGTTGGTCAGCGAACAGCAAATGAACACCGTCCTTTCGTATATCGAAGCTGGCAAATATGAAAACGCTGAGCTGTTGACCGGAGGCGGCCGTTCTGATTTCGGCGGCGGCAAAGGTAACTTCGTCAATCCGACAGTCTTTGGCCGAGTTAAAAACACAATGAGGATCGCAAAGGAAGAGATCTTTGGGCCGGTGCTGGCGACGATTCCTTTTAATGATGTCGATGAGGTGATAGCGCTGGCAAATGACACGATCTTTGGTTTGGCTGCGGGAGTGTGGACGCGCGACATCAAGAAAGCGCATTACGTGGCACGTCGGTTAAAAGCGGGAACAGTTTGGGTGAATACCTATAACCAGTACGATCCTGCCATTCCGTTCGGTGGTTACAAGCAATCCGGTTTCGGCCGCGAACTGGGCGGGCGAGCACTGGAGCTTTACACTGAAAACAAAAGCGTGTGGATTGATCTGAGTTAACGTTCGTAGCACCGGCCATAGCCGGAATTCCGCCTGAAAGGCGGAACTACAAGCCTAAGGAAATGCCCAACAACGAAAACATAATCCTGGAAAAACAGGATCGCATCGCAACAATCACGCTTAATCGGCCGGAAAAGCTGAACGCCTTCGCCGGGCGAATGCGGGATGAGCTTGCCGAAGCAATCGAAGATGCCGGTCAGGATAACGCAATCAGAGTTGTCGTGATCACCGGCGCGGGCAAGGCGTTCTGCTCGGGGGCTGACCTCACTCGCACAGTAGAATTGGCAAAGGACAAAGACTCTGCTGCTTTTCGATCTTTGCTGGAAGCAGGCCGGCGTGTCGTAAGTGACATTCGGCAGATGCCAAAACCTGTTATTGCCAGCATAAACGGCGCTGCGGCGGGAGCAGGGTTGAATCTTGCGCTCGCGTGCGACATCAGGCTGGCTTCGGCAACGGCGAAGTTTTCACAGGCTTTTGTCAAAATAGGATTGCATCCGGATTGGGGTGGAACCTTCTTTCTTCCTCGCTTGATTGGTACGGCTAAATCGTGCGAGTTGATGTTCACCGGCGATGCGATTGATGCGGCAACAGCCGAACGACTAGGCATTATCAACCGTGCAGTACCACCGGAAGAATTACAAACTGCGACAAAGGAACTGGCAAGCAAACTGTCCGCTGCGCCTCCGCTGGCAATCGCGATGATGAAGCGAGCGATTTACCGAAGTGCGGAAGATTCACTCGAGGCAATGCTCGCCTACGAAACCGAAGCTCAGCTTGCCTGTTTTGAATCGCAGGATTGTCTGGAAGGCATCAATGCCTTTCTTGAAAAACGCGCCCCAGTGTTCAAGGGAGAATAGACGCTGTTAAATATGGCTGACGTTAAAAACATTACTGTAATAGGCGCGGGCACCATGGGGCATGGCATTGCTCAGGTCGCGGCTCAATCAGGATTCCAGGTTACTCTGTGCGACCTGAAACAGGAGTTCATAGATAATGGACTCCGGCGCATCATACAAAACCTCGATAAAGGCATTGAACGAGGCAAGCTGGCCGAAGAAGACAAAAAATCAGCCCTCGCAAAAATTAAAGCAATAACAAATCTCGAAGAAGCAGCAAGAGACGCCGATCTGGTTATTGAGGCTGTCCTTGAAAAAATCGAACTGAAGCGAGAAGTATTTGGCAACCTTGATCGCTTGTGCCCACAGCATACGATTCTGGCCAGCAATACCTCTTCGATAAGCTTGACCGAAATCGCCGCCGCCACGAAACGGCCGCAACAAGTAATCGGGATGCACTTCTTCAATCCCGTTCACATTATGAAACTGCTGGAAGTGATCGTTGCAAAGCAAACTTCTGATGACACTCTTCAAACTGTTCTCGCGGTCGGTTCTAAGCTTGGAAAAGAGACAATAGTCGTCAAAGATTCACCCGGATTTGCAACCAGTCGTCTTGGCCTGGCGCTCGGTCTTGAGGCTGTGCGAATGCTGGAAGCCGGAGTTGCCAGCGCCGAAGACATCGACAAGGCGATGGTGCTCGGTTACAACTACCCGATGGGACCATTGAGGCTGGGCGATCTGGTTGGCTTGGATGTTCGACTGAACATTGCTGAATATCTGTTCAAAGAAATCGGCGAGCAGTTTCGTCCGCCTGAGCTGTTGAGGAAAATGGTCGCTGAAGGAAAACTCGGCCAGAAAACCGGCGAAGGTTTTTACAAATGGCCGTCCAAATAAAGAAATAACCACAGAGACACAGAGTCACAGAGGTTTTTAATTCTGTCTCTGTGCCTCTGTAGTGAATTAAAGAGGTGAATAAATGTACGAGAATATAATTTTAGATAAACGCGGCGGCGTTGCTGTCATTACTATAAATCGACCTGACAAATTGAACGCTCTGAACATTCCGACCAGGACCGACATAGTCAATGTTCTGGACGAACTGAAATACGATAACGAAACCCGCGTTGTGGTATTCACTGGCGCGGGCGAAAAGTCATTCATCGCAGGCGCGGACATCAGTGAATTCGAAGGTCGCACTGTTAACGATCAACTCCGTGCAATGACCGAGCGCAATGCATTTCAAGCCGTAGGCGATTTCCCAAAGCCGGCAATTGCGATGATCAACGGTTTTTGCCTAGGTGGTGGATGCGAGTTAGCGCTTGCCTGCGATATTCGTATTGCCAGCGAAAAGGCAAAGTTCGGCCAGCCAGAAATCAACCTGGGCATAATTCCTGGCGGCGGCGGCACACAACGGTTGGCGAGGCTTGTCGGTGAAGGCGTCGCCATGCAGATGATCCTGACCGGTGACATGATCACGGCGCAGCAGGCGAAAGAGATCGGCTTAGTCAACGAAGTTGTAGCCGCCGATCAACTGGAAACCCGCACAATGGAGATTGCCAACAAGATTGCGGAAAAGAGTCCTATCGCCCTTCAAATGGCAAAGGAATCAGTAAAGAGCGCTCAACGAATGAACCTGCGTGAAGGACTGGAAATGGAGATTCAGCGGTTCTGTATTTGCTTTTCCAGCGAAGACAAAGAAGAAGGCGTCAAAGCTTTTCTTGAGAAGAGAAAACCAACCTTTAAAGGACGCTAAGCAGGGGGCAGGAGCCGGTGTTCAGTGATTGGAGAAATGCCACCGACCCTCTAACCACTACTCCTTTTGGCCCCAGATAACTGTAGCTTTTATCGACACGTCGAATTTATGACCTTTGCGTTCGCGGTCAATGATTCGAGCTATCGATTGGCGGACCCGATTGGCAGTATCGCTGTCAGGCAAGACTTCCATCCAGGTATCGAAAAATACGTCTTCAATAATTGGCGAAGTCAGAAATTGCTCAGCCGAATCGTAAAGGAATTCCTGTTTCTTTTGAACGGTCTTTAGCTTCTTGACGCCCACGTGTTTTAACATCGCTTCGGCGTCGGAAACCGTCATGCGCTCTGTAATCAAGCTCTCGACGTCCTGCGAGAACTCTTCCAACCCGCATTCGTGCAAAGCTTCCCAATAAATCGAAAAGAATTCATCGAAACTGCCGCGCGTCGCTATCTGCAGCACTATTGTCGCGCCGGGCTTTGCCACGCGGATCATTTCATTCGTCAGCTCTTCAATGTCATAGGCCAGCATCATCATACTGGCATCAGCAATGACAACATCGAAAGCCTCGTCGTCGTAATCAAGCGTCGGTGGCTCGCCAAGCTCGAACGAGACATTGGACAGCTTCTGCACTTGAGCCTTAGCCCGGCCCAGTTCCAAGCGCTCTTCGTGCTCAGAAACGGCAGTCACGTCGCCTTTATCGCCCATTGCCGCGGCTATCTCGATGCTGTGCCCGCCAGTTCCGCAGTTAACCACCAGAACGCGACCTTCTTTTGGCAAACCAACCTGTTCGTTGAAAATCGTATCGTATGTGTTCCGCCAGGTAGGCGCTATGTAGAGGTCGTAGAGATATGCTTTCTCTTTATCAGTTTTGCTCACAGTCTAATTCCCGATGCGCAGACCAGACGAGTCGGCAGCGACGTCGGTTGCGCCCATTGATTTGTTGATAAGCATTATTGTTTGTAGGTCAGTCCTGCGCAGCAACGTAATTTTCTGTACGGGTTTCATAATCCGTTTGTGGCGATTGAATCTCCCTATGCTAGCCAGATTCTACCGAACCCGCAAATCGTTGTCACTCACAAAATATTTGATTAATGAACCGAAGGGAACACCCTTGAAAGAAGCCGGATTTACTGCTCATTCCGCTCTTCAGACTCTCCTATTATACGGATAGGTGTGGCAAGTCAAGCAGCTTATTGAAGCGGCTTATGGATAGGGGATATCAGGCATCAGCATGCGCGATTTTCCTGGCAGGCTCAACCATCGGGAAAATGACGTTAAATCGCGTGCCGCCGGTGTCTGAGACGGGGCTCTCCAGCTCCAGGCTGCCGCCGATTTCTGCGACTCGGCGTTGAACAATCGCCAGCCCCAGCCCCGTTCCCCGCTGTTTCGTGGTAAAGAACGGCTCGAAAATCTTTGCTCGAAGATCATTCGGAATACCGGGACCAGTATCGGTCACCGAAATCTCGATGTCTTTATGACCATTGTTCTGCGTCGCGCGAGCTTCGACCGAAACCAGGCCACCTTTCGGTGAAGCCTGAATGGCGTTCAGCATCAGGTTGCTCAACACTTCCGTCAGGGGCCCGCCCTGTCCGCCGCTCAAAACAAGATCGTCTTTCACATTGGTCTTCAACTCAACGTCGGCCGACTGAGCCTCAGCTGCACATAACTTAGCGCTGTGCTCCACCATCTTCGTAACAGGGATATCTTCGGTATCGAACCGGTATGGACGTGAGAAACTGAGCATCTGCGTAACAGTGCGATTCAACCGGTTAATCTCACCCAAAATTAACGCTATATCGCGTTCATACTCTTGATTAATAGCAGGATCTTCGGACATTACCTGAGCAATTGATTTAATCGCGCTCAACGGATTTTTGACTTCGTGCGCAACCGTCGCGGCCATTTGCCCGAGCACAGCCAGACGCTCGCGCTGCGCAAGCTCGCGTTCAAGTTGCACTTTTTCTTCCGTCAATTGACAATTCGCGAGAGTGATGGCGATTTGCCCGCTCAAGACCGCAAGTATTGCCCGGCGTTCAGAATCCAATTGTAATGTCGCAGCGCGCAGCAGCATCAGTCCGACCAGCTTCCGCTCTCGCCAAAGTGGGTAGGCTACGCTGGCATTCGTACCTTTAAGCAAGGTTTCATCATCGATAAAGGTCAGGTGGTAATCTTCGGCAGCTTTGAAGACCTCGGCCAGCGACGCTTGATGTTCTGCCTGCTGTTTTGTGACGATCTTCACATCAGGTAAATCAAGTTCACGCCTGACCGTTGCCTGCAGGAACTCAATCAATGACTCGATATCACCAAACGCGGCGGCCTGTCGCGTCACCTGAAGCACCAGGTTCCGGTAAACGTTAACTTCTCTGGCAAATAATCGCTTTATGCTGCTGTTGAGCCATCGCATTACGGGCTGCGCAACAAACACCAGTGCCAGAGTCAGAATCGTTTCGATCACGTGCGGAGTCAGTTTGTACCGCTGCACCAGAAAATCATCGATGGTGCGAACACCGTAAACGTAAACCACAACGACCAGTGCCGCGAATCCGGCATAGACGAAGCTTTGTTTGATAATCAGCTCGAGGAAGCCGTACCGATAGATGTAGTATGCGCAGATAGCAGTTGGCAGAAGCGCAGACAATCCAATTGCAGTATCAAGATAATGACCGATGACAGGAATGGCTCTGGCGTTCAACACGTATACAACAAAGAACCCCAAACCAATGAGCGCCAGTGTGATCGCCAGTACGTAATAGAATCGTTGTTCTCGAGGCTGCCGGACCTGTGTAGACAACCGTGCATCGATCCCCGCCGATATCAGCAGGGAAATGGCGGTCCAGGTCGCGTGCGGCACTATCCATGGCGCAAGCTTTACCAGCGGTGTTTGATATGGTCCGAGAAACAGTCGATCTAGCGCAACCGGCACAACGATCAACGGCACATATGAAAGAATGATTCCGACCCAATAATAGCGCCGTTTCGGCGAGTCATCCCACATCCCCCAGAACGCGAAATGCACATGCAGGAGAGCTGTCGGCAACAACCCTACTCCCGCAAAAGCAAGAGTGTCGCCGACATAAAGGATTCCGGTCAGGTCGCGAAGCCCTAAAAAATGGTAGAGCAGATTGATAAGGCTCCCCAGAAACCAAGCACCCAGCGTTGCACCGAGCAAAACCAGCGATTTCTCAGCGTGGATGAGGTTGCGGCGGCGCATTATCAGCCATGCGATATATAGATGCAGAATCGCACCGGTGGTAAAGCCAACAAGTTGTATGATCTGAAGCGGAGTCAATTCAAAGCTCGTCTTTACATTCTTTGTCTTCGAATCATTGCAGAAGTCATTGGTCCCGAAGCGTCCTGATCATTTTAAAGCAATGGGGTGACAAAATGAATGATCGCACCCGCGCAAAATTTCAAGTCATTAACTTTCATGAACTTATTCCAGATTGTGAACACCGAGACTGCTTTCTAAAAGCAAACTTGGAAGAGTCAGAACAATGATGGCTTGACGTCCAATCTTACCATTGTTGAGAATCATGCACCGATAACTTGATGTTACCTCTGACAGTACCTCGACTGACTCGACTTACCAGCGACAGGTTGATAGCCTGTTGTACTTGACTGGGCTCTTCTCATCCAATAAACCTGATCGTAAGCAGAACTTGGCTGAACCTTATGGACGGCGGCGGCGTACAACTTGGGCGGTGGTTGATTGTTTTTGGTATCGTATTCGTCGTTGTGGGCATTCTGTTCGTCTTTGGCGGCAAACTCTCCTGGTTGCGATTGGGACGATTGCCCGGGGACTTTGCCTGGGGACGCGGTTCTGTTAGGATTTACTTTCCTTTGATGACTTCGATCCTGCTGAGCCTGATTCTTACTCTGATTTTCTGGCTGTTTCGCAAGTGATCCGAAATCTTTCTGTGATTAAAAAAGGTAAAGATGAGCATACTTGAAACCAAAGATGTCACCCGCGACTACCGCATGGGTGGCGAAATCGTTCGCGCATTGGCGGGCGTATCGATCTCCGTTGAGAAAGGCGAATTCGTCGGCATTCTGGGCACCAGCGGGTCGGGCAAGTCGACTCTTCTGAACATGCTGGGAGGACTTGATAGACCCAGCACCGGCGAAATCATATTCAACGGTGGCAGTCTTGCGCCGCTCTCTTCGTGGCAAATGTCGCGTTATCGATTGCACAGTGTCGGAATGATCTTTCAAAGCTTTAACCTGATACCGACGATGACTGCCAGGCAGAACGTGTCGCTGGCGCTCGCATTCGCCGGGATGAGCCAGAAAGAACGACGCGCGAAGGCGATGGATTTGCTGCAGCGGGTCGGATTGTCAGCGCGGTCAGAGCATCGACCCACAGAACTCTCTGGAGGCGAGCAACAACGTGTTTCAATTGCGCGCGCCCTGGCGAATGAACCCGAAATACTTTTGGCAGATGAACCTACCGGCAACCTGGACAGCGGTCGCGCGGCAGAGCTGATCGGTTTTCTCAACGAAATGCGACGCCACGAAAACAAAACAATCGTGATGGTGACGCACGACCAGGAACTGATTCGTCCCTATGCCGATCGCACAATTAAATTGAAGGATGGAAGAGTTGTCGAAACCGCAGGCGCTTGATTAAAAACATATGAACTTCTTAGACATAATGGCGCTGGCGTGGCGCAACCTTTCACAGTCAAAACTGAGAACAGTCCTGACCACAATCGGCGTGATCATCGGCGTGGGCGCGATCATCACGATGGTGAGTCTTGGGCTGGGTCTTCAGAAAAATATTGTTAATAACGCTCTGTCGAGACTGGACGTTTACACGCGGATCACTGTCATCGGCGTCAGCGCGGATGAGTTGCTGGCCGCCAACGAAAAGCAGAGCGATTCCGATGACACTTCGGTTGATGACCCGGGAGATACCGGCAGCGCAGCTAAATCTCTTCCAATAATCGACGATAAAGCGATTGCCAGAATGCAGGAGATCAGCGGCGTCAAATACGTAGTTCCGCAAATGTCGTTTGTCAGTTTCACTCGATTCAACAATCGTACGCGGAGAGTGAATATTGGCGGGGCTCCGACCACAATCCCGGACTACGACGCGTTCGACAATCTTCTGGCGGGAACCAAATTTTCCAGCGACGATGCGCAAGAAGCTATTCTGACTGAAGATGGTTTGAACCTGTTCAATACCGATCAGGTATCGCCGTTTGGTCCCGGCGCAGGCCCGCGCCGAGTCGGAGCTCGGGGCGGAAGACGGACAATTTTTCCCGCCGCAAAAACAGAGGAAGAACGGCAGCGTGACGCCAGTCAGGTGATCGGAAAAGAGCTGGTTCTGCTCACGCTTAAATCCGGAGTGCAGCCAGCGAGCCTTGTCACTCCGCAGTCTAATCCGTTGAATGACGAAAACGATCTAAGCAACGATCCTCGGTTTGAACGACACGTATTCAAGATTGTGGGAGTGAAGAACTCTGTCGGCGCACAGGTGATAAATCTGGCAGGGAACGCGCAAGTATTCATCCCGATGAAACAGGCTAAGCATTACCGCGAGTCAACCCGCGACACGATGGCGCAGATGACGCAGGCGTTGGCGGGCGATCCTGGCTATCCCGCAGCCGAAGTGCGAGTGATAGATCCATCTCAGGTTCAACCAGTAGAGGAGAAACTGAGAGGGATGGGATTCCGAGCGTTTTCGATTACCAATGCAATCGATGCAATCAGACTTATCTTTCTTATCATCAACGGCAGTCTGGCATTGATTGGGGGAATAGCGTTGCTGGTGGCTTCGTTCGGCATTTCGAATACGATGATAATGTCAATCCGAGAGCGCACGCGCGAAATCGGCATCATGAAGGCGATTGGCGGGTCAGACGGCGAAATAATGAAAATATTCTTCGTCGAAGCCAGTTTTATTGGCTTGAGCGGCGGAGTTTTTGGCGTCGTGGGCGGCTGGACGATAGATGCGATTGCCAATTTCGTAGTTAATAAATGGGTAATCGCCTCGACGACCAGCATTCAGTTCTTTTCTATTCCGTGGTATCTCTGGGGAGGGGCGATAACGTTCGCGGTGTTTGTCAGTTTGATCGCGGCGATTTATCCCGCATTCCGAGCTGCGAAGGTCGATCCGATTAAAGCACTTCGTCACGAATGATTACGAAAGATGAATAGGCCGATTTCAACATACGTGTCGCTTGCATTGAGATACCTGACTGGTGCGTCGCTTCTGATTGCGTTTGCCTGGATTGTCAAATCACCGGCAGGCGCGCAGATGGTCACTGAACCGACAGCCACTCCGACCTTCGTTAACAGCCCGGATGAACGAGTAAATATCAATACTGCGTCATTGCAGGAGCTGATGTCTTTACCGACCATCGGTCAGGCTATCGGTTCCAGGATTATCGAATACCGAAAACGACACGGCCGATTCAAACATCCGTCAGACGTAATTATTATCAGGGGAATCAGTGAACGAAAGTTCCGTCAAATCGAAGATTTAATCACTACCGATTAACGGATTTACTAAGAACCATCAGAACCGCCTGAATTCCGTTAAACAGAAGATGTATTACCACGCAGGGCAAGAGCGATTTTGTGTACGCGCGGATTGAGGTTAGTGCAATGCTCAGGATCATAATTACCGCAATGACTGAGTAGGACGGATAATACTGGGGCACGTGAACTCCGGCGAATAACAGCGAAACAATCGCTATTGCCCAGGTTACCCCAAACTTACGCTCGAGTGGGGTGTACAGCACGCCGCG
>Ga0070741_10021073_pt1 | contig 10181 bp, 8 predicted proteins | sample Coa_R1_4_FD_66440 | JGI IMG/M metagenome (GOLD analysis project Ga0070741, IMG submission 66440) | Surface soil microbial communities from Centralia Pennsylvania, which are recovering from an underground coalmine fire - Coalmine... | ecosystem: Environmental > Terrestrial > Soil > Unclassified ...
AGTCAATTCCTAATACCGATTTCGGCCGGTCTGGCCGCTCTTCCACAGGCTGGGCGTTATCGGCCGTAGTCGCAAGGGTGGGCCGCACCTTGGACGGCGGAGGTTGTTTCAGGGCCAGGGTGCCGTCGCCGCGCTGCTGAATGATCTCCGAATTCAACTCAGCCCCTGCCAGGATGATGAAGCCCGACCAATATAGCCAGGTAAGCAGCGCGATAGCTCCGCCCAGCACGCCGTAGGTTTTGTTCAGGTGCGCGAACTTGCGGAAGTAGAGACTCAGTCCGTCGGATGCGGCAATCCATCCGATCACTGCCAGGACGGCCCCGGCTACCGATGACGTAAATCGCTGCTTGACGTTCGGCGCCAGGAAGTAGACAAGCTCCACCGCCAGCACGATGAAGCTGACCGCCAGCACATATCGCAAGATCGGCCAGACGAGCGCAAACTCGCGCCTGAGCCCAAACTTGGCGGCAAGAAAACCGCCGAACTGCGGACCTACGATGATGAAGACAAATGCGACCGTCCCCAGCGTGCCGACCGCAAACAGCAGCTGAAGGGCGATCAGCCGCGTCTTCCACCAGGGCCGCGTCTCCGGTACGTCGTAGGCCACGTTCACGGCTTCAATCAAGGTGGCGAAGCCGCTCGAGCAGGTCCACAGCGTGCCTACTAATCCGAACGACAGTAGCGCGCCGCGGCTGGGAGTGATCACGTCGGACACGATCCGGCGGATCAGTCCCATGCTTTGCTGCGGCACCACCCGCGCCAGGGTGCCGACAATGGTGTTGAACAGGTCGGGGATGGGAAGATAGGCGACAATTGCCGCCAGCGCGATCAGCGCCGGGAAAAAAGCCAGTACAAAGTAGTACGACAGGGCCGCTGCGAAGGCGAAAATATGGTTGACGGCAATGTCGTTGGCCGTGCCCAGGACTACGTGCTTGACCTTAGTAAATGCCATGATGCTTGCGGACAGTTGCTTATGGGATGTATGCCTCCGGGAATGGGGTTTGAAGTGACTTCGGGGTTGCGTCCTTCAGTCTCGTAAAACATCCATATATCTAGCCTGCTCCGTATTACGGAATGCGCGTGGAAGAGGTTGACCGAATAGAGCAACAGCGCATGTCAATAGCGATCTCACCAACTGCGTAAGCCACTTCCGGCGTTATACTTAATGTTTCGAAAACATGCCAACCGTATCCGAGAATCGCGTTCGGCGCGTGAATGGGAAGCGAACCTGGCTGATCATTGTAGGCTTGCTGCTGGCGGTGATCGTGCTGGCGGCGTTCGTCTCGTTGCACCATTCCCAGGTGACCATTCGGGTGGGCGAGGCAGAGCGGGGAACGATTACGGCGAGCATTGCGACTAACGGAAAAATCGAGGCGCTGGACAACTTTCAGGCCTACGCCCCACTGGCCACGACGGTGGAAAAGATCTACGTCAAGCAGGGCGATTGGGTGAAGCCGGGGCAGATGCTGTTGCGGCTGGATGACGCGGATGCCCGGCTGCAGGCTGCTAAGGCTGAGGCGCAGCTGAAGGGAGCGCAAGCCGATCTGAGCGCAGTGCAAAGCGGTGGCACCCAGGAGGAGCTGCTGACCACCCGCAATGCGCTCTCCAAGGCGCAAATGGACCGCGATACCGCGGAGCGAAACCTACAGGCGATTCAAAAGCTGCTGCAGAGCGGGGCGGCCTCGCAGGCCGAGGTAGATGCGGCGCAGAACCGCCTGAAGTCGGCAGAATCGCAGATCCAGTTATTGCAGCAGAAACTGAAAGGCCGCTACTCGCAGCAGGAGATTGGACACGCCGAGGCGCAGCAAGCCGAAGCGCGCGCTTCATTGCAGGCGGCGCAGCAGGTGCTGCGGAATTCCAACATTGCCGCGCCGCGAGAGGGCGTGGTGTACTCGCTGCCGGTGCGGGAAGGCGCCTTCGTCAATACCGGCGACCTGCTGGTCCAGGTAGCAGACTTGCACCAGGTACGGGTACGCGCTTTTGTGGACGAGCCGGAGATTGGCAAACTGGAACGCGGTCAGACAGTAGAGGTGAGCTGGGACGCGCTTCCCGGGCGGGTGTGGAAGGGCACACTGGAAAGCCTGCCCACCACCGTAGTTCAGCACGGCACCCGCATGGTCGGCGAAGTGACATGCGTCATCAATAATGACGATCTGAAGCTGCTGCCGAACACGAATGTGAGCGTGGCGGTGGTGACGGCGCGAAAGGTAAATGCGCTGACTATCCCGCGCGAGGCCATCCATCAGGACGAAAAGGGGCAGTATGTTTTTCAGGTCGTGGATGGCGAGCTGCGGCGCAGAGACGTGACCACATCGGTATCGAACCTGACCCGGGTAGAGGTAACGAGCGGCCTCTCCGACAATGCGGTGCTGGCATTGGGAGCGCTCAACATGCAATCATTAAAAGGCGGTATGGCCGTAAAACCGGCTGCTCCATGAAGTATTTTTCTTCCAAATTATTCGCAATTATCGCTTCGCTTTTCCTGCTGGCGTCGGCCGGGGCCGCCGCTCCCGCCGTCAATGATCTGCTTTCCGCGGGCCGCGTGAATGAGGCAGTCAGCAGCCTGACCAGCCGCGACGACGCGGAATCGCTGAACCTGCTTTCGCGCGCCTACTTCGCCATGGAGTGCTGGGACGATGCCGTGAAGTACGGCGAGCGGGCAGTCAGCCTCGCTCCCAATAACGCGGAGTACCATCTGTGGCTGGGCCGGGAGTACGGGCGTAAGGCCGGCGACTCCAAGGCCTTTAGCGCAGCGTCGAACGCCAAGAAGGCCAAGAACGAATTTGAGCGCGCGGTGCAGCTGGATCCGTCGAATGTCGCGGCGCGGCTCGATCTGGCTGAGTATTACACCGAGGCGCCGGGAATCATGGGCGGCGGTGTCGATAAGGCTCGCGATCAGGCTGCGGAGCTCGCGCAATACGACGCCGGCAACGCGCACCTCGTCCTCGCTCGCGTCGCGGACAAGCAGAAGCAATACCCCGAGGCGGAAGCTCAATATCGCGCGGCCATCCAGCAGGCCAAGAACCCGGCAGACATGTGGCTACAGTTAGCGGGTTTCTATCGCCGGCAGGGCCGCCTCGACGAGATGAGAGCGGCGGTGCAGTCGGCAATGGCGCTGCCCCACAAGCCCGCCGAATCCTACTTCGATGCCGCTTATGAGCTCTACCAGGGTGGCCGCGACTATCCTGAGGCGGTGCAGTATCTGCAGAAGTACCTCGCTTCGGGACAATTGGTGGAGTCGGCGCCCGCGTTCCGCGCGCACTACATGATCGGACAGCTGAACGAAAAAATGGGACAGAGCGCGGCTGCTCATGCCGAGTACCTGGCTTCCTTTAAGCTGGCCTCCGCTTTCGCGCCCGTTAAAGCGGCCCTCAATCGCGTCCAGTAACTCCATGCACTGGTAGAGCAGGGCCCTCAGCCAGCTCTACCGGAACGGCTCGTCGCACCGAGTTTTCAGAAAACTGTAAAGCCGGAAGCTTTGAAATGGAGTCTTAATGCACGCCTGAAGTCCTGCGCCACGCAATGTCCGTTGCAGACGATTCACTTGAGCCGCCGCGTCAGTGAAGGAGCGCGGATTCAGCCGGCGCGCGTCCTAAATCCCATTTGCTTACCGGTGTGCGGCCTGAATCCCCCATTTGCATTTATGATGGGGCTGGACGCGGCGCTGAAAGCCTGCCTTGAGCGCAGCTGAAGGGCGCCGCCGTACCTGGCCCGCCATCCGGATGAAGAGAAATCCGCTTACCAGCCGCGCCGCCTCGCTAGCTCTTCTCATTGCAATCTTGTCGGCGCCGGGCCGGTGCCAGACTGCCGATGCCCCGACCGGTGCAGCGACCCCAAGCATCTCCTTCCGCAATGCCATGGAATTGGCGGTGGAGCACAGCGGCATCATGGGCATTGCGGCCATCAATCAATGGCGCGCGCGCAAGGCTTACGAGGAGGTCCGCGCCAACTACATTCCGCAGCTCACCGTCGGCTCAGGGCTGGGATATTCCTACGGCTTTCCGCTCACGCTGGAGGGCTCGGCGCCCTCGATTGTGAATTTCAGCTCGCTGAGCTCGCTGTTCAATGTGGCGCTGCAGAAGTACCTGAAGGCGGCCAGGATCGATTGGCACGCCACCTCGCTGGACGTGCAGGACAAGCGCAATGCAGTCATTCTCGATGCCGCATTGAGCTACGCCCAGCTGGCGCAGCTCAGCAAAAAGATCGAGACGCTGAACGAAGCGCAAAAAGCGGCGGAGAAGGCGCAGTTCGTCAGCCAGCAACGTCTGCAGCAGGGGGTCGACAGTAAGCTGGATGTCACTCGCAGCGAGCTGGTTGGAGCGCGCATTCGCCTGCGGATTGCCGAGGCGCAGGGTCAGTCCGATGTGCTGCGGCAGCACCTGGCCAGCCTGGTGGGAATGCCGGCGGACTCGATCGCGTTGGACGTGAATTCGGTGCCCGAGGTGCCCGCGATCTCGCAGGAAGACGATCTGCCGGCCAGGGCCGTCTCCAGCAGCCTTGCCGTGAAGCAGGCGCAGCAAAAAACCGCGGCGGCCCAGCTGCGTGCCGACGGCGAGCACAAGGCGACGCTCTTTCCTACTGCCGATATTGCGACGCAGTATGCCTATCTCGCACGCTTTAACAACTACGATCTGTATTTTCTCCGCTACACGCCCAACAATTTTTCCGGCGGCCTGAACATTCGCTTCCCCTTTTTCAATTCGGTGCAGAAGGCGAAGGCCGAAGAGGCCAAGGCGGACGCCATGCTGGCGGCCAAGCAGGAGGACATCACGCGGGAGAAGGTGCGCGAGGACGCCCTGCAACTCCAGCGCTCGTTGCGGCAGCTTGCGGCAGCTCGCGACGTAGCCAAGCTGGAGTGGCAGGTCTCGCAGGGCGACCTGGAAGGCGTGCAGGGTCGACTGCAAACCGGGGAAGCCAATATGCGCGACGAGTTAAACGCGCAACTCGACACCGACGATAAGTACGCCGGCTATCTCGACGCCGAGTTCGAGCTAAGCCGCGCCGAGCTGCAATTGCTGCGCATGACGGGCGACCTGGAGAGCTGGGCAATGAAGTAGTAGCGCTTGGCGCTTGGGCAAGTCATTGTTAGCAAGTAGCTTCCGGCGTGAACGAGCTCAGCTGTGAGGCACGAAGCCAACTGCCAACTGCCAGGCACCAGACGCACAAACACGCGCTGCCGTTCCTGATGGTACGATGAAAAGGCTTATGCCTTTGAGAACGCTTTTCCTGAATCCCCCCTCTTTTGAAAATTACGATGGTGGCGCGAGCTCGCGCTGGCCGGCGACGCGCGAGATCGAGTCCTATTGGTACCCGGTATGGCTGGCCTATCCGGCGGGCATGCTGGAGGGCTCGCGGCTTCTCGACGCATCGCCGCACAAGATCAACGCGCAGCAGACCATCGAAATCGGCAAGCAGTACGATTTCCTGGTGCTGTTTACCAGCACGCCGGGATTTCAGGGAGACATCAAGCTGGCGGCTGCGATGAAGGCGGCCAACCCGAATCTGAAGATCGCCTTTGTTGGCCCGCACGTCTCCACGCTGCCGGAGCCCTCGCTGAAAGAAGGCGCGGCCATCGATTTCGTTGCGCGGCGCGAGTTCGACTATGCCGTCGTCGAGTACGCTAACGGCAAGCCGCTGAGCGAGATTCTCGGTATCTCCTATCGCGGGCGCGACGGGCGCGTGGTGCACAATGCCGACCGGCCTGCGGTAGCCGATCTCGACGCTATGCCGGACGTGGTCGACGTCTACAAACGCGATCTCGATCCTCGCCGCTATAACGTGCCGTTCCTGTTGTATCCGTTCGTCTCGCTCTACACCACGCGCGGCTGCCCGGCACAGTGCACCTTCTGCCTGTGGCCGCAGACGCTGAGCGGACATCCCTGGCGCAAGCGCTCCTCCGACCGGGTGGCGCAGGAGATGGCGAAGGCCAAGGAATACTGGCCCTGGGTGAAGGAATTCTTCTTTGACGACGACACCTTCAACATTCAGAAAGCGCGCACCATCGAGCTGTGCTCGAAGCTGAAGCCGCTGGGCCTCACCTGGTCGTGCACCTCGCGCGTCACCACCGACTTCGAGACCCTGAAGGCAATGAAAGACGCGGGCTGCCGGCTGCTGATCGTCGGCTACGAGTCGGGCGAGCAGCAGATCCTGAAGAACATCAAGAAGGGCGCGACCATCGAGCGCGCTCGCGATTTCACGCGCGACTGCAAGAAGCTCGGACTGGTCATCCATGGCGACTTTATTCTCGGGCTGCCCGGCGAGACGAAGGAGACGATCCGCAAGACCATCGACTTCGCCAAAGAGCTTGACGTCGAAACCATTCAGGTGTCGCTGGCGCACGCTTATCCGGGCACGGAGCTGTACGACTTCGCCAAGGCCAATGGCTTTCTGATGAACGAAGGCTCGCAGATGGTCGACGATATGGGGCACCAGGTTGCGATGATCGAGTACCCCGGAATCTCGCGCGACTACATCCTGGAGATGGTGCACCGCTTCTACGACGAATACTACTTCCGTCCCAAGGCGATCTTCCGCATTGTGAGAAAGGCTGCGTTCGACTCGACCGAACGCAAGCGGCTGTACCGCGAGGCGAAGTCGTTCATGAAGCTGCGCGCCTCCCGTAATCGCGCAGTGAAGGAGGCCCGCAACAGTCCTCCTCCATCAAGCAAGGGCGGCCGAAAGCCGGAATCGGAGAAGCCCGCGCCGGTAAGCGCGTAATCCAGCGATTGCGTTGTTTTCTTGCAACGGTGGAGTACGCCTGCAGGCGTACGTGGACAGACGTTTCGATCTTTGGGCTTTAGCCGCCGAGATTATCGGCAGGGCGCGCCTCAGCGGCTAAAGCTGTCTTCAGGGCACTCGATCCGACGCGAGCTCTTGAAAGCCTGCTCCATCCCGCAAGTGGCGGGACTCCAGACCAGAGGGCAGTGGTGCAGTTTGGGATTTTTGGCGGTGGTAGCGCCGGACTTCAGTCCGGCGAAACCATGGACTATGACGGCGGCTTAGCTGCGGCAACCGGGGCTAAAGCCCGTTCCGTCGTCGTCGGTTCGGCACGGCTGAAGCCGTGCCCTTCCACCGCTCAGATTTTCAAACTGACCCACTGGCGACCAGAGGACATATTTGACCGCTCGCAAATACCTGGTCCTGCTCGCTGTGGCCATTTTCGCCTCGTGCGGCGATGTCTTCCTGGCCCGCGGCATGCGCGACTTCGGCGCCGTCTCCTCGGCGAACTGGCGATCGCTCTTCACGGCGCTGCTGAACCCGTGGATCATCGGCGGCATTGTGCTGCTCATTCTGTTTTTCTCCAGCTATCTCACCGCACTCTCCTGGGCGGACCTGACGTACGTGACGCCGGCGACTGCGCTCAGCTACGTCATCATGGCTGCCCTGGGCAAAATGTTCCTACACGAAAGCGTCACCCCGTCCCACTGGCTGGGAATTGCATTGATCACGGTCGGCGTCGGCGTGGTAGCCAGCGGCCCATCGCGCACCTCGGGAGGACATCCAGCCAGGCACGGTCATCGCCCGCCGCGGGAGTTTGACTTGCGCCGCGGCAGCAGGAGCGAATCATGAGCCACGGCTACGTTTGGGCCGGCATCGCCGCCATTGTCGTCACGGCCACTGCAGGTGACGTGATGCAGTCGCACGCCATGAAGCAGTTGGGCGATCTGGGCGACATGCGCGCGGCCCGTGGGCTGGGGTATGTTGTGCGCCACGTCGCCTCCAACGGCTGGTTTCTGCTGGGGCTGCTGTTCATGGCGCTGGCATTTTTCAGCCTGCTGATCACGCTCTCCTGGGGCCAGGTGAGCGTGGTAGGACCCGCCTCGGCGTCGCTTACCTTCATCGGCAATGCGGCGGCGGCACGCATTTTTCTCAAGGAGCAGGTCGACGGCCGGCGCTGGCTGGCAGCATGTTTCGTCGCGGGAGGCGTGGCGTTTCTGGCGAGGTAGCGACGAGCGATTAGCGATTAGCAACTAGTAACGACAGCTGCAGCCCGCTTTTTGTTAGGTGTCATCCTGAGCGGAGGCGGCGCTTTTGCCGCCGGAGTCGAAGGACCTCTATCCGGGTCAGACCGGTCCTGATTGGCAGCACTCACGGCATCCCCAGCACGACCGGCGGCTTCCATTAACATTGCGGTAATTCGAGGAACCCAGCGAATGAGAAAGTCAGCGATTGTTTGCTTCGCCGCCGTGTTGTTGCTGGCGGCGTGCTCGTCGAACCAGCCGGCGCCGTCATCGTCCTCATCATCAACGTCGGCCGCGAAGCCCGCTCCCAAACAGGCGGAATATCAGACCGGACGGGAGGCGTTCCAGAAGATGTTTCTTTCAGCGCATAACTGGGCGCCCGACGCGCAGCCGTTTCGGCTGCAATCGCAATTCACCGCCGGCGCTCCGGTGAGCGAAGGCAAAGCGGGACTGTGGCGCGCCTCGTTCGCCTCGCCGGGGCGCCGCATGATGAAGATGTTCATGTGGTCGGGACTGGTCGGGCCGGACGCGCCCGAGCCGGGCATCACCTTCTCGGCAGAAGATACCTGGAGCCCGGCCAACACCTCCACCCATCCTTTTGACGCCGGCTTTGTGAAGGTGGACAGCGATAAGGCCTACCAGCTTGCCGAGCAGCATGGCGGCAGCAAGCTGACCAAGGCCAATCCGCAGCAGCCGGTGTTCTTCATACTCGATTGGGACGCCAGCAAGAACCAGCTCATCTGGCACGTGATCTACGGCGAGGATGTAGACAAAGCGAAGCTGCGAATCGCCGTAAACGCCTCGACAGGCGAGTTCGAGCGGGTTGAGAGATGATTGTTCTTACTACCGGCTAGTTTCCCGCAGCCTTTACCGGCTTCCAGCCTGCCCACACGGGCACGCCTTTATCGTCGCGCAGGGTTGTGGTGTTGGTGCCCACGGTGATTTCGCGCGCCAGGATCTCCGGCTCGGTGGCATCAGGGGCCTTGCATCCCACCACCTCTACCTCGTCGCCCTTCTTGAAAGAAGTATCGATTTCCTTCAGAAAATCTGCGGGCGCGACATGCACCAGAACCGTGCCGGTGTCAGTCTTCACCACCAGATGCGTGCCTTCATAGTCGCCGGGCACTTCGCGGATATCGTCGATCACGCCTTTGATTTTGACTTCATTGGCGGAGTCGTACTTGGGTCCCGTGTTCGCGGATTTTTGCGTTCCAGCCGTGGCCGCTGTGGCCATCAACAGGGCAAACACAACCGCTAAGAATTTCGACCAGCACTTGCGATTCATACCAAAACTCCTTGAAGCAAGAGCTCAGGGCAAAGCGCGCACACCGGTGGAGCGTGCCAGCGGCGGCGGCCACCGGCGAGCCACAAGTCCCGCAGCCACTCTGGCTACCTCAATCCTGCGCCCAAACGTGCTCTGACTCAAGTCCAAAGTACCTCGCCGGTAACCGAGAGGCAGTGAGGCCGGTCACTTTTCGGGGTGATTTTCGGCTGGCGACTTTAGGCAGCGAAGGTGCGCAATCGTTCCCGTTTCGGCGTGGGATGCTTGAGAAGGGGCTTGCCATATGGCCCCTACGTGTAATAATCGTGCCAATTAAAGAGCCTACAGGAAGAGCGTTGCACGCTCCCATATCACTGTCACGGCAGAGTGACTGCCGGACAGCACTACGAGGACGCAAAAGTGGAGCACGTTCTGGCCTTATCTCGCCTTTGTCTGGCGCTCATGTCGCTTGCCGCCTGGGTGTTTCGTCTGGGCGACACGCCGGCGCGATACCAGCTCGGATTGTCGCTGCTGCTGGCGTACGTGGGCTCGAGCCTGCTGCTTCTGTTGTGGATTCAGATACGCTGGTCAGACCGCGAGCCGGGCGCCAATTTTGCCGTGTGGGCGCAGGTTCTCGATATCGGCTGGCCGGCCGTGATCTGTTTCTCGGTAGAGACGCAGAACAGCTTCTACTTCATCATCTTTCTGTTTGCCATCATCGCCTCGGCGTTTCGTTGGGGTTTTCTTGAGACGCTGGCGACAGGAATGATCAGTGCGGCGGCCCTGCTGTTCCAGGCAGTCATGGTCGCGCACGGCCTGAACATCCTGCCCCGCTGGGTCTTCGCTCCAATTGAGCCGTCGCGTTTGTTGCTGCGCTGCGGGTTCCTGGTGATCTCCGCAACCTTGCTGGGATGCCTTGCTGAGACGGACAAGGAGATGGGGGCGGAGATCTCGATGGC
>Ga0070741_10021074_pt1 | contig 10181 bp, 10 predicted proteins | sample Coa_R1_4_FD_66440 | JGI IMG/M metagenome (GOLD analysis project Ga0070741, IMG submission 66440) | Surface soil microbial communities from Centralia Pennsylvania, which are recovering from an underground coalmine fire - Coalmine... | ecosystem: Environmental > Terrestrial > Soil > Unclassified ...
GGAAGAGTTCACCAAACGGCTGGCGCGCCGGCCGGAAAAGATCGTGGAAGACGCGATTGTCGGCATGTTGCCGCACACCAAGCTGGGCCGGTCGATGGCCGGCAAGCTGAAGGTCTATCGTGGCGACAAGCATCCACACCAGGCGCAGAAGCCGGAAGCGATCAAGGTCGCGCAGCGCGCGTAGCGAACGCGCACATCGCTGATCGGCTGAAGCCGGTTTGGGATGACAAATTTTGGAATGGGTGGTTTCGGCACGGCTGAAGCCGTGCCCCTTAACCCCTCTGAGGATATTAAGGAAGATGGCAGAACAGGTTCAGTACTACGGCACCGGGCGGCGCAAATCGAGCGTCGCGCGCGTCTTTCTTCGTCCGGGCAGCGGCGATTTCAAGGTCAACGGCAAGCCCTTCGATCAGCACTTCGTCACCGAGGCGCAGCGCATCATGGCGAAGTCGCCGTTCGTGCTGACCGAGACCGGCGGCAGCTTCAACATGGTGTGCACGGTCAACGGCGGCGGCGTCAATGGCCAGGCCGGCGCGGTGCGCATGGGAGTGGCCCGCGCGCTGCAGGAGTTCAATCCTGAACTGCGCGCCAAGCTGAAAGCCGAGGGTTTTCTGCGCCGCGATGCGCGCGGCAAAGAACGCAAGAAGTACGGACAGAAGGGCGCGCGTAAGCGCTTCCAGTTCAGCAAGCGGTAAAGAAGTGGCCGGTGGCTAGTGGCCAGTCACAACCACACGCCGGTTGCTAGCCACTGATCACTGGCCACTCGCCTTTTGGTTCCGGGGGCGGGTGGCGGGCAAGTTCCACCGGAACGAATCCTTCCCGCGCCGCAAGCGTCGGGGCGGGAAAAGCAATTCAGGTTGCAAAGCCTGAATGCAAGCCAACCGAGGAGGTAGCTTGGCGAATATCACGATGAAGGAGTTGCTCGAAGCCGGCGTTCACTTCGGGCATCAGACGAAACGCTGGAACCCGAAGATGAAGGAATACATCTTCGGCGAGCGCAATGGGATTTACATCATCGACCTGCAGAAGACGCTGAAGATGTTCAAGGAAGCGTCGAAGTTCGTGCAGGACCAGGCGGCGGATGGCAAGCTGGTGTTGTTTGTCGGTACCAAGCGCCAGGCGCAGGACGCGATCGCCGAAGAGGCGACGCGCAGCGGGATGTTCTACGTCAACTCGCGCTGGCTGGGCGGGCTGCTCACCAACTGGGTGACGGTGCAAAAGTCGGTGAAGCGGCTGAAAGAGCTTGACGAGATGGCTACGGACGGCCGTTATGAGTTGCTGCCGAAGAAGGAAGTCATCAAGCTGGAGCGCGAGCGCAAGCACCTCCAGGCCAATCTTGCCGGCATCAAGAATTTGAACCGCCTCCCCGATGTGCTGTTCGTGATCGACTCGAACAAAGAGCAGATCGCGGTGAAGGAAGCGCGCAAGCTGGGCATCCCGGTGGTTGCGGTGGTCGATACCAACTGCGATCCGACGGAAGTGGATTACGTGATTCCAGGCAACGACGATGCGCTGCGCGCGATCCGGCTGTTTGCGTCGAAAATTGCGGACTCCGTGGTGGAAGGCGCGAACGCCGCCACCGATAAGCAGATGGCCGACATCTCCGCAGGCGTGCAGTACAGCGAGGCAGCCGAGGCTGCCGCGGCCAGCCCGGAGGCGACCGACGGCGAGGCGGTGCCGCAATCGACTATCGACGACTCCGAAGAGGTCAGCATGGAAGAAGTATTGGGCCGCGGAGGCCGTCGCGCCGAGAATACAACCGCATAGTTTGGATTGACGAGTGGTTTCCCAGCCCGCGCGTTGATCGAGCGCGGGCGTTGTTTTAAGAACGCCATTCGCTGTTCGCCATTCGCTCTTCGCCAGAGACGCGATGTGCGATCGCGAGAGCTGGGCCCGGTCATGATAGATGGTTCTGTTCCGCTCTGGCGAAAGGCGAACAGCGAAAGGCGAATAGCGAGACTTACATGAGCACTACTACCGTGAACATATCCGCAGCACAAGTGAAAGAGCTTCGCGACAAGACCAACGCTCCCATGATGGACTGCAAGAACGCCCTCACGGAAGCCAAGGGCGATGTCGAGCAGGCCATCGTCATTCTCCGCAAGAAGGGCATTGCCACCGCGGCCAAGAAGGCGACGCGCACCACCAGCGAAGGCTCGGTGGCCAGCTACATCCACGCCGGCGGCAAGATCGGCGTGCTGGTCGAGGTCAACTGCGAAAGCGACTTTGTCGCCCGCACCGATGACTTCAAGAACCTGGTGCATGACATTGCCATGCACGTTGCCGCGACCGATCCGCGCTTTATCCGCAAGGAAGATGTCACTCCCGAAGCGTTCGAGAAGGAGAAGGACATCTATCGCGCGCAGGCGGCGCAGACCGGCAAGCCGGCCCCGGTGATCGAGAAGATCGTCGAGGGCAAGATGGGCAAATTCTACGAGGAGGTCTGCCTCTACGAGCAGCCCTTTATTAAGGACCAGACCATTACCGTCTCCCAGCTGATCGCGACGGTGATCGGAAAGCTGGGCGAGAACATCTCGGTGAAGCGCTTCGCCCGCTTTAAGGTGGGTGACGTGGGCGAGACAATCGCCGTCAGCAAGGCGGGGGAAACGGCGAGCGAGTAAGGGCGCGGCATCAACGAAGCAAGGCGAAGGGCGGGAGCGATCCCGCCCTTTTCTCATGTGTCGCTACCCTTGACGGCCTCGAGCAACGCCGACCCAAACTTCTCCAGCTTGTGTTCACCGATGCCTCGGATTCGCGCCAAAGCGGCCAGCGTCTGTGGTGCAGTGCGGGCGATGTCCTGTAAGACCGAGTCGTGGGCGATGCAGAACGCAGGCTGATCCTGCGCTTTAGCGAATTGCAAGCGTATGGCTTTCAGCCGCTCGAAGCGGCTTGCGGCGGCGGAGTCGAGAGGCGCGGTCTCGGGATTAGCCGAGGTTGAGCTTGGGCGTTTCCTCCTTCGCGCTGTCGTACTGGCGTCATGCGGCACAGTGCGAACGTCGCCGCGGCAGACGTCGCAGGAGCAATGCGCGACCTCGGAGTTGTCGCCGAAGTAGGCGAGGATGGCGCGCCGGCGGCAGCGCGGAGCATAGGCGTACTGGAACATGCGCTCCAGCTTCTGGCGGGCGTGCGCTTGCAAAAGCTCAACCTGTGCGGCTGTCAGAGCGGTGTTGTTGTCGCCAATCTTGTCGATGAAGAATTCCTGCGTGTGCCGGTCCACCAGGCTGACGTACAACACGCACTGCGCGGGTCGTCCATCGCGCCCGGCACGGCCGGCTTCCTGATAGTAGGCCTCCAGGCTCGCCGGGATGTTGTAGTGGACAACGAAGCGGATATCAGGCTTGTTGATTCCCATACCGAAAGCGTTGGTCGCGACCACAATTGCGCCCGCAGTCGCCATGAAATCCTGCTGAGCTTTCTTGCGCGCAACCGTATCCATACCCGCGTGATAAGCGCGAATGGTGCGTCGCGGGAAGCTCTGCTGCAACAATGCCGCCAGATACTCGACCTTCTTGCGGGTGGCGCAGTAAACGATGCCGGTCCCGGCCTGCTTCGACAGTCCATGCAACAGGGCCTCGTCTTTCGCATACTCGAAATCGATGCGGCGGCAGGCGTAAACGAGGTTCGCGCGATCGAAGCCGGTAACGTGCACCTTGGGAGTCCGCAACTTCAGCATCGTCCCAATATCGTTTCGCACGGCCGGAGTTGCCGTCGCCGTCAGCGCGATCGTCGGCGGCGAACCAAGCTGCTCGCGCACTTCAGCCAGGCGCATGTATTCGGGACGGAAGTCATGGCCCCAGAAGCTGAGGCAGTGCGCTTCATCGACCACCAGGAGCTTGGTCCGCAGCTGCGGAAGCACGCGCTGGAAGGGCGCGGAAGCGAAACGCTCGGGCGCGAGATAGAGCAATCCGTCAAAGCCTTGCTTCAGCCCACGCAGCACCTCCGATTGTTCGCGCGCTTCCTGCGAGCTGTTCAGCAGCATCACGGGCAGGCCAAGAGCTTGTAATTGCCGCACCTGGTCGGCCATGAGCGAGATCAACGGCGACACCACGACGGTGAGTCCCTTGAACAACATGGCGGGAAGCTGAAAGCAGAGACTCTTGCCCGCGCCCGTGGGCATGACGCAGACGACGTCATGGCCGCTGAGCACATCCTCGATGACTTCGCGCTGATGCGGTCGAAACCCGGGCAGCCGGAAGGTGTGTCGCAGCAGGTCGTCGAGATTGGCGCTTGTGACCAAAGCATCACTGTACCGCAAGCAAGGGACTGCCAAGAGCCAAAAGTGTTTGCCCCCTCAGTGTTCACGTAGGGTTCCCGCTCCGGATCGCAGCGTCCAAGTTTTAGACGTGGTGCAGTTTGGAATTTGTGGCGGTAGAAGAGCCGGGCTTCAGTCCGGCGAAATCACGCGCCATTGACCGCGGCTTGAGCCGCTGCAGCCGGGGCTAAAGCCCTGTTCCATCCTCGACCGTTCGGCACGGCTGAAGCCGCGGCCCTTCCACCGCTTTCGGCACGGCTGAAGCCGCCGCCCTTCCCACCGCTTTCGCATGGGTGAAGCCGTGCCCTTCCACCGCTCAGATTTCAATTTGACCCACTACTCCAGTTTTAGGTAACGGCAGCGTGCCGCGGACTCCTGCTACACTGAATGGCAAGTCTCAACAGGTATGTGCAGTCCATGGACGCTCCCATTTACAAACGCATTCTGCTGAAAATTTCCGGTGAGGCGCTGGCCGCAGGCCAAGGTTTCGGTGTCGACAACCGGCGGGTGCACGAGATAGCGGCCGAGTTGGCCGAAGTTCATCGCCTGGGAGTTGAGATTGCCATCGTGGTGGGTGGCGGCAACTTCTTTCGCGGCGTCGCCGAGCAAGCCAAGCACATGGACCGCGTCTCAGCCGATCATATGGGCATGCTGGCGACGGTCATCAACGCGCTGGCGCTGCAGGACGCGCTGGAGAAGCAGGACATCTTCACTCGGGTGATGAGCGCTATCGAGATGAACCAGGTCGCGGAACCGTTCATCCGCCGCCGCGCCATTCGCCATCTGGAGAAGGGACGCGTCGTAGTCTTCGCCGGCGGCACCGGCAACCCGTACTTCTCGACCGATACCGCAGCGTCGCTGCGCGCCATGGAGATCAAGGCTGACGCCATTCTGAAGGCGACGAAGGTGAATGGGATCTATACCGATGACCCGGTAGTGGTGAAAGACGCCACCATGTTCGACCAGATCACCTATATGGAAGTGCTGCGGCGCGGGTTGCGGGTCATGGACGCGACCGCGATCGCCCTATGCCGCGAGAACAACCTGCCAATTGTCATCTTCAACCTTAACCAGCGCGGCAATATTCATCGAGTTGTAATGGGCGAGCGGGTTGGCTCGCTGGTGAACCAGGGCTGAGCGGCCGACCCGCGCTGCGCCTCCAGATAAGAAATCCAAAGGCTACCCTCGATTTCCGGAACGGCCGCTTTTAGTCGGGTTACAATTTTTATCGGTTCCCCGCTGAGCAAGGGCATGGCTGAGCAAGCGTACAAGCCATCACAAGCGGTCCCAATTTCCGGGGTGTACCGGGTCGAGCACAATGGACACCGGGAAGCCCACGAAGCGACCCTGTTACAGGGCGAAATCTTTCCGTCCTGCGCCGTATGCAGCGACCAGGTGCGCTTTACGCTCAAGCACCGCGCCAGCGACATTCGCCGCGACCGGGACTTTCCGGCAGCCGATTAGCCAAAGACCAGTTCTTGGCCCAAATGCTCGATTTCTACCGTTGCTCTTCACAAAGTCAGGAATTTACGCTACCTTTCTACGGAACAAGGAAGCAAATGCACTGACGGGGCAAAGCTAAATGGCAATACCCGTACATCTCTCCCGCGTGCGATTCGGTGCTGTCGGACGCACCGCTTCACTAGCGCAAAAACCCTCATTTCAACTTCGTGGGGGCATCAAGAATTCCCGAGACGGCGGCGACCGGCGGAGCACCCGGCGTTACCGGGCCGGGGACGCGGTTCGCCAGTCCGGAATATACGAGGTGATCCACGATCGCAGCCATCGCGACGTGCACGAGGTAGTGATGATCAGCGGCGAACACTTTCCGGATTGCGAAACCTGCAAAGAGAAGGTCCGCTTCCGCCTGGTCCGCACGGCGCCATACATCTTTCAGGATGAAGATTTCGAGGATGAGAGCTGAGGCTCTTGTTGCGCGTGCCTAGGCCGAGAGGGCGTGAAGCCAGAGGAATATCCCGGCCTCGGGAATCCCTCAATTCGGCTGCCCTGGTCGTTGGCTTAACCAAGGCAGCCAATCGAATCGCGTCAGTAGTTCAACCGCGCCCAGGTCCTGACACCTTTGCTGACGTGCAGCGTGTCTTCAAGTCCCAACGTGCAATCGGGATTCACGTTTTGAATGAAGATATCGTTCTCGCCATTGCGGTCGTCTTCCCACGTCAGCGCCGATAGTCCGGAAGAAGCCAGACCAGCGGCCAGCCGCGACTTGTTCGCGGAAGCGGTCGAAACCGCGAACTGCGAGCAGACCGCACTGCCTGTTCCATCCAGCTTGATCGCCTGAATCGTCCCGGTGCCGAAGCCCGGCGAATCAACCCAGAAAACCAGGGCGCCGGTGCCGATCTGCACGTTCTCTACCCAGATCTCGGAGTCATTGTTCAGGGGCACAATCGTCAGGCCGACATCGGTCCACTGACGCGCGCCGCTGGAATTGAACTTCTGTCCCCACACCCCTGCCATGCTCTGCAGCGAATCCTGCTCGGTCCAGAAGAGGAAGGTTTCCTGCGTCGTCGGATCGTAGGAAACAGAAGGGCTGACTCGTACACGCGTGGTATTCGTCGAGCCGACCGCGCCATTGTGTCCGAATGCTTCCGTGCCGTCGGAGAGGATGTGCTGGGCATACACCTGAAGGCTGGGGCTATTGGTGTACCAGGAGAACACTGCGCCGCCGTTGCCGTCAGTCGTGAAATAGGGAAACTCGCCGAACTGCAGCGAGCCGCCGTCGAAGACGTGGACATGTCCCGAGCCCCACAGCAGCTGTCCGGTGGAGGAAATTTTGTTGGCGTAAAGATAATTGTTGCTGCCGAAGCCGTGATTGCGAACCCAGGAGACGATGACCGAACCATTGTCGGAGGCGTGCAGATCGGCCAGCAGGTAGTCGAAGCCGGACTCCTGCAGGGTCAACCCGTAATCGAATGCGGTCTTGCCGATCCATACGGGCACGCCGCTGGGTGTCAGCTTCTGAAGGATGACGGCGTTGTTGGTGGTCCAGCCGACCACGATGTATCCGTCGGTGGTGACGGTCACTTTGGGCACGTTGTGCGAACCGGGGTCGAAGGTAAGCGCGACGCCGTTCGGGCCCCAGAGGGCCTGTCCGGTGGGGCTCATTTTCGCGGCGGTGACTTGCGGGTTATCGGGATCGCGCCGGTCATCGAGGAAGGCAAGCAGCGCATTACCCTGTCCGTCAATCGCCAGGCCGTAGTCCTCGGTGGAGCTGAGAGTGGTTCGCGCTACTGCAACGCCGTCATGGGGAAACTGCTCGTTGCCGTTGGCATCGAGAAGCTGATAGTAAACGTCGTAGCCATGCGGCGGAGGATCGTTGGGGTTGTTGTTGAACCAGCTTACGTACCATGAATCATTGGGCAGGGGAAGCAGCTTAGGTTGCACCTGGTCGGCGCCGGGGATATTCGACAGATCAAGGTTCTGTGCGGGATCGGAGGACCACTGGGCCCAGGCGCCGGCCGAAAGCGCAAAGGCCGCCGCGAATAAGGCAAGAATGCGGACCGCAAATCGCATGTGCTCTCCTTCTTAACTCGGGAATGCTTCGCATTTTATATCGCTGCGAGCATCCGTGGGTGTGCCCACAGGAAGCATCCCCGAGTTGTTCGAAAAAGAGTTGCCGATCACGATGCCAGCTGGGCCATTTGGACCGACCGCTTCGGCCCGCGTTTGCGGATAAGCAGCACGCGAATGCGTTCCAGCAGCTCCAGAGTGGCGAATTGGCCCTTGGGCAACCAGGCATCGGCAACATGTTCGTCGCTGCAGCAGCTGACCGAGCCGGAGAAGAGCAGAGCGGGAGTATCCGGTGCGATGGCCTTAAGCTGGTCGATAAGTTTGGCGCCGTTCAGTTTGGGCATCATTAGGTCGGTGAGCACCAGATCGATGCCGCCTTCTTTCATGCGTATCACGGCGCACTCCGGATCGGAGCAGGTGATTACGCGATAACCGCGGGTTTCCAGAAGTACCTTGCGAATGGAGAGAGAGCGTTCGTCGTCGTCGACGCAGAGGATCGTGCGCTTTGGTTTCATCTACCCCACATCCTTTTCGTGGCGCTTGCGTGACCGCCCGCGGCAAACCTGTGAACGGGGCGGCTACGTACTGCGCCATCTGTTTTGTACGCCAGAGCGAGTGAGCGTGAACCGGATACTAGTCCCGCGCACCGGGGGGCACAAGTATTGCGAAGATCAATTTAGCCGAGCGATTTTGCCGGAGATCGAGGTGAGGAAAGCGCACCGACTGTTGTGATGGGTACTCCGGTGTGAGCGGTGAAACGCATTGCGGGACGCGGGTTTTATGCGTGCACAAGATATCCTCAGCAAACTCACATGGTAACTTCTCCGTCAATCACATGCACCACGTTACCTCCTACTCGAACATTGGTCACGCTGTGGTCCGATTTCGTGGCGCGGATGAAGATCGCACTGGGACGCCGGATCTCGATGCCCTGCTCGATGAGGCCTTGTGCGTCGGAGGCAAGCACGCCATACTTTACCGCCCACGCGGTGCAGCAGCCCGCTGCCGATCCGGTGGCAGGGTCTTCGCCGTTGTAGAAGATCATGCGCGCATGCAGCGTTGCGCCAGGGTTGACCGTCTCTTGGCAGACGAAATAGAAAAATGCGGGATTGCCGATCGTTGCCAGGTAAGGCTCCATCTGATTCCAGCCAATTCGGAATTCCTGCAAAGTGCGCAGCGAGCGAAAGGGAACGATGGTGAACGGCATGCCGGTTGAGACGGTCTGGACCGGCAGGTTTTCGTCGAGTTCGTGGAGCGGGATGTGAAGCACGCTGGCGATGGTGCCATGGGGATGTGTGCGGCCGAACTGCGGCTCGGCCTGGCGCATCTCGCCAAAAAGCAAACCGTCGCGCGATTGGAATCGCACCGGTATCTTGCCGACCTTCAAATCGAGTGTGACCTCGTTGGCGCCGCTTTGCTGCTGCAGATACCACGATGTCCCGAGCGTGGGATGTCCGGCGAAGGGCAGCTCTTCATTCACGGTGAAGATGCGAACCTTCTGGCCTTCGCTGCGCTCGGTGGCCGCGTCGCGGGGCAGAACGAAGGTGGTTTCGGCCAGGTTCATCTCGCGTGCCAGACTTTGCATTTCCTCATCGCTGAGCCCGGAAGCGTCGGTGAAGACGGCAAGCTGGTTGCCCTCCAGCGGCTGCGAGGTGAAAACATCGAGGTGCACAAAGCGGTATCGGCGCATGTTCGCTCCTGGGCGACAGCCTGTCTCGGCAATGGTCCGGTATAAGGAATCAATGTGCCGAGTATGGCGCAGCTTCTTAGATTTCGCCGGGCCTGCCGCGATTCAGGAGGAATGTCTCAGGGTGGCAGGGCGCATCTAAGGTGGACGAGCAGCTACTTAGCAGCCCAGCGCACGCCGAGTCGCTTGGCTATAATGCAGGCCTGACGGAACTTTCTCCCCGATACGTTCCATGCGGAAGCGAAGGGGGTCCGGTGACTCTCCCGGTCTTCAAAACCGGCGATTGGCATCTCCGATGTCAATGGTGCGTTCGACTCGCACACGCTTCCGCCAATTATTTTCAGAGACTTCGAAGCTCTACTGCAGGGCCCGAGTCCCAGCTTCGGTTGCATGTTGGTTGCATAACGCCTCAAAAGCCTTCATTGCGGCCGTCGAATCAGCGTGGACTGACTTCACATAAGCGTTCATGGTCGTTGAGAGATTCGCGTGCCTCAGAATGGCCTGAATCGTCTTGTCCGGTACGCCGAGACGATACAGGTTTGTAGCCAGCCCGCGCCGAAAGGCGTGCCAGCCATGCCATTCGATTCCGGTGCCAGCAAGGGCTGGGCGGATCACAAACCTCGCGATCTGCGCCAAGTCCATTGCCGTGCCGGTCCTCGACTTGAACATCAGTCCGGATGCTGGTCCTCCTGATGCCGCTCTGTGCTGATTGAG
>Ga0070741_10021075_pt1 | contig 10181 bp, 12 predicted proteins | sample Coa_R1_4_FD_66440 | JGI IMG/M metagenome (GOLD analysis project Ga0070741, IMG submission 66440) | Surface soil microbial communities from Centralia Pennsylvania, which are recovering from an underground coalmine fire - Coalmine... | ecosystem: Environmental > Terrestrial > Soil > Unclassified ...
GCCGAGCGCAGGTCGTGCATCACCTGCTGGCCGACAACATTCGAGATGAAGGTCTGAAGCACGCCGAGCGCGCCCGTCGCGACCGAGATCGCGATCATCAGGCCGACGAGCACCGAGAGCAGCGTCACGTCCCTGTGCGGGATCGCGTCGTCCAGCACCCTCCGGAGCAGGAACGGCGACGCGATGCCGAGGAGCGACGAGACGCCGATCAGGAAGAGGACGATCGAGAGCCGGAACCGGTACGGCTTGAAGAGGCCCGCTACGCGACGCAGGTTGGCGCGGCGCACGGCCGGGTCGGCTGGGCGCACGGGCTTCTCGTCGGTTCCGAACCGCCGGTTGCCGCGTCCATCCATCCAGGCCATGCCGTATCGAAGCACGCCGGCCGGAGCTGAGAGAGTCAGCGCCGGCGCGCGACGTGCACCAGGTGAAGGACGGTCTTGCGGGCGGTTCCGCCGGGGCGCGACTCGAACCGGCTGCGCAGCCGCGCGGCGAGCTCGTCGCGCTGCTGCGGTGGCATCAGCAGGTGGTTGGAGAAGGTGCCGATCAGGGAGACGTGCTCGTCAGCCGTCACGTCGAGCTCGACGACTCGCCTGCGGACGATCACCGGTTCGAAGAGCCCGCTCCCGTCGAACTCGGCCGCGAGGTCGGCGACGTCGTCCGGCGCGGGCGGCGGCTCGTCGCCGGCCAGGCCGACGGCGCGATAGTCCTCCTGCGCCTCGAGAAAGAACGGATCGCCCCCGGGTGGCACGACGTGCGCGACCTTGACCAAGGCGAGGGCGCCTCCCGGCCGGAGCAGCCGCGCCGAGAGCTCGTAGCGCCGTTCCGGGTCGATCCAGTGAAAGGCGTTGAACGCGACGACGCCGTCGTACAGGGTATCTGGCTCCCACTGCTCGATGTCCGCGTTGACCACGCGCCCCGCCGGGTACCGGGCGAGCTCACGCCTTGCGACCTCCGCCAGCTGCGGACCGAGCTCGACGCACGTCAGCTCGAGACCGCGCTCGGCCAGGGCCGCCGTCGCCTGGCCCGTCCCGGGCCCGATCTCGACGATCCGCGACCCCGGAACGAAGCCTCCGAGCTCGACGACGTCGTCGATCACGACTCGCGGGTACCGCGGCCGCGCCCGGGCATAGAGCTCGGCGACCGCGTCGAACGTGGCTCGCTTTCGCAGACGGTCGGGGTCGGCCATTGTGTCGACACCATCCTTGCCGTTAGGGTCCGGGCATGGCGATCGAGCAGCTGCGGATGACCTGGGACGAGCTCGGCACCGGTGCCAGGTCGCTCGCGGAGCAGGTGGTCGCCGACGGCTTCCGGCCGGACATGATCCTCGGGATCTCGCGCGGCGGCCTGCTGGTGGCAGGCGCGCTCGCCTACTCGCTCGGCGTCAAGAACACGTGCACGATGAGCGTGGAGTTCTACACCGGGATCGACGAGCGGCTCGAGATGCCGATGATCCTGCCGCCGATTCCCGACCTCGTCGACCTCCAGCGGGAGAAGGTGCTGATCGCAGACGACGTCGCCGACACCGGCCAGACGCTCGTCCTCGTCAAGGACTTCCTGGAGGGCAAGTTCGCCGAGGTGAAGATCGCGGTGCTGTACGAAAAGCCACGGTCGGTGGTGAGCTGCGAGTACGTCTGGGAGCGCACCGACCGCTGGATCGTCTTCCCGTGGAGCGCCGACGACCCACTCGAGTCGCCCGACGCGCTCCAGGCGCAGACAGCCTCCTAACAGGGCGGGGCTACCCTGGCAACACGTTGTTGCAAGGCCGTTTGCTGTCGATGTGCGGGGTCGCGAGCGCGCTCGCCCTGGCCGTGCTGGCGGCGTATCGATTCGCCTCGGGCAGCGGCGATCTCGACTACCTGCTCTGGAACCTCGCGCTCGCGTGGATCCCGTTCTTCGTCGCGCTCGCGTTGGACGACGTGCGCTCCACCCCGCTCCGGCTCCAGCTGCCGCTCCTCGCGGTCTGGCTGGTCTTCTTCCCGAACGCGCCGTACCTCGTCACCGACCTGATCCACATCAACCCGGACGACCGCGGCGCAGTGTCGCTGCTCGGTGACGCGGCGCTAGTGTCGGTCGCGCCGGCGGGGCTCGCGCTCGGCTTCTCGTCGCTGATGCTCGTCGAGCGCGCGGTGCGCGAGCGGTTCGGCGGGCAGCTCGCGCTTCTCGCGGCCGTGCTCTCGCTGGCCGCCGCCAGCCTCGGCATCTACCTCGGCCGCGTCGTGCGGCTGAACAGCTGGGACATCCTCACCCGCCCGCGCGTCGTCGGCAGCGTGCTGCACCAGCTCGTGCGCGACCCGCTCGCGCACCCGACCGCGGCCGCGCTGACGGTCGTGCTCGCGGCGACGCTGTCCGTGCTCTACCTGCGCTTCCGGCGGCTAGCCGTCTAGCAGCGGCCGCAGCGCGTCGCGCGCGGCCTCGAAACCCTCTTCCAGGCCCATGTCGTGGTCCTCGTGCTCGACCGAGAGCACGCCGTCGTAGCCGACCTCGCGCAGCGCGCCGACGAAACCGCCCCAGTTGATCTCCCCGCGGCCCGGGATCCGGCCGTGCTCCCAGCCGGCGCCGAGCGAGAGAATCGACCGCCGGTAGAGCTCGTCCCGCACGATCTCGGTGTCCTTCGCGTGGACGTGGAAGATCCGGTTGCCGAAGTCGCGGACGGCACGCTCGGGGTCGATCCCCAGCCAGTGGAGATGCGACGGGTCGAGGTTGAGGCCGAGCGTCGGGCCGGGGCATGCCTCGAACATCCCGTCCCATGCGGCGGGGCAGTAGGCGAGGTTCGTGCCGCCCGGCCAGCGGACCATCGGGCAGTTCTCGATCGCGATCCGCACGCCGCGCTCGTCCGCGTAGGCGACGAGCGGCGGCCAGACCTCGCGGAAGCGGTCGAGGTTCTCGTCGAGCGTCAGCGCCGGATCCGCGCCCGCGAAGGTGCAGACGAGCCCGATCCCGCCGACAGCGGCGTCGATCAGCCGGCGCAGGTGCGCGTGCGCAGCCTCGCGCGCACCGTCGTCGGGGTCGAGGTTGTTCGGGTAGTACGCGAGCGCCGAGATCTCGAGCGGGACGTCGAGGTCGGGCTCCGCGCCCGGCGGCCAGTAGACCTCGAGCGCCTCGAATCCATTCGCGGCGGCCCAGCGCGCCACGTCCTCGAGCGGCCGGTCCCGGAAGGCGGCCGTGAGCAGGCCGAGCCTCAAGCGTCGTCGTCGCAGTCGACGTTGACCCAGCCGGAGCGGAACGGCTTCCGCTCCCCGGATTCCGGGTCGAACTGGTGCCGCCAGACGCAGCCCGTGTCGTTCGTCAGCAGGTGGATCGAGACCGACGGCTCCGGCGACGTCGTCCGGACGCGGTGGATGTCGTCGGTCGGCGGGATCAGCGCGTAGAAGTCGCCGGGCACGAGCGCGCGCGACTCGACGAGCTCGAGCCCGCCCGGCCGCTCCGCGTACACCTCCTCGTCCTGCGTCCCGCGGTAGAGCCCGACGAGACCCCAGGCGAGGTGGTCGTGGACCGGCGTCGCGGCCTCCGACGGCACGACGAGCGAGAAGAGCGAGAGCGAGCCGTCGTCGGCGCGATAGAGCAGCCACTGCCCGATGCCGCCGCCCATGCCGCTCCCCGGCACCGGCGCCTGGTACTCCGGCGGAAGCCAGTCCGGGTCGGCGAGCAACTCGGCGAAGCGCGGCCGGATCGCCTCGCAGGCGTCGGCGGGCGAGCTCGCCGTCCCGATCGCGGCGCGCACCGCGTCGAGGAAGTCCCGCACGACCGGCGTGTCGAGTACGAGCTCGTCAGTCACGCCGGTAGTCTGCCGTGTCCGCGTAGACCGACTCGGAGGTAGCAGTGGCTGAGCAAGACGACGTGGTGCATGCAGCACCTGCCGGCGCGTCCGGCGAGAAGATCGTGAACATCATCCCGGCGGATGCAGGCTGGCGTGCGATCTACGGCGGATCCGGGGGCGAGGAGAGCGGTCTCAGCCGCGTCGTCGCCTGGGGGCTCGTCGAGGACGACGCGGGCAACCGCAAGGTCGTGGGCATGGTGGTCGATCCGCAGAACCGTTCCAACATCGTCACGGCGACCGGCTCCGAGTCGGCGCAGGCGGGCACGCTGACCGGGTACGGCTACAAAGAGCGGTAGACGCCGTCTCAATGAGCATGGACCGCCGTCGTCCGCTCCTGCTCGCAATTCCTGCCGCGCTCTTTGCCGCCGCAGCGCTGGCGCCTGTCTCGCACGCTCACGTCCGGCCGCCGGCGCAGCCGCCGTTCGCGCCGGCCCCTCCACCGTCGGCAGGCGTCCACCGAACCTTCTCGATCGCACGGCCGACGCTGTGCGGCCCGATCGCGGGCTCGCCTTACCCGTGGGACACCGAGTACCCGTGGCCGGTCGAGCCGTTCCACGAGCAGCATCCCGTCCGCGGCTACTTCGGAGACCCGCGCACCGTCTTCCGTGAGCCGACCGACCCGGACCTCGGCTCCTTCTCCTTCCACAACGGGGTCGACATCGTCGCGAACGTCGGAACGCCGGTCTACCCGGTGGTCAGCGGCGTCGTCACCCGCGTCATGGTCAACGAGGTCGTCGTCTCCTCGGCCGGCGGGCGCCACATCTTCCAGTACTGGCACATCGCGCCCGCCGTCGCCCTCGGCCAGAACGTTGAGGCGTCGAAGACCGTGCTCGGCGACGTCACTGCGCCGGCCCGGCACGTCCACCTGACGGAGATCGTCGACGGACGGGCCGTCAACCCGCTCCAGCCAGGGCACCTGACGCCGTATGACGACTCGACAGCGCCCGCCGTGGAGGGCCTGTACCTCCGGAACGAGTTCGGCAAGGAGCTGCGGCCGGACGCGGTCAGCGGAACCGTCGACTTCGTCGCCCGCGCCTACGACCTCCCCGCGCTGCCGGTGCCCCAGCCGTGGACCGACCTGCCGGTGAGCCCGGCGCGCGTGGGCTTCCAGCTGACGACGCCGGACGGCCGCGAGGTGCTCCCGGACGAGACCGTCGCCGACTTCGCGAGCCACGAGCCGGCGAACGCGAAGTTCTTCGACGTCTACGCGGCAGGGACGTTCCAGAACGACCCCGCCGTCGGCAAGCGCTACTACCACGGCACCGCGGGCGACTATCTCTACGAGCTGACGCCGGGCGGGATCGACACCGACGCGCTGCGCCCGGGCCCGTACGTCGTCACGGTCACCGCCGAGGACACCTGCGGGAACACCGGGACGCTCACCGAGACGATCGACGTCCTGCCGCAGAAGCGCGACACGATCCCGGCCCGCCTCGTCGCGTGGCCGCGCTTCGCAGCGTGGACGGTCGTCGTTGCCTCCGTGCCGAAGCACGAGGGCCTCGGCGCCGCCCGCAACGCGGCTCGTCTCGCAATCGCATCCGGGGCAACGGATGTCGGAATCCGGCACAACCGCCGGTCCTTCCTCGTCTTCACCGGCGTCTACTCGTCCCGCTGGGACGCGGAACAGGCGCTCGCCCGCGTCGGCGGCCTCTATCCGCACGCGTTCGTCCGGCCGTTCGGCCCTCGCGCCTGAGTTCCGTAGAAATCCGCACCAGATAGGTGTTTTGCCTGATTGGGACGGCTCCCGATCTTTCTATGTTCCGTGCGAAAACGGAGATCAGGAGGAATCCCGGTGGCCTACCAAGCTTCTCATCCAGTCGTGCTCCGCGACGATCCGCGAGCATCGCACGACGCCCTGCTCGGGCTCGTCGCCGTCCTGCTCGGGCTCGCCGTGGGCGTGCTCGTCTTCGTCGCGGTCTGGATGGGCGATTCCGCCCACACCGCGCAGCAGCAGGCGACGGCAGCGGCCAACCGCGCCGCCGCGGCGGCAGCGGCCAGGCCGGCCGACACCACGGTCGAGACCCCGAGCTTCGCGGGTGCCGCACCCGCGAACGCCGACGCGCTCGCAGCCGCGCACAAGGCATATCCGGCCGAGCTTCCGGCGCTGACGCCGGGTCCGGTCGTCTCGGTCGACCTCGCGATGAGCCACGACGTCGTCCAGATCGCTCCGGGCATCAAGTACGACGCCTGGACGTTCAACGGCACGGCGCCCGGGCCCATCGTCCACGCGCGGCTCGGCCAGACCGTGCGCGTCACGCTCACGAACCACGCCCCGATGCCGCACTCGGTGGACTTCCACGCCGCGCGCATCGCGCCGAACGTCGCCTTCCGCGACGTCGACCCGGGCAAGTCGTTCACCTTCAGCTTCAAGGCGACCGCGCCGGGCGTCTTCATGTACCACTGCGGGACGAAGCCCATCCTGATGCACATCGCAAACGGGATGTACGGCGCCATCGTCGTCGACCCGCCCGCAGGGACGCTCCCGCCGGCGAACGAGCAGTACGTCCTCGTCGCCAGCGAGTGGTACCTCGGCAGCAACGGCCTCAAGCAGCCGGCCGCGCTCGACATGACGAAGGCGCACGAGATGCAGCCGGACTGGGTGACCTGGAACGGCTACGCGTCCCAGTACGTGAAGCACCCGCTGACGGCGATGCCCGGCGACACGGTTCGGTTCTGGGTCGTCGACGCCGGCCCCTCGTTGAACACCGACTTCCACATCGTCGGCACGCTGTTGAACCGGGCGTGGCTGAACGCCGACATGAGCCAGTACGAGCGCGACGTGCAGACGGCGCTCGTGCCTGCCGGAGGCGGCGGCGTCTTCGACGTGAAGATCGACCAGCCGGGGCTCTACCCGGTCGTCTCCCACTCGTTCGCCGCAGTGGACGAGGGCCAGGTCGGCCTCCTGAATGTCGGGAACGTCAAGGGCACGATGAGTCACTGATCACCCGGGCCACCGGGTACGGACGCCGCGGGCCCGCCCCCCGCGGCGTCCGCTTGAATGCGCCGGTGCTCACGGACGGCGTCATCAGGCTCGTCCCGCTCGCGGACACTCATCTACCGGGCCTCGCGGAGCTCATCCGCGACCCCGAGGTGCTCGCGAACACTCGCGTGCCCGACCCGGCGCCGGACGGGTTCGAGCGCCTGTGGCTGCAGGCGTACAAGGACGGCGCCGCCGACGGCACCCGGGACGGCTTCGCGATCGAGGACGCCGGGACGGGCGAGTTCCTCGGCCTCGCGGGCCTCGTCGCAATCGAGCCGGAGGCGAACCAGGCCGAGATCGGTTACATCGTGTCGCGGGAGGCGCGCGGCCACGGGATCGCGACGAGGGCGCTGCGGCTGGTCACGGACTACGCGCTCGGCGAGGTCGGCCTCGCGCGCGTCCAGCTCCTGATCTCGAGCGGCAACACGCCCTCGCTACGAGTCGCCGAACGCTGCGGCTACGTGCACGAGGGCGTGTTGCGATCGCTGTACACCAAGCCCGGGTATCGCGCGGACACGGCGGTGTACTCGCGGCTCGCCGGCGACTAGCTTCTTCGACCGCTCGCCTCGTCGTAGCGGCGCGCGACCTCCGGCCAGTTGACGACGTTCCACCAGGCGGCGAGATAGTCCGGGCGCCGGTTCTGGTAGTTCAGGTAGTAGGCGTGCTCCCAGACGTCGATGCCGAGGAGCGGCGTCTTGTCGTCCATGATCGGGCTGTCCTGGTTCGGCGTCGACATGACGGCGAGTCCCGTGCCGTCCCAGACGAGCCACGTCCAGCCGCTGCCGAAGCGCTTCACGCCCGCGTCGTTCACGGCCGCCTTGAGGTCGTCGAGCGAGCCGAACGTGTCCGAGATCGCCGCGGCCAGGTCGCCCTGGGGCTCGCCGCCGCCCTGCGGGCTCATGATCTGCCAGAACAGCGAGTGGTTCGCGTGCCCGCCGGCGTTGTTGCGGACGGCCGTGCGGATGTCCTCGGGCAGGAGCTCGACGTTGGCGAGGATCGCCTCGACGGGCCGGTCGGCCCACTCGTTGCCCTCGAGCGCCTTGTTGGCGTTGTCGACGTAGGCCTTGTGGTGCTTGTCGTGGTGGATCTCCATCGTCTTCGCGTCGATGTGAGGCTCCAGCGCGTTGAAGTCGTAGGGAAGCGGGGGTAGCTCGAACGCCATGGGAAGGCTCCTTTCGGTGTCGGGTCGATCATAGAATCCCGGACTTGGCTCACCGGCTGGACATCCCGCCCGTCGTGCTCGGGTGCGGCAACTTCGGCGGCGTCGGCTCGGCGCCGGCGTTCTTCGGCAAGGGCGAGACGAAGGAGCAGGCTTTCGAGCTGATGGACGCGGCCTGGGAGATGGGGCTGGACTGGTTCGACACGGCTGACGCGTACGGGGGCGGACGGAGCGAGGCGTGGATCGGCGAGTGGATCGCCGCACGCGGGCACCGGCCGCGGATCACCACGAAGACGTTCAACCCGATGGACGAGGGGCACGACTCTGGCCTCGCTCCGGAGCGCGTGCGCCGGCAACTCGACTCGAGCCTCGAGAGGCTCGGTGTCGAGCGCGTCGACCTGTACCTCGCGCACGAGCCCGATCCGGCGGTGCCGGTCGCGGAGACCCTCGGGGCATTCGAGGAGCTCGTCGCCGCCGGCAAGGCGGGCGCGTACGGCGTCAGCAACTTCGGCTGGGAGGAGGTGCTCGAGGCGGCCGAAGCCGGCTCCCCGGTGCTCGTGCAGAACTCCTTCTCCCTCCTCGACCGCTTCGACGAGTCCGGCGTGATCCCCGCGTGCGGCGCGAAGGGACTCGCGTACCAGTGCTTCGGCCCGCTGGCCGGCGGCTGGCTGACGGGGAAGTACCGCCGGGACTCGGTGCTGCCGGAAGGCTCGCGGATGACGATGCGGCCCGAGCCCTACCTGCGCTACGACGACGAAGCGGTGTATGCGGCGCTCGACGGGCTGGGCGAGGCCGCGGCCGAACGCGGCGTGTCGATGGCGGGCCTGGCGCTCGCCTGGCTCCTCGCGCACCCGGGCGTCACGTCGATCGTCGTCGGCCCGCGCACGCCGGCCCACCTCGCGCCCGTCCGCGAGGCCCTCGAGCTCCAGCTCTCGCCCGGGGAGCGCGACGAAGTAGGGTCGCTGTTCCCATGACGCCGCTGCTCGTGCTCTCCGAGGAAGAGGTCGTCGAGCTCCTCGACATGGAGGGCTGCATCGCGGCGATGGAGGAGGCGCTGACGGCGCTCGAGCGCGGCGAGGTGACCATGCCGCTGCGGCCGATGGTGCGCGCGCCCGGCGAGAGCCACCTGCTCGGGATGATGCCCGTGTACCGCGGCGGGGAGCGTCCGATGTACGCGCTCAAGACCGTCGCCGTGATGCCGGACAACCCGGCCAAGGGGCTCGACGCGCACCAGGGGACGGTGACGCTGCACGACGGCGTCACCGGGCAGACGCTCGCGGTGATGAACGCGTCGCCGGTGACCGCGATCCGCACGGCCGCCGTCACGGCCGTGGCGACGCGGCGGCTGGCGCGTGAGGACGCGCGTGTGCTCGCGATCGTGGGCGCCGGCGTCGAGGCACGGTCGCATCTCGAGGCGTTGCAGGGATTCGAGGAGGTGCGCATCACGAGCCGCACGCGCGAGCGGGCAGAGGCGCTCGCGGGCGAGTTCGGCGCGTCGGTCTCCGGGAGCATCGAGGAGGCGCTCGACGGTGCCGACGTCGTCGCGCTCACGACGAACTCGGCAGAGCCGATCATCCGCCGCGAATGGCTGAAGGAGGGCGCGCACCTCAACGCGGTCGGGATGGGGCGCGAGATCGACGACGACACGCTGCGCGAGGGCACGCTCTTCGTCGACCGGCGCGAGTCGGCCCAGGTGGAGGGGAAGATCGATCCGGAGTGGATCCACGCGGAGCTCGGCGAGATGCTGGTCGGCTCGGCGGCGGGCCGCTCGTCGGCGGACGAGCTGACCGTCTTCCGCTCGCTCGGCATCGCCGTCGAGGACCTGTTCGCCGCCGAGTACATCGTTCGCCGCGCCGCCGAGACCGGCCGCGGGACGACGATCGACTTTTGATCCCGCTCGGCGAGATCCGGGCGGCCCGCGAGCGCATCGCCGGCGCGGCCGTGCGCACGCCGCTCGTGCGCGCGAACCTGCCCGAGGCGCCCTGCGAGATCTGGCTCAAGCTCGAGAACCTGCAGCCGATCGGCTCGTTCAAGATCCGCGGCGCGGTCAACGCCGTGCGGCAGGCCGATCCCGAGCAGGTCGCGCGCGGGCTCGTCACGGCGAGCGCCGGAAACATGGCGCAGGGCGTCGCGTGGGCCGCGCGCGAGGCGGGCGTGCCGGCGACGATCGTCGTCCCGGAGGAAGCGCCGCAGACGAAGATCGACGCGATCGAGCGGCTCGGCGG
>Ga0070741_10021076_pt1 | contig 10180 bp, 8 predicted proteins | sample Coa_R1_4_FD_66440 | JGI IMG/M metagenome (GOLD analysis project Ga0070741, IMG submission 66440) | Surface soil microbial communities from Centralia Pennsylvania, which are recovering from an underground coalmine fire - Coalmine... | ecosystem: Environmental > Terrestrial > Soil > Unclassified ...
GCAAAGGTTCCGTCGCCGTTGTTGTGGTAGAGTGCGCAGTGGGGGCGGTCTTTGACAGTTTGGGCCGGTTCGGAGGAGCCGGACTGGACAAGGAAAATGTCCTGGAAGCCGTCGTTATCGTAGTCCAGGAAGGCGCAGCCGCCAGGCGTGTTCTCGATGAAGTAGTATTTGCCCGTCCCGCCGGTAAGATGCGTGAACGTGATCCCGGCGCGCGGCGCGACATCCGTGAAGAGCGCCGAGGCGGAAGAGGACGCGGAAGCGTTCTGAACGTGCGCTGGCGGCGGAGTGGGCGCTTTCGCGCTGCATCCCGGCAGACAGGCCAGCAGCGCCGTTAGCAGAATAGAACGAGCGGCCTGAGCAGCCCTTCTTTTTTGCCCGGCGAATGAATTCGCGGCTGCAAAGGCACAAAGTCCGCCTTCGCGGACTGGATTTTGAGTCGGCGCAGGCCGACTTCGTGCTTTTGCAGCAGCGGTTTCAACCGCCAAGTCGTAAAAGTGAGAAATCCGCACCGTGATCAAGGGCCTCCTGGAGGAAGGGACTCGCGCGGGCCGGGTTCCTGGTTCTCCGCCGTCTGGGAAGAGGGGGCCTGCGCTGCCAGTTGCTTCAGCGCCGCTTGCGCCTGGGGATCGTTGGGACGAATCCGTAACGCCTCATGAAGATAGTAGTCGGCGTCCGCGAACTCTTTGCGGCGCAGTTTGATCTTGCCGAGCTGCAGATGATAGTCGAAATTGTTCGGGGCCGCCACGCACCGCTTCTCCAGCGCCTTTTCCGTATCGTACTCCTGGCGCAGCATGACAAACTCGTTGCGCGCCGCCTCCGCTTTGGCCGACTGTCCGGCCCGGTCGTAGGCTTCCGCGAGAGCGAAATCCACGTCGCCTCGGAAAGGCTGCAACTGTTTCGCCTTCAGCAGATATGCGACAGCTTTATCGGGCTGACCGAGTCGGGTATATATCTTGCCGAGGTAGAGATGTGGCGGGAACGATTCCTGGGGACTGCGCTTCAGGGACTCCTCAAAGTAAGATTTCGCCTTTGCCAGCCCTTCCGGCGTCGGGTTCTTGCGGAACTCGATCTCGCCCCGAATGCCATAACCTGCCGGGGTGTCCGGGGCGGTCTGAATCAGTTTATCCGCGACAGGCTGCGCCTCGTCAAAATAGTGATAATCCACCAGCGTCCGCGCCAGCATCAGCAGGAATTCGGGATTGTCCGGCTTCAACTGCACAAGGCGGCGTTTATATTCCAGTTCCTTTTTCGGTTCATTGCGGCTGGGAAGCATCTTGGCGGCGATAGCGAGCGCGCCAATGTTGTTAGGGTCCTGTTTCAACTGCGCCTCGGCCTCGTCGAAGGCGGCGTCCTGATGGCCGGTCTGCGCCAGGCACTCCGCGAGATTGGCGTAGAGATTGGGCGTTTCCGGCTTGAGTTTCGCCAACTTCTGTAGCGGTGCGATGGCCTCCTGATAACGGTGCGTATTCCGGTAGAGTTCGCTGAGCAGTTCCAGGGCGGCCGCATTGTTCGGATCAAGGCGCAGCGCCTCTTTCCAGGCGCGCTCGGCCTCCGGCAGCCGTCCCGCCTGCGCCATCGCCCGGCCTGTCTCCACAGCCTCCTTCCCCGGCGAGGGCTGATACATCTGCGTGAAAACGAACACGACCGCCAGGATTGCAAGGACGACCAGCAGCAGGATCGTGTTGGAGGATAGGTTCAGACGGCGTGGCGCATCGGAGGCGGCCTTACTCATTTCTCGCTCCCTGGTACGTTGTCAGGCATCCTCGATATGATGGGGACGAGCAGGCAGGCAGATCGCGGTATCATCGCGCGGGAACCGTCCATAGAGAATCGTTATAGATGAAACTGAGGCGGCGTTCATCCGGCGTCCACTGGATGTTATAGGGGCCGGAATGTCGGTCGGGGTCGTTATGATCCGTATCCAGAGCGCCCAAATCGCGGACGGCTCTCGTATCCGCATTCATCACCCAGAGACCAGTGCTGACTCGCGCGGGAAGTTTGGAGGAGAAGGACAGCGCGGAGATCAGCGCAGGCAGCGGCTCCTGAAACTCCAGCGCCCACGCGATCTGACGGCCTACCGGCGCGAAGATAATGTCCCCTTGCAGGCTCTCGCGCGGCGCGGTGAACTCCTTATGTCCGCCCATCATCAGGCTGGCTCCAAAACCCATAAAGGCGATCTTGACATAGGATACCTGCCCTGGCGCTCCATTCCAGTAGCTCACCAGAACATGATCGTCGAGTGTTGTTGCCACTCGTGCGCGATTGACGATTTTCGGATCGCTTGGAGTAGACGGAAACAGCGCCGTATGTCGTATCAGCTTTCCATCCTCCGCGCGATAGAGACGCCCGCCCTGGAACAATGTCCCGCTATCCATGACTTCGATCCAGCGCGCTCCCTCCGCCATCCAGCGATTCTCTCCCGTCCCGGTTTTGACGCTATAGTGATGCGTCCCGTCCAGGCGGGAAACGAAGGTCTGCGCATCGGCTCCTTTCCAGAGCGCCCAGTCGCCAAAAGGTGAAACCTGTAGCGTCTCCGGCTTGCCGCCCGATTTCTGGAACAGTTGCGTCAAGGCAGGCAGGGGTGTATCCGTCTTCGTTTTAAGATTAGTGCGCACGAAGGTCCAATCCTGCCTGGCCGGATCGCGAAAGCGCAATAGTGCATCGCTCGTGATCCACCAGTAGAACGGATACTTGCCGCTGATGTCGGCAATGCGCGTTGCTTGGGGCAATAGGGGGCGGGACTGAGGACGTAAGGTATAGCCTGCGTAGATCAACACGAACAACACCAACAAAAAAATTACAAGTATATTTTTCTTACTTAAAGTCATATCTGTCTTCTGCAAGATAGTTTAGACTACCGGATTGCCTGTTGAAGCCAACCCTGACGGGAGGCTTCAACAGGCTGCAAATGCAAGCAACCTAATACTCTGTCAAGGTAGTTTGCAGGGATGTCATTCTGAGGGCAGCGAAGAATCTCTGAGATGTTTCGCTGCGCTCAACATAACACAAGCCGTACCAAAGTTCTACCTTGACAGAGCGCTAAGCTACGGTGAAGGGAGACGCAACCATAGCATATGGGGTTTGCGGCGCGGTTTGGATCAGAAACAATTTTTGCAAAGCCTAAGCCGACACAACAGACGATTACCAGAGCCAACAGACCCTTCCGCCACAATCCCAACTTTCTGCTGCCGAACATGGAATTAGAACGCATCACATTTTCCCCCTATAGTTCTCAGTGTATCTGAGAACAGTGTAAGTAGGGCCAGTTAAAGCGGACACCATAGCGCGTTATTCCAAGTGATTTTTATTGTCAGAAATCAAATAAGGCTTTACAATATGTACATACATATCACTGCAAGACATCTCATCAGGTCACTTTGTTATCAACAACAAATACCCTCCGCCCATCCTGAGAAGCTGATCTTGACTGATAGTCTCCTCGGCCGTAAAATCGGGGTCATGGATCGTTACCATTCCATCTTTCCCCCTACTCAACACATTTAATACGGCAACAAAATGACTTCGATTAATCCAACCAACTGCGGGTAGTTTTACATTAGGAAGCGCTTCCTGGTTAATCTGGACTCCCTCTGCTTTTAATCCAACGACTTTTGCCGCTTTTGCTAACCCTGCTAATGTTGTGCCTGCACTTGTTGTTCCTGCCAGATCTCGCAAGCGTTCTATCGAAACTGATACTCCCAAAGACTGGCAGACCAATGCTAGTGCACGTGGCCCACAGTCTGCTAATCGTGAGTTGCTTAATCGTGTAGCGGACGGTGGGCTATCCAACACGGTCGCTGTTGGTTGGGAGGCAATCTGAGTCGCAGGATGGGGTTGGACTGCCAGGTGTTTGGAATACGCGAAACTAATCAGGCTGGCGAATAGAACAGCGAGAGTAGCTGCCAATCGCCAGCATAACGAGATGGAGCGGAGCGGTATCATAATCGTTATTTAGCGCGTCTGCACCCTCTCCTGGCGCAGGGACTCAAAAGCCAGACTGGGAAGGCTACTGACCGCTGCTTGCAGGAGCAGTTCCGTTGCTTGCGTTCGGGCTTTGTAGGGCTGAAGCAGGCGGCATACCACTCATCATAGGTCTGGCGCCGTTTTTGGTCGCCTTTTGCCACGACTCGGTGTTATAAGGGGCTTCATCGGGATAGCCTGGCGGAGGCGCGACTTTTTTCAGAGCAGGCGCTTGTGGCCCGATCACATAGGCCCGGAATGCCATGAATGCAAGCAGGACCAGCACGATGCATATCCCGGCGGTAATCTGTAGCTTCAGCCTATCCTGCTTGCCCTGATCCGAGAAGGGCGGTTTGTTCGAGGCAGGACCTTGTCCTGAAGACTTATTGCTTCCATAGTTAACGACTTGAGGCATGATGCATTCCTCTTTTTTTAACCTTGCTTTCCATCTTGCCGGACGCCGTCTGTTGTAACGGATTGGCAAGATGGAAGACATGATCTGTTCTGAAAGCGGCAGCACGTCTGCCTGCCGGGAGGTTGACAGTCCCCTCCCTTATGAGGAGGGGACTGAAGGGCTTAGCCCGAGTGGAGAGGGCGCTTAGTTAGAGTTGGCCGTCCACTGCTTCATGGTCGTGTTGCGCTGCGCATGAACATGGCCGTCTACGAACAGGAAGTTCGCCATGTTGTTATGCTTATACAGGATATGGTCTCCGCAGCCGGGATCGTTGCCCGGGCAGTCCGTGCCGTTTTCCAGAGAGCCTGACCAACTGATGTCAGCCGCCTGCTTAGAGATCGGGATGGATTTGGTGCCGACATAGCCGCCATAAGAGCTGTTGTCGCAGCCGATGTTGTCGCCGTTGCAGTAGACCGGGTGGGCCTTGTAGTCCATATTGTGGAATGGCCCCATTCCGACATCGCCTTCGCCGAAGAGGATGCTCTCACCGGGATGGCCGACGCGCGCCATAACCGTTCCGGCGGCGCAGCCCCAGCCCCAATCCTGTGCCGCCGGGTCCTGACCGCAGAGCAGGCCCGCTCCTGCGTCGCCTTCGACAGCGACCGGGTCGTTGTTGATGTAGGCCTGCGTGATGCCATAGGTCACAGAACCCCAGCCGCGCCCGCTCGATGATCCCTCGGTATTCGTCGCCAGGAAGTTGCGGATGGTCGGACACGAGTAGATGCCGCGTCCTCCATGCAGGGCGTTGCCGCTCTTGATGTAGGGATAGACCAGGTCAGGCCAATACTGGCCCCACTGAGTGCCGGTGTAGACCGCGCGGAAGTTGGGATCAGCGACAGCGCCTGTTGTACAAGCGGCGAAACCGCCCGGACAGTTGCTCTTGACCCACATTGGCGAGCCTTGCTCGTCATAGTCCTGCGCATACATGGCCCAGCCGAGGCCGATCTGCTTCAGGTTGCTGATGCAGGTCGCCTGGCGGGCTTTCTCGCGGGCCTGGGCGAAGACAGGGAACAGGATGGCTGCCAGTATCGCGATAATAGCGATGACGACGAGCAGTTCGATCAAGGTAAATCCGAACCTTCTTCTCATGTCTGCCTCCATAAAGGATAGTGATGAGTGTGTGTGTCAACCGCCGCCTGAAACAAGGCTTCGCACCGCGCACTGCGTCTGTTGCTCTGTGGAAGCGCGCAGATGAAGCGTGGCCTCAAGCGTGACCTGCCACGGCGGACTATCCGGGACCGCCATCCGGTTTTGCAGGATACGCCATCCCTGGCGACAGACCTCCCGTACCGGCAAGGAGAGAGTCGTCAGAGGAGTTTCCAGGTAAGAGATATAAGGTATATCGTCGCAGCCTGCGAGGGCTACCCGGTCGGGAACGGGAACGCCGCACTCGACCAGAGCGCGGTAGGCTCCCAGACAGATCTCATCATCCTGACAGTAGAGCGCGTCCGGCAGCGGATGGCCTGCCTGAACGTAGCTGACGAGCGTGCGGCGCGCGGCGGCGCGCAGGTCTTTCTCCGGCGGGAGCGGCATATCCAGCAAAGAGAGCTGATGGGCCTGTGCAAACCGCTTGCAGAGGGTATAACGCTGTTCTGTGGGGCCGAAGCTGCCCGGCAGCGCCATATACCCCAGGCTGCGGCGGCCCTGCCGATGCAGATAGCTCAGAAGCGTCTCCAGCGCGCCCTGGAAATCCACCGCGACGTAGTCCTGCAACTGCGTCTCATGACTGAACAGCCCGACGACCGGCGGGACATAGCCCGTATGCTGCTGAAGCGCCTGCCAGAGCGCGTCGGTATAGAACATATAGTCGAAGACGAAAATGCCGTCCAGTTCCCAGCGCAGCAGGCGAAACCAGTTGGCCTTGACCTGCTCCTGTGAACTGACCGTCAGCAGCAGTTCGTAGCCGCTCTGCTCGACGCAGGTGCGCAGGTTGGCGAGAACGGACTGGTAAAAGAAGTTCTCTTCGTCCGGCAGCAGCACCCCGATCAGGCGGGTGCTTTCATTTTTCAATGCTTGCGCCAGGCGGTTCGGGCGATAGCCCATCCGGGTCGCCGTCTGCCGGATACGTTCGCGGGTCGCCTCCGAAACGAGCGCGCTCTGTTTGTCGTTGAGGACGCGCGAAACGGTAGAATGGGAAATCCCTAGCTCTCTGGCGATCTCCTTGATCGTGACGCGCATCGTTGGGTACACCCTGTGCAAACGTGTGCCGCAATCCCGGCGCGCAGATGCAAACGTGTGCCGTTACACCTGGGCGTAGTTAATCATAACACAGGGTAGAGGGGCTGTCAAGCGATTTTTTGCAAGAAGTTCCCCTATTTTTGCGGTTTTTGCTAAAATCCGGCCAGGCGTCTGCTTCTCTTTTCTCACAGGCTGCCATACGCGCGCCGGGCTTCGCGCCCCCAGGGGCCGGTCGCGATCTTGGTCAGGTCGCACACAGGGGTAATGCCGACCAGAGCGGCGACGCGCGCCGGGTGCTTTTCCGCCCAGCGCCACATCGTCACCGCGCCCATAGACTCGCCGAGCAGAACCACTTTGCCCGTCGGCCCGGCCTCCCTGTCCAGCGCGGCTAGCGAGGCGTCATTGCCCCACGAATCCGGCCCGATCTCGACAGGGCGGCAGGCGTAGTCTTTGCAGATCGCCTCGGCCATTTTCAACCGGGCATTATCTATCATCTGAGAACTATGGAGCAGTTGCGTCCACACCGCCGCTGTCTGATGACGGCCATGCAGCAGCAGCACGGGCATTTTTGGCTCGGCATGTGCTTCGAGGAAAGCCATGATGTCCCGAGGATCGAAAATCATCGCTTGTATATAGCCCATATTGGGACACAGACGCGCCTTACAGGACGGCCCGATGGCCTCGGCCATTTTTAGGCTATGCTCCTCAGGCGGCAGACGCCAATCCAGTTCCCGGTAGTGAATCAGCGTGGGGATGCCGCGCAGGCGGCTGGCGTGTCGCAGCGGATTGGCCTCCGCGATGCGGGCCAGCGCAAGCATACGCGCCAGGTAGATGATGCCGACGGAGCAGACGACCAGCACGATGGTTCCGATGACCAGGGGGCGCGCGCCTCGATTCTCCGGATTCATGGGGAACCTCCGACCGGGAGACCGGACAGAAAATTAGGCTTGCATTGACAGGCGAATCGGCATTATAATTAGCAGGGAGTTTCCCATCTCCTGCTTTTCCGCGTCATGAGAACGTTTGCCGTTATTATATTTCCAGGAGGAACCCGGATTTGAAGAAAAATGTGCATCCCGCCGTCGCCGCCCTCATCATCATCGCTGTCATCTGTGCTGCAGGCTACTGGATATGGGCTTCCAATCAGGATGCCCCGATTCCGGACAGATTTATCTCGCCCTCAGAAGGGGCGAAGATGGCGATGGGAATGTCCGGCGGAAAGGGGCCTGCCCCTGCCGCCAAGCCCGGCGAGAAAGGGCCAGGCGCGGCCAAGATGGACACGAAAGCGCCCGCCGCAAAGCAAGACGCGAAGTCCGCCGCCCCGAAGGAAGGCGAGAAGCCGGCGGCAAAGGAGAGCGAGAAACCTGCCGCGAAAGAGGACGCCAGCGCGAAATAGACGCACCTCCGCGCGGACCGGAACTTTTCGCGCCGTTTGCGCCGTCTTTCCATACAGAGACCCTCGCTTGTTCATCGGCGGTTAAAACCGCTTCTGGAAAAGCACAAAACCCGCCTGCGCGGGTTGGCTGCGTCGGCGCAGGCCGACTTCGGGCTTTTCCAGCCGCGAATTCCTTCGCCGGGCAGAGGGGCTGTCAGACAGAAACCATCAATACCGCATGTCCTTCGGCAGGCTGTCCGCGCAGTGGCAACCTGCCGAAATTTTCTCTCCCGGCTGTCATGCTCTGGGAACGAACACTCACCGTGAAACACGCGCATCATCGCAACATTTTCCTGGCTCACTGCTTCCAATCGCGCCGCTTCCGTCACCGGCCCTGGCTCCGGCTGAGCCTGTGCCTCGCAAGCCTGCTGCTTCTGCCGGGCGTCTCTCGCGCCGAGAAGGGCGAGGCCGTCCCCGGCGAGGTGCTGGTCGGGCTGCGTTTTGACGCGAGGGCGCGCGAGGCGGCCTTTCCTCTCTTGTTCGTCGGCGAGAGCGTCGGGCAGCATCCCGCGCTCCAGGTGCATCGAGTCGCGCTGCGTCCGGGCGTCTCGGTCGCGGAGGCCGTCGCCTTTCTGCGGCGGCAGCCCGGCGTGCGGTTCGCCGAACCCAACTACATCCTGCGCGCCGCCGCCACACCCAACGACTCCGCCTTCGGCAATCAGTGGGCCGTCCGCAAGATTCAGGCGGATCGCGCCTGGGAACTCTGGCAGCCGAGATCGCCCGTCATCATCGCCATCGTGGACACAGGCATAGACAATACGCATCCCGACCTGACCAACAAGATCTACCGGGACGCCCTCGGCATCGTCGGCTATGACGCCCTCGCCGATCAGCGGAGCGACGGCCTGGACGGACACGGACACGGCACGCACTGCGCCGGGATCGCCGCCGCGCAGATCAACAACGGCACAGGCATCGCCGGGATCGCCGGATGGAACGGCGTGGCCGGGCTGACCGACACCACCTACACGCTGCTGATGCCGGTGAAGGTACTCGATGCAAAAGGCGAGGGGTCGGACGCTTCCGTGGCAAGCGGGGTCACCTGGGCGGCGGATCACGGAGCGCAGGTCATCAGCATGAGCCTGGGCGGGCAGGACTATTCGCAGACGCTCGACGACGCCGTGCAGTACGCCGTCGGCAAAGGCTGCCTCGTCGTGGCGGCTGCCGGAAACAAGGGAACCACCGACAAGTTCTATCCTGCCGCCGATGCCAACGTCCTGGCGGTCGCTGCCACGAACAGCAGCGACACCCTGGCCTCCTTCTCCACCTATGGCGACTGGGTCCCGGTCTCCGCGCCCGGCGACAGCATCTACTCGACCACGCCGACCTATACATCGGCCTGGCCCAAAAACTACGCCACCGCCTCCGGAACCTCGATGGCGACGCCGCACATCGCCGGGGAAGCGGCCCTGCTGCTGGCGCACAATCCGGGCCTCTCGACCCGTCAGGTAATAGACCTGATCCTGGCGAACGTAGACCCGTATACTCCTTATCAGAGCCGCACCCTCGCGCCCGGCGCAGGCCGCATCAACGTCTATCGCGCGCTCCAGGCGGCCAGCCTCGCAGCGACGAACCCGCCCCTGCCGCCGACGGGCCTGACCGCGACCGGGGGAAAGAGCCAGGTGATTCTACAGTGGCGGGCCAGCGCGGACGCGACCGGCTACAAGGTCAAGCGCGCAACCAGCCGCAGCGGGCCGTATCGCCTGATCGCCGCCGGGGATGTCGGCCTGCGCTTCGTGGATACCGGAGTCACCAACGGCGTCACCTACTACTACACGGTCTCCGCTCTGAGTACACAGGGCGAGAGCGCCAACTCCAACACGGCTTCCGCCCTGCCGCGCCTGGGCATCTCCGGCGTGCGGCCTCTTCCGGTCGGGGGCGGCATCTCCGGGCCGCCGCGCCCCCACGGGACGCGCTGAAAAGTCCCGACCGCCTGCGGCGCCGCCCGGTCATACAGCCCTCCGCAGGCCCGTTGCTCCCTCGCTGCCGGGCCGCGAACGGTGCGCCGTGCCGCCGCGTCGGCGGCGAGAGAGCGCCAAAGGAGACGATGCAGATGAGTTCGATAATAGCCCCAGCGCCCGACACCCAGCGCCCGACGCCCCTCCCCTTCCTGCAGGGCGTCATCGCGCCGATGCTCACCCCGGTTCACGCGG
>Ga0070741_10021077_pt1 | contig 10180 bp, 9 predicted proteins | sample Coa_R1_4_FD_66440 | JGI IMG/M metagenome (GOLD analysis project Ga0070741, IMG submission 66440) | Surface soil microbial communities from Centralia Pennsylvania, which are recovering from an underground coalmine fire - Coalmine... | ecosystem: Environmental > Terrestrial > Soil > Unclassified ...
TACCGGAGCGCCGCCGCCCTCGTCTACCCCAGCCTGTACGAGGGCTTCGGGATCCCCTGCGTCGAGGCGATGGCGTGCGGCTGCCCCGTGGCCGCGTCGGAGGTCGCGTCGATGCCCGAGGTGTGCGGCGACGCCGCGGTCTACTTCGACCCGCTCGACCCCGAGTCGATCGCGGACGGGATCCGCACCGTGCTCGACCGGCCGCCCTCGGGCGGGATCGAGCGCGCCGCCCGCTTCACCTGGGACGAGTGCGCCCGCCGCCACGACGAGGTCTACGAGGAGCTCACGCGACCCGCGGTGTAGTGCGTGCCGCTAGCGCAAGTGCGGCTTGAGGAGGCCGAACCACGCCTTCTTCAGCTTGCGGTACTCGTCCCCGCAGCGGACGCGCCGCCCGGCCGGCAGCACCGACTTCAGGTTGGCGAACTTCACCGGGTTCGAGCCGTACACCCAGCACGCGATCGAGTACGCCCGCTGCTTGTCGAGCGAGTGTTCGTCGGCGAAGTCGACCTCCTTCAGGTGCCCCGAGCCCGCCAGGTAGTAGAAGAAGTCGGCGCCGGCGAGCGCGAACTCGCCCTTCCTGACGATGTCGGTCATGACGATCGTCGAGAAGGCGTCGACCGCGTCCTCCTCCTTCCCGAGCACGGGGATGTTCCACTGGTCGATCAGCGCGTGCCCGAGCTCGTGGAAGAGCACGAAGTACTCGAGCTCGGCGAACAGCTCGCCCAGGTGGTACTGCGTGATCCGGGGGTACTCCGTGTGGAAGACGTTCAGCGCGAGCGCGGAGAACGGGTGGTTGAGGACGATCGTGCGCGTCTTCGCGGAGTAGTACGGCCCCGCGCTGCCGCCCTGCACGCTGATCGTGATCGTGCGCGGCAGCTTCATGTGCTTGCTCAGCTCGGCGAAGACCTGCGGGAGCTGGGCGGCCCTGAGCAGCGAGACCAGGATCCGCTCGTCGCCGTTGCGCGGCGGCGCGAACACGACCACGAACCTGCCTCCGGCCTGCGGCCGCGCCGTCGAGGCGGTCGCGCACGCGGCGGCCAGCGCCAGCGCCGCGGCCAGGGCGACGAGGAGCCGCCTCACGCCTCGACCCTGCCGAGCCCGGCGCGCAGCCGGTCCAGGTCGGCGTCGACGAGCAGCCGGACGAGACCGTCGAAGTCGATCGTCGGCGCCCAGCCGAGCCGCGACCGCGCCTTCGCCGCGTCGCCGACCAGGTCGTGCAGCTCGGCCGCCCCGCGGCGGAGCGACTCGTCGATGTGCACGTACTCGCGCCAGTCGAGCCCGACGTGGCCGAAGGCGAGTTCGACCAGCTCGCCGACGCTGTGCCCGACGCCGGTGGCGATCACGTAGTCGTCCGGCTCGTCCTGCCGCAGCATCAGCGCCATCGCGCGGACGTAGTCGCCCGCGTAGCCCCAGTCGCGCCGCGGGTCGAGGTCGCCGAGCCAGAGCTCGCCCGCGACGCCGAGCGAGATCGCCGCCGCCGCGTGCGCGACCTTGCGGGTGACGAAGTCGAGCGGCCGCCGCGGCGACTCGTGGTTGTAGAGGATCCCCGAGCAGGCGTAGAGCCCGTAGCGGCGCCGGTACGAGCGCACGATCAGGTGCCCGTACGCCTTCGCCACCCCGTACGGCGTCACCGGCAGGAGGGCCGTCTCCTCGGTCTGCGGCACCTCGCGCGGCTCGCCGAAGATCTCCGACGAGGAGGCCTGGTAGAAGCGGATCCCGCCGTCGACGAGCCGGATCGACTCGAGCAGCGCGGTCACGCCGACCGCGGCGAACTCGGCGGTCAGGACCGGCTGCTTCCACGACATCGGCACGAACGACGGCGAGGCGAGGTTGTAGACCTCGTGCGGGCGGCACTGCTTCAGCGCGTCGACCAGCGAGAGCTCGTCCAGCAGGTCGGCCTGGAGCAGCTCGATCCGGTCGCGGACGGCGTCGAGGTTCGCGTACGGCTCCGACGGCGCGCGTCGGACGATCCCGAAGACGTCGTAGCCCTCGGCGAGCAGGAGCTCGGCGAGCAGGGACCCGTCCTGGCCGGCGATGCCGGTGATCAGCGCGCGGCGCGCAGCCATCGGGCCCAGACGATAGCTTCCGCGCATGTCGCTGACGGACGAGCTGCGGGCCGCTCCGCCGGGGCTGCACGGCCGCTCGGAGTTCTGGGGGCTCGCCTGGGAGGCGCTCGCGTTCGTCGAGCGCACGGTCCAGCCGGGGATGGCGACGCTCGAGACGGGCGCCGGGGCGAGCACGATCGTGTTCGCCGCCCGGGGGGCCGACCACGAGGCGGTCACCCCCTCGCAGGACGAGGCCGACCGGATCCTCGCCGAGTGCGGCCGCCGCGGGATCCCGACCGAGACGCTCCGCTTCCGCATCGGCAGCTCGGCCGACGTCCTCCGCGCCTGGGAGCCGCGGCCGCTCGACCTCGTCCTGATCGACGGCGCGCACGCATTTCCCTACCCGACGCTGGACTGGTGGTACCTGGCGCCGCACCTGAAGGCCGGCGGCCTGATGCTGCTCGACGACGCCTACATGCCGCCCGTCGCGGCCGTGCTCGACCACGTCCGCCACTCGGCCGCCTGGCGGCTCGAGCCGCCGGCCAGCTTCCGGACGGCGGTCGCGCGGAAGCTCGCCGACGAGACGATCGACGGCGAGTGGAAGGGCCGCAGGATGAACTTCTCCTACCTCCCGCCCGGCCGGCGGGCGGTCGCAGCCTTCCGGCAGCGGCTGTTCAGCACGCGCGCGGGCCTGGCGGCGCTCGACCTGGCACGGTCGGTGGGCGGCCGTTCCGGCGGCCGCACGGGCTAACCTGCGCCGGATGGCCCTCGGCGCGCCCGATGTCGCCTGGACGGAGCAGGCGCTCGCAGACCTGACGAACGAGTTCGGCGAGATCTACGCCGGCCGGACAGTGCTCGTCACCGGCGCCGACGGCTTCATGGGCTCGCACCTCACCGACGCGCTCTGCCACCTCGGCGCCGACGTCCACGCCTTCGTGCGGGCGACCTCGAGCGGGGCGTTGAACAACATCGGCCACCTGCGCTCGAAGCTCACCGTGCACTTCGCCGACCTCACCGACAAGACGTCGGTCGACTACCTGATCCGCGACCTCGACGGGACGAAGCCGTTCGTCTTCCACCTCGGCGCGCAGGCCCACGTCGGCGAGTCGTGGCACCGCCCGTACGAGACGGTGATGGCGAACACGGTCGGGACGCTCAACCTGCTCCAGTCGATCGTCGACCAGGGCCTCGAGATCCAGGTGTTCGACACCGCGGGCACCTCCGAGGAGTACGGGAACGTGCGCGAGGCGGTCGCGCACCACCACGACTTCGACGACGAGGGCGGCCTGATCCTGCACGAGCGCTCGCCGATCAACCCGAAGTCCGTCTACGCGACCGCCAAGGTCGCGGCCGACTTCCTGACGATGAACTACCACGACGCGTTCGGGATCCCGGGCGTGGTCACGCGGATGTTCAACAACTACGGGCCGCGGCAGAACCCGCGCTACGTCACCGGGACGATCATCACGCAGGCGCTCGAGCGCGCCGAGATCGAGCTCGGCCAGCTCGAGCCGCTCCGCGACTTCTGCTTCTGCACCGACGGCGTCCGCGGCCACCTGACCGTCGCCGCGAAGGGGATCCCCGGCGACGTCTACGTGTACGGCCAGGGCGAGAACGTCTCGATGGCCGACTGGAGCGACCTGATCATCCGCACCGGCGAGGAGCACGGCTTCTGGCCGGCGGGCCGGCACGTGGTCAGCACGGAGGCGCGCTACCGGCCCGGCGCCAGCGAGGTGATGGCCCTCCGCGTCGGCTACGAGAAGCTCAACCGCGAGACCGGCTGGGAGCCGAAGGTGAGCTGGGAGGAGGGCGTCCTGCGCACGATCCGCTGGTACGCCGAGAACCGGGAGCGCTGGATCGGCCGGGTGGACTGGCTGAGCCCCGAGCGCGTGCAGACGTGACCCGGATCCTGGTCACCGGCGGGGGCGGATTCCTCGGCTCGCACCTGGTCGAACGCCTGCGCGAACGGGGAGACGACCCGGTCGTCGCCCGCCGGGCCGACTACGACCTGACGCACGAGTCCGACGCGGCCCGCCTCTTCGACGACGCGCGGCCCGAGCTCGTCTTCCACCTCGCCGCCGAGGTCGGCGGCATCGGCGCGAACCGGGCGAACCCCGGCCGCTACTGGTTCGCGAACCTGCAGATGGGCGTGAACGTGCTCGAGCAGTCCCGCCGGCACGGGGTCGGAAAGCTCGTGATCGCGGGGACGGTCTGCGGCTACCCGAAGTTCGCGCCGGTGCCGTTCCGCGAGGACGACTTCTGGAACGGCTTCCCGGAGGAGACCAACGCCCCGTACGGGGTGGCGAAGAAGGCGCTCCTGACCGGTGCCCAGAGCTACCGCGAGCAGTACGGCCTGAACGCGATCTTCCTGCTGCCGACCAACCTGTACGGCCCCCGGGACAACTTCGACCTCGAGACCTCGCACGTGATCCCGGCGCTGATCCGGAAGATGATCGAGTCGCCGGAGGAGATCGTCCTCTGGGGCGACGGCTCGCCGAGCCGGGAGTACCTGTTCGTCGAGGACTGCGCCGACGGCTTCGTGCTCGCGGCCGACCGGTACGACGGCCCGGAGCCGGTGAACCTCGGCACCGGCGTCGAGACGACCATCCGCGAGACCGCGGAGCTGATCGCCGAGCTCGTCGGCTTCACCGGCCGTATCACCTGGGACGGGTCGATGCCGAACGGCCAGCCGAGGCGCAGCCTCGACGCGTCCCGCGCGAGGGAGCTGTTCGGGTTCGAGGCGCGGACGCCGCTGCGCGACGGCCTGCAGCGCACGATCGAGTGGTACCGGGCGCAGGCGCCTCAGCGCAGGCTCCATGCGGTTCCGTGAGCGCGCGCGACCGCTCGGGTCGCTGATCGCCGGCCGGCAGCCCTGGAGCGTCCTCGGCCCGCTGCTCGTCCTCCAGTGGCTCTGCCTGCTCGTCTTCGCGCTCTCGGCCGAGCACAACGGCTGGCTCTACTACCAGGGCGGCGACCAGTCCTATTACTGGACGGGCGCACACCTGCTCTCGCAGTGGACGCTGCCCGTCACCCTCGTCGGCTACTCCTGGTCGTACCTGCTGATCCCGGTCGCGTTCTTCGCCGGCTCGAACGTCCTTGCCGGCCTGCCGGTGGTGATCGTCCTCAACGCGCTGATCCTCCTGCCGGTGGCGCTGCTCTGCGTGTACGGGATCGCCACCCGCATCGCCGGGCGGGTGTTCGGCTACTGGGCGGCCGCGCTCTGGATCGTCATCCCGTACGTGACGATCCCGATGTTCGACCACCGCTACCACGAGAAGTACGTCGACATCACGCTGCCGCAGTCGCTCGGGCTGACCGTCCTCGGCGACTTCCCCTCGACCGTCTTCCTGCTCGTCACCGCCTGGCTGCTCGTCCGGGCGCTCGACACGCACGACTGGGCGGACGCGGTGCTCGCCGGCCTGGTCGGCGGCTTCGTGATCGGGCTGAAGCCGTCGAACGCGCTCTTCTTCGGCGCCGCGGTGCTCTGCCTGGTCGTCGCCCGCCGGTGGACCCAGACGGCCGTCTTCCTGGGCGCGCTGGTGCCCGGCCTCGCGATTCTCGCGCTCTGGAAGCAGCGCGGGCTCGGCGAGCTGCCCGCCTTCTCGTCGGCCGGCGCGCCGGGCGACGGGAGCCTGGCGGCGGTGGGCGGCGCGCCGCTCGGGTCGCTGCTGTCGCCGGTCCGCCGCTACGTCGACCTGGACTGGCACCACCTCCACCAGAACATCGACGGCGTCCGCGAGTTCTTCTGGGCGGTGCGCCCGCTCGAGTTCGTCCCGCTGGCCGGGCTGCTCGCGATCGGGCGACGCTCCTGGCCGAAGGCGATCCTCGTCTTCGGCTGGTTCATCACCTTCCTCCTGATCAAGGGCACCGACGAGAAGGCGAACATCGAGGACGCCAGCTTCTTCCGCCTGCTGATGCCGAGCTTCCCGGCGTTCCTGCTCCTGCTCGCCGCGATCCCGCTGCTCGTCCCGGCCTCCGGGTGGACGCGGCACGCGCTGCCCGTGCCGCTGCCGGCGATCCGCTCCCGCCGGCCGGGACGGCGCGTCCTCGCGGCCGCCGCCGTCGTCCTCGTCGTCCTGCCGCTGGTCGTCGTCGCCGGCACCGGCCCGCAGAGCTCGGCGGAGGCGGTCATCTACCGGTTCCAGGACGTGTACGTCCCGGTGCGGAGCTTCGGGCTGGAGGTGCGCCGGTCGGGAGGCCGTCAGGAGCTCACCTGGAACGCCCCGTACACCGGTCGGACGCGCGTCTTCTACACGATCCTCCGCGCCCGACCGGAGGCGCCCGACCCGACGAACGACGAGCGGACCGTGCGCGAGGGCATCGCCTGCCGCGACCGCGAGCACGGCGCGTCGCTCAGGTGCGACGTGGTCATGAACCACCTCTCCACCACGTCCGACCGGCGGTACGTCGACCGGCCGCCCCCGGGGCGCTGGACGTACCGGGTCGGGCTGAGCGCCAACTGGGTGGACGACACCACCCTCGGCGACGTGATCCTGGTCAGCGAGCCGGTCACGGTCACCGTCTCCTGACCTTCGTGGCGATCCGCGCGACCGCGTAGATTCCGGCCGTGGCGCAGATCGACCTCTCGATGCGTGCCGGCAGCCGGGTCCCGCCCGCGGCCCGCCTGCTCAGCGGCCCCCTGACCCCGCTGTACCGGGCCGCCGTCGCCGGCGGCTGGCTCGGCGGCATGTGGGCGACGACGCACTGGTACAGCTGGCAGCGGACGATCGATCTGCTCTTCGGCTCCGACGTGGTCGAGTACGAGCGGGTCGCGCACGCCGCGCCCGGCTTCACCGACCAGCCGCTCCCCTCCCAGCACGCCGACCGGTTCGTGCCCCACTACCTGGTCGGCCTCGTCTCCGACGCGCTCCAGGTGGGCGACCGGACGCTGTACTACGTCTTCGCGTTCGCCCTCCTCGGCGTGATCGTGCTCCTGGTCGACCGGCTGATCGCGCCCCTCGGGCTCGGCCGCCTGGAGTACGCGGTCGCGCTCGGCGCGCTGATCGCGAACCCCTACCTCTTCCGCTTCCTCGCGATCTGCCCCGGCCGGCTGGCCGACTCGGTCTTCATCGTCGGCGGCCTGGTCGCGCTGCTCGGGCTGCTGCGCGCGAACCCGTGGCTCCTGATCGGCGGCCTGGCGGCGGCCACGCTGGGCCGGAGCGAGGCCGTGTTCCCGCTCGCGGCGCTCGCGCCGTTCGGGGTCCTGCTCTCCGGCGGCTGGGCGGCGAGCCCGCGGCCGGTGCGAATCAGGATCGCGGCCGGCGCGCTCGTCGCGCCGCTCGCGCTGTACGGGCTGATCCGGCTGGTCGACCACACCTTCTCGGTGCGCGACCACCCCGGCTTCTTCGCGCTGACGATCTTCGGGACGGTCCGCGACCTCCCGGGAAGCGGCGGCCGCTTCGGCCTGCACCTGGCCAGGATCCTGGTCGGGATCGCCGGCGCCGTCGCCGTGCTGGTCGGCGCGCTGGTCGCCCGGCGCTTCGGCCGCTACGACCGGCTCCCGTTCGCGTTCTGGGCCGGGCTCGCAGGCGGCCTGGCCGTCTCGGGCGAGGCGTTCCTGCTCAACCCGGCGTGGATCAAGGGCAGCGAGCCGCTGCTGTCGGCCCTGGGTGCGGCGCTCTTCACGGTCGCGGCCGCGGCCGCGCTCGGCTCGCTCGGCCGGGACGGCCGGCGCCTGGCGCTCACCGCCGGCCTGGCCGCGCTCGGCGCCCTCGTGGTCACGTCCCTCAACCACCGGTACTCGTCGATCAGCCCGGTCTCGACGCGCACCCAGTTCGCCGTGCTCACCGCCGTCGCGGCGACGGTCGTCGCCGCCGCGGTCGCGTTCGGGTCGCGCCCGGAGCCGGGCCGCGCCCGGCCGCCGGCCTAGGCCCGCTCGCGGAGCTGCTGCTCGAGCAGCGCGAGGCGCTGCGCGAGCACCGTGTTCTGGTCGTGGAGCTTCGAGATCACCGTCGAGTAGTGCAGCAGCACGAGCAGAACGAACAGCGCGCCGACCGCGAAGAGGACCGCCGGCGGGTAGGTCTCGATCCCGACCCAGCCTGCGATCGTGTTCAGCCCGGAGCGCCAGACGGACAGCGCGAGCAGGACGATGCCGGTGAGCAGCCACAGCAGCGCGTAGCGCTCCCGGAGCCGCCGCGAGCGGATCAGCTCGAGCACGACGAGGATCAGCACGACCGAGGCGATCGCGGCGACGATGGAGACGGTGAGCGGCGTCATCTGGCCTCCTCCAGCGGCGTGACGTTCTTGCGGAACAGCCCGACGAAGAGCGCGAGCAGCACCTTGACCATGTAGTAGACGGAGGCGAGGGCGCCGATCGACGACTGGCCCGCCGACCGCTCCCGCATGTGGACCGGGACCTCGGTCATGCGCAGCTCGTGCTTGTGCACCATCAGCGCCGCCTCGACCTCGGGGTAGTCGTGCGGGTAGTCGGCCGCGAACAGCGCGATCGCGCGCCGGTTCAGCGCCTGGAAGCCCGACGTCGGGTCGGTGACGCGGCGGCGCACGAGCAGGGAGACCGTCTTCGCCAGGATCGAGATCCCCACCCGGCGCGAGCGGGACGACCGGTACCCCCCGTCGGAGGCGAAGCGCGACCCGACGACGATGTCGGCCTCCCCGGCGACCACCGGGCCGAGCAGCAGGCCGAGCTGGGCCGGGTCGTGCTGTCCGTCGCCGTCCACGCGCACCGCCAGCTCGAACCCGTGCTCGAACGCGTACCGGAACCCGGTCTGGACGGCGCCGCCGATCCCGAGGTTGAAAGGCAGCCGGACGACGTGGGCGCCGAGCCGCGCGGCGGCGGCCGCCGTCCCGTCGGTCGAGCCGTCGTCGACGACGACGACCTCGAAGTCGGGGTCGAACGCGCGGATCTCCTCGATCACGTGCGTGACGCTCTCCTGCTCGTTGAACGCGGGCACGATCGCGATCCGCTTCAGCGCGATCGCCGCGGCGCCCGGCGGGCGGGTCTCGGTCGCGACCTCAGCCATGGACGGCCTCTGGAACGCCGAGCCCGAGCAGCTCGAGCAGCCGGCGGGCGCGGTGCAGGAACGTGTGCTCGTCGAGCGCGCGCTCGCGGGCGGCGCGGCCCAGCTCCTCCGCCTGCGCGGAATCGTCGAGGAGCTGCGCGTAGGCTTCGGTCGCCTGGTCGGCGTTCTCGACGACGAGCAGCTCGCGGCCGGGCTCGAACCAGCGCTCGATCCCGTCGTGGGGGTTGGACACGATCGCCGCGCCGGACATGGCGAGCTCGAACGGCCGGGAGGTGGACGACGCGTAGACCGATGCATGCGCGCGCCGGGTGACGTTGAGGTTGATCCGGGCGGCGGAGATCGCCCGCGAGAAGACGTTGAACGGGACGTCGCCGGCGAGGCGGGCGCGGCCGGTGTCGCCGCGGAAGTCGCGGCCGCCGAGCGAGAAGTCGGCGTCGAGGCGGCGGCTCGGCTCGCCGATCATCGCCCCGGTCCACTCCTGCCGGAACTTGTCGCCGTACCCGTAGAAGAAGACGTCGGTCTCCTTGTCGACCCGGTGCGGCCGGAAGAGCTCGGGGTCGGCGCCCCAGAAGACCGCCTCGGCGCGGCGGGCGCCGAGCTCGCGCAGCCGGTCGAGGCCGCCCTCGGAGTTGGAGACGACGAGGTCGTACTCGCCCGGGTCGGCGCCGAAGTAGTAGTTGAAGCCCGTGTCGTGGCCGCCGAACTCGGGCAGGCTCATCGGCACGTCGCCGTCGTAGTAGACGACCGGCACGCCGAAGCGCTCGCGCAGCAGCGCCGGGATCCCGCGGATGTGGCTCATCGGGACGGTGAAGACGACCACCGCGTCGACGTCGCGCTCCCGTTCGAGCAGGCCGGTCAGGTGGGTGCGCCACCGCGGCGTCACCCAGCGCCAGACCGCCTGGCGGACGAGCCGGTCGGTGTCGCCGGGGTCGCTCTCCGCCCGGCGCAGGTAGCGGTCGCCCTTGAGCCGGGCGGCCAGGTCGCGCATCCGCGCGAACGCCTCGCCCTCGCGGTAGCAGGGGTTCGGCGCCGTCCGCCACCAGGGCGACTCGACCGGCCGGCCCCGGTACGGCGTGACGATCAGGTCGCAGCCGGCCTGGTGGAGGCCCTTCCAGAGCTGCCACCACGCGGGCGTGCAGCCGTAGCGGAAGTCGA
>Ga0070741_10021078_pt1 | contig 10179 bp, 10 predicted proteins | sample Coa_R1_4_FD_66440 | JGI IMG/M metagenome (GOLD analysis project Ga0070741, IMG submission 66440) | Surface soil microbial communities from Centralia Pennsylvania, which are recovering from an underground coalmine fire - Coalmine... | ecosystem: Environmental > Terrestrial > Soil > Unclassified ...
CGGCGCGCCTTCAGCGCCTCGAGCTCCGCGACGAGGTCGTCGTGGCCTTCCTTGGTGAGGTACACGGGCTGGGCTTCGACCGTCTGCGCGGCGCCGCCGGAGGAGGGGCGGCTCACCTTCTTCACGCGCAGGTGAATGCCGAGGTTGCTGCCGGTGAGATGTTCCTTGTGCGCCCACTTGAGGAAGCTGCGCACCTGGTCGGCGCGGCGGGCGGCATCGGAGACGGTGGGGGGAAACTGTTCGGCGTACTGGGCGATTTCGTGTCCGCTGAGGGCGCCGATCTCGCGGTCGGGGCTGCACCAACGGACGAACTTCAGGACTTCTGGCTGTGCGGTCTGCCTGGCGGCGGGTTTGAGGGAGGCGAGGTAGCTATGCGCCGCGTCCTCCACCCGCACGGCGTCCGTCGCCGAATCATCGGTCATCAAGTGTCCTCCTGGCCCGCAACGATTGTATGGGGCGGCGGGAACGCGGGTCAAACATAAGGGTGTTATGCTCGCGCCGATGCGAGAGGCGCTGGCCCGGGACGCGGCGGGGTACGGGGTCACGCTGGGGGAGCGACAGCTCGACCAGTTCGAACGCTACGCGGCGCTGCTGCGCGAATGGTCGGAGCGCGCGAACCTCGTCGCGGACGCGGGCAGCGAGATGGTGCGCACCCGGCACTTCGGCGAATCCATCGCGCTCGGGGCGGCGCTGCGCGAGCGGGCGATGCTGCGGCCGGCATCGAGCGTGATCGACGTGGGGACCGGCGCCGGGTTTCCGGGGATGGTGCTGAAGATCGCCTGGCCGGGACTGCGCGTGGCGTTGCTTGAGGCGACGGGCAAGAAGACGGCGTTCCTGCGCGCGCTGGCGGACGCGCTCGACCTGCAGGACGTGCAGGTCCTGACGGGGCGGGCGGAGGACCTGGCGCACGACCCGTCGCTGCGCGAGCAGTTCGACCTGGCGGTGGCGCGCGCGGTGGGGCCTCTGCCCGCGTTGCTCGAGCTGACGGTGCCATTCGTGCGCGCCGGCGGGAGGGCGGCGCTGCCCAAGGGCTCGCGGGCCCGGGCAGAGGTCGAGGCGGCCGCCGGAGCCGCCTCGACCCTGGGCGTGAAGCTGCTGACCGTCCCCTTCCACGTGCCGGGGCACAGCCAGACGCTCGTCATCGCCGTGAAGCAACGGCCGACGCCGGCGGCGTACCCGCGGCGGGCCGGGGTGCCCCGCAAGCACCCGCTCTAGCCCCCGGAGCGGGGCGGCTCAACCGGGGGCTGGGGGGTAGACAAGCGATCCGATGTGTTGTAAGAGATACGCAATTAATCGTTTAGCGCCACGAAGGCACGATGCCATCGCGGCGGCAGCCCCTACCGCCCGGGCGGGCGGGCAGGCTGCGACGAGGGGCGGCAGCCCCGGGAGGGACCGGACATGATGTCTCAGGCCGGCGGCATGGACATGAACGCGCTCGCGCAACGGATGCGCCGCCTCGCCATGCTCGACACGAGCGTGTTCGACGAGGTGCGGACGGACACGGCGTCAACGATCCCGGCGATCATCGTCGCGATCGGGGCGACGCTGCTGTTCGGCATCGGCGGCTGGTTGTGGTGGATCTTCGCGGACATCCCGGACGCGGGAGAGATCTTCGTCAAGTCGCTGATCATCGGTTCGATCATCTCCGTCGTCCTGTGGGCGGTGTGGCTGGCGATCGTCTACGTGATCCTCACGCAGCTCTTCCGCGCGCGGGCCGATGTCAATGAGCTGATCCGGGTGATGGGTTTCGCGGCGGCGCCGCTCGCGCTCGGGGTGCTGATGTTCATCCCGGGGCTCGACTACGGCATCGGCCTGACGGCGACGGCGATGTTCTTCGGGGCGAACGTGATCGCGGTGCAGACGGCGACGGACGCGCCGGCGGGGCGCGTGCTGGCGGCGAACGCCGTGGGCTTCCTGGTCTGGTCGATCGTGCTCGGACTGCTCGTGAGCGACTCGAACGTCTACGCGCCCGGCGTGTTCGTGTTCGACGCCGGCAAGGAAGTGCTGAAGTCGCTGGCGGACTTCTCGAACAGCTTCGGCTTCTAGCGGAGCGGCGGCGACGCGCCGGTTGACAAGAACGGCCGGAACGGGGGCCCTTCCGGCCGTTCTGGACTGCGCGGAAGCGTGGTTATACTCGCGCCATGGACCTGCTGGCGCGCATCCGGGACGACATGGCGTTCGAGGGGAACGTCCGCAAGTCGTACCTGTACCGCTTCCTGATGAACTTCCAGTTGTGGTGGCCGATCTGGGTCGTCTACCTGCAGCAGCAGCGCGGCCTCTCGCTCACGCAGATCACCCTGCTGGACACGCCGTTCTTCGCGCTGATCGTGCTGGCGGAGGTGCCGACCGGGGCGGTGGCGGACCGCTTCGGGCGCAAGGTGTCGCTGATGCTCGGGAGCCTGATGTTCGCCATCGCGGTGTTCATCTTCGGCATCGCGACGAACTACTTCGTAATCCTGATCTCCTACACGGCGTGGGGGTTGGCGCAGACGTTTCAGTCGGGCGCGGACGCGGCGATCCTGTACGACAGCCTGAAGCAGGTGGGGCGCGAGGACGAGTTCCAGCGCATCAACGGGCGGCTCTGGGCGCTGACATCGACGGCGGTGCTGATCGCGATCCTCGTTGGCGCGCCGATCGCCGATGCGACGAGCCTGGCGTTCCCGATCCTGCTCAGCGCCGGGATCGCGCTGGCGGCGATCCCCGTGGCGGCATCGATGCACGAGCCGCGGCGGCCGCGCGACGCGGACGCGGAGCCGTACCTGCGCACGGTGACGAACGGGATCAGCGAGGCATGGCGGACGCCGGCGCTGCGCTACATCATGCTGTTCAGCGGCGTGCTGTTCATGGCGACCTTCGCGCCGCTGATCTTCGTGCAGCCGTTCCTGCGCCAGCACGACATCGCCGTCGTCGACCTGGGGTTCTGGCAGGCGCCGGTGCGCGGCGCCGGCATCCTCTCGGCGCTGATCGCGGCGCGCTTCGTATCGCGCCTCGGGGAGCGCGGCGCCTTCTTCGCGATGCCGGTGGCGATGGCCGGCTGCTACCTGGCGCTCGCGGGGCTCGACCACGTGTGGGCGTACGCGGCGTTCCTGCCGGTGGGGATGGTCGCCGGCATGCAGAACCCGGTTCTGGCGACGTACGTCAACCGGCGCATCCCGAGCGAACGGCGGGCGACGATGCTGTCGGTCCAGAGCCTGATCGGGAGCATGCTGATCGCCGTGATGGAGCCCGTGGCCGGCTCGCTGGCGGACGCCCTGGGTCTGCAGGCGCTGTTCCTCATGTTCGGCGCGATCTGTGCCGCCGTGCTGCCGGCGATCCTGGTGCTGTGGAGCCGCGCGGACGCCGCGGAGACGACGAGCGCCGCGGCGCCGCTGGAGCGCGCGGAGGAGGCGCTCGCGGTTTGAGCGGGGGCCCGCGCAGACCCTCGGGCGCGCCCGCGTGATCACCGTGCTGTGCGGGGGAGTGGGCGGCTCGCGCTTCCTGCGGGCGCTCGCTTCCGTCCTGGAGCCCGAGCGCATCACAGCGGTGATCAATACGGGCGACGACGCGTGGTTCCACGGCCTGTACGTCTCGCCGGACCCGGACATCGTCACGTACGCGCTGGCGGGTGAGGTGGACGACGCGCGCGGCTGGGGGCTGCGCGGCGACACGTCCCGCTGGCTCGAGTCGCTGGCGCGCTTCGGGCGCGAGACGTGGTTCCGCATCGGCGACCGCGACCTGGCGACGCACCTGCACCGGACGCGGCTGCTGCGCGAAGGACGGACGCCCTCGGACTGCGTCGCGGGGATCGCGCGCGCGTTCGGCGTGCGCGCGCGGCTGCTGCCGATGTCGGACGACCCGGTGCGGACGGTAGTGGAGACGGAGGCGGGGGCGCTGCCGTTCCAGGAGTATCTCGTCAAGCGCCGCGCCCGGGACGCCGTGCGGGACGTGCGGTACGAAGGCGCGGAGGCGGCGCGGCCGGCGCCGGGCGTGCTGGAGGCGCTGCGGGAGGCGGAGGCGATCCTCATCGCGCCGAGCAACCCGATCGGGAGCATCGGCCCGATCCTCGCCGTGCCGGGGGTGCGGGCGGCGATCGCGGGCGGGAGGGCGCCGCGCATCGGCGTGTCGCCGCTCGTCGGCGGGAGATCGCTGCAACCGCCGGCGGGCGAGATGCTCGAGGGGCTGGGCTTCGGGGAGAGCAACGCCGGCGTCGCCCGCTGGTACGGCGGGCTGCTCGAGGCGCTGGCCATCGACGAGAGCGACGCCGCCGACGCGGCGGCCGTGCGGGCGGCGGGCATCGAGCCGCTCGTGACGCGCACGCGCATGGGCGATCCGGCGTCGTCGGCGGTGCTGGCGCGTGCGGTGCTGGCGCGCGCCGGGATCAGCGGCGCGTGATCGGCGGCGGACCGATGTACCATCAAGCGTGACGACGGCGATCGAGGCCGGCCGGCAGCGGATGGCGGCGATGGACATCGCCAGCCGGGCGGCGGTGTTGTCGTTCGGCTCCAACCTGCTGCTGATGCTCATGAAGGTCGCCATCGGCCTGGCGTTCGGGTCGGTGGCGCTGCTGGGCGATGGCGTGGACAGCGCCGAGGACGTGTTCGCGTCGGGCCTGGCGTTCTTCACGGTGCGGCTCGCGCTCCAGCCGGCGGACGAAACGCACCCCTACGGGCACGGCAAGGCGGAGAGCCTGGCGGCGCTGTCGCAGGCGGCGCTGATCGCCGGGGGAGGCGCGTTCGTAGCGATCGCGGCGGTGCGGCGCCTGATCACGCACGACGTGGAGATCGCGGTCGGGCCTTCGCTCGCGGCGACGGGGGTGACGGTGGCGGCCAACCTGGGCGTCGCCGGGTACGCGTTCCGGGCGGCGCGCATCAGCGGCTCGGTGGCGATCGCGGCGGACGCGCGGCACCTGCTGACGAACGTCGTGCAGGCGGGGGCGATCGCGGTGGCGCTCGTGCTGGTCGGCGTGACCGGCAAGCACGCCTTCGACCCGGCGGTGGCGCTGCTGCTCGCGGCGTACCTGGGCTGGACGGCGTACGGCATCGCGCGGACGGCGTTGCGCGAGCTCGTGGATACGGCGCTGCCGGAGGCGACGGTCGAGGCGCTGCGGGCATGCCTGGCGCACGAGAGCCACGGCATGCGCGGGTACCACCGGCTGCGGACGCGGAAGTCGGGCCGGCAGCGGCACATCGACCTGCACGTGCTCGTGGACCCGCAGCTCACGGTGAGCGAGGCGCACGCGCTGGTCGAAGACCTGGAGGGCGACATCCACCGGATCATCCCCGGTGCGGTGATCACCATCCACCTCGACCCGGACGAGCCGGGGATCATGGATTCCTGCGGCGATGAGGACGCGTGGGCGGAGCACGAGCACGAGCGCGGCCTGGGCCTGCACATCCACTGATTCTGTGATCGGGGCGCGCGCTGCTGTAGGGTTCCCTCAAGCAGCGGAGGTGCGACGATGCACGGGCTGGAAGGACGAGTCGCGATCGTGACCGGCGCCGCGCGGCACCGCGGCATCGGCCGGGCGATCGCGGTGCGGCTCGCGGAGGAGGGCGCGGACGTCGTTGCCGTCGGCTCGCCGCGGCCGTCGGCGGCGTATCCCGAGGACGAGCGCGCGCTCGGCTGGGAGGGCGCGCGTGGGGTGGCCGCGGAGGCGCGGGCGCTCGGCCGGCGCGCGCTCGGGATCGATGCGGACCTGACGCAGGCGCCCGAGGTCGAGCGCGTGGTGGAGGAGACGGTGCGGACGCTCGGGCGCGTGGACATCCTGGTGAACAACGCGGGGCTGGCGTTCTGCGGCGAGCACAACCTGTGGGAGATCCCCGACCGGGAGTGGTACGACGTGGTCGATGTGAACCTGAACGCGGTCTACCTGATGACGAGCCGGGTCCTGCGGCGGATGGTCGACGCGGGGCGCGGCGGGCGGATCATCAACATCTCGTCATCGGCGGGGCGGATCGGGGTGCCGCAGTACGGGGCGTACTGCGCGACGAAGTTCGGGATCATCGGCCTGACGCAGATGCTGGCGCTGGAGTGCGCGCCGCACCAGATCACGGTGAACGCGGTGGCGCCGGGATCCGTCGACACCGACATGATGGACGGCACGTTCAGCCACATGGCGGCGCGCTACGGCAGTGAGATGAGCGCGATGAAGAACGCGGTGCTGCGCACGATCGCGCTCGGGCGGCAGGGCCGGCCGTCGGACATCGCCGGGGCGGTGGCGTTCTTCGCGTCGGAGGACGCGGCGTGGATCACGGGCCAGACGCTGAACGTGAACGGCGGCACGCCGATGGACTGACGCGTTGCATCAGCGGCGGTGCCGCGCCTCGATGCAGCGCCACTCGCCCATCGCGCGGACGCGCGAGATGCGCGCGCCCGCCGCGGCGAGGGCTTCGCGCACCTCCTGCTCGCGCGCGGCGATGACGCCGGAGACGACGAGCGCGCCTTCCCGCGCGAGCGCGGCGACGAGCGCCGGCGCGCGCGCGACGATCACCGCGGCGACGATGTTCGCGACGACGACGTCGAACGGGCCTTCGGGGAGCGGGCCATCGGGCGCGATCGCGCCGGCGCGCACGACGGAATCGAGCGCGTTCGCCTCGGCGTTGTCGCGCGTGATGCGCACGCAGTCGGGGTCGATGTCCAGCGCGCGCACGCTGGCGGCGCCGAGGCGGGCGGCGGCGAGCGCGAGGATCCCGGAGCCGCAGCCGAGATCGAGCACGCTGGCGCCGCGGCGGACGAGACGGTCGAGCGCCTCCAGGCACATGCGCGTGGTCTCGTGCTGGCCGGTGCCGAACGCCATGCCGGGGTCGAGCGTGATCACGGCGTCGCCGGCGCGCGGTGCCGCGGTGCGCCAGGACGGGACGACGAGGATGCGGCCGTAGCGCTCGACATGGAAGTGCTCCTTCCACGCTTCCGCCCAGTCCTGGTCGGCGACGCGGCGCCGGCGCACTTCGGCGGCGATGCCGGCGCCGGCGAGCGCGTCCGACGCGGCGGCGCGGGCGTCGTCGGCCGCTTCGGGCCGGACCCAGGCGCGGACGAGGGCGGACGCATCGCGCTCGAGCCGCGCGTCCGATTCGAGGTCGGGCTGCGAGAAGCCGGGCTCGATCGCGGCGCCGGCGCCGGTGGCCTGGCGCAGGACGGCAGCCGCCGCTTCGGCATGGAGCAGCGGGACGCTGACGGCGAGCTCGACGTACTCCAACGTCAGGCGCGGGCGGGGTCGCGCGCGGCGCTTTCCTGCGCGCGTTCCCGCTCGTAGTCGGCCCACTCCTCGGCGAGGCGCCGCTGGGCGAAGTCGTAGCCGATGGAGTCGCCGATCCAGCCGCCGAGGATGCCGGCGAAGATGCGTCCGCCGATGATCAGCACGGCCGTCGCGAGCGCCATCATCCAGAGCGAGGCATCGAAGCGGTAGACGGCGACCGCGACGAGGAGGATGAACAGCAGGAGCGCGATTGCCAGGCCGAGGTAGGCGAAGGAGTTGACGATCAGGCTCTCGCGGCGCCGCATGCGCCGGTAGAGATCGAAGACGCCGGCGGGGATCTTCGCGACGGGCTGGACGTCGGCGGTGGTGCGCGCGCAGTGGGCGCAGGCATCGGCGTGCCTGCCGAGCGGGGTGTAGCAGTAGCCACAGAAGCGGCCGACGTTGGGGGCCTCGCCCTTCAGCATCGCCGCCATCAATTCATCGAGGCGCTGCGAGAAGACCGGCGGTCCGGAAGTGCCGGGGCTCATGACGCCGTCTCCTTTGCGCGCGCGCGTTCGACGATGCGCTTGAGCTGGCGGAAGAACTCGAGCTTGTCGGCGCGCTGGTACGAGGCCGTGCGCGCGCTGGTGGAGGGCATCACGAAGATGAGCGGGCCGGTGGGGCCGCCAGGCTGGAGTCCGAGCGGGGCCGGCCGGCCGGCGTAGACATCGTGGATGCGCTTGCCGTTGAAGCAGACGACGCGCGGGGCGACGCGCGCGAGCTTGCGGCGCAGGCGGGCGGCGCCGGCGCGGAGCTCCTGCGGCGTGAGGTCGGAGACGGAACGCGACGGGCGGTCGACCATGTTCGTGAGGCCGATGTTCCACTCGAGCACGCGCGCGTCCTGCTCCCAGGTGAGCGGCTCGGTGACGAGGCCGGAGGCGTAGAGCAGCGGCCAGAAGTGATTGCCCGGGCCGGCGTAGTGGTGCCCGGTCTGCGCGGACTTGATGCCTGGGTTGATGCCGACGAACACGAGGTCGAGGCCCGGGCGCAGGTAATCGGGGAGGCGCTTCACCAGCAGGCACGGTAGCACACGCGGCGCCTTGCGGCCCGGCGCGCATTCGCCTGCGATAATGCAGGCGAGGATTCATCACGGAGGTCGATGGCCACGCACGGCGGCACCGGACCGGAGGGGCTTCGCGGGGCGAGAGACGGTCGGGCGTCGCCGGCGGTCGCCCCTCGCGACGCGCGCCTCGCGCAGCTGCAGGTGCTGGCCGTCGTGCTGCCGCTCGCGTACATCGCGATCCTGGTCTTCACGATCGGGCTCCTGCACGCGCCGTTCTGGCTGGAGGCGACGATCGCGCTGGCGATCTCGTTGCCCGTCGTCGTGCTGTTCGCCTACCTCGTCTTCGGGGTGATCAACCGCATGCGCGACGTGCTGCTGTTGCGCGAGCGGCGCTTCCGCGGGCTCATCGAATCGGCGCCGGACGGCATCGTCATCGTGGACATCACGGGCACGATCATCATCGTCAACGAGCAGGCGACGCGGCTCTTCGGCTATCGGGCGGACGAGATGATCGGGCGGCGCGTGGAGATGCTGCTTCCGGACGCGCTGCGGGAGCAGCACATTGCGCACCGGGGCAGCTACTACCGCAGCCCGGCGACGCGGCCGATGGGCGTGGGGCTGGACCTCGTCGCGCGGCGCAAGGACGGCAGCGACTTCCCGGCGGAGATCAGCCTGAGCCCCATCGAGACCGAGGACGGCATCGTGGTGACGGCGGTGATCCGGGACATCAGCGACCGGCGGCGGCTCGAGTCGGAGCGGCAGCGGCTGATGGCCGAGCGCGAGGCCGAGCGCGAGCGCATGCGGATCGCGCTGGACCTGCACGACGGCGTCATCCAGTCGATCTACGCGGTCGGGCTGGGGCTGGAGATGGCGGCGGAGGAGGTGCGCCAGGACCCGGACGCGGTCGAGGCGCGGCTCGACCGGTCAATCACGCAGCTCAACGACGTGATCCGCGACATCCGCAGCTACATCTTCGAGCTGCGGCCGACGCGCTTCAGCGGCGACCTGCGCGAGGCGCTGCCGGCGTTGGTGCAGGAGTTCCGCATCAATTCGCTCGCCGAGGCGAGCCTGAGCATGCCCGACGAGCTGCCGGAGGTGGACGAGGCCGTGAGCGCCGCGCTCTTCCACATCGCGCAGGAGGCGCTGAGCAACATCCGGAAGCACGCGGGCGCGCGGACGGTGGGCGTCCGGGTCGCCGGGGACCGCGGCGCGCTGGTGCTCGAGATCCGGGACGACGGGCGGGGATTCGACACGGCGCGGACGTTCAGCGAGGAGCACAACGGCGTGCGCAACATGATGTCCCGCGCGGAAGCGGCGGGCGGTACACTCAGCATCGAGAGCACGCCGGGGGTGGGGACGGTGCTGCGCGCCGCCATTCCGATGCGTGAGCGGACAGGAGAGCACGCATGAGCGAGACGCGAATTCTCATCGTCGATGACCACGAGGTCGTTCGCGAAGGCCTGCGGACGCTGCTCGACCGCCGCGCGGACTTCACGGTGGTCGGCGAGGCGGGGACGGTCGCGGCGTCGATCAGCGAGGCGGAGCGCACGCGGCCCGACGTCATCGTGATGGACGTGCGCCTGCCGGACGGGAGCGGCATCGAGGCGTGCCGGGAGATCCGGCAGGCACGGCCGGAGACGAAGGTGATCATGCTCACGTCGTTCGCGGACGACGAGGCGGTGTTCGCCTCGATCCTCGCCGGCGCGGCGGGGTACCTGCTGAAGCAGACGCGGGGGAGCCAGCTCGCGGACGCCATCGCGGCGGTCGCGCGCGGCGAGTCGCTGCTGGACCCGGCAGTGACGCGCAAGGTGATGGAGCGCGTGCGGACGGCGGGGCAGCGCAAGGACGACGATCCGCTGTCTTCGCTCACGGAGCAGGAGCACAAGATCCTGACGCTGATCGCCGACGGCAAGACGAACAAGGAGATCGCGGACGAGGTCTACCTGAGCGACAAGACGGTGAA
>Ga0070741_10021079_pt1 | contig 10179 bp, 10 predicted proteins | sample Coa_R1_4_FD_66440 | JGI IMG/M metagenome (GOLD analysis project Ga0070741, IMG submission 66440) | Surface soil microbial communities from Centralia Pennsylvania, which are recovering from an underground coalmine fire - Coalmine... | ecosystem: Environmental > Terrestrial > Soil > Unclassified ...
GCCGCGATTTTGATTACCTCTCTGCGGGAAAACTTCTTACATTCATCCATGTTCTCTCCTTAACTTCGGCGGAACTCTCGCGCCGGCTTTCGCCACCGAAGCCATCCCACGAAAGCCTAACGTTTTTTGCTTTGCTACTACGACTCAGGCGCAAGGGGGAAGTTCACGCCTCGGAGCGCCGCACGGTCGAGATCCAGCGCGGTGGTGTGAAAACCGCATGACTCGACGGGGGAATAAAACCATCGGGGAAAACAATCGGGGACAGACCAACCATTCTGCGCGGTCCGCCGGGGAGCCCCCGCTTACGCCGGCACCACGTACTCGGGTTGCGAGGTGCGCTCTGAACAGATTGCCCTCATCGCTGGACGTGTTACCGACGCTAGTACCGCCCGCGCCTCCGCCCGCCGTACGGATACGGAGACTCGATCGGGCGGAAGTGGTAGACGAAGTTTGCCGTGACCAGGTCGATGTCACTGCGCCCCGTGGTGTTCGGATCTCCGACGTCGGCGAATCGTTCCCACTGAAGGTTAATACCGACCTGCCGGTTGACCTCGTATTCCGCTCCCAGACCGTAGCTCGGACTCGTACCGCTCGCGCTTATCAAACCGAACGAAGGTATGTTGTCATCCACGCTCCATGCATTCAGCCCGAGCTTGCCGAACAAGGAGAAGTTGGAATACCTGTCCGGCACCGGAGCCGCGGCGATAAGAGAAAAATTTACGCCCGACGCCTTCCAGTCCTCGCGCGGGGATTCGCCGGTGAACCTGCCGAAGTTTACATAACCGAGTTCGAGGCCGATATTCGGGTTGAACATCACGCCGCCGAAGATTTTCAGCGCCGTATCCTGGTCCTGAGTGGTCGTACCGAGCAACGTGGTGCCGGCGTCGTTCATCGTGGATTGGCCAAACCCCAATCCGAAATACCCGCCGGGTCCCATTGCCTCGGCAAAGGCGAGCCGCGACGACACGAGTAGCGCCAGCGCCAAAAGGGGCGCCACATACCGACCACGAGCTTGCCCGCAAGGTTTCACGATTTCTCCTCGTTACTCGAAGCGATTTCTTGTTACAACGCGGGTCGCGAGAATTGGATGACAAACACCGCTCCTCGTGATGACAAAAGGTTCCGTTATTGCGAGCGAGTGAGCCGTAGCCGCGAGCGCAGCGCGGCCGGAGGCAATCTAATTTTGAGATAGGCCGTAGCGTGATGCCAAAAACCCCGAAGGGCGCCGCCGTGCGCCGACAACTCGCCGCGAACGGATCCCTCGATAAACCGTCGGCCTGAGCTTGTCGAAGGCCGCCCGCCAAAATCTATTCAGCTTCCTTCGGGAAGGGGGAGCTTCGCGCGCCCGAGCACTATTCACCCGCCGCTCAACGCCTGTACGAGAAACACCGAGTCCGTCGGCCGAAGCGGATGCGTGATGTCGAATACCTGCTCGCCGTTGACGAAGAACCGCATATGCGCCCGCATGTTGTTTTGCTCGTCGATCACGCGGAAGCGCAGGCCGGGGTGAAGCCGGTCGAGGTCGGCGAGCAGTTCGGCGAGCGTTGTGCCGGTCGCTTCGACTTCACGCGCGTTGGTGTAGGATTGCAGCGGGGTTGGGATGAGCACTTTCATGGTCTATGGCACCGTTCTCCCCCGCCCGCTCCCGCAAGGGGAGAGGGGCTTGGTGTTCGTGGGCGGCTCATTCGATTTGTGCCGCCTCGACCGCGTAGATTTCGGGAAGGTGGCGTGCGATTAAATCCCAGCGCCTGCCTTCGTCGCGGCTCATCCACAACTCGCCGCTCGTGGTGCCGAAGTACAGTCCCACCGGATCGCGCGCGTCCGCGGTCATGGCTTGGCGCTTCACCGTCCACCATGCCTCGCGCTTGGGCAAACCGGCATCGAGACGTTGCCAGCTCTTTCCGCCGTTCCTCGTGATGTAGGCGGCGGGTTTTCCCTCGAGGCTCGTGCGCGGCCAGACGGTCCCGCCGTCCATGGGGAACACCCACGCCGTGTCGTCGTCGCGCGGATGCAGCACCATCGGAAAGCCGATGTCGCCGATCTGCTTCGGCATGCTCTTGCCGACGCGCACCCATTCGTTCGACGGCCGATCGAGCCGGTAAATGCCGCAGTGGTTCTGCTGATAGAGGCGATCCGGATTGCTCGGACAGAGCCGCACGCAATGCGGATCATGGAAGGTGATGTTGGCGCGCTCGAACCCGTCGACGACTTCGAGGCCTTGTATGAGCGGGGCAAAGGTGCGGCCACCGTCGCGCGATTCATGCACGCCGCCGCTCGACATCGCGAAGTAAAGATGCTTCGGATCGCGCGGGTCGACGAGGATCGAGTGCAGCTTCGGTCCATCCGGCGTGCCGTCCTGCTGCGCGCCCATCCACGTGCGGTATTGGGAATCGTCGTTGATGATCGAGAAGGGGCTCCAGGTGACGCCTCCGTCGTCAGAACGGAACAGGCCCTGCGGCGACGTCCCCGCGTACCACGCGTTCGGCTCGTTCGCGTGGCAGGGCGTGAGCCAGAACGTGTGATCGACCGTGCGCCCCTTCTGTCCCTCGGGGGCTCTTGCAAACGCCGGCGGTCGCGCGGCTTCCGTCCAGTTGCGGCCGAGATCGGTGGAGCGAAATACGGTCGGCCCGAGGTGGCCGGTCTTCGCCGCCGCCAGGAGCGTGCGTCCGTCACGCGGGTCGAGCACGACATGATTGATGATGTGGCCGAGGAAATGCGGTCCGTCGGCGCGCCAGGTGCGCCGCGCCGCGTCGCCATGAAACAACCACGCGCCTTTGCGCGTGGCGACGAGTACTACCACGCGCGCTGCGCTTCGCCGTGAAGCGCGTTTCGCGCCGGCGGCCGGCTTTGGCTTTCGAGCGGTCGGTTTCGTGGTGGCGCGCGGCATGGTCGATTCTCCTTGAGGGCAATTAGTTTAGATAGCGTAACTAAACTTGAAAAGCATTCGGCGCATTACGGCTTGCGCCCAATGCGCGCTACGTGATCTCCAAAAGCACTCGACCCTCACTCCTTTGAGAGGATACTAGCCAAGGACGATTGGCAGCCCCTCGGCCGAGAGGGATCGCGGGGGTCGGAGGATTTTTTCTTTGGTCACTCCGACCCAATTACCCCGGCGGCATCGCCAGGCTAATGCGGGTCGAACCGTCAGAGTTGCTCCAATATTGCGCGCCGGCGTTCCAGATATTCTTGTTCCGTGATTGCGCCCTTCTTCCGAAGCGCATCGAGCACGTGAAGCCGATTTTCAATTTCCTGCACTTTGCTGTCTGTCGTCGGTGCCGATGTACCGCCGTCCGGTTTCGTATCTGCGCCGGGTGCAGGCACGCTCGCCCGAGCGGTCTCCGGTCTAAGGGCGGAGCGATCGAACATCACCCAATCGGCGCGCTGGTCGTGAAAATAGCCACCGACCGGGTCGAGCTTCCAACCCGTCGTGTCGATTCTACGTGAGCGCGTACCCGGGATGATCATCGGAGCAACAACCAGCGCGGGGTCGACCTTCTCGCTTTTCAATCGCAGTTGCATCAGGCCGAAAATCAGATTTATCGAGTCCCCGCGTACGAACAGCCGTCCGGTGGTGAGCGACCTGGGAGATCGCCTCCCGAATAATCCGCGCTGGCCGGTAACGGCGAAGGTCACATCCTGATTCGGGCCGGCCTTCGATAGCGCAGACACCAGAGGCGGGACGATGGTGTCCAGCTCTTCGTTGAGGAACACCGGTACCCTGTCGATCGAATCCGCGCGGCTGACCTTCAGGGGCGCCAACAGCTCGCGCAGCTGGGCGGCGGAAATGGCGAAAGGGTGGGAATTGGCCGGAGCGCCCGGCTCGATCGGTTCCAGTCGAACATAGTCGTCGTCCGATCGATACACGTCGGCGCCATCACCACTGTTAGTCCTCGCTCCCGCACATGCAGCCAGGATGGCTGCCAAAACGAGCAGCGACAGGTAATGCCAGCGAACGCTAGCGCGGCGCATGATCCTGAGCATTATCGGCATTTGTCTCGACTCCCATGGCACGTCGCACACCTTGAAGAAACGTATATGCACCAATGGCACGCACAAAACAACGAGCAATTGACGGCGGAAGAAAATTACTCCGGCCTGCGAAAACCTTCGCTGGTTACTCTGGCAGATGACATGCCGGTGATTCGCGCTAGCCCGGCCGGCCGTCGAGGCGAGGCCGGGTGAGGATCGGCCAGTAGCGAACGAAATAAATGCCGAACGCGGCGGACCAGAGCACACCGGCGCCGATGACGGTGGTCACGTAGTGCGCGGGCAAAGCCCAGCCGCCGAAGACGCGCACGACCGCCGCGAGCTGCACCAGAAGATAGGCCGCCGCTTCCCAACGATCCGCGACCAGCGGGCGCGCGGTATGGCCGCGCGCCGTGCGCGTCATCATGCCGATCGTCAATCCGCCGATCGCGCCGACGGCCAAGGCATGAAAGGCGAGCGATTCGCCGACCCACCCCGCGGCCGCGCAGGCGCGCAGCAGCAGATGCACGACGATCCAGGCGTAACCCGCATGCAGCACCCAAACGAGCGGCGTCTTCAATGTGCGCCACGGCTGCCAGAGTGCGAGCCGAGCGGCATGCGCGACCGCGCAGGCGGCGGCCACGATGGCGATCAGCACCGCCGGTGCGTGCAACACATCGAGCGCGAGCAGCGCGAGCACGCCGCCGAGCGCCGCGCGCTCGACCCATGGAAGGCGGCGCGCCTGGGCGCCGGGTACGCCGTTGTTGGTGAACATCGGGATGACGCGCCCGCCCATCACCGAGATGACGAAGAGCACGATGTCGAGGCCGACCACCAAGCCGCCGCGCGCTGGGACGCCGACGCTGCCCTGCCACGCAAGATGCACGAGGAGAATCGCGACGCCGATACCGAGCAGCAGCGCGATGAAGAAATAATTGCGGCGGTTGCCGGCCCGAACGAGCGGCACGCCGATCGCGAGGGCGACCGCTAGGGGAAAGAGTGCGTTGAGCGTCATCGCGACTTCGGCGAACGGCGTGAGCACAAAAATGCGCGCCGCGATCCAAAGCGCCGCGAGCCCGGCGAGGGTTAATCCCGTCGGCGTCGGCCGCCCGGTCCAGTTGCGCACCGCCGTGAGCAGAAAGCCGGTGATCACCGCGAGCGTATAACCGAACACCATCTCGTGCCCGTGCCATACCGGGCCTTGCAAGTAAGCGCCGGGCGGAAAGTAGCCGGTGTACTGGAGTACCCAGGCGGCGATCCACAGGACCGCGAAGAGACTTGCGAGCAGATAGAAAGGCCGGAAGCCGAGATTCCAGAGATTCGTCACGCGTAATTTTCCTTCCGATGGTTCGTAAGAAACGGCAGCGGCACTGTTTCAACTACGTAAAGTTACACCATCACGAGGCGTTAAAGGGATCGGAGCGGACCGGCCCCCGCTCCCACGACACCAACCGAGGCACATAATGCCAACGGAGGCGTCCGATAACAAACCGAACAATCTATTCCCAGGAATTCAAAGTGAAGCCGTGCGGTTGCTTCGAGGTCGGCGGCGAGAAACCTGCTGATCTGGCGCGCGAGCTCGGTGTGCCGCGCAACAAGCTCTACAAGTGGCGCGAGCAGCTGCAAAACAAGGAACCGGCCGCGGCGTTCCTGGGCAGGGGTCGCCGAGCCCCGCCACGCAGTGGCTGCGGCAGAACCGGCGCTATGTGATCGCGCGTCCTCGTTGTCGTCGCCCGGTTATTTGGTTATCCGACCGATGGCGGTCGGCGCCCGTGACTCGTCGCTGAATTTCGCCGACGGAAAGCTGTTTGCCTTTCCGGCGATCTTACCGCTCGCGTCTACGTACAGGCGAATCCGGCCGCGCCCAACGCCGGTGGCATGGTGCTTGTCTTGGCGAAAGCGCGTGTCGTCGCGGCTATGCGGGCCTTCAGTGGAATCCATCACCCAGATTTCCCACTGCTCCGCGCCCTCCACGAGCGGCTTGTACGGCTTGATTTTCCGCGGCACGCTGTCGGCGAACATGACGTGGCCGGTACCGATGGTGCCCCGGGTGTACGACCAGGCAATCACGTCCCCAATCCGCACATCATTGATCGCGTCCACCCGCGCGAAGCCATTCTGCGCCACGATGTTGGAGTAGTAGTCCTCGGCGAGCGGGCGCCTGCGCCCGCCCCGTAACGATAGGGTGGTGGGTACGTCGGAGTGCGCACGCCGAAGAATATCCGTCACGAACCCGCTGCAGTCTGTTTTGGCGACGTTCTCGCTGGTGAAGAGGTCGCCCTTCCAGCGCAGCCCGGTCACCGAATTAATGTAGTAGTTGTTCTCGGGCTTCAAATCGGTGAAAAAGCTCCGCGCGAGCTCCATATGTGCCGGCGTATCGCCGGCCGCGCAAGCGGCCGAAGCGAGAAACAAGAGAGCAAGACCGAGGAGGTGACGTCGCATCGGAATCTCCTTTCCAACTTGAATTATTATAGGTGTCCCGATCCCAGTCGATTGGCGGTGGCAATGCCAGCGAAATCGCGCTGTCCCGATATTATTCCGATATTATTGTCCGAGCTTTAGGGCTATCCCATTACGACCTGGGACGAGAAGCTCTGTCCCCGTTTAGCTGCAAGGACAGTGAAATTCTATGGCAGACTCCAAAGAGCAAAGCGACAGCAGTAGCGGCACGGCCGAAGACAGCGAACGTCTCGCTCGCCTTGTAAACATCCTCCGGTGCGGCGACTTTTCAGCTTTCGAGGGAGAGGCGGAGGGCGCTAGATTCGAATGCAAAAAGATACCCTATGACCTAGATCGCGATGGTTCTCAGCTCGAATTGGCGAAAGATATAACTTCGTTCGCGAACTCGGGCGGTGGTTTGATTGTTATCGGTCTCGAAACGGTACGTGTCTCGGAACGCGCTGCCGACGTCGTGAAGACAGTGCGGCCGTTTCCGCGCGAGCTTTTCAACATACAGCGATATCAATCTCTCTTCGATGTGCATATCTATCCACGCATTGAAGGACTGACGCTAGATTGGCATCCATCTCGGACACTATCGAGCGAAGGTCTCGCTTCTATACTTGTTCCGCGACAAGCCGAACTCCACCAGCCGTTTCTCGTCACTAAGATTATCGACAACCAGGGTAAGGTGCGTGGGACAATGCTAGGATACTTCGAGCGGCATCGCGATGGTGTCACGCATAAAGACGCCAAGGATTTTTACTATCTCATTCGTGCCGGTCGCATGAAGGACGAATTCGGTATGCGGATTGGTGCGATAGAAGCGACAATCTCGGACTCTCAGCGTAAAGCGGCATTGTCGAGCACAAGCGCATCGCAATTGACCATTGCTCCAACATCTTCTACGAGTGAAATATTTCAGAGAGTAAATACCGCCATTTCGATTGCCCGCTTATCAGGGCGCCCTACTTACGTACTCTTCGCACGGCCCCTTGGGGCCTTGTCTATACCAGATCTCTTTAGCAGTCAGCAGTCACCCGTGAAAAAGTTGCTGGAGTCACCGCCCGAAGTTCGTAATGGCGGTTTTGGGGTAGACGCAGGAAATCGAGCTATGATCGTCGAGGGGAGGTTGAGAAGGGCACTTGATATTGAATCCAACCGAAACCTGGAGTTGTGGCGGGACGGTGTTCTAATTTTTGTAGCGCCTGCCAACGAAGAGTTCCTGTGTTGGGGAAGAAGACAGCCGCCCCCCCTGATCATCAATTCAATAGCGCTTCTTGAGTCCTTATACCTATTCAGCGCCCTGGTCGCTGCTATTCAACAATACACCGAGCCAAAGAATTGTGGCATGGAACTTAGCTTTCACCTTCGAGGATCCGAAGCTGCCCACCGCCTGAATCTTCGAGCTGGTCCAGTGGGTGGTCTTGGACGCAGTGGTCTTAGCCCATCACCAGAAGCAACAACGACATTGAGCGCAACTTGGGCCGAAGGAGAAATCGAACCAGGAGTACTGGCCTTCCGTCTCGCCACAAGGATATACGAGTGGTTTGGCGTATCGCACGACCAGATTCCATACGTAACGGGCACGGGTCTCAAGCGCAGTATCGACGCGAAGGCATTCACGAAATTTTAAAAAAGACTCGACCCGCGATCCTCCACGATACGCGGCGCAGATCGTTGACGGCAGAAGATGTGATTCGTATGGCCAAAGGACCTTCGAAACAGCACTACGTCCCCCGATCCTATTTGGCCGGCTGGGTCGATTCGCGCACGCCTGCTGGACAAGAGCCGTACGTTTGGGTTTTCAAGAAAGGCGAGAAGAAAGGACGTCGAAAGGCGCCGTCTAATATCTTCACCGAAACAGATCTCTATACAGTAGAAGTCGAAAGCGGCGGCAAGAATTACGCTATTGAAGAAGCGCTGTCAAAACTCGAAAGTCGATTCGCGATGATTCTACGCGAGAAAATTACTAAGCACTTGCCGCTTGGTGACGAGGAACGGGCATTCTTATGTGCCTTCGTCAGCGCCATGCTCCAGCGAACCTTGCGTCATCGTGACAACCTCGAGAGCTTTATCGATCAGCTAATCGAAAATGCCGAGATACTAGAACGAGAGCATAAGCTTTCTTCGACCGAATCGGATCGCTTAAAGCGCTTTCGGCGAGACGGCCATAAAGTAGGCATGATGCGGAATTTACCCGACATCACTCGCTTACTTTACAAGATGAGCATCGCGTTTCTTTGTAGCGAAAGCGCCGCAAAGTTCGTTACATCGGACGATCCGTGCAGTTTGTTCAACCCGGACTTGCAATGGCAACGCATGTTGGGGCCTGGCCTGGCGCAACAAAATGTGCAACTAACCCTGCCGCTATCGCCAGACATTCTACTGTGCATGAGCTGGTCTCCCTTGCGCGGTTACATTTGGTGGACGAAAGTGCAAGTCGAAGAAGCTAACCGCATGACTATTGGGCATTGCTATCAGTATTTCGTCTCTCACAAGCCCAAGACGAAGCGCCATTGGTTCCGTCGTTACCCGCTCGATGCGGTTTTTATCTTCAAGATACTCCGGCACCGCGCCAGGGAAAGCTGGCACCAAGTAAGAACCTGGTATCGCAGCCGGCATGACAGATAAGGCTGAGCTTCAACGAGCAATAGCTTTGGCCGCGCAAGGGAAGCGTGCGGAGGCTCGGCAGGTGGTGCTTGAGTTGGAGCAACGCATCAAAGACCCGTCTATGCGCCTGTTATTGATAGACCTGGCCACAAGCGTTCTCGATAACGTACAAGACAATCCTCGGAAGGCGGCTCTTACCTTGGAAGGAGCGCGTATAGCGGCAGCGGCTGGGCGCTCTGACTTGCAAGCACATTTTATGGCGAAAACTGCCGATTTAGCGATGCTCCAAGTGGCCGTATGGCATCACAGCCGCTCAATGCTTCAGCTTGCACCACGATGGTTTCAGTTCGCAACGGAAGCCGACAAAAAGGAGCACGACGCTCTTACGTCGCTCATTAACGAGCTGGAAGAGAAGATAAACTCTCTGCTCACAGACGCCATCGCCATTTCTACACAAAACGACAACAAGAAAGTGCGCGCCTCTGTACATATGTCAAGGGGCGGAGTCGACGCGGCGAAGTACATGCGCTACAAAATGGACTGCATGCGCGGCTTCCGTGCAAAGCTTTGGTCCCGGTTCGAGTTTGTCCGCTATCCAGTACCTGAATATTTACTGACCATTTCAAACGGTGATGCTGAGAAGCTCCGACGCTACGTTAAATCGTTTACACATCAGTTCTTGCGGGCTGCGCATTTCGCTGAAGAGGATGATGACCTGCTGGCGGCGCACGCGTATCACAACTTAGCTGTATACCTTAAATCGGCTTATCGATTCAGGGCCGCAAGGAAATACTTGGCGAAATCACGAGCAATCGCTCGAAGACACAACAACACCCCCTTACTTCAACAATTGGACGCGCTAGAGGCCTACATACGAGCAAAGAATCGCGATACGCCTGATTATTTGCGTGGGGAGTCTAGACCTCGACACCGCACTTAACTCCAATAGCGCTAACGGATGACACCGATTTCCGCCGCCCGTTCGGCCTTCCGATCCTCCGCACCGTTTCTAAGCATCTGAGGTCGCCTCGTTTAAGGCGTTATGCGACAATGCCCGCCCTGTGCTCGGTACTGCTAAGCCCTCCAATCTGGCCTCTCGCCTCCACTAGGTCGCCTCAGCAATAACTGGCATTTCGACTACAGTTCGTGCAGCGATGGGTA
>Ga0070741_10021081_pt1 | contig 10179 bp, 9 predicted proteins | sample Coa_R1_4_FD_66440 | JGI IMG/M metagenome (GOLD analysis project Ga0070741, IMG submission 66440) | Surface soil microbial communities from Centralia Pennsylvania, which are recovering from an underground coalmine fire - Coalmine... | ecosystem: Environmental > Terrestrial > Soil > Unclassified ...
TCGCTGGAACGGCGCGAAGATGCGACTCAGATATTTAGGATCGAACCCAATACCGTTGTCTTTCACACGGATCTCGCACACGGCGTCGCCGGCAGGGCCTCCGCTCACTGTGACGCTTGGTGCTACGCCCCGCCGACGGAATTTTAGGGCGTTGCCAATCAGGTTCTGTAACAATTGTCGCATTTGCAGCGGATCAGCCTCTATCGTCGGTAGCGTCCCGACCTCAACACGCCCGTCACTTTGCGCCACGCGTACTTCGAGATCGACAATCACTTCACCGGCAACTTGCGTTAAGTCGGTCGACACCATAGGTCGCGCCTTGGTGGTGACTTGCGACAAGGCCAACAGATCTCTAATCAGCGTTCGCATCCGATCCGCCGCCGACAGCATCCGCTGTAAATAATCCCGCCCTTCTTCAGAAAGCTCACGGCTATGGCCACTCCGCAGCTGTTCGCCAAACGCCTGAATCTTCCGCAACGGCTCCTGTAAGTCATGGGAGGCAACCGAGGCAAACTCTTGTAACTCCAGGTTACTTTTCATCATCTTCTCGGCAAAGGCGTCTTTCTCGGCTTCCACCCGTTTCCGTGCCGTGATATCGCTGATCGAACCAACCATACGAACCGCGTACCCTGTGTCATCCCAGAGTGCCTGCCCGCGTACCAACACCCAACGGTACGAATCATCTTTACAGCGCAGCCGATGTTCTGACGCTAGAAACGGGACTTTTTTCTCAAAGTGGTCACGGACCTCCCGCATCACGCGATCGACGTCGTGCGGGTGGATGCGCTCTTGCCAAAATTCATACCGGTTTGGCGCGTCGTGATCGGCGAATCCCATAATTTCTTTGAAACGGGACGATAAGAAAAAATCGTTGCTTTGAATCTTCCAATCCCAAATCCCATCATTCGCGCCTTGCAACGCCAATTGCCAGCGTTCTTCACTCCGGCGTAACGCTTCCGCGCCCTCCTTACTCGCAGTAATATCTTCAGCCGTCCCGGCGACTCCGAGCACCTGTCCCTCACTCCCGCACAGCGGCTGCGAGTGCACACGTACCCAACGCGTGCCTGCCGTAAGAGTGACGATACGGAACTCACGGCAAAATTCTTGCCTCTCTCGTATTGCCGTTTCCCAGGCAACGTAGACATGCTGGCGGTCGTTGGGATGGATCGCCCGACTCCACCCACTGCCTAGGCTCTCGGCCGACGAGAGTCCGTAGATCGCTTGCCACCGTCGATTGGTATACACGTAACGCCCGGTCGCGTCCGTCTGAAAGATGCCAAGCGGCGAGGCCGCACTGAGCGAGCGGAACCATTCCTCACGCTGGCGCACGGCTTGTTCCCTCTTCTGGAGAGCTGTCACATCTTCATGTGCCACTACCGCCCATGTGGCCCCGCCGTTTTCAAACCTCGAGACGTGCACGGTGAACCAGCGCTCCTCGAGAGGACTGTGACACGGATATGTTAGGCTGAATTCTTTCTGCTGCTGGGTAAGCACGCACCGAATTCCGGTTACGACAGAACGAGCCTCGACAGCTCCGTTTTCTGCGGAACTCGCGCAGACGGCAAGATAATTGGTCCCCACACCGCACCTTTGCTCATCACCCTGATTTTCTTGGGCGAAGCGCCGCCACGCCGCGTTCGCCGCAACAATAGTACCTGCACTATCAAGAACGACAATGTGAGCCGCTAAGGCATCAATAGTGGCGCCGAGGAAATGACCGATCTGACGAAGATCGTCTTGTCGTTGCTCATGCCCGGCACATTGGGGACATGCTGCAATCGCATTTTCTTTCTCCAGTGAAAAAGGCATGCGACTTTCTCCGCGGAATACCATCCTCTTCAGGATATGACCGCCCTTCGCCTCCTCAGCATTCCGATCACCACTCGCTCGTGCTCATCACGTGCGGCTGATGTCGTCACCACAAAGCCTCCTCACCTTCGTTACCTGTCAAAAATCTGTCAGATCGTCAGATTTTTGACGGTCAAATCGCTTTTCGGAAAGACCTAGGCAGAAATAAAAACGGCAAAAAGTTCAGGAGATTCAAGTACAAGAGAGACAGACTAAGATTTCCACCCCACATAGCTTAGGCACTAAGGGAGCAAAAATAAGGCCATTCGTACATTATTTATAGTATAGATACCTACAAAGACATGGCGAGGCGAAAGCCAATCAGATTGAAACGAAAATCCGGCCCCTCACGAAATCGATACGCAACCCGGCAGAACTGTGGAAAGAGTAGCCACGCGCCACCTCGGAGCACACGGGTGGCACCCCCGTGCCCTGGCCCCCGCGGATTGGCTGGCGGTGAGGCCTGGTAATACTTGGGATCGTACCAATCGGCGACCCATTCCCAGACATTGCCGGCGACGTCGTAGAGGCCATAGTCGTTAGGTGCATATGACCCGACCGGTGTTGTCCCACGGCGGTTATCATAATTGGCGCGACTCGGATCAATTTCATTTCCCCACGGATAGAGCTTTCCTTCCAGCCCGCCGCGAGCCGCGTACTCCCACTCCGCCTCGGTCGGCAGGCGCCCTCCCGCCCACGTACAGTATGCGATCGCGTCATGCCAACTGACAAGAACAACAGGGTGCTGTGCGCGTCCGGCGGGGTACGTCCGCCGTTGCGCATCCCAGTTGTCAATTGCCACTCGCGGGTCGTCCAGGAAAGGGACCCGGTGATTCGCAGACGTCACAAACTGTTTATATTGATAATTCGTCACTAGATGTTTGCCGATCCAGTAACTCCCGAGTGTCACTCGATGAACGGGCCGCTCCGCGGGGAATCCCGTCTCGCTGCCCATACCGAACTCTCCCGCCGGAATCCGCACCAGCACAGAGCCGTCGCGGTCATTGACCTTTTCGGGGGGTGAAGATAGCCGCTGAGACACTGCCGCACTCAGGGAGAAGAAGTCGTCTTTTGCTGTTGGGCGAGTTGGACCGCTTTATTGACCAGCGCCCAGAGGCGTGTGCCGCGTTCCGGCGCGAGAGAACGCAGGGCTTTATCAAGGATGGCGGCCGTCTCGGTGATCTCCGCGTCTGTCGCCGCGGTTCCCTTTTGCCCCAGAGCCGTCAGGCGCTGGCGCTCTTCAGCGGATAGCGATTTAAACGCCTCCGCATAGATAGCGTCCATTTCGCGCTGTTCTTCGATTGGCAGCAATTTCTTACCTTCTTGTGACAACGCCATTCCTTGACGGGCGGCCGGAAGTCCTTCCTTCTGCAGAAGATCAACCGTAGTATCAGGTGAAGAGTAAAAGACACGTGAGACGATCACCGCGACCGTCGCCAGAGCAAGCAGCCCGACAACGAGCCACGTCCCACTTCTCGGCGAAGAAGGCGCATTTGCAGTCGACATGCTTTTTTCTTAAAAGAGTTTTGTGACCACTACAAGAGTAGGCGCCTTCTTTACATACGCACCATAAGTACAGGGAACGCCGCGTGGCAGCAAAAACATACACCTCGACTCCGCCGCGAACACTCCCCTTACTTCCTGAACTAGGGGGTCGGGTCGCCGTACTCGGCGGCACTGCCAGTGATAAGAGTAACTTGGTCGTCGGGCTAGCACTGCGCCAAGTCCGTCAACGGGGGACGGTCTTTTGCCTCGATGCCCGCCAGCACCAGCAAGTCGAATTACAGTTACGCTTACTCCTGCGCCAGCAAACGCAGTATCGCTATATTTGCGTGCCGGGCGGCGTGTCTGAAGAAATAGCGCGGGGCGTGTTAAGCGCCGTGGGCAATAGTCTGTCTAGTCACAGCGTACCTTCTCCACTTCTACTCTGTGATTGTCTCGCTGAGACTCCGGATTGGGAGCGGACGATTCAGTTTTTACTCAAAGCCAATACTACGATTGTCGAGATCTTAGCTTCCTCCGCTGCGCTCGTCTTTGGTCGCTACGATACCGTGCTGCTGCTGAGGGAGCCCGCCAACACCGCCGATGCGCTCAGTCGTGCGGTGGGTCGGAAAGTCAGTGTGGAGGAGCTCGCGCGGCTAAAAGCCGGAGAGGGATGGCTTGTCCACTTGACGCAGGTGTACCATATCAAGCTTCCCCGTATCGGCGATGGAGAATCGGGTGTGTAGAGGTACCCCGGCGGGGCGTCTCTGCAATCCATGCCTACTGGGACTGACTGACTTGGGTGCTGTTGGCCTCTTGGTGGTCACGGGCCAGGTCGCCGATCAAGTTCAGCAACGTTTGCTTGACATAGAAGAATAGCTCTCGGGGGTTCACCATCGCCATGGTGCCACCTTCCCAGGTTGTCACAAGCAGTGGAGCCTCTCCGATGTTAGACTTTGCATCGGAAGGAACGGAGGGCCCTTCACTGAGCAACGTCGCAGGCTGCTTTATCTGAAGCGTAATATAAAAGCTGATGGGCCCTGCCCCTCCCTCATTTGCGAACACCGAACTCAGCCGTACGTAGACAAGCGGGACCTTGGCCCGTTCTTGCGCGCTAAGCACGACAAACCCGTCTTTCCGCAGTGCTTCTGCAGCGGTTCCCTCTAACTGCTCTTTGCGCAGGCCGGTTTTTTGCACTGCCGGGGTGAGATCTTCGGCGACAACACGAACTGCCTTCACTCCCGCAAGACTACGAATCGCCGAACTCGGAACGGCAATTCCTGCCGAGTGAGCGCCGTCGAGCAGTAAGAGCAGAAGGCCGAGGGGAATACTGAGCAGCATCCGTTTTCGCGTGTTGTTCCGTGTGTTTTTCATTCTGTTGTCATCGGGCTGTCATTGACGCCCTTTAGGGTTATATATTTTGGCCATCTCTATTCTTCATGAGACAATCGGTTATCAGGCTCGGGAATTATCCTTTCGCGTGAACATAAAGAGGAAATCTATATGCGGGTGGTTGTCTTGGGCGCAGGCGGAGTAGGGTCGGTTGTTGCTGGCTACCTTGCACGGGCAGGATATGACGTCGTCATGGTCGCACGGCCAGGCCACGCGGCAGCTGTGCAACGGTCTGGGTTGCAACTATGTGGGCTCAATAGTTTTCAGGTGCGGGTCCCGGCCTTAGCAGACGCAACGACGTTGCGTGAAGCCGACATCGTGCTCATCGTCGTCAAAACCAAAGACATGGAGCGTGCCCTTGCTGGGATTGCCCACATGCAGGTTGGTGGTGTCGCCTCGCTGCAAAATGGTGTGGTAAAGAACGAGCAAATTGCCCGTGTCTTTGGCCAGGATAAAGTGATAGGGTCCACCACGATGATTGGTGCGACGCTCGTGCGCGATGGTGAGGTCGAGTACACGCTCGATGGCATCACCTTCTTTGGTGAACTCGACCGGCGTCAATCTGATCGGGTCAACTTTATTGTTGATGCGTTCGTTCGTTCCGGACTAAAAGGCGCTGCAGCGGACGACATCGTGTCAGTCGAGTGGACCAAGCAAGCGTTCCAGAATCCATTTGCTCCGCTCTCGGCGATTACTCAGCTCCCCGTACATTTGGTGTGGTCGAGTCCACAACTCGCCAGTATATCGGTGCATATGTTCCGTGAGGTTGCTGCCGTAGCCAAAGCAAGAGGTGTTTCTTTGTCTGAGCATCCGGCCTGGAGTTTGTTCGACATGAGGCTCATGCGCGACGCGCCGTTTGATACTGCCGTACAGAAATTGGTCGAAGTCGGACGACAGGTAGCCGCTAGTGGACGAACCCATATCATTCCGTCGATGCTACAGGACGTGCTTGCCGGAAGACAAACTGAGGTCGAAGAAACTGTTGGTTACGTGTTCAAAGAAGGCCGGCGGTTAGGAATCCCTGTTCCTTATACCGAGGTTGCCTACCGAACAGTGAAGGCCATTGAAGAGAATTACGCGGGGAGGGCAAGGTAGGACAAACCGCGATCGGCCCCACTCTATATTTCTCAACCCGCGACCCTCACCCTAACCCGCCCCCTGCCAGAGCCTGTCGAAGGATCAAAGGAGCGAGGGCAGCACGAGCACGGCGAGTGCGGGTGAGGGGGATATTCTCAGTAGACTCCACCCGTTATTCCGCCTCCGCCGCCGACGGCACCGGTGATTGGTAATGCCAGGTCAACGAAATAAGACGATCGCCTGCCGGCAGCGAAGAGGTCGCAGAGTCTGGAGCGATTTCCGCCGGTAACTCCGGGTGACGCCGACGCGCCTCGGCAATGGCAAGCGCTATCAATTCCTCGCCCGTAGGCGCAGTATGATCCTGCGATTGAGCAACTTCAGACGCACGAAGGGTAACGGTAAGAGTCACGCGCATGGCAGCCGAACTGCGGGGCGGTGGCGGCGGAATCGCTTCTTCCATTTCGACCGGGGAGACGACTGGAACTGGCTCGTCGCGTACGACACGCGCCCTTGGGGGCGGCGCCGGAGCGGGTTCCTTTGCTTCCGGAGTGAGATCAACAGACACAGAATCAGGGACCTCGTTCGCCGTTTCCCTCGCCGGTTCTGGCGTTTGCCCCTCAGCGCTCATCTCACTTTCAGTATCTCTTCTTCCGAGCTTACGACCACGGCCACGTTGTGGACGACGGCCCTTACCCCCCCGTTCCCCACGACCATCCTGCCCCTCGTCTGGTTCCGCCGCCGGCTCGCGCTCTTCCTCGCGAGCGCTGCGACGGTCTTCCGGCTGCACTCGTGGGTTGCCAGGAATAATGCCGTGGCCAAGATATTGAATGTCCTCAGTTGAGAGTCGATCAAGCAAATCCTCAGCAAGCTCTACGGCCTTTTCTTCGGTGTAAGCTTCGACATCGAACTCAGCCATTGTGGTGAAATACAGGGACTGTCCCGGCGGATACGGCCCTAAGCCACCGCTCGTATCGTGCTCGTAGTAGTGCATGCGAGGGTGTCGAAGCAAAGGCAACACGGCCGCGGCCACGCGTTCAGCTTCTGCTTGCGAGGCTCCACGGGTCTCGAAAACCGCGGTGATATGAAAATGCGCCATAAAAGTGAGGCGGACTATACCGTCCGGCCTATGTTCTCGCAAGAGCAGCAGGAGACCTGCCATTAGTCTTTTAAGAGACTGGACCGCGACCCGATTTGAGAGTATAGAATGATACTATTAGGTCGGGTTCACACAAACCCCCAGCGCTCCGACTCCTGCAATTCGGCAGGACGTGAGTGGACCACGCCTCGGGCCGATAATTCGGCGATCGGTTCCTGGCTCAGCGGATTCTGGACCCGCGGTTGGTGCGCCGAGGAAGGAGGTGATCCAGCATGGTAGCAATTACGGTGATGTGGAAGGTGGTGGCCTCCTAGGCTGACGTACCCTGATGTTTATGGGTGGTCCCTGGAGGCATCCAGGCACCGCCGGAATCCCGACAGCCCGCTTTCACCGGCGGGACGCCCCTACGGCGGAACACTGTCGGGATTCTTATTTTCTGCGACTAAATACGGCATCAAGGTCGAAAACAAATTTACCTCTGACCCGAGCTGCTTGCCGACGCCACTGAGTAATCCCATCACGCGCCCGACTAGTACGAGGTCACTCGGCGCTTCAATAATCGGGTCTTTGCGCATCGCGTCATCGATCTCTTTATTGAACCGCTCCACCATATCCGGATCGGCATACGCCTTGTTCTCTTTCACTGAGTGACCGAGCATCGCTTCGCCCAGCACAAGTAAGCTCTCAGACCCGCCGTGTTTCGTCACGAACCCTAAACGACGAAAACACGCAACGATCTCTTCGGAATTCTGCGTCACAATCGCCGTCGTTAACCGCGCCATCTCCGCCGGAAACTCCGGTGGTAAATCTTTGGTCAAGCCGAAGTCGAGAAACACGAGCCGTGGCCCAGGTTGAACCAGTAAATTCCCCGGATGGGGGTCAGCGTGAAACAGTCCGTCGAGTAATATTTGCTGGAGGTATGCTTCGGTGAGTTTTTGCGCGACGGCACGGGTGTCGATACCCGCGCGGCGTAACGCTTCAACCTCAGTGACTTTGATGCCCTCCATAAACTCCATCACTAAAAGTTTCTTGGTCGTGTATTCCCAGTAAATACGCGGGACGAGCACTTCGTCGCCGCGGGCGGCAAAATTCTGCCCCACCGTCTCCGCGTTCTTTCCTTCGTTGAGGAAGTCCAGTTCCAGGGGAATGTAGCGGCGCAATTCTCTGATGACAAAGCGAAAATCGAAGCGCGGCTCGACCCGCGCTAACCACTCGACGAAGAAGGCGATGTTTCGCATGTCAAGGTCGACCAGCGCGGCGACGTCAGGGTATTGCACTTTCACCGCGACCTGTCGGCCATCACGCAACGTCGCTTTGTGAACCTGTGCCAGCGAGGCCGCGGCCACCGGCTCGGAAGAAAATGAGGTGAACACTGCATCAAGCGGCTTTTGCAACTCTTCTTCGACGCGCCGCTTGATGAGCACGAAGGGGCGCGGCGGGACTTTGTCATGCAGGCGCGACAACACTTCAATATACTCGGGCGGAAGAATATCGGCGCGCGTACCAACGAACTGACAAGCTTTGACTAGCCACCCTTCGAGTCGTAACGCGGTACGGTACACTAACTCAGCACTACGACGATGATGCCGCGCATAGCGCTCGTCTAATCCCTGCGGCGGAATGAAGCGACTATAGAGTTGAATCAGTTTATATCCGCCATAAATCCGCACCACCATCTGTGCAATGATGAGGAAACGACCGAAGCGTACCCGGCGGGTTAATGAATTCTGGCGGTGGGTATTCACCTCCGTCACGTTTGTCATGCGCACATCCCCATTGATTGCTTTCTCTCCTCCTTTTCGGCACCATTCAGATTCATCTTAACGAAACTCAACCAAGGACAAAGTACCCAGCCATGAAACTCACCGATATTCAAGAACGCCTCTCTCCAGAAATGAGAGAGCTGAGCACAAAGCTACTGAGCCTCGCCAATGCGTCGTGGCTCCCCCTAAGACAATCGACCGAAGTCGCACAGGAACTGGCAAAAGACCCCTTCACCGAACCCGTCAAACAGCAGGCCACAGTCGCAGAACTGCTCATCATCCTCCTGCACTCTTGTGACCGTATCGCGTCTGCCGCGTTCCACGCCACAATCTCGGAGCAAACAGCGAGTGAGCTACGTGAGTCATTCATGACCGCGCTCGTCGGGGCGACTATCCCGGCCTTTGTCCGAGCGGCCTGCCCCGACGAGGATGAGGACGAGCAAGAGGAGACGCAAGCTGACCTGCTCCATCTCTACAACACGCGCGTCATACAGTACGGATTCTTTCCCCTCAGCGGCAAGTCAGAGCAAGAGCACGAGCCGCTCTTTACGCTCTCCGGTATCCGCCTCGCCGAAGCGCTCGAATGCCCTGAGAATGCCGAAGCGATTCTCCACGGGGTAGAAGTTGTCGTCAATGCGCTCGCCACGTTACGAACGAAACTGCCCCTGAAGGAAGCGATCGGAAAACTGATCGCGGGAACACAACGAAGCAAAGGATAAATGGATAAGGGAACAAGGATAAAGGAGAAGACAGCTTGCAAGGTTGGTTTCTCTATTTTGTCTCCTTCCCTGTGTCTTCTCCCTCCCTTTATCCTTTATCCTTTATCCATTTCCCCATTTCTCCGTTTATCCCTTCTTTTGAACCTTCAGCCTCATTTGATGTCCTCTTCCTTCGCGTCGGCTTCTCGTCTGACTTCGTTCCCCGCCGGGCGAGCTTTTCGGCCAGTAACCACTGCGCTTGCCCAATGCCGCGTACGCTCCGTCGCTCTTCGACAGAGAACGCGGGCTCGGTTTCGCGGAGGGCGACGACATCAAGCGCGCGCGTCAACGCGGCCTCGCAGAGTTCTAAGAGTGGCACAAGCTGCGAGGACACGTCATCAAGCGGCGCATCGAGCAGTTGCGCCTGCGCAAGGGCAATCGCCTCGCGCAAATTGGCGGGCTTCGATCTCACCTCCCGTATCTTCTGCGCTTTGCCGGGCTCGCGCCCACGCACAACGGGAGACGAAACCTCTTCCTCGACAAAGAACGTAAAGCCCAGTTGGACTTCGTTCCACGGTTTCACAATTTTTCGTATCACGTCAGATCCTTTTTTCTATGGCGCGGGACGGGCACAGACGGAGAGAATCAGTGCGTCAAACAGCGCAGCCGGTGACACCCGCGAGGACTTAAACGTGAGGTCAAGCTCGGCGGCACGATGAAATACGCGACGCAGGTCACCCTCGGCGAACAAGCGGCTCTGACCGAGCAGTGCGCGCAGCCGCATCCCGCGCAGACCGGTCGCCCGTTCAATCTGGATCTCCGC
>Ga0070741_10021082_pt1 | contig 10178 bp, 7 predicted proteins | sample Coa_R1_4_FD_66440 | JGI IMG/M metagenome (GOLD analysis project Ga0070741, IMG submission 66440) | Surface soil microbial communities from Centralia Pennsylvania, which are recovering from an underground coalmine fire - Coalmine... | ecosystem: Environmental > Terrestrial > Soil > Unclassified ...
CACAGCTCGCCAGCGCAGTTCGCCAGCCAACCGGTGCCAGCACGCCACCGGTGGGATGGCGATGCTGCTGGCCAGCATCCGTCCGATCTCGCTGGCGCCGCGCGGCCCCGGCAGGATCCGGTGCGCGGCGAACTCGGTGGTCAGCGCGGCCCACGCCAGACCCGCCGTAGCCGCGACCTGGTGGCGGCGGCGCACCGCGGCCCCCACCGCCACAGCGGCGGCCGCGGTGGTCAGCGCGTGGCGTCGCAACCGGCCCGGCCCGTCGCCGATCCGTTCCCGCCAGCCGGGTCCGTGCCGCCGCCGCATCAGGACGTCGTCGGAGTTGCCACGTTGCGCGCGGACACTGGCCAGCGGTGCAGACGGCCGTACCGGGTGTACGGTGCACCGCTGCCCCTGCACGATCCGGTAGCCAGCAGCGATCACCCGCAAGGCCAGATCGGCGTCTTCCCGGTAGGCGCGACCGAAGCGCTCATCGAAGCCGCCGACGCGCTGCAATGCGGCGCGGCGGTAAGCCATGTCTGCGGTGATCCACCGGGCGGTGGCCAGACCAGCGGTGCCGCGCTCGGCGTCGGTAGGTCGACGGTGCCGCGGTAACGGCACCTCGATGCGACCCTGACTGGCACCCACATCAGGGCCGAGCCCGCGCAGGTCGTGCACCAGCTGCGCGGCCCAGGCCGGCCCAGGCAGCACGTCGTCATCGAGGAATGCCACCCACTCGGTCTCCGTGGCGCGCCAACCAACGTTGCGCGCTGCCGCCGGGCCGCGGCCTCCGGAGCGCAGTACCCGCACCGAGACACCGGTGCGCGGCAGCCGCAGCTGCGCACCGGCCGCCGGCCGATCGTCGATGACGAGGATGGGCTGCCTCAACTGTGCTAGCTGTGTCAAAAGCTCGCCCAGACTGGCCCGGCCAATGGTTGGAATCACCACCGTGTAGCTCATCGGGTGAGCTCGCAACGCCGCACTAAGAACGGCCCGAGCACCAGCACGTCGACCGGAGCGGACCCAAAACACTCCAGGGCGTCGCGCGGGTCGTCCACCATGGGGCGGCCTGCGGTGTTGAGGCTGGTATTGACCACGGTCGGCAGCCCGGTCAGCTCGGCGAACCGGTCGAGCAGCCGGGCCAGCAGAGGCTCGCTGTCCCGGTCGACGGTCTGGATCCGCGCGGTGCCATCGACGTGCACCACTGCGGGGATCCGGTCGCGCCACCGCGGTGCGACGTCGTGCACGAACAGCATGTACGGGCTGGGCAGCGGACCGCGGTCGAACAGCTCCGCAGCACGCTCGGCAAGCACCATGGGCGCCACCGGACGGAATTGCTCGCGTCCCTTGACTGCGTTGAGCCGGTCGAGATTCCGGGCGTTGCCGGGGTGCGCGAGCAACGAGCGGTGGCCTAGCGCGCGCGGGCCGAACTCGCTGCGTCCCTGAAACCAGGCCACGATCGCGTCGGCGGCCAGGGCGTCAGCGGCCGCTGCCGCTATGTCGGGTGGGCGTTCGTAGCGGATGTGCGCGTCGTCCAGCCAGCGGGTCAGTTCCTCGTCGCTGAAACCCCGGCCTAGGTCGGCTCCCGGCATCGGCGTGATCGGCTCACCGAAGGCCTGCGCGAGGTGTAACGCCCCGCCCAGCGCGGTGCCCGCGTCACCGGCGGCCGGCTGTACCCAGAGTTCCTCGAAGGGGCCTTGCGCGGCGAGGCGGGTGTTCGCGACACAGTTGAGCGCCACGCCGCCAGCCATTGCCAGACGCCGCTCCCCGGTGCGCCGGTGGAGCCACCAGGCCAGCTCCAGCAACACCTCCTCCAGGCGCACCTGCACTGCGGCGGCGAGTTCCACATGCTCGGGCTGCAGCTCCTCATCGGGCGCACGCCGCTTGGCGAGTTCGGACCAGTCAATGGGCCGCACGACGAACCCGCCGTCGCCGGTGGGGTAGACGAGTTCGCGCAGCGTGGGAAGCAACGCGGGTTCGGTGGCGGGCTGGCGCCCGTACGACGCGAGCGCCATCACCTTGTATTCGTCGGAAGACCTCAGGAACCCCAGGTGATCAGTGACCTCTTCGTACATCAATCCCAGCGAATGCGGCAGTTCCTGGCTGGCCAGTACCTCAAGCTCGCCGTCGTGGTAGCGCCCGGCCAGGTACGAGGCGGCCTCCCCACGACCATCGGCGACCAGCACCGCGGAGTCGCGAAAAGGTGCGGCGAGACCCGCAGAGGCTGCATGCGCAATGTGGTGGGGTACGAACTGCACGATCGCCGGATCTAGCTCGGGCAGCGCCGTGGCCAGGAAGTGCGGCGCGCGGCGGGCGTAGGTGGTGCGCAGGTCTTCCCACCGCTCGTCCAGCCCTGCCATGTCGGGCTGTACCAGCGCCGGGTCGTAGGAATAGGCAACGGCATCGAGCTCCTCGGGCGCGATCCCGGCGGACTGGAGGCACCAGCGGGCTGCCTGCTCCGGCAGTTCCCAGGCGGAAAACGGCACCGGGCGCTTGCCGTGCTTGCGGCGGGTGAACCGCTCCTCCTCGGCGGCAGCCACGATCTCCCCATCGACAACCAGCGCTGCTGCTGGGTCGTGGAAGATCGCGTTGATACCCAGGACGCGCATGTGGGTCCTCCCTAGGCACGAGCCGCCACCCGGCCGTATAGCGACTGACTACCCAGCGAGATGGCGTTCGAAACTACCTCCCAGAGGGAGTCATATCGGGATGCGCAGGACGCTTTTTTGCCCGGTATGTCTCCATATCGGCACCACAGAGTTGGGATCGGAACCAGGCGATGGTTCGCGCGAGGCCATCGCGGAGCGGGACTTGTGGCTCCCAGTTGAGTAGTTCGCGGGCCAACGTGATGTCTGGGCGTCGCACGCGTGGGTCGTCGACAGGACGCGGGATATGCCGGATCGACCCCGGTACCCCACTGACGTCCAGGACGGTAGCGGCCAACTCGGCAACCGGTAATTCCTGCGGGCCGCCTATGTTCACCGGACCCGGTGCATCCGACTCGGCTAACGCCAGAATGCCGCGGATGGTGTCATCCACGTAGCACACCGACCGGGTCTGGCTGCCGTCGCCGGTAACCGACAGTGGCTCGCCAGCCAGGGCTTGCCGGATGAAAGTCGGGATGGCCCGCCCGTCGTCGGGCCGCATCCGGGGGCCGTAGGTGTTGAATATCCGCACTATCGCGGTATCGGTGTCGCGGGACAGCCGGTACGCGGTGGTGAGCGCTTCGGCGTAGCGTTTGGCTTCGTCATAGACGCTGCGCGGGCCGACCGGGTTGACGTTGCCCCAGTAACTTTCGCACTGCGGGTGCTGCTGTGGATCTCCATAAACCTCGCTAGTTGACGCCAGCACGAACCGCGCACCCTTCTCCGCGGCCAACCCGAGTGCATGCAGCGTGCCGAGACTGCCTACCTTGAGCGTCTCGATCGGCAACCGCAGGTAGTCGGCAGGTGACGCGGCCGAGGCCAGATGCAACACCACATCGACCGGGCCGGGAACGTGCACGAAGTCGGTCACGTCGCACTTGATCAAACGGAACCGGGGCTCGCCGATCAGGTGCGAAATATTGGCCGGGGTGCCGGTGAGGAAATTGTCCAGGCACATGACGCCGGTACCGCGGCGAAGCAGTTGTTCACACAGGTGCGATCCGAGAAAGCCGGCTCCGCCTGTCACCACAGCCCTGCTGAATCTGGTGTTCACCACGTCCCCCTGTCGCTCCGCCCGCACCCTGGTACCCCCACAGGGGTGAGGTGAAACGCGGTCCCATGTTTGCCCCCGGTGCTCGGCGGGTACCAAGCCGCGTCCGGGTGCGCCACTGGGGGAGCCGCGATGAGCAGCGGGGTGACGGTTGTCATCGCCACTCGGAATCGGTGCCAGGAGTTGATCCACACACTGCAGCGGCTACACGAACTTATACCGGCACCACCGGTGGTCGTCGTGGACAATGGCTCGACCGACGGTACGGCCCAGGCGGTGCGCGAGCAGTTCGCCAACACGGTCGTGCTCGCGCTGCCCACTAACCGGGGTGCCGCTGCCCGCAACATCGGCGTCATGGCGGCGCGTACTCCCTACGTCGCTTTCAGTGACGACGACTCCTGGTGGGCCCCGGGCGCGTTGGAGCGCGCCGCAGCGGTACTGCACAGTCATCCCCGTCTTGGCTTGGTGGCTGCTCAAACCCTGGTCGGCCCCACGCAGCGCCCCGACCCGATCACCCAGCTGCTGGAACGCAGCCCGCTGCCCCGGTCCCCGGATGCTCCTGGCCCGTCCGTGCTCGGTTTCCTGGCGTGCTCGGCCGTGCTGCGCAGGACGGCGTTCTGTGCGGTGGGTGGCTTCAGCAGCCTGCTGTTCTTCGTGGGGGAGGAGCGCTTGTTGTGTTACGACTTGGCGACGGCCGGATGGGAGCGGGCATACCTGCACGACGTCGTCGCTTATCACCATCCGTCCTCGAACCGCCCGGATCCGCAACGTCGCCGGGTGGCCGAGCTGCGCAACGCCTTGTTGACCGCGGTCCTGCGCAGGCCGCGGCCAGTCGCCGTCGCCGCCGCAACGGCGCTGGCCCGAGACTCGATGTGGGACGGGGCCGCTCGCACCGCGTTGGGTGAGGCGCTAGTCCGGCTGCCCGCGGCGCTGCGGCGGCGAGCTCCGTTGCCTCCCGCGCTGGAGGAGCAGGTCCGCATGCTGGAAGACGCTGGCCGATGACTGACGGCCGGGCCACCGTGGTGATCATCACGCAGAACCGCAGGGCGGAACTGTTAGAGACCCTCCAGTGCATGACGACGCTGCCAGACCATGCTCCTGTGGTGGTCGTCGACAACGGCTCCACCGACGGCACGGCTGATGCCGTGGCAGAGCACTTCGGCCAGGTAGAACTCGTGCGCTCTGCGCGCAATCTCGGCGCACTTGGCCGCAACCTGGCGGTTCGGGGCATTGAAACCCCTTACGTGGCGTTCTGCGACGACGACACCCGGTGGCGGCCCGGTGCGCTGACCCGCGCTGCCGACCTGCTCGACGCCCACCCGCGACTGGCTTCGGTGACCGGTCGAATTCTGGTAGCTCCAGCGATGATCGAAGATCCCATCACTCCTGAGCTGCGCAACTCTCCGGTACCGGGGCCGGCCTGGCTGCCTGGTCCAGCCCTGCTCGGCGTGCTCGCCGGGGCAAGCATGTTTCGGGTTGCGGCGTTCCGGCAGGTCGGTGGGTTCTCGCCCCGGCTGTGGTTGGGGGGTGAAGAGGAATTACTCGCGCTGGATCTTGCCGCTGCCGGGTGGTGGATGTGCTGGGCGCCGGATGTGGTCATCGAACACGCCCCATCAGCCTGCCGGGATCCGCGGCGGCGGCGTCAACTGGGAATCCGCAACACGTTATGGACCGCGTGGTTGCGCCGCCCGTTACCGAGCGCGCTGCGACGGACTGTCACCATGCTGCGCTCGGTACCTCGAGACTGGGCCAGCGTGGTGGCCATCGCCGAGGCATTAGCCGGTCTGACCTGGGTAGTTCGGGAGCGTCAGGTGGTACCGGCAGCCGTCGAGCATGGGCTGCAATTGCTGGAGGAGCCGCAACGGCAGTCGCCGGCCCGCCGGTATGTGGGGTGAAGTCGTGTCGTCGCATGTGTTAGACCAAGGTGGACTTGGGTAGCCCGAGCCGGTAAGCAAGACTCCAGCTTCTGTCAAGGGGAGGCTCGGTCGCGTTCTGGCGAGGCGCTACCGGTTCACAAACGCGTGGAGGTATTCGCTGATGGCTCTTGACCCATCGGTCAACATCGGCCGGAAAGCTTGGCTTCCGTGTTCCCACTGCTCGCACAGGGATGGCCTGTACCTGCTTGATTCGGACGCCAACATGGTGCACGTTCAGTGCCCGCAATGCCACAAGGTCTGGTGGATAGATACGGGTAATGGTGTCGGCAGGCGTCCGCGGGATGCCGACGGCCCACCGTGGCCTGCCCAGTCCGCATAGCCAGAAATGCTCGATCACGGCGTGGGCCCGGCCGTCCGGAACGGAAGATGAGATCGCGGCTACCGCGTCACCGGGCGCGTGGTGCGCGATGCTCGACGGAGGGAAGGTCGAAGGGCTGGTGCGGTTCGGCCTGGTACCAGTACGCCACCGAGGAGTAGTCATCGCTGCGCTTGTTCGCGTGCCCATGTTCGATGCTCACCCTGATTGATCGCTCGAACGGCACGGGATCTTCGATGTGGAAACGGTACAGGCTGATCTGGCCGCTCCAGTTGTCACCGCCAGGCAACGTGATGCCGTGATACGGTGCATGGTAGGTCTGAGTCGGGCACCAGGCGGTGTTGAAGTAGTCCTCGGTGCCGGTGCCATGCAGGCTCGGCGGCCATGCTTCCCCGTCGATGAAGATCATGTCATCGCCCTCGCCATACCAATTCCACTCAGTGGTGTCGCGAAGGTTATGAATGTTGAGCACGCAACCGACGTAATGTCCACGGCCGGTTGCTTCCAGAATGGTGTAGTTGGTTTTCCCGTCGAGATTCTCCCCACTTAGCAAGAACTCGGCATTGGTTTCCGACCCCTGCTCGGTCCCGGAGCAGGGATTGCTCCGGCGCCATTGGGCGTGGAAGCGTCCAATGCCATCTTCAAGCTCGTCAAACTCCTCGTAATCGATGTAATAGTAGAAAAATGCCGTCTCCTCCGCCAGCTCGCTGGTGATCTCCAGCCGGGCGCCCGCACCGAACGGCATGTGAAAAAAGCAGTTGAAGCCCTTTCCGTCTTCCGGACTCATCTGCAGCGGTGCGGAGACGAAGTTGGTTGTACGGCCGTGGCCTACCCCAAAAAAATCACCGAGCGGCACGGCGATGCTCGGGTGTTGTTCGCCGTCCCAGTAAGCGCGCAGCACGAGGCGGCGCAAGTAATCAGGTTCCCGCATCCACGGGTCACGGATCATCCGTTCGTTGGCCACGGTCACCCAGATGTGATTGATCGTGCCGGCGCCTTCGATGTCTGCCAGGGTTGCGCGTTGTCCCGGTCGCAGGGTGAGGCGATCGTCGTTGCCGCCGGTGCGGTCCCAGCTGGATGCACGCCGCCGCCGGGTGCGGCGCAGCCGTGGCAGGTCACGCAGGCTAGAACCGTACGGGCCGTAATTGACGGTCATCCCAGCCCTCCAGTGCCCGCAGCAGAAGCCTTGGACGTGACCGCAAACCGGATACCCTTGCTGTTCCGAAACGCCGCCTCCAGCGATTCCAGGCTGCGTTCCTTGGTTTCGGGCACCATCCACCACACGACCGGGAACAGCACCACACCCACGGCGGCGTAGACGATGAAGGCCACACCTGTACCGGCAAGCGCGGCGAAGCTGGGAAACGTCAGTGATACGACGAAGGCAGCCAACCAGTTGAACAGGGTGGCAATGGCCATTGCCGCACCCCGGATGGCAAGTGGGAAGATCTCCGCCAGCATCACCCACAGCACCGGACCCCAAGTGGCCGAGAAAGTGTTGGTAAATACCACGAATGCAGCCGCCGCAATGACGAAAAGGGCACTGGAGTTGACCGGAAGCGTCAGCGCCGCGATACCGACAGCGAATAAGCTGACCGACATCCCAACCAAACCTGCCAGCAAGATCGGCTTGCGGCCGCGCCGGTCGACGATTTTGGCGCGCACGACCAGCGCGATAGTACCGATGTTCACCAGCCCGTTGAGGAAACCGAACAGCAATGCGGTGGTCTTCGAAACCCCAAAGCCGGTCAGAATGGTCGGTGCGTAGTAGACGATCGCATTGATCCCGGTGACTTGCTGGAAGATGGCAAGCAACGCGCCCAGCAGCAGGAGCCGGCGTACCCAACCGGAGGACAGGCGGGCTAGCGTGCGCGTGTCGTGCTGCTGCTGTTCGAGCGCGGTGATCTCGGCGAACTCCTTGTCGGCCGCCTCGGTGTCACCGCGTAAGCCGATCAGCACCGCTCGCGCGCTGCCATCCTGTCCGCGCCGTACCAGTGACCGGGGGGTGTCCGGCATCGCCAGCATGCCGATCACCAGCACGATGGCGGGAAACACACCGACGAGCAGCATCCAGCGCCACGAGCCGGCGAATGCCAGCGCGTAGCCGAGAGCTGCTGATAGGGCCGTCCCTACGATGATCATGTATTGGTTCAGCGAGGTGACCACGCCACGCTCCGAGGCCGGGGCCATCTCAGCCAAATAGAGCGGGACCAGCACCGAGGCGATACCGATGCCCAGTCCGAGGATGAAGCGAAACGCCACCAGCATGGCGACGGTGGCAGCCAGGCCGGCACCCAGGGCGCCAACGGTGAACACCATTCCCGCGGCCAGCAGAATCCGCTGCCGACCCAGACGGTCAGCCGCGGGGCCGCTTCCCAGCGCGCCCACCATCGCCCCGAACACTGTGGCGCTGACCACGGCACCTTCCTGCCACGGGGTCAGCGGCAGATCGCGGGGGATGAACAGCAGTGCTGCACCGATGATGCCGTTGTCGTAACCGAACAGCACCGCTGCCAGCGCGCCAAGCGTGTACACGCGTCGAGTGCTCACTCGGTTCAGGAACGCGGGCGCGCCCATCAGTTGCCTCCGGTATGCGAGGGGATCGATGGCTTCGATGTGGTGACGTGCTCGAGACGCTGATCCCGGGCAAGCGCATGAGCGATCTGCTGAGTGCGTGGGTACAGCTGCCGGTAAAGGTCGTAGTAACGGTCGTAGGCGGCCGCGACCGTGCTACGTGGCTGCACCGTGGTTTCGATCGGATTCCACTGCTGCATATCTGGTGATTGCCCGATCCCGATAGCAGCGAGCAGCGCATCGCCCAGGCAGGCGCCGATCGTCTGGCGGGGCAGTTCCTGCGAGGCGTGGAGCACGTCGGAAACGATCTGGGTCCACAGCCCACCCTTGGTGCCGCCGCCCACGGCGACCAACCGCTGGTACTGGCCACCCGCGTCGCGCATCGCTTCCAGGTTGTGCCGGACTCCGTAGGCGGTGGCCTCCAAGGCCGCCCGGTAGATGTCGCCGCGGTTGTGCCGCAGGGTCAGCCCGATCAGCACGCCGCGGGCGTCCGGGTCGAACAGCGGGGTCCGCTCGCCGGCGAAGTAGGGCAACATCAGCACACCATGGGCACCCGGCGGCGACCGGTGGGCTTCTGCGACGAGCCGATCGAATGAGGATTCCCCCGTCAGCTTGCGGATCCACTCGGTGATCGCCCCCGAGGTGGCCATCCCGGCCGCGAAGTTGTGAGTGCCTGGGAAGGTCCCTACGGTGCCCCACAGATACGGGCTGCGGCGCGGGCGGTCGAGCACCTCGACCAGGAACATGGTCGTGCCGTACATGAGCATGACGTCACCGGGCGCGGTGACGCCGACACTGGTGGCTTCGGCCCAGGCATCGATGGTGCCCGCCACCACCGGCGTACCCGCCGGGATACCGGTCTGGTCAGCAACAGCGGCCTGCACCTCGCCGACTACGTCCGACGGCCAGCGCAGCTCAGGTAGCTCGAGTCCCGGTGCGATCAGCTCGCTCCACCCTTCGATCCAGCGGTGCTGCACCGGGTCGTACATCGGCGTGCACTGGCTGGCCGAGTGGTGATCGAGGATGTAACAGCCAGTGAGCCGGTGCACCAGGAAGCTGCTGGCCATCAGGAAGCGGCGGGTGGCTGCCCAGGTGCCGGGTTCGTTCGCACGCAGCCAGGCCAGCTTGGGGCCGACCGCTTGCGAGGTCAGCACCGATCCGCAGCGCTCCAGGATGGTCTGCCCACCCAGCACCTGGGTCAGTTCCTCGATCTCAGCCTGGGCACGGGTGTCTATTCCGTAGAGGATCGCTGGTCGCAGCGGCAGATCCTCGCTGTCGACCGGGAGCAGACAGGGACCGATTCCGCTGACTCCCACCGCGGCGATGGGTTCGGGCGCCGCCGCGGTCAGCTCCTGGGTGATCGCGGCGAAGTCCGCCCACCACACTGCCTGCGCGTCGTGCTCCACCCAGCCGGGGTGGGGCATCGATACCTCGTGCGGGCGGCTCGCGGTGGCGACAACGGTACCGTCGTCGCGGACCAGCACGCCCTTGGAGCTGGCGGTGCCGATGTCGACACCGAGCAGCAGCGAGCTCACCGAGCTGTGTCCGCTGCGTCTGGGGAGACCGCGTCCATACGACTTGTACCCATCCCGGCCCATTCGATGTCGAGCATGCGGCATACCGCGCGCAGCTCGGCGACATGGTCGCCGGGTATCGCATGGATGTGGTTGGCCCCG
>Ga0070741_10021083_pt1 | contig 10178 bp, 7 predicted proteins | sample Coa_R1_4_FD_66440 | JGI IMG/M metagenome (GOLD analysis project Ga0070741, IMG submission 66440) | Surface soil microbial communities from Centralia Pennsylvania, which are recovering from an underground coalmine fire - Coalmine... | ecosystem: Environmental > Terrestrial > Soil > Unclassified ...
TGGGGCGCGTACGTTCCAGGCGGCGGCTGATCGCGTAGCCAAGAACCGGCTGTGCGACTCGATCACGCCCGAGGTCGGGATCACGAGCACACCGGTGATCGACTGGTCGACGCAGACCCTTTACGTCATGGCCCTGGACGTGGAGCACGGTGCCTTGACCTACCGCCTGCACGCCCTGGATCTGGCCACCGGACGCGACAAGCAGCCCTCTGCGATCGTCGGTGCGTCAGTTCCCGGACAAGGGCTCGACGCGCACAACGGGACCGTGGCCTTCGCCGCGACCGAGGAGCAGCAGCGGATGGCGCTGACCGAGGTGCGCGGCGTGATCTACGCGGGCTTCGCCTCGTGGTGCGGCTGGAATCCGTACCACGGCTGGGTGCTCGGCTACTCGGCCGCGTCGCTCGCGCGGCTCGTGGTGTACAACACCAGCCCGGACCAGTGGGGCGCGGGTCTGTGGGAGTCCCAGGCCGGCATCTCCGCCGACGGTCACGGTCACCTCTTCCTGGTCACCGGGAACGGCCCGTTCGACCTGGACAGCGGCGGCGCGGACGTCGGCGACTCGGTGCTGGAGATGACAGTCCAGGACGGCACGCTGCGCATCGTGGACTCCTTCACGCCGTTCGACCAGCTGTGCCGGGTGCGCCACGACCAGGACCTCGGCTCGGGCTCGCCGCTGATGGTGCCCGGCCATGACGAGCTGGTGCTCTCCTCGAAGACCGGCGCGGTGTATCTGCTCTCTGAGTCAAGCCTCGGCGGCTACCACAGCGTCGCGAACCCCTGTGCGACGGTTGCTCGGGCACGCACCGACGTCGATCGGATCAAGCAGGAACTGACCGTCAACACCGTGCCCGGCGGAATGTGGGGAACCTGGGCGTTCTGGTCGACGGCCACGGTATCGGGCTCCGGCGAGGCAACTGACTTCGTGTACGGAAGCGGCGCGCAGGGCCGGCTGACGCAATGGCGGCTCGCGCGGGACGGAACGATCGTGCCACAGCCGGTCGCCCAGGCCCCGCTCCCCTATGACTATCCCGGCGCGATTCCGGTCGTCAGCAGCAACGGGACGAAGCCCGGCAGCGGCGTCGTGTGGACTGTCGACCAGACGCACGGCGCGGTGCTGCGGGCGTTCGACGCGTCGAACATCGCGACGCCGCTGTGGGACAGCGCCCGCGACCCGTCCCGCGACGGCCTGCTGCCCGGCGAATTCGACCACTTCACCGTCCCGACCACGGCGCACGGGATGGTGTTCGTCGGTGACCAGAACCACCTGGAGATCTACGGCGCCCTGCACAGCTGACCCTCCGGGGGCGCCGGTCTGAGGACCCTTATTCACAGAGGAAGGAGGAGCGGCAGAGCCGGCGGCGCACGGCGAGAGGAACCACCTACCCACGCAGGTTTCCCTTCTCAGTCGGGAGGACCCCATGCGGCTGACCAGAACGCGCCTCTGGGCGCTGATCGGCGGGCTGCTCACCCTCGCGCTGGCCGGATTCGGCCTGTTCGCGTCCGCGACCTCGGCCCAGGCCGGCACCACGCGCAACTTCCTGGTCACCCTCTACGGGTGGCCGGACAACTCCCCGCCCGGGAACGACATCGCGTACCCGGCGAGCGACGGCAACCCGACCATCCACGACGCGGCCGGCGGCACCGGCACCTATTCGGATCCGATCACCTACGCGACCGACAAGGCGGAACTGCCGATCGGGACCAAGGTGTACTACCCCTACCTGCACCGTTACTTCATCATGGAGGACGACTGCGTCGAGTGCGACCAGGACTGGACGGGTCAGGGCCCTGACGGCGGCCCGAATCTGTACCACATCGACCTGTGGATCGGCGGCGAGGGCGGCAACTCCAGCGACGTCATCAACTGCGAGGACAACCTCACCCAGAACTCGGCCTCGGTGATCGTCAACCCGCCGAGCGACGAGCCGGTGGACACCACCCCGCTGTTCGACTCCTCCGACAACTCCTGCTACGACCCGTCCAGCTTCAACGGCGGCGGCGGAGGTAGTGGCGGCGGGAGTGGCGGCTCCAACCAGCAGTGGTCCTGGAGCTGACCGGCGTCCACGCCACGCCACAGCGACCTCGGGCGCGCCGGCCCGCGCTAACCGGCGCGCCCGAGCTTCATGCACGTGTGCGAAGATGCGAATCCTCTGCGAAGGCAGAGATCGTCAGTACAGCGACGGATCATGGAGCAACGCATGAACGACCGCGGTCTACCGGCATCCGAGATCGACACCGGACGGCCGCATCCGGCGCGCATGTACGACTACTGGCTGGGCGGCCGGGACAACTACGAGGTCGATCGCGACGCGGCCGAGCGGGCCCTGGCCACCTCGCCGCGGATCCGCGACGCGATCCAGGGCAACCGGGCGTTCATGCGCCGCGCGGTGCGAGCCGTCGTCGAGGGCGGCGTGCGGCAGATCATCGACATCGGCACGGGCATCCCGACCTCACCGAACACGCACGAGGTCGCGCAAGCCATCGCACCGGAGACGCGCGTCGCGTACATCGACAACGACCCGATCGTCGGCGTTCACGCCCAAGCGCGGCTCATGGACGCGGAGGGCACCGGCTTCGCGCTCGCGGATCTTCGCGACCCGGCGGCTGTGCTCGAGAACCCGATCGTCAAGTCGCTGATCGACTTCGACCAGCCGGTGGCCGTGCTGCTGATCGCCGTACTGCACTTCGTCACCGATCTGGAGGAGCCGGCACGGATCGTCGGCACGTTGCGCGACGCACTCCCCTCGGGAAGCTGGCTGGCGCTCACGCACGGCACCGGCGACAACGCGGTTTACGACACGACCGAAGCCGTGGCGGTGTACCGCAACGCCGCCGCGACGCTGAACCTGCGCCCGCGTCAGCAGGTGCTCGGCTTCTTCGACGGGTTCGAGCTGGTGGAGCCGGGGCTGGTGACCATCTCCGAGTGGCGGCCGGACCCGGACGCGCAGATCACCAAGTTCGGGATCTTCGCCGGGGTCGGGCGCAAGCCGTAGCCCTCGGTGCCCAAGCGATCGCGCCCGGTAGCGGATTGGGGCGCCATCGGCGCGCATTGAAGTGCACGTACGTTTGATTCGCCGCGCACGGGTATCCGCTTCCTCGGCCTTCCGAGGAGGAGAATCTGATGAGCGGCACTATCATCCTCGCCATCGTCCTCGCGGTCATCGTGGTGCTCGGCGCGGCGGTGCTGATCCTGCGCACCGGCACCCGCGACCGCGGTCACGACCTGCGCCGCAGGTTCGGCCCTGAATACGACAGGGTCGCGGCGCGGCACGGCGACCAGGCGGCGGCCGAGCAGGAGCTGGCCGAGCGGGTGCGCGAGCACGACGCGCTGAAGCTGCGGCCCCTCGCCCAGGACGAGCGCGAGCGGTACGAGCGCACGTGGAACAGCGTGCAGGAGCGATTCATCGAGGACCCGCGCGGTGCGACGCAGCAGGCCGACCAAGTGATCAGCGGTCTGCTCACCGCGATCGGCTACCCGTCCGACGACCGCGAGAAGCAGTTGGAGCTTGCCTCCGTGGATCACGCCTACGCCCTGGGCGACTACCGCCAGGCGCGTGAACTGGCCCAGCGCGGCCTGAACGGCGACGGATTCGCCGCTCGGCGCGAGACCGGTGCCGCGGACGGCGCCGTGGACTCGTCGACCGAGGCGTTGCGCCAGGCGCTGCTGCACTACCGCGTGATGTTCAACGATCTGCTCGGCCACGCCGGTGCCGAGCGCGCCCACGCCGGTCAACGTTGATCGAAGGGGAACACGATGCCGATATTCAAGTCTGAGAGCGCGTCACAGAGCACTGAGCGCGACGGCGAACTCGAGCAGGAGCGAGCCGAGGAGGAACGGGCCGGGCACGAGGGTTCGTTCGGATACGGATACGAGGACGGGCGCGAGCCGGACCCAGACCTCGAAGGCGCCGAGGCCGCGCCGCAGCAGACCACGACCGGCGCCGTCAATCGCGACCTGAGGGCGCGGGACGCCGAGCGCGAAGACGGGGCTGTACGCGATGAGGCCATGGATGACGGTGCCGCGGAAGACGAGGCCTTGGGAGAGCGGGAGCCCGAGGGCGAGGATGAATCGCGGGCGACCACACTGTCCACGGCCGAGCCCGGCGCGACGATGAGTCACGACGGGACGATCGGCCGCGGCGAGGCGATCGGCCATGGCGGGGCGATCGGCCAGGGCGGGGCGGAGCCGGACGAGATCGAGCACAGCGGGTTCCACGGCGGCGAGATGGACTCCCGTCCGGTCGGCCAGGACTTCGCGGCGGATCGCGACGAGGAGCTGAGCGACGACTCGATGTCCGGCGACGCGGTGCAGACGCAGCCGCAGAGCACGCCGATGCAGCCGGCGATGGTGCCGGAGGCCGTGATAGCCGGGTCACCGGCCACGCCGCCAGCCACCCCGGCCGCTGCGACCACCCCGAGCAGCCCGACCGCACAGTCGCCACTGGCGACCGACCCCGGCCCCGTGCTGGCCCCCGAGACCTCGCTGGACTTCCGCGAGCGGTGGCACGGCATCCAGGCCGAGTTCATCGACGACCCGCGCCGCGCCGTGGAGGACGCCGACCGCCTGGTGGCCGACGTGGCCCGCGCGTTCGCCGCCAGCGTCGAGGAGCGCCGCCGCGGCCTGACCTCGGGCTGGGAGCACGACGGACACGGCGAGACCGAGGAACTGCGGCTCGCGATGCGCCAGTACCGCGCGCTGGTGGACCACATCCTGCAGGACTGAATCCACGCACCACTCCCCCACCCCCGGTCGGCGCCCACCGCCGCCGGTTCGAGCCCCACGTCGAACCGGCGGCCGGCGCCGACCGGGTCGTGCTTTCTACTTTCGCTTTCTGCTGACACGCTTTCTACTGGAGCAACTCAACGTGCTGCGGCAGACGTCGCGTCAGTACATTTCGACGCAGTCGTAGCTGTAGCCGGGGCTGAGGTATCCGCCGTAGCCGGCCGTGCCGCTGATCACGTTGATGGTCATCCGGTTCGTCCCGGACACGAAGGCGCTGGCCGGCACGTTGTACGTGTACAGCGCGTTGTTGCCGCGGTAGGTGCCGATGGTCAGGCTGCGCGAGCTGGGCTGGCTGGACGCGGAGGGCGCGGGCGAGGTCCAGTTGTTCACCGTGATCTGCGGGCGGCCGCCGTCATAGGCGGCAGTGATGCCGATGCGCACGGTGCGTGCGGCGATCTGGCTGGAGCTCAGGTTGAACACGACCGTGGTCGGGTTGTTCGAGTCCTTCCACTGGTACGCCGGGAAGTCGCCGGCCTGGCTGGAGCCGACGGTGTAGGTCACCGGTCCCCAGCTGGCGTTGCGCGTGTCCGAGGGGTGCATCAGGCTCAGGTTGCCGAAGTTCTTGAACCCTGAGGGCGTGCCGTCCCAGGTGCCGATGCGGAAAATCGGCGCGGACGGCGTGTTCCAGGTCGAGGCGAGGTTCTGCCCGGTGGTCGTCGCGCCGGCGGTGACCGTGACGCTGCGGGCGGCGACGGCGAGTTCGCCCTGGTACAGCGTCTGCGTGTACGTCCCCGGCTTCATCGCCGGGCTGGAGAAGTCCCCGGTCGAGGCGTTGGGCGCGGCCCAGTACTGCGCGGTGGAGTTCGCCCAGCCCACCAGCGGGGTCGATCCGGCGGTGAGGCCCGAGGCCTTTCCGACGACGTATCCGCGTCCTGAGGCCGAGACCGTTCCGGCAAAGCCGAAGTTGTACATGAAGCTCAGGTCGGGCGCCGAGGGCGTTGATCCGTTCGTGACCAGCAGCGCGTAGGGGCCGTAGAGGACGTTGAGCCGCTGCGGCTCGGTGTCGTTGTGGCCGGAGAACAGGTAGTTGTAGACCTGGATCGAGTCGGAGGTGCCCTGCTGCTCGATGTCGCGGAAGAACGGGCCGCCGCTGCTGGACTCGCGGTTGCCGAAGTCCATGAAGACCCCGACGCCGTTGCCGGTCACCCCGCGCACGGTCAGGTTCCGCGCCTGCCTGTTGCCGTAGTACTTCGACCTGGTCTGGCCGTTGACCAGGTAGATGTCGCTGGACTCGATCGCGGTGCCGCCCTTGACGTCGGAATAGACCGAGATGTTCGGCAGCACGGCCCGGTTCAGCGACTGGATCCAGCGCAGCTCGCCGGCCGCGGCGGAGTCGACATAGGTCGCCATGTAGACGTTGTTCACGCCGTTCTGCACGACGAGGTAGTGGTGGATGGTGCCACTGCCGTAGAAGTTGGTCGCGCTCTCGGTGAGCACGATGTAGTTGCCGCTCTGGTAGGCGCTCACGCTGGCGCCGGTGCCGAGCCCCGACTCGACGTTCGACGGACGGCTCGGGGAGGTGAGCTCGACGCCGTTGTACACGAACGAGGTCATGTCCCCGTTCGACTGGCGGATCTTGAAGGTCAGGCCCGCGCCGGTGCTCACCGTGTAGTAACCGCCGCTGCTGCCGTACCCGAACCCGGTCGCGGCCTGCGCGCTGGGCATCGCCAGCAGCTGGTCCGCGCCCGCCGCGCCAAGGCCGAGCGCCACCGCGCCGGCTCCCGCGCGGCCGAGGAACTGGCGGCGGCTCGGGCCGGCCGGCGGGCGCATGCCGGCGGCGTCGCGCGGGCGCGCACTGTGTGCACCGTGCGGACCATACGCGCCGCGCGGACCGGGTGACGATTGCGGATCGGACATGACGACTCCTCGTCGCAATCTGAGCGAATGTGTACGTGCCCGGCGGGTTTTGGCACCGTAGTTTCGAAGGCTGCGGGCGGCAACGCGCCGCGGCGCGGACGCCGGGGGCCGCGAGCGGCAAACCGCAGTTCAGCGGGGACAAATCTTGAACTATCAGGCTGAAAGTTACCGATCCCGGACCGGCCGCGGCCCGCGGCGGACCATGGCGAAGCGTTGACATCGATTCGAACGTGAGTTCTATACTCGGGACATGCGATGGTCCGGCCAGCTCGTGGAGGCGGTGTCCGATAGTGGCGCGCGAGAAGGCCAGCTGGAGCTGTTCGGCGGCGCGGTTGCACGCACGTTCGATACGCCGGAGTTTCGCGGCATGACCTTCTACGAGGTGCACGCCAAGTCGGTGCTCAATCGGGTACCGGGCGAAATGCCGTGGTTCAGCTGGACGATCAATCCCTACCGCGGATGCACGCACGCATGCGTGTACTGCTTCGCCCGCAACACTCACACGTATCTGGACCTGGACGCGGGCCGCGACTTCGACTCGAAGATCGTGGTGAAGGTCAACGCGCCGCAGGTGCTGCGCCGCGAGCTGGCGCGGCCGTCCTGGCAGCGCGAGCACGTGGCGATGGGCACCAACGTGGACTGCTATCAGCGCGCTGAGGGCCGCTACCGGATGATGCCGCAGATCATCGCGGCGCTGGCCGCGTCGGACACGCCGTTCTCGATCCTGACCAAAGGCACGCTGATCCTGCGCGATCTCGCCGCCCTCGAGGAGGCGGCGCAGCGGGTGCCGGTCGGCCTCAGCTTCTCGATCGGGTTCACCGACGAGCAGCTGTGGCGGTCGGTCGAGCCCGGCACGCCGAGCCCGCTGCGGCGGCTGGAGGCGGTGCGCAAGCTGAACGAATCAGGGCTCGGCTGCGGGGTGCTGATGGCGCCGATCCTGCCGTACCTGACCGACTCCCCCTCGCGGCTGCGGGCGACGGTGGCGGCGATCGCGCAGGCGGGGGCGCGATCCATCTCCCCGATCGTGCTGCATCTGCGCCCGGGCGCCCGCGAGTGGTACCTGTCGTGGCTGGCGGCGAACCACCCGGGGCTGGTCGACCGCTACCGGGCGCTGTATCGCGGCGGCTCGTACGCGGATAAGCGCTATCAGCGGCGGATCACGGAGCAGGTCGCGGGTTACGCGCGTCAGCTAGGCATCGGCCGCGACAGCGCGGGCGGACACCGTCAGAGCACGCCGAAGGCTCACGAGGACACGACTGCACGCGGCGGCGCGACCGCGAGTCGGACCGGCGAAGGACGCGGGCGCGACGCGCTCCTCGACGCCCCGTCTCCTCCCCCGGCCCCAGAGCAGCTGCGCCTCTTGTGACGCCACGCCATTTCTCTCTACGCGCCGGTGCAGCCGGCGACCCGTTCAGCGATGCCGGCGGCCGAAGGCGTGGGCCATGTTCACCAGCGCGATGCCTCCCCAGGCCACCGCGATCGCGAACACGTTGCCGTGGCTGGTGCCCGCCACGATGCCGGTGACCGGGATGCCCGCGATGAGCGAGGCCGTGGCGATCCAGCGCGAGTCGTTGCCGCCGCCGCGGGCCTCGTGCTGGCGCGGCGCGGGAGCCGGCGGGTTGCGCGCGGCGTCCATCCGTGCGGCGATCTCCCGTTCGACCCGGTCGGCCAGGGAGGCCGCGATCGCGTCCTCGTACTCCGGGCCGAGCTCGCGGCGCGCGGCGAGGGCGGCGGCGATCTCTTCCGGCGTCAGGTCGGCGGTTGTCATGCGTGCAATGTAGCGCGATATAGCGCGTTTAAGCAGCGGGGGCTGGCACCCTGGTTCCATCCGTCCGGGTTCTGACAGGCGTCGTGCGGCGCCGGGTGCGATGCCGGTCGGGGCATCAGGCACTAGAGTCGTCATTATGGCGTGGGGAGCGGCTGAGGCGCGGACGTTCGGCGAGAGCGCCGCCCGCGTCGAGTGGTCCGAACTGAGGGCGCTGATCGCCGGGCGGGTGCCTGAAAGAGTCCTGCGGCGACTGGCCTATACGCCCGCCGACGAGCTCGCCCACCTGCGGCCTCATCTCAAGGCTCTGCGAACGCAGCTGCGGACGGCGCTGAAGACCACCGACCGCGCCGCACACGACGAGGCGTACGCGCAGCTCGCGCCGCTGTACCTGGCCGGCGTGCTGTGCTCGGCCGATCCGGCCGAGGCGCTGGACTGGCTGACCAGCCCGGTGCTGCGGGACGCGGCCTGGCAGCGCCCTGACGGCAGCTCCCGCGAGCCGAGCATGCGCAGGGTCCTGCTTTCGCTGCTGCTCGACCACCGGGACGGCGCGTGGCAGCGCGATCTGGCCGGGCGGCTCGCGCAGTGGCTGCCCGCGGCCGGGGATCCGCGCCGCTGGGCGCTGACGGACGGCCTGGCCGCGTGGTCCGGCGCGAAGCCGCCGCTCACCGACGGCTACGTCCTCGGGTGGGTGCTGCGGGGCTCCTCGGTCAGCCGCGACCACGCGCGCGGCCGGCTCGACGTGCGCGAGTGGTTCGCCGAGCTGGGCTGGCGGCCGCCGGTGCGGCATCACGCGACGCTGCTGGACTGGCTGCGCGCGCAGCCGCGGTTGACGGAGATCGTGCCACGCCTGTTCGAGGTCGCCGAAGTCGGCACGCACCTCGACGACGCAGAGCCCGAAGACGCGGGCGGCGGCGAGAAGCGACCGGCTGACGCGGCGCCCGATCAGAGCCGCGCCCCGGAGAACGAGTGGGCCGGCGCACTGGCGACGCTCGCGGCCGAGGGCGTGCTGGATCGCGGCGAACTGCTGGACCTGTGCCTGGCCAAGCTGCTGCGCGGGGACCGGCCCGGCAACCTGCGCGGCTTCGTGCTGCTCGCCGAGCGACTCGCTCCGCGCGCCGACGAGGTCTCGGCCCGGCTGGCCACCTTCGTCGCGCTGGCCGGGCGCGGGGCGGGACCGTCGGCCCGGTTGGCGCAGGGCGCGCTGCGCGACTTGGACGCCGCCGGGCGTCTGGGCTCTGTCACGCTCGCCGAGGTGTCGAAGACGGTGCTCGGCCGGCCGGAGCGCAACCTGGTCACCACCCAGCTGTCCTGGGTCGAGGCGGCGGTGCGCCGGGACCGCGGCTGCGCGCCCGAGCTGCTGAACGCGGTCTCGGCCGCCTTCGCGCACCCGGCCGTGCCCGTGCAGGAGCGGGCGCTGCGGATCGTCGTCAGGTATCTGAAACACCTCGACGCCGACGAGGTCGCGCAACTGCACGACGCCGCGCTGAAGCTGGACGCCGTGCTGCGCGACGAGGCGCTGCGCGTTCTCGGCGGCGACCCGGACGGCACCGGGTCCTCCTCGCAGACTTCTCCCAGGCTGCTGCCCGCTTACCAGCCGCTCGCCGCGCCGGAACCGGTGCGCTCCACCTGGGAACTGGTGGAGCTGCTCGGCTCGGTGCTCGCGGACGGGGCCGCGCAGGCGAGCGCGCAGGACATCGAGCGGATTCTGGACGGCGCGGTGGCCGAGTACGACCGCGACGCCCTCGCCCTGGCCGAGGCGCTTGCCCCGCT